>Ga0268266_10000095_pt1 | contig 186169 bp, 191 predicted proteins | sample KBSS13metaG_FD_190356 | JGI IMG/M metagenome (GOLD analysis project Ga0268266, IMG submission 190356) | Switchgrass rhizosphere microbial communities from Kellogg Biological Station, Michigan, USA - KBS S1-3 metaG (SPAdes) (version 2) | ecosystem: Host-associated > Plants > Roots >... | reverse complement strand
AGTTTATTTACTCCCATCTCTACGCTCCGTACATTGGCTACTTTCTCTGCCGAGATCTTGACTTCTTTTAGCGAGGTTACCTGTTCCTGCATCTCGATGTTCAGCTTACCGTCTGAGTACAGCACGATCTTCCTTCTTGTGTCCTTCATCCCCAGTCCTTTGATCACCAGTGTTTGCCTGCCTTTGGGAAGCGTCAACGAAAAGTAACCAAACTGGTCCGTGGCTATGCCGATCTTCGTATCCGGATTATACACGCTCGCCCCTATGATCCCTTCGCCTGATTTGGCGTTTTTTACATAACCCGCCAGATTCGCTGTGCCGTTCATGTTGGTCGTCCTGAGCCCTATTTCGTACAGTTTGTTCTCCGTTGTGGCCTCCGCTACTTTTGTCGTCTTCTCTTCTGAATAGTCTACTACTGTGGCAGGGGCGGCAGCAGTTGTGGGCTGGGCGGGTGAATTATTAAAAATGCCCGGCGCTAAGTCCGCAGTTACTTTAAGGTTTTTGGTTAATATGACCTCGTGGTCATCAGTAACAAAATAATGGTAGACGGTATTCTCAAACGCCTTATCTAAAACAACTGATAAAGCTTTTTGAGTCAGTGTTAAGGTCACCCTCAAACTGTCCATTTGAACTGGATCATAATAAAATTGATAGCCTGTCTTCGATTTTAGATCAGAAGTTACCTGGCTAACAGAGGCTTGTTTGTAATCAACATCTATCAGCTGACTACTTTGCTGAGCCTTTGCCAATAGCGACAAGCTAACCAGGGTAAAAAAGATAAGATAGAATTTCCCCATACTAATTGCTTATCTGATCGTAATAACCTGCTACTTTAGCAACCGCGCCCTCTTTATCCTTATTAAATTTGATCTTATTGGCACGCATAAAATCGTTGATCTGCTTCTTTTTATCAGCAAATGCATTCTTCAGATCGCCATTGCTGCTGATCTCTAAAAATTTGTCTCCTTTTTTTAGATATATGGTGCTATGATCTTCATAAATGATCTCGGCAAACTGTGCCGACACCTGGTGGTCAAATATGGTTTTGATCCGTTTCACCAATACCGTTGAGCGCCCATCGTACAATTCGTCATAAAATCCTGTCGGCATATTATTCTTGCCCTTAGGATCAAAATAAATAAAATGGTGATCGAGCAGGAATACATCGGATAATTTCTCGCGCTTGAGTACGAAAAGATAATTATTGTTTACAGCCACCATGACATCGTTGTAGACGTCATATAATACCGGGATATCCTTATGCCACTTAGCATTAAAGCAGATCAATGAGGGAGTGCAATAGTTTTTATCCTGGAAATAGAATGTCCCCTTATTGGCAGGGGGCAACAAGTCGTATTGGGTGCCGCTGTAAATCTCGGACTGGTCCCCGATATTCGAGTTAAAATAGTTGATTGTACTAACAGCGGCGTTGCTATATAATACACTATCACGCGGCGGGCTTTGTGCCGACGACAGCAAAACAACTAACCCCAGAAAAGCAGTTAAAACTAAGGTCTTGATCAACATTCTTACAATTCAGGTAATTGGGGATATACCAAAGCAAGATAAGTAATTAATCAACTAAATTTATAATACTTGGGAAATTCCTATAAAATAAGTCATTAGGTCACTATTTATTTACAATCGGGAATTCGGACACCCTCAATTTTGTACATCCGTAAGGTATCAGCGTGATCTGCTGATCGGGCTGAACCGGTTCATTTTCATTGTAAATATTACTGTACGGCAATGGCCCCGCCATATCACCATACAACTTCCATGAAGGGATTTGTTTAGCCGTGGTTGTTACAATAATGGGCGCTGCGTCGACCGTCCACGGGTAGTTTGCAACTTTTCCGGTATCTTCTACTTTAAATTGCTCGTCGAGCTTGTCTTTTGGTGTAGATATTAACCCAAAATTCCACGGGGTAGTTGGTCGCACTTCGTAAAAAGTACTGCCATAATTAATGGTATCCTTCGGGTTATTCACTTTTTTAATATCCTGACCAATCTTCAACGCATAAACCAGCGGTCCGCGTTCAATCGATGCTGAATTTTCATACCACCTGTTTTGGCGGATATGCATAGGCAATTCCAGTTCAACTACATCTCCCGATTTCCATTCACGGCTAAGTTTCACTACACGATTGCCATCCGGCTCCTGCTCAACTTTACCATTTACCTTTATAGTTGCCTTTTTACACCACTCCGGTACTCTTAAATCAAAAGGAAATGTGACAGGCGATTTGCTATTCATATTTAGCGTGAACTTTATTGTTCCGCTAAACGGGTAATTAGTCTCTTCTTTTATGTTAACTATAGTTCCGTTTGCCACGCTGATTTTCGCTTCGGATGGTGAATAGACTAAAGCCGCAATACCCTTATCAGCCGTTGCATACCATAAATTCTGTGTGAATTTTGGCCATCCCTGGTGCATATTGCTGGTGCAGCAGGCATAACCGGTCTGTAAACCGTAGCATACATCGGTTCCGCTGTGGTTAATATCAAAATTGCGGTCGGCCTGGGTAACCATAACCTGGTTGGCTTGCTGAAAATATTGCCTATCGGTCAGGTTTTCATCCACTTGTGCAGGCAGGGCATTAAAAGCTATTCTTTCTAAGTGATCGGCATAGCTTACATCACCGGTAATTGCCAGTGTATTTTCTAGTGTGAACATTTCTTCTACAGCAGTACATAGTTCCGATCCCTGGGTCGGATTGTTACCATGCAACGATTCATCGCCACCAAACATACCATTAGCCATTCCATTGTATTTGCGGAGATCAGCATAGCTTTTTTCTGTCGCATCCAGGTACTTCTTTTCAGTATGCTGCTGATAATAAATAATCGGTTCTTTCATACCTTCGGCCAGATTTACGCCATGAATACTACCATTTCTTTGCAGCAGATCAGTATTCAGGAAAGACCCTGTATAATCAAAAGTTTGTTTGTGGAGTAGTTCGGCAAGTTCCAGCAGAGATTTATCACCGGTGATATTATACAACCAGTAAACTACCATCAGGTTATCCCCCGCCCTGTATCTCGCCCAAAACGACCAATGATCCAGCGGATGGGTTGGCAGCTCTTTTAATTGATATTTGAAGTAGTTCGTCAGCAGATTGATAACCCGGTTATCACCTGTGGCTGAATAATATTGCATCAGTACTTTCAGCATCACGATCTTTGGCCACCAGTCGTGACTGTTATCACGCTGTATACCCGGCTCAGGACTATAATCTTTAGCCGGACCGAAATATCCATCCGGCTGCTGACTTTTTATCGTCCATTCTATCCAGGGCCTCACTTTGGCTATGAGTTCTTTGTCATTCAGAATATAAGCCAATGGCAATAAGCCGTCAATCCAGTATGGCCCGCGTTCCCACTGGTCACCATCGCCACCTAACCAGCCATTGCGTTTGCCCATTACGGATGGGTAAAGCTTATCCAAATTACCGGTAGCCCCATTTTTCTGCCTGATCAGCATTTCGCGAAGCCAGCCTTCTGGTTTTATAGCACCAAGCGGCAACTCGACATAAGGGTTTTGACGAAGCGGCGCGCGGCCATAAACATAGTTAGCCGACTGGCTTCCCTGTGCAAAAGAGTTAATACAGATAAAAGAAAAAAGGATAGTTATAATGGTAAATGTTCTCATTATTCGGGCAGGTATATACTTTCAAAAGTAATAAAAACCTGCCCGAATGAGCAAAATAAATTGTCAGGCTGACATTGAAAATTGGATCAGTTTACCAACTGCTGAGCCAGGAAGTCGTCTAGCATTTGGTGAGATTCTTTTACTCCATATTCCATTCCGGATTGTACCATACCATCCCGGTCGGCCACTGATTGAAATACGGATTGAATAGTTACCCTGGTACGATCATTGGGCAGAGCCTCAAACCTTGCTGTTTCCAACACCACATGGCCAGTTTCCGGAAGGCCTTCAAATTCAAAAGTGCGTATCAATCTTTCAGGCACCAGCATCTCGTGCGAAACGCCATGAAAGCCATACTCATTGCCCGTCGGGTCGATATGTACATAACGGTATGAACCGCCCGCATGGGTCTCGTGCTTATCGATGCGCATTTTCATATTGCAGGGACCAAGCCACTTCACCAGCATGTCTGCATCGGTAAATGCCCTGAAAACTAACTCGCGGGGAGCTTCAAATTCTCTTTTGATAAATAGCTCCTGTTTGCCTGGTTCGGCAACGATCTCGGTTTGATTATTAGATGCCATAACTATTTGTTTTATAATTGGTTAATATTTTATTTATAAACGATTTATTTACTTACTTTTTTCTGTTTGTCTTGTATTCTTCCAACAGATCATCAAGTTTATTGAATTGTTTCTGCCAAAGTTCCCGGTATTGTTCAATCCAGTTCGATACTTCGCCTAACTGCTGCAGCGATGCTTCACAATACCTTTCTCTCCCCTGTTTTTTAATAACGATCAGTCCGCACTCGGTTAATATTTTGATATGCTGAGAGATTGCCGGTCGACTCACATCAAAATTCTCGGCAATAGAATTCAGGTTAAGCGGATTAAATGCTATCAGGTTAATAATTTCTCTGCGTGTCGGATCGGCTATTGCCTGAAAAACGTCCCGTCTTGATTGTAATGCCATTTGAATATGTAAGTGTTTCCTTACAAATTTATATGTAAGCATTTACTTACGCAAATTTTTATGAAAAAAATTTTACATACCCAATATCACCTGACTTGAAAACTTATCTTGCGGCAATTATTATGAAGATCAGATCGCGCCTCCTACTCATCATTTCAGTATTTCTATTTGTTGTAAGCGGTTGTAACCGCAATAAGAATCAGCTCACAAGCGGTCAATCCATAAAAGAAGATTTTGAGATGCCTGATAAACCAGGATCAAAAAGTTATGCTAACGAATCATTTGAATTTAAAACCGGTAGATGGCTGTTGAATGATGCTTTGATCGGTACAACCGATAAGGATTCAAAAAATGGCGTTCACTCCATACGCATTCGCAACAACGGTAAACTATCGATGCAATTCGATTTGCAAAATGTTGGTAAGGTGACTATCTATTATGGCACGTACGGTAACGATAAAAGCTCCGAACTGCAATTGTGGGCATCTTACAATAGTGGCACCAATTACCAGCAAATCGGGCAAACCATTACAGCGTCCGGTCATAATCTGGCTTATGTTACTGCAGCAATCAATCAAACCGGCCCGGTTCGTATCGAAATCAGGAAGACTAGCGGCGGCAAAAATCGGGTTGATATCGACGACATCATTTTTACAGGGACTGACGAAAAATCAACAGCAAATAATATAACTGCCACTGCTACCAGAACCGATGCTCCGGTACCTGGTGACAATGGGAACCTGTTGTTAGGAAATCCGAGCAACGCAGACAACAATGTCAGCACAAGCGCAGATAATTACCTGATAGATCACCACTATTATATAGAGAGTTATAACAAAACAAAAGCTGAACCCAATTGGGTAAGCTGGCATATTGGTGCGGACGATATCACAGGCAAACGCGGGCCGGATGATTTCAGGGCTGACACAACGTTGCCGGCCAAATGGTTCAAAGTTGATAATACTTATTACAGGGGAAGTGGGTTTGATAAGGGCCACAATTGCCCGAGCGGCGATCGCTCTTCATCATCTGATGCCAATTCTGCTACGTTCCTGATGGATAATATTATTCCGCAAGCACCAAATAATAATCAGCATACCTGGGAACACCTGGAAAGCTTTTGCCGTGACCGTGTGAAAGAAGGCAACGAGGTTTATGTAATCATGGGTAGTTACGGCACAGGCGGTACCGGGAGAAATGGATATGCTACTTCCATTTATAAAGGCAAAATCAATGTTCCTGCACATATCTGGAAAGTAGCGGTTATCATACCGAATGGAAATAACGACCTGCATCGAGTAAACGCAGAAACCAAAGTGATTGCCATCGATACGCCAAACGATGATAATATCGATCCTAACTGGATGAAATACATATGTTCGGTTAGGGATATTGAGAAGGCTACGGGCTATAATTTGCTTTCAACATTACCACAGGATGTTCAGGATGTAGTAGAGACCAAACGGTTTAGCGGCTTTTAAGGAAATAATTATCTTGCATTAAATATGGAATACGTTTTAGGCATTGATATTGGCACGGGAAGCACCAAGGCTGTTGCGGTTGATCTGAAGGGGAATTCCTTTGCGGATAGTCAGCAGCACTATTCGTTTAGCGCACCGAAGCCTGGTTATCACGAGCAGGATCCTGAGCAGATATGGCGGGCCTTTACTGAAAGCATTAAAGGTATCATCGCAAAAACAGGAACACAGCCGTTGGCCATCAGCCTAAGCAGCGCCATGCATAGCTTTATTGCCGTTGAAGAGAATGGCAACGCCTTGGCCCCAATGATAACCTGGGCCGATAACCGCAGCGCAGAAGTTGCAGTCGAACTACGAGCTACTGAACGGGGCATGTCAATCTACAAAACTACCGGCACTCCTATTCATTCCATGTCGCCTTTGTGCAAATTGATATGGTTAAGGGAAAATGATCCAGAGCTATTCCACAAGGCCAATAAGTTTATATCAATAAAGGAATTCATCTGGCATAAATTGTTTAATGAGTTTGCGATTGACTACTCTATTGCATCAAGCACAGGATTATTTAACATCACAAATTTTGAGTGGCATGATGATGCTTTAGACCTTGCGCAAATTACGAGCGGCGTTCTTTCTAAACCTGTTTCAACAGATTACAGCAAAACAGATTCCTCGTTAGATTTTCTTAATAAAGACACTCGCTTTATCATAGGCGCAAGCGATGGTTGCCTGGCCAACCTGGGCAGTATGGCAACTGAACCCGGCATTGCTGCGATGACCATCGGAACCAGTGGCGCTGTGCGCGTCGCCAGTAATAAGCCGCTGCCAAATGCGGAGGCGATGACCTTCAGTTACATCCTTGATAAACATACTTATATCTGTGGCGGACCGATCAATAATGGCGGGGTAGCTATGCAATGGTGGGTAAAAAATGTTGCCGGCCCAAATCCTACCGAGGAAGCCTACGAGCATATATTCAATCAAATAGACAAAGTACCAGCCGGTAGCAATGGATTAGTTTTTTTACCTTATCTCACCGGTGAGCGTGCGCCGATATGGGATAGCGAAAGCTGCGGCAATTTTTTTGGCGTACAATTACAACACACACAAACTCATTTTTCAAGAGCAGTTTTAGAAGGGATTTGCTTTGCGATGCGGGATGTACTGGATGCTGTTCAGCAAAATTCCGAGCCGATAATGCAGATCAATATCAGCGGCGGTTTTACCAAATCCGAAGTTTGGGTACAGACGCTCGCTGATATTACAGGAAAAAAATTGGCCATTTTGCAAGCTGACGATGCCTCGGCGATCGGAGCTGCCTTTATTGCTTTGAAGGTTATCGGCGCTATTAAAGACTATCCTAAGGTTAGTGACGATTTGATCGTTTATCAGCCTAATCTGGCGAACAGGGATATTTATAATAAAGCCTTCAGCATTTATAAACAACTTTATACCGACCTGAAGGCCACTATGCACAAGGTTTACAAGGCATAAAAAAGCCACCCCAATAATATCGGGGCGGCTTTTAATCCAAATCCAAAGTGGTGCTTATTCAAGTATAGTTATATCATCATTATTTGCTGCGGTAACGGTATTGATCTTGTTGTCGGTAGCATATTCCGCTTTAAAATTGTTTTTAACTACGGTTGTGTTAGCATTTGCAGTTAATCCGAATTCTGTTGCATTACCACTCAATTCAGCTTTTGCATGATCGCTCAATTTTACGTTGGCACTGTAAGCATCCAGGTTCAAATTAGCAGATGCGTTATTGTGCAATTCAACATTAAATTCAATTTTAGAAAGCTTTCCGAATGATCTTACTTCTGCGTTGTCATAAGCAGTTACAGCGCGAAGATCATCAGTACTTACCCATACGATCAGCTTTTCAGCATTATAAGAAGTGATTCTTAAAGTACCATTGCTGTATTGAACCAAAGCATTTTCAGAGTAGTATTTGTTGTAAACTTTAACCTGTTCAACCGGGCTATCAGAAATAAATAATTCTACATTTCCGCGAACTTCGATCTTATTAACGGCTTTGATCTCTTTTAAAAGAGTATAATCAGCATTACTTGTAGCAGCATAAGTTGATTTTGAAAATCCTGCAATTGCAACGAATAACAGGATAATAGATAAAATTTTGGTTTTCATTGTTCTTAAGTTTTATTGTATTCGTCAAACACCAACGGCATCATCTAAATACGCCACAAAGATACAATGCCTTTTTGAAAAATTTATCATAAAAGTGTAATTTATACACTAAGTTAAATATCTATAATTCAGTAAATAATACTATAAAAGACAAATTTATACTTTAATAAAACTAAGCTATTAGGCAATTCCGGCTTATTAGAAAATAAAAATGCCCCTGTTTTTGGCAAAGGCATCGGGCATATGTAAAAGTGAAATACTATTAATTTATAACTGCTTTTTCATGATCCTGGTGAAATTCAACCAGTTTCAGCAATACGTTAATAGCATTCTCGTAATTTTTGGCGCCAACCACTTTTTTATATTGAGTTTCAAGAGCTTTCATCTGGCTGCTGATGTGTTCGTAAAAGCCTATCCCTTCATCGGTCAGGTACAGCATCATCGTCCGTCCGTCTGTACTGCACTTTTCGCTCCGCACCAGGTTTAGTTCTTCCAGCTCTTTGATCACTTTACTGGCGGCTTGTTTTGTTATGCTCAGGTTAGCGGCCAGTTTACTATTAGATATCCCCTTGGTACCTATGCTCATAAACATGGGTATATAGGAGTTATTAAAGCCCTTCAAGTTAGCATGACAAAGCTCTGTGCAATACCAATCGTCTGATAGTCTTTTCAGCAGGTAAAGCAGTTTGCTTGTCATCCTTGATGTATCTTCGTTTAACATGTTTTTAAATTTTGATTTCTCCAGGCAGATAGTCAACCTGGTTTACAAATTTAACGAATAAATTCTCCAATAAGTATAACTTAGAACTGGAATTTCACCCTCGCTCTTATGCCCCATTTTGGAGCATCAGGGTTATCCAGATAGCTCAACCTTCTAACAACATCCACCCGCACCAGTTTGAATATATTTTCGATACCAGCGCTGGCTTCCATATACGGACCGTTGTTTAATGAGTGTGTAATAGATTGACCACCTTCCCTGGTTGGGAACTGGAACAATGAAGCGTCGTTAGCCGGATTATTTTCAGACCTTAAGCCACCCCATAAGCTCTTGAATGACACCACTTCCCTCAGTTTCAGGTTATTTATCAATGGCAGCCTGTTAAAAAACAAGCCATTAAAGTGGTGATCTATATTGATGCTGGCATAATGGTCGCTCACAAATTCCAGGTAGTTCATTAAGTTGTATGATTCCAATTGCAGTGCGTAGCTCTGGTTAGCATGGTGGATATCCAGCAACGGGAATGGCAGCTTATTAAATATGTACCCGCCTTCAGCTTCAACATCCGTAAAGCCGAGTTGAGATAAATAGAAACGTTTGTTGATATCAGCCGTTACGCTCTGATAGTTGTATTGACCTTTAAGTAGCCCTTTAAAGCCCTGGTCGAACCGCAAAGTGAAAATCGGGTATTTATCAGGAATTGGTGTACGGTACAGTTTTCCTTGATAAAACTTCTCATGAGGAGCATAACGCAACTCCAACGACAGATCAGTGGTTTGCAGAGTGTTGATTGTGTTCGGCAATCCATTTTCTGTATTACGGAAATACAAAGCACCACCCGGAGCCTGGTTCCAGCTTCTGAACTCAACTTTGTATGAGAAGTGGTTCAGATACTCATGCACATAATCTATCTTGAACTGGTCATTGTAGGTCAGCAGGTCGCTTTCACCACGTTTGATGGATAAAAGGAAGTTGTCTTCCTGTACGAAGCCTAATTCAGTTCCCGGTATTTTGGTATCGTGCTGGAAACTTGCCCTGATATATTCCTGCGGGAATGAGTAGATCGATTTATTATTAAGTGAATATGTACCACTCAAAAAGTATTTGAATTGCTCGTCACGGAAACCATAAGCACCATAAGTTTCAAAATAATAACGCTTGCTTAAAGCTGTTGTAGTACGGCCACCTAAACGAGCTCTGAAACCTTCAACAGCATTGCCGCCATAAAAGGTATTGGTTGGGCCTATTTCAAACGGGCCTTCATTTTTATAACCTGCTACAAATAGAGTCACCAAATCCATTGTGCGGCGAAATGAAGGGATAGTCTGCAAGCTATCAATATTCTTATAAATATCTAATTGCGATTGCTTCAATGTGTCAGGACGATTTGCTTTCCAGAACGCATCCCCTTTTTCTTTAGCATCAAAAGCTATCATTTGTGCCGGACCGGTATAGGTCGATTCCGGACGTGGTTTGTCTACAGCAAAATTATTGATGAGCACAATACGCTCGCCGTACACACCGCCACCTTTATTTTTATTGATGCCGAAGTCAATTTTCAGATCGCTCTGGCTTAAGCGGTAGCGACCGGTTTCTGTCTTAGTATAAGCCAGCGTGGTTTGCATTTTGCGCACAAAATTCAGGTTGACGTTTTTGTTAACAGTCAATTCTGCCTTTTGCACGGCGTAATTACCATCCATGGTGATGTAGATCTTACCCTCAAACAGCATATTGTTGGTATTGCGCGGAGTAAAACTTAACTCAATCAATTGCGGACTAACATCCTTAATGGTATCAGTAATAAAGAACTTATAAAAAGCCGGTGCGCCGTCAGCAATAGGGCTCAGCAACTGGTTACCCAGCAATGGGATATTGTTATCATAGATCTCAATATCCATATATAAACGGTTGAAGTAGGTCTTTAGACCTTCATTATCAACGAAATTTTCATCGTACTTCACTTGCTTATTAGCTTGCACTACCTGCTTTTTCACATAAGGCGACTTGCGATAGTAATTATCAGATAGCTTTTCTTCCAGATAGATAGGCAACAAATTTTTACCGCCGATAGCATCTGAATCCTGTTCAGTAAACAGGAATTGGTAGTTCTTAAATATTCTTTTCTGTTTGAATTTGTCTGAAAGATCACTTAATGAGAACAATACGCGTTCATACTGTTGAAATTCAGCATAATTATAATTCTCAATCCTATTCTGGTCTTTATGAGCGATCACCTTGCGGATTAATTCTACAGCAGGATTGTTTTTATTGGTATACCTGGTCTTTTTACCACTTCTGATAACTACTTCATTTAAGGTCTTGCGATCCTCCACCAACACGATATCGACGGTTTGAGCTGTACCAGGAGTAATATCTTTATACTGCGTTTTATAGCCTATGAATGATATTTTGATACGGTTGTATTTACTATCAGTGACGATGCGGTAATTACCCTGCACATCGGTGCTATTACCAATTGATGTTCCGTCAAATGATACGCTTACACCGGGCATGGTCTCGTGGGTGCGGGCATCAGTAACAACACCTTTTATAATGGTTTGCTGGGCCATCAATGCGGTTGACAGCACAACAAATAGAAGCAGGAGTGTAGTTTTTATTATATTATAAGTATGATTGCGTTTCATGATCGTATTACTTATGGTGAATAGTTTTAGGCAGCTTTATTGTAATTAATATTTTCTCCGGTGCCCAGTTCCATCACCTTTGCGTTTTGTTTTTTGAGGCCTTTGACAAAATCAGTCACCAGATTGTTACTCAAAAATGCCGTGGCGGACATGAAGTAACTTTTCAGAAAAATGAGCGCCATTCCAGTTTCTGCGTCGGATCCTGAGAAATTATCACTGAAAATTTGTTTCAACAACAGCGTCAGGTAATAATTTACCCTGTCGGATGTTATTCCAGACATGGCAAACAACCTGCTCCCTTTGAAGGCTTTAGCTTCATTTATCATCAATTTAGTACCGTCTAAAAGTGATTGATCGAGATGTATACAAGGTGTTTTCATAACTGCTGTGATTGATGATACAAAGGTAAACTAAGTTGACTAAATTAGTCAACCTAGTTTACTAAAAAATTCATTAAAATCTGTTTTGTGACACTGGAATGATGTTGCTGACTTTATGATGATAAAAGTCGTTAGACAGAGGCTTATTCGTTCTCCAAATAAGCAAGAGACGCACTTTTGTAGGCGGGTTTCTGTAACTGTACTCTTAGATTTTCGAAGATTTTCAGAGGTGCATCCGTTGCAAAGATGTTAACCAGCCAGGCAGGTAGTGAACCTCCCGGATCAACGTGAATTGAATACTGCACATGTACCTGGTTTGCCCCTATTGGTGTGATCACCCATTTGCCTGAAGAGTTGGCAATCCTTACAATTCCTTTCTTTACAGGGACATAACCCGGAACGGCAGGACCATCGATGGTTATTATTTTTGTCGCAGGATCTTTGCTTACTGTTAAATGAGCCACAAAATCTCGGTTGGCAGCAGGCCATGGCAGACTTACTTCTGAATAATAATAAAGTTCTGATGGCGATACCTGCTTAACCATTTTGGCCGATTTAACGTGGTATACCCAATCAGGCGCGGTGTTGATATCCATTACTACTGCAACCAGTTGAGATGGCGTCGCATTTAAATCACACTCTACTTTAACAGCTTTGATCTTCGAATCGGGAACTATGCTGGTGTATACTTTTATACCTTCCTTATCGGTGCTCAACTTCCAATCAGTTTGTCCGAAAGCGGAAGCTATATTTAATATAAGGAACAGAGCAAAAAGAAATGCTTTGTTCGCTGTGTTCATGATTTTATCGATTGCTTCCATCTGTGTAACCCTGATGTTACAAATGTATATCATTAGTCAATTAAGTTGACTAACATTTTGCATTTAGACAGTTTTGTGACGCAACCATACCGAACTGACTTTCTGGTGATAAAAGTCAGGATCCAGGGGTAAAAAATCCTATCACCAATCTTTGGCGCACGAAACTACATCTTGTTAAATATTTATAGCTGAAATACAAACCATTCTCTCTGTTCACAGTTTAGCATTGTATGGAAACAAACCGATTATCGTCTGCACTCGCAGATGCACTAAACCAGCAAATGACCAACGAGGCAGCCAACGCCCAGATATATCTAGCCTACGCCTCGTGGGCGACAGACAGAGGTTATGATGGCATTGCCAATTTCCTTTTCAGGCATGCTAATGAGGAACGTCATCACATGATGAAGATCCTGGAATATATTCTGAAACGAGGTGCGAAAGTGAAGGTTACCGAAATACCCGCACCGGGCCCTGACCCTGCTAATGTAAATGATTGCTTCGAGAAGATATTTAAGTCAGAAGTAGACAACACCAAGAATATTTACAGCATAGTAGACATGAGCATGGCAGAACGTGATTGGGCCACCTGGAACTTTATGCAATGGTTTGTAAAAGAGCAAACTGAAGAAGAAACGCTCGCGATGGATCTGTTATCCAAAATAAAAGTTGCCGGTGGCGCCAAAGCAAACGACGACGCGCTGTATGTACTTGACCGTGACATGGAAAAGACACCTGATGACGCTACATTGGCGCAGGATGTTACTGTCGAAAATCCTTAAAATCACTCTTCAAATTATAATGACGAAGCTTGTCCGCCCTGCGAACAGGCTTTTTATTTTATACAAGATTCCCAATAAATGATACATTGATTTATACGGTGTGAAAGAGAAATTTACGATTTCAAATTAAACATTTGATATTCTTATATTTAAGCAATCAAAACGCAACCTCATGATCACACCAAATCACCTTTCCATTCTTGGCATTATCCATACTGCCATTAGTATTCTCGCCATTCTGATTGCATTGTATGCACTATTTCGTTCAGGTAAGATCGATCCTGTTTCCAATCCCGGCAGATGGTATATCTGGTTAACTATTCTTACCTGTATCAGCGGCTTACCAATTATGCGCTTCGGGCATCCTACGGCAGGCCATTATCTTGCTATTATTGTACTTGTATTACTACCCATCGGAATCTTTGCCCGCCGACTACGCTTTTTAGGGAAACTTGGCGAATACATCCAGGTGATTGTTATGTCAGCTACCTTATTTTTGTCCTGCATACCTTTGTTTGTTGAATCATTGACCCGCTTGCCGATCAGTCACCCAATTGCTTCCGGTCCTGACGATCCACTACTGAAAAATGTACTTAATGGATTAATGATAGTTTTTCTTTTAGGCGTAATTTATCAGATCATCAAGATCAGGGCTAAACGTAAAACACCGCCTTCGTTCAACAGCGCTGTTAATTAAAAGCGCTTTTGTTCAGCTTTTGTCAAGATTGAAATTGAGCGATAATACTCGATAGATATCAAATTGAAATTGAGTATTATCGCATCATGAAAAGCCCATTCAACCACCTGGACAGTTACGTTTTAGAAGATGATAAAGTTCTGTTAAGGCCATTAGTCGAATCAGATTTTGAATATCTTCTTCCGTTTGCGATAAATGAACCCGATACCTGGTGCTTCTCGCAAACAAGCGCACGCAGCGAGAAAGGGATGCAAGCTTATGTCAATACAGCATTAACAAATAAGGCAACCGGCAAGGAATATCCATTTATTGTGTTTGATAAAACAACCGGCGAGTGTGCAGGCAGCACACGATTTTACGATATACAGCCACCAAACAACATGCTGCAATTGGGTTATACCTGGTATGGTGAAAAATTTAGGGGGACGGGCTTAAATAAACATTGTAAATTTCTATTGTTGCAATTTGCCTTCGAAGACTTGAATATGTACCGGGTTGAGTTCAGGGCCGATGCCCGAAACGAACGTAGCATTGCAGCAATGAAAAGCATCGGCTGCAAGCCTGAAGGTATTCTACGTAGTCATATGTGGCTGGAGGATGGTACCCGTCGGGACTCGATTGTATTGAGCATTCTGAAAGATGAATGGGAGAACGGGGTTAAGGAAAACTTGAGAAAAAGGTTATAACATAAACTGTAGAGACGCGATGCATCGCGTCTCTACAGTTTGATAAACACCTTATTCTTCGCCAGCCAATAGCAAAGGACCCATTCTAAAAACCAGGTTACCAAAGCTGAAAGTACAGCTGATATTTCTGGTGCTGCACCCGCTATATTGGAAAATCCGCGCACAAAGATCCCTACGAAACCATTTACCCACTGATAGCCTACCGTTTCGAAAAACAAGTAAATAAATATAGCGTTCGCTCCTACCACCACGGCTATCCAGGCATACTTAGAATACCCTTTAAAGTCCACAAGCCAATACCAAAACGACATCATCAAAAACACCCACCCACCCGAGGCTAAGGTAAACGAACTTGTTGCAATGCGTTTAACGATTGGCGTGATGTTTAGCCAATCCAGGCCAAAACCTAAGATCAACCCAGCAAATGCAGCCATTAATAAATATTTAACCTTTTGCTGAGCCGAATAATTAGACACCAATAATTTCCCTGCCAAAACGCCCCAAATAGTATGCGCTGCAGTAGGAATAATATTAATAGCCACCCAGCCATCGTGATTGATCTTGCCCATCAATACGGTGTCCATATATGCACCAAAATTGTGATATTCTACAAACGGCTGATCGAAGCCGGGTACTAAGATCATGCGATATAACAATTCGGTAATGACCAATAGAATTATGGAAACTACAATCTGAAATTTGTATGACCTCTCAATGATCAGATAGGCAATAATGCTGGTAACCGACAACTGTGTCAATACATTCCACAACTCCCAAACCAGTTTACCTGCATATACGCAATGCAATCCTGTACCCAGTAAAAAGAGCTTAATCGATCTTATAGCTATATGCTTGAAATTTTGCGACCAGGTTATCCCTTTCTCCCTTTTGTGATAATAAGAAATATACATCCCTGTACCGGCAATAAGCATAAACGAGGGCTGCAGCAAATCCCAAAAATGCAGGCCATGCCATGGGTGATGAAAAAACTGGTTCAGAACTGTACCGAATATGCCTCCAGGTTCAAACTTCTTAATCGACTCGTAAACCGAGCAGCTTTCAGCCGCCAGCAGTATCATGATGATGCCACGCATCACATCAATAGACAGTATTCTTCCGGGCTTTTGGGAAATTACGGGTTCCATGCAAGAAAATTGGATGATGTTAGGTTAACTCCAATAAAGTTAATGCTTTACCGGCGTTTATCAAATATCAGGCAAATGCAGCGTCTCCAAAAAAGTCGGGGCGATGGAAATCTGGTTTGGATGCTATAATGTTTTTCCAGGCAAGGAAATGTGGTTGGGTAAGATCGTCACCGCATTTATAAAAATTCACGCGGCAATCTCTGCCCTTAAAAGTATTTAGCTGATGGAAAGAGAACACGTGTATAGGTATCACCAATGTCAAGGTCCAATTAATGGTTGGATTGGGATCGCCTTGTTTTTGCAGGATGCTTCGCTCGTATTTTATCGTCTCTAATAGTTCGGCAGGTAGCGACGCTCTTGTTTCGCTGGGTATGCCAAATCCGCCTAAACAAGTACCTAATCTATTAAATTCCAAATTGTAATATGATTTGTCGTTACCAAAAGCGACAAAAAATTCCACGCAGCTATCTTTATAAACAGGGTCGTTGGTTTTGCGAAAGCGCGCCAGTACTTCATGTTCCTCCACATCGTATTTAATGCAGATACAATCGTTGCCATGGGCTATCTTGAAGGAAACTTTTGGCAGATCATAATACTCGGGATATTCTGGCCAGGGCTGGATATTTATCTTGTGACTTCTCTCCTTTTCCAACAAAGAAACGATACTGCCGACAGGCGTATTTTGATTTACACCGGGCAGTCGTGATATATATAGGCTGTTTTCGACCATAATTAGACCGCGCAAAAATAAATTGAAAAGTTATAAAATGTGTGCGCGCACATAAATATATTTTCAATATTTTCGCTTGCATCAGGTTCTTGTCAATCAGCGCATTGCTGTTCCTGTTTCAAATGTTTAATTCGACCTATGAAAAAATCAAAAAGCATACTCCTGCCCTTCTTAATTATCATTTCTTTACTGCTTGCAGATTTGTCAGCATCTGCTCAAACTTCGAAAAACGTCTTTTCGTTAAGCAAGACCGAATTTCTGCTAAATAGGAAACCATTCCAAATCATCAGCGGTGAGATGCACCCTGCGCGTATACCGAGAGTTTACTGGCGAAACCGCATCCGGATGGCGAAGGCCATGGGCTGCAATACCATCGCAGCTTATGTGTTCTGGAACTACCACGAAAGCAAACCCGGCATTTTTGATTTTAAAACGGAAAATCGCGATATAGCCGAGTTCATTAAAATTTGCCAGCAGGAAGGAATGTGGGTGATACTTCGCCCCGGGCCTTATGTGTGTGCCGAATGGGATTTTGGAGGGTTGCCTTCCTACCTTTTAAAAATACCCGATATCAAGATCCGCTGCATGGACCCACGCTATCTTGCGGCTGCCGAAAGATACATGACGCATTTGGCGGCAATCGTGAAACCACTCCTATGTACCAGTGGCGGACCAATCCTGATGGTGCAGGTTGAAAATGAATACGGCAGCTACGGCAACGATAAAACCTACATGGAAACCGTGCGCAAAATATGGATAAAAAACGGCATCAATGTACCATTCTATACAGCCGACGGTCCAACAGCCTTTATGCTGGAAGCCGGAAATGTATATGGCGCTGTGATCGGTTTAGACAGCGGCAGCAGCGAAGCTGATTTTGATGAGGCTAAAAAATTTAACCCTAATGTACCTGCTTTCAGCAGTGAAACTTATCCCGGTTGGTTAACCCATTGGGGCGAGAAATGGCAAAGGCCTGATACCGCAAGTCTGTTGAAAGAAGTGAAATTCTTATTGGATACAAAACGCTCCTTTAACCTTTATGTGGTTCATGGCGGCACTAACTTTGGCTTTACTGCAGGTGCGAATGCATTCACCCCAACACAGTTTCAGCCCGATGTAACCAGCTATGATTACGATGCGCCGATAAACGAGCAAGGCCGCCCAACTGCCAAGTATTTTGCTCTGCGAAAACTGATCTCCAAATATGTAAAATACAAAATTCCGGAAGTACCGAAACCGGTCGAGACGATTACCATTCCGGAGATAAAAATGCAACCTTACTCTACCGTTTGGGCCAATTTACCGGTTCCGGTAAAATCAGCGCAGCCTAAACCGATGGAAGCATTGGATCAGTCATCAGGATATATTTTATATAAAACCAAACTGATCGGTCATAAAAGCGGCAAGCTGACCATCACCGAGCCCCATGATTATGCCACCGTGTTTTTAAATGGCAAATATGTAGGTAAGGTTGAACGCGACAGCGGCAAATGGAGCATTAATCTGCCCAAATCAGATGTAAAAGATCCGGTTCTGGAAATATTTGTTGAAGCGATGGGGCATATCAATTTCGCCCAGTATATGATCGACCGAAAAGGTATTACCGACAGGGTAACCTTAAATGGCATGACGCTAATGGATTGGAATATTTACAAGTTGCCATTTGATAATCAATATATTTCAACCCTAAAACCTGCTGCGATCAATCCAGAAAAGAACGGCGCGTTTTTTAAAAGCAGCTTTAACCTCGATAAGGTAGCTGATACTTACATTGATCTGAGCAAATACAAAAAAGGCGTGATTTGGGTAAATGGCCATAACCTGGGGCGATATTGGGATATCGGTCCGCAAAAACGACTGTATTGCCCTGCCCCATGGCTAAAGAAAGGAAAAAACGAGGTACTGGTATTCGACCTTCATCAAACCGAAGCAGCTTCTGTATCAGGCGAAAACACATTGGAATAACCGTTTAACAATTATAAACCAAGCTATAAACTATGGATCGCAGAGACTTTATCAAACAAAGCGCATTGGCAACCGCCGGATTAACCATCCTGCCCGCAGGCTCACTTTTTGCTGACACTATTAAAGTACGATTAGGTTACATCGGTGTCGGGCTTCGCGGCCGGAACCATGTTCAGGAAGGCTTATTAAGAGACGACGTGGAGATTGTAGCCATCTGCGACACCCAGGAAAGTTCATTGCAGTATTGCCGCGAACAATTCAAAAAAGCAGGTAAAAAGTTACCTATTGAATATACCGGTGGTCTTGACGCTTATAAAAAACTGCTGGATCATAAAGACATTGATGCGGTGATCATCGCTACACCATGGCAGTACCACCATCCGCAGGCTATTGATGCTATGAAGGCAGGGAAATATGTTGGATGTGAAGTTATAGCAGGATTATCAGTTGATGATCACTGGGATATCGTAAAAACATCGGAGCATACCGGCATACCATACATGACTTTGGAAAATGTTTGCTACCGCCGTGATGTGATGGCTGCTTTAAATATGGTTCGCAAAGGGTTATTTGGCGAAATCATTCACCTGCAAGGTGGCTACCAGCACAATCTACGCGAAGTTTTATTTAATGATGGTAAACACTTTTATGATCATGGCGTAGAGTACGGGCCGAAAGCATTAAGTGAGGCACAATGGCGTACCCAGTTTAACATTGATCGCAATGCCGACATTTACCCCACTCATGGCGCAGGCCCATTGATGCATTATGCCAATATAAATTACGGCAACCGCTTTACCAATCTGGTTTCTTTCTCTTCAAAATCAAGAGGTCTAAATACTTATATCGAAGAAAAATCGCCAGGTCATCCCAATGCGAAGATCAATTTCAAGAACGGTGATGTTACCACCACGTTGATTAATTGTGCTAATGGGGAAACGATCATGTTAAGCCACGATTGCCATCTGCCCCGTCCATACTCTCTGGGATTCAGGGTACAGGGTACCGAAGGTATCTGGATGGATCTGAACGAATCGGTTTACATCAATTACAAGAGCCAGAAAGAAGACGAATGGGATCCGTCAAAGAAATGGTTTGAACAATATGACCATCCACTTTGGGCCAAATATGCCGACAAAGCGTCGGGTGCAGGCCATGGTGGTATGGACTATTTCGTATTCAACGCATTTGTAGAGGCGGTGAAGAAAAAAGGTCCTACTCCTATTGATGTATATGATTCAGTTACCATGAGCGTGATCACACCGCTTTCGGAAAAATCGATAGCGACAGGAAACCAGCCGCAGGAATTTCCGGATTTTACAAAAGGAAAATGGAAAGACCGGAAACCGACATTTGCTTTGGATGATAGCGGGTTGTAATTGATTACAGCTATGCTTATATAAACATCCGTCGTTGCGAGGAACGAAGCAATCTCCGAACTATGCAGATCACGGAGCAGAGATTTCTTAAGGAACGTTCAGCAAAAAAAATCACGGTCCGTCGAATGTCCTATGTAGAGATTGCTTCGTTCCTCGCAATGACGCTTTGATCTAAAGACTTGATTTTTAGTCATTCTATCACTAACCAGGTATAACTCTCAGCAGGAATTTTAACTGTTAGTCTCACTTTGGAATTTTGATCTAATGTGTAAGCTTTTGGTTGACCATTTTTAACGCTGACTTTTGCTACATTTTTGATCCCGGTATAATAGAGCGGCAATTGAACTGTTCGCTCTATTTCTTGTTTAAGCGGATTGTATAACATAGCCAATCCTTTTTCCTTTAATTGTGGGTTGACGTGTAAGATACCGTCCCAATCCCTGCCATCTGCTCTACGCAGATGAATGATATCCGAATTTAAAATATCGCGATGCTTTTTGTACCAGCTAATGGTATTGATCACCAGTTGCTTAGTTTTATCCGTATCATACAATCTTGGACCGCGGTAACAAGCCTGAACGCCCGAACCATAATATTGCATCATCAGCTTTTCATAAGCGTCAAGATGATCATTCAAAGGTTCAAGTGTTGCTGCCGCTCCTCCACCCTGATATTCCGTTAACGGCACAAATCCCCAGCCCATAGATGGCGTCTTTTCCCAGGTACCGTCAAAAATATTCTGTCGGTTTAAGATGATCTGCTCTTCTCTTGGCAAGGAGAAATTAACCTCTCGGTAGCCTAAGGCGATCTTATTGGTACCCTCAAGAAAATACCAATCCGGTGCATTTACATAAACGCCCCGCTCGTTAAGCCAGCGATATAAACCCTTTTGCAATTCCATTTGCCGCCATTGCGAATCTTTCAATCCTTCGTGACCGGGATGTGTTGTCGAAGCGCAAACATCCCCCGGATACGGTCCGTCGTTTTCAAAAATATCGAAACCCGTGTTGGCTATAAAATACTTAAGATGAGCAAGATAAGCAAGCCCCCATTTGCTTCCAAGACAGGGCGCATGGCCAAACATCGCATGCACATCAGGCTTGCCAGTTTTAGGGTCGATCACATCATCTTCATCGCTAATCCTTCGACTGCTGAAGAGTGAGTACCCACCAATTAAAATGCCTTTACTATGGGCGTAATCCGCCAGTGCTTTGAATTTTGCAACATTAGTCGCTGAAGTATCTTCCATATTCAAGCCACTGCCGAAACTTAATATCAATCCTTCATAACCTGTCGCTACACATTGGTCGATACAGTTTTTCACTTTATCCGGGTCTGAACTAACCAGGTGCATAAATATTGGATTCTCAGTTGTCCATGGAGCAATGGTACGGTACATTTTCCGCTGTGCTAAACCGTTTCGCTCACGATCATAGCTGTCTAATAACAATTCGTTAGTCCGTATAGAATTAAAAACTTCTCCTGGCTTGAGTTTAACACCAATGCCAAAACCCGGATAAACCTCCAAAAGGCAAGGCGTTTGATATTCATAATTTACTTGAGAAGTATAAGTCGAATCAACCTTCCAATGTGTCGTTTGATCGGACAGGTCCGCTTTCATAGCATTGTTAAAAGCATAGTTGCTTTCAATGTAGATACTATGCGGAATTTTCATCTGGCCGACCTTGCCTACTACAGCTGATTCTTCTTCGGGCGTGGCCAGTATTTCATTAACCGCATTGTCAATCCGGATACTTTCTTTAGACTCATTTTCAACACTTAACCATTTGCATATAAGTGGAATACCATCATAAATCTCATAATTCACTTTAACCAGCAAATCCTTTAATTCACCCGGTCCTGAATAAATAAAGGTTAAGGTTTTACCTGTCGGAAGTTGTTTATTGGAGGTCCATAAACGCGCGCGCCATTTGACATATGGTTGAATAGAAGGTGAAATTGTAAAGCCTTTATATTGAAAATCCTGCTCGTGTGATTTCAAATTATCAACCCATTCCCTGAGCAAATAGGCTTTTTCTTTTTGCCCATATAGTCCGCCAATATTTACTGGCTTTCCATTGATAATTAACCTGGCTTCAGGTTCTATGGCTCTAAGCATTTGCTCACCATTGCTAAGGTTCACAAAATTGACACAAGCCACATTGGGTTGTATACGGAAGGTACGTTTTAGTAATCCGTTACATAAAACAATCTCTTTTCCGTCCTCACTTCTGTAAACACCGGCCCGAATAGTGGGCTTGTCCAGTTTATTTAAGATGGTATGCTTTCCGTCTTCACTACTATAAACCACTTCACCTGGTTTATACACCAGCCAATCGGTTTTGACCCAGATTTCGCTGATCTGATTAAGTGTAGGCAATTGATAGATTTCTGTTTGGGCGTAACAAAATCCAGCAGATAAAGTGAGAAAGGGAAGGATCAGTTTTTTCATTATTTGAGGCAGGCGATTATTCATTTCAGCTCAAATTAATAATAGATAATTTAATTTGAAGCGGATTGTTACTTTTGCGGCAAATAAAAAACTAAATGGCATCAACCAAACTTACCATAAACAGCAACGGATCAGTAAAAATTGACGGCGACTTTGAAATTGTCGACGCGCAAGGCAACCAATATGGCCTGCAGGGTCGCACCATCGTTTCGATCTGCCGCTGCGGGCTATCTGCCAACAAACCGTTCTGCGATGGCTCACACAAAGGCCATTTTGAGCACGATGCCCAGGCGTTTGATTTGCCTCCTAAGAAAGTGTAGTTAGGGGTTAGAGATTAGTTGATTAAAGATTAGAGATTAGTTGTGTTAGCGAAAACCTAATCTCTAATTAACTAATCTCTAATCAACTAATGTTACCTTTCTTCAACTCCTCTACAGCATGATTTGCTGCACGGGCTGTAATCGCCATAAATGTAAGCGACGGATTCTGTGTGCTGGTGGATACCATGCAGGAACCATCCGTAACAAACACATTTTTGCATTCGTGCATTTGGTTCCAACCGTTTAGCAGGGATGTTTTAGGGTCTCTGCCCATGCGTACACCGCCCATTTCGTGGATATCTAAACCAGGGGCCTGGTTGGTATCGTGGGTCCTGATGTCTTTACAACCGGCTATCGTTAGCATTTCTTCTGCCTGCGCAGTAAAATCCTTCATACTTTTTATGTCGTTGTCATCATAAGCTACTGATGTTTTGAGTAATGGTATTCCCCATGCGTCTTTTTCATCTCTGCTTAGGCTTACATGGTTGGTTTCCTTAGGGATCGTTTCGCCCTGCATCTGCACATAAACCACCCACGGACCGGGTTCTGATATTGCTTCCTTATAATTATTACCAATCTGAGGGCCATCCGTAGCGTGCCCCCATCCTGCGCGCATTACCGAATAGAAGGTCATATAGCCGCGTAGAAAATCCATTTCCTGCCTATACACATTCCTGAAATTCGGCATCATGATCGCACACGGGCGACGGCCATAATAATAAGAATCCAAATAACCATCCATGGAGGCACTTAATGTCCCTCTGTAATTATGGAACGCCACATACTTACCCAACACACCACTATCATTACCCAATCCATTTGGAAAGCGTGACGATGTAGAATTTAACAAGACCAAATTGGTATTCATAGTAGCGGCATTGACGAAAATGATCTTGGCATAAAATTCTGTCGCTTCTTTAGTATGGGCGTCGATCACACGTACACCGGTTGCTTTACCCTTCTTTTCATCATAAATAATAGAATGCACAACTGAATCGGGTCGTAAAGTTAAATTTCCTGTCTTTTCAGCCCATGGAATTGTCGATGAATTCGAGCTAAAATATCCACCAAACGGGCACCCTCTTTCGCATAGGCTCCGAGCCTGGCATTGTCCCCGACCTTGCTGTTTATGAATCTCGTTAGGCTTCGTCAAATGCGCACAGCGACCGATAACCACATGCCTGTCTTTATAATGCGCATTGATGCGCTTGCTCATATCCTTTTCAACGGCATTCATTTCCCAGGCAGGTAAAAATTCGCCATCGGGCAATGTCTCCAAACCATCGTGGTTACCTGCTATACCTGCAAAACGTTCTACATGACTATACCATGGTGCAATATCATCATAACGGATCGGCCAATCCACAGCAAAACCGTCTCTGCCAGGGCCCTCGAAATCGAATTTGCTCCAGCGTTGTGTTTGTCGCGCCCATAGCAGGGATTTTCCACCAACCTGGTAGCCACGTATCCAGTCAAAAGGCTTATCCTGCACATAAGGATGCTCTTTGTCCTTTACAAAGAAATGCTGGCTGGCTTCACTGAAAGCATAGCAACGTTCCACTATAGGGTTTTCTTTAGCAACTGATAATGGTTCATGTGTGCGGTGCGGAAAGTCCCATGGATTTTTGGTAGCTGTCGGGTAATCTTTCAGGTGAACCACATTCCGGCCTCTTTCAAGCACTAAAGTCTTTAATCCATGCTCGCAGAGTTCCTTGGCGGCCCATCCCCCGCTGATCCCTGAGCCTATTACAATAGCGTCGAAGGTATTTTTTTCAACGCCCTTTGAATTTATATTAGCCATAGATGCTTATAAATTATAATTGGTGAGTACAATTTAAGCGTTTGGATAATAAGATACTAATCCAAATGGCTATTGATATACAATTCCTCTACCTTTTTTCGTGCCCATGGAGTTTTGCGAAGAAACTTTAAACTGGAGCTGATACTAGGATTATCCAGGAAACAATTGATCCTGATCCGGTATCCCAATTCGGGCCAGCCATACTTATCCACCAATGCATTTAGTATCATTTCGAGGGTTTTCCCGTGGAGAGGATTATTGGGTTGCTGCTTATCATTCATAAATAGTTTCTAAAATTATTGAATTCATAGCGATTGACGGCGGCGCCTGTTTAATAAATAGTAAAAAATATTTTGCGTAACCAATCGGTTTCCTATATATTTGTAACCGATCGGTTACGAGTAAATAAATAGTTATGAGACGAGATGTATTCCAGGCAATATCAGATCCAACAAGAAGAGCCATTATCAATATGATCGCAAATCAGCCTATGAACCTGAATGCAGTTGCCGAGCGTTTTGATATCAGCCGGCCTGCTATATCAAAACAAATAAAAATCTTAACCCAGTGCGGACTTGTTACCATAGAGCAACGCGGCCGCGAGCGTTACTGCGAAGCAAAGCTGCAGAAGCTAAATGAAGTGTCTGAATGGGTAGAACAATACCGTGTATTCTGGAATCAAAAACTCGATGCATTGGAAGACTTCCTGGCAAAAGACATAGCTAACGAAACAATGAACAAACCAATTAAACATAAGAAATAATGAAAAATGAACCAGTTATAATTGAGCGCACATTAAAAGCTTCTGCCGACAGGGTCTGGAAAGCCATCAGTGACAAAGATCAATTGAAAAAATGGTTTTTGGACCTGGCAGAATTTAAACCCGAGGTAGGGTTCGAGTTTAGTTTTGAAGGAGGTCCGGCGCAGCATTTGCATCTATGTAAAGTAACCAAAGTAGAATATGGGAAGCTATTACAATACACCTGGAGATTCGGTGGCCTCAGGGGGGATTCTTTACTGACATTTGAATTATTTCCAGAAGGAGACAGTACAAAACTTATACTTACGCACGCTGGTGTTGAAACCTTCCCGGCTGAAGAGGTGGGTACAAAAGAAGAATTCGCTGAAGGCTGGAGTAATTTGCTGGACTCATCATTGAAAGTCTATTTAGGCAAAAAAGAAGATTAATTAAGGATATTTAATACTCATAAAACGGCAAATACATGAAAAGCGAACCATTTGTAATTGAACGCACCTTAAACGCATCACCTGAACGGGTTTGGAAAGCTATTACCAACAAGGACCAAATGAAGGAGTGGTATTTTAGCCTGGCAGAATTTGAGCCGGAAGAAGGCTTTGAATTTACTTTCGAGGGCGGCAGCGAGGAGATGACTTACATACATCTATGCAAAATAACCAAAGTAGAACCTGGAAAATTATTGCAATATAGCTGGCGTTACCGTGATTACTCCGGTAATTCGTTTGTGACATGGGAATTGTTTCCCGAAGGCGATAAAACAAGATTAAAACTGACTCACGAGGGATTAGAAAGCTTCCCAACTGACAATAAAGACTTTGCAAGAAGCAGTTTCGAAGCCGGCTGGACCTACATTATCGGCACTTCGATTGTTAACTACTTTGATAAACAAGCGGATTAAAAGATTTTTGTCGCATCCAACCCTTTAGTTTGCCGTGATCGAAACCTAAAGGATTGATTAAGTGTTTCTAATTTTACATTATAAACCATTTAATCAATCCTTTTATGTTTATAGATAAAAAGGCATTCAGCAGCTTTTCGGTGAACGAAATCGATAAGGCAAAAGAATTTTACCAGGAAACCTTAGGACTTAATGCCAATACAATAGAAATGGGCGGAGGTTACAGCATGCTCGAATTGGATGTTACCGGCGGCACGAAGGTAATGATCTATCCCAAACCCAACCATACCCCGGCAACATTTACAGTTTTGAATTTCCCCGTCGATGACCTCGATAAAACTGTAGATGAGCTTACAGCCAAAGATCGGCGAACCAGGCAATATGACATGGGCGATATGAAAACTGATGAAAAAGGTATCGTTCGTGGAAATGGCATGGGGCCAGATATTGCCTGGTTCGCCGATCCGGCAGGAAATATTATTTCGGTTTTAAAAAACTCCTGATCAGTACAAGCGCTTTACTATGCGCAGTTTGTGCGTATAGCGTTTTTGCTCTTCAGAATAAATGCCCTGGCTATCTATCCGGTCGATCTTCACGCGTCCTGATGCATGGATGATCTGCTCACTGTTCAACATAATGCCTACGTGTGTGATCTTGCCCTCAGCGTTATCAAAAAAGGCGAGGTCACCTAACCGCGATTCGGCCAGAAAGTCGACCACCTTGCCTTGTTCGGCTTGCATCCAGGCGTCTCTTTTCAACTCGTAGCCACGCAATTTGAAAACCGCTTGAGTAAAACCAGAGCAGTCAATACCGTAATGCGTACGCCCGCCCCATAAGTAAGGTGTATTTAAAAATGATTTTGCAACAATATCTAAAGTCGCAGTTTCGCCTATCTCCCCTATTATTTCAAATTGTTCATTATTGATCTGACAAGTGGTGCCTTTCAGGAATGCAAGCGAACTGCCAACCGGGAGGTACAATATACTATTGTCGGGTTTTTTCCAGGCTTGTGTTACAGCACGGTAAGTTATCGGAGTAGAATTTTCTTTGAGGGTTTTATAGGCAATATGGCCCAGCATGGCAAATTGCAGGCGTCCTATCCAGCCTTCATAATTATCATTGGTAGTAATTACTTTAACCCAGCGTTCCGCCCATTCCAAGATCTCGAAAGTTTCGCCAAAAAGTATCTGGGAAACCATCTCGCTTCTATCGCTCGCTTCGGCTCTTAAGGGTATTACAGCTAAATTACATATGCCATATTCCATTGTTAAAAATTAAGATCTAGGGTCAGGGAAATCTTACGCAACAATAGTTAAATTTTTTAGTAAAAAAATAGGGGAATGTATAAAATCACACATTCCCCTACAGTATTAACATTAAACAAATTTATTCGTTCATATGCAGCCATTCTTTTTTGGCCAAAAGTTCCTCTTTTGATTCGCGAACATCTTCGTCATCTACACAGCAGTCAACCGGGCATACCGCAGCACACTGTGGCTCATCGTGAAAACCAACACACTCGGTACACTTATCAGGTACAATGTAATATATATCGTCAGACAATGCAGCCTGAGTTTCCTCGGCACTTAATGTATTGCCATCGCCAAAATCGATCAATCCTTTCAAACCGGTACCATCCGAAAATCTCCAAGCAGCACCCGCATCATAGATAGCGTTGTTTGGACATTCCGGCTCACAGGCCCCACAGTTTATGCACTCGTCGGTGATTTTAATCGCCATTGTTTCTTATATCTTATATTCTAAACTTACCTTTGCCTCGCTAAACAAGCACGCAAATATAACAAAAAAACAGTTTAGGGGTTTACCCCCTCTCCATTTATATGTCAAAATTAAATAAAAACTACTTAATAGGTGTATTTTCTACGTTAGGTGAGCAATTAAGTTACCCCGACGAACAATTAAATGCCCTTATAAATGACGAATATCATTACAACGCCTGGTTCACTTCACAAAATGTATCGCACGCAGTGAAATCTACTGGCCAGATGCTTAACAAGGAAGACCTAACCAAATGGCTTGAAAACTATGATATTGATTATGAAAAAGCAGGTAAAAAGGTTGGTTTGATTTTGGCAGGCAATATTCCTCTGGTTGGATTTCATGATGCTTTATGTGTGCTAATCACCGGCAATCATGCATTAATCAAATCGTCCACTCAGGATGCCAGACTGATCAAATTTGTGCTGAATATGCTGGTAAAAATCGAACCAGAGTTTCAATCACGATACAGTTTTGTAGAGCGATTGACGGATTTTGATGCTGTAATCGCTACGGGCAGCAACAACACCTCCCGTTACTTTGATTTTTATTTCAGTAAGGTTCCCAATATCATCCGCAAAAACAGGAATAGTGTGGCAATTTTAACAGGAGATGAAACGGCAGAGCAGCTTTACAAATTAGGAAATGACCTGTTTGACTATTTCGGTTTGGGCTGCCGCAATGTATCCAAATTGCTTGTTCCGGAAGGATACGATTTTGTTCCATTTTTTGAGGCGATACAGCCGCATGAAAATATCATCAATCACCATAAATACAATAACAATTACGATTACAACAAATCCATCTACCTGGTAAACAGGGACAAGCATTTGGACAATGGTTTTCTGTTAGTAAAAGAAGATGAACGCATGGTATCGCCGCTGGCTGTTGTGTTTTATGAGCAATATAAAGACATCGTATCAGTTGAAGCCCTGCTGGAGCGTGAAAGCGAAAATATTCAATGCATTGTCAGTACAACCAATGTCAAAGCAGCAAACCAGGTAGTAGGTTTCGGCGACAGTCAGCAGCCTGCGCTGTGGGATTATGCCGATGGCGTGGATACGATGGATTTCTTGACAAAGCTTTAAATAAACGATACCTTTGGTGAGTGAGGCGAAAGCTGAAAGGTAAAAGGCGAAAGGTAATTAGAACTGGCCTTTAACCTTTACTCCTTTAACCTTTAACCTCAAAAAATGTATATTATAAAAGTTAAAGGCGTTGCCAAAATACCCGATTATGTGCAGCTGCGCGACGATCAGTTTACGTTGCTGGCTTATTTCAGGGTTGACAGGCCTGATAAATCGCTGGATAAGGTGGGATTGGGTAACAAGACGGAACAAATCATGGATATTATTAAAGACCTGCCCTTTGGCCAGATCTTAAAACTGGAACTATAAAATGATCGGAAACTCAATTATAAAGCTCAGCAACGTTGATATTTTTCAGCAAAAGCACCTGGTATTGTCAAACGTAAACCTGCATGTAGATAAGGGTGATTTCGTATGGCTCATCGGTCAGACAGGCTCCGGGAAAAGCAGCTTGCTGAAAGTTATTTATGGCGACATCAATATCCCCGGTGGAGAAGGTCATGCCTGCGGTTATGATCTGCGCAAACTAGCCTCCAAAGATGTTCCTTTCCTGCGCAGAAAATTGGGCATCGTTTTCCAGGATTTTCAATTGCTGACAGATCGTTCTATTGAAGAAAACCTACGCTTTGTGATGCAGGCCACCGGCTGGACCGACAAGAAATTGATCGCCGAACGTACGCTCGACGTCTTGGAGAAAGTAGGTCTGCGTTCTAAATTAAAAAAGATGCCTCACGAACTTTCCGGCGGTGAGCAGCAGCGCGTGGTAATTGCCCGTGCGCTGATCAATGATCCCGAGATCATCCTCGCAGACGAGCCGACCGGTAACCTCGACCCGGATACTTCAGAAGAAATTGTGCTGCTGTTAAAACAGATCAGCCAATCAGGCACCGCTATTCTTATAGCCACCCATGATTATCACATCATCCGTACTTTCCCTTCACGCATTATTAAATGTGAGAATGGCAAAGTATTGGAAGACGTGCAAATAGCTTGATTTTCGGAGTAGCAGTTGCAGCGGCAGTAGCAGTTTAAAGCTATAACCATTGAACATTTCTGTCATTGCAAAACCTGCCACTGCTTCTGCCACGGCAACTTTTAATGACAACATTTACCTCAAAAAACAAACAGTTCTGACACTCTGTCCTGAAAACACAAATGGCAGGATACTTGATTTGCAGAATTGAATCATGAATTTTAATGATATGCTAAAGAAAAAAAAGAACGAACACATAGAGGGCGAAGAGCATCTGAACGATGTAATAGAAGGAAATGCGACTGCCGAAACTGAACCTACCCCTGAAGAATTGGTTAAACAGGAACTTTCAGTAGCCAACGACAGGTACCTGCGCCTATATGCCGAATTTGATAATTTTCGCCGCCGTACTGCCAAAGAACGTGAGGAAGCCAGGAAATCAGAAGGTAAGGACGTTATAGTTGCCCTGTTGCCAGTGCTGGACGATTTTGATCGCGCCATCCGTTCAATGGAAAACTTGACAGATGTTAACGCCGTAAAAGAGGGCGTTGTGTTGATACAGAACAAATTAAAAAATGTGCTTTCGCAAAAGGGATTAACAGAGATGCAATCAATAGGCACTCCGTTCGATCCTGAGATACACGAAGCCATCACCAATATACCGGCCCCATCAGACGATCTGAAGGGTAAAGTAGTTGATGAAATGGAAAAAGGATATTATCTGAATGATAAAGTAGCCCGTTTTGCGAAAGTTATAGTTGGAAATTAATTAGTGAATTACTGAATGAGTGAATTAGCGAATGATTTTTTAATCACTCATTCACTAACTCACTCATTCACTCATTATACAAGAGATGTCAAAAAGAGATTATTACGACGTTCTGGGCGTTGCGAGAGGTGCCGATGCTGAAGAGATCAAAAAGGCGTACCGCAAAATGGCGATCAAGTATCACCCTGACAAAAATCCGGGCGATAAGCAGGCCGAAGATAACTTTAAGGAAGCAGCCGAAGCTTACGAGGTATTGAGCAATGCTGAAAAACGTCGCCGGTACGACCAGTTTGGCCATGCAGCGAATGCACAGTCAGCCAACGGTGGCGGTGGAGGTTTTGGTGGCGGCGGCATGAATATGGAGGACATATTTAGCCAGTTTGGCGATATATTCGGCGGAGGCAGTCCGTTTGAAGGCTTTTTCGGTGGCGGTGGCAGGCAAGGCGGCGGCCGCCGTGTACAACGTGGCAGCAATCTCCGTATCAAAGTTAGACTGACACTAGAAGAAATTGCCAACGGAACCGAGAAGAAAATAAAAGTAAACAAACAGATCGTTTGTAAAACCTGCGATGGCAGCGGAGCAAAGGATCAATCATCTATACAAACCTGTAAAACCTGCGGTGGCCAGGGTGCGGTTCGCAGGGTGACCAACACCATCCTGGGCCAGATGCAAACTACCAGCACCTGCCCTACCTGTAATGGTGAGGGTACTACTATCTCTTCAAAATGTACAGTTTGTCATGGTGATGGCGTTGTTCGCGGCGAAGAAACGATCAGCATCAATATACCTGCAGGCGTAAGCGAAGGCATGCAATTAAGCATGGGCGGCAAAGGTAACGCGGCTCCACGTGGTGGCGTACCAGGCGATCTGATCATCCTGATAGAAGAAATACCACACGAAACTTTAAAACGTGATGGCAATAATGTGATCTACGATCTGCACGTAAGCTTTGTAGACGCAGCTCTGGGAACCAGCGTTGAAGTACCAACAATAGACGGTAAAGCGAAGATCAAGATAGACCCGGGAACACAGGGCGGTAAAATACTGCGCCTCAAATCAAAAGGCGTTCCTGAAGTAAACTCTTACCATCGCGGCGACCAGCTGGTTCACGTAAACATCTGGACACCAAAAGCATTAAGCCGTGAAGAACGCGAACTGCTAGAGAAGCTACAAGATTCTCCGAACTTTAAACCAAGTCCGGGCAAGAATGAGAAGAGCTTCTTTGAGCGGATGAAAGAATACTTCGAGTAAGGAGGTTAAAGCTGAAAGGCGAAAGCTAAAAGGTATTAAAGCCCGGGGTTGTTAGGATTCCGGGCATTTTTATAACTCCCTGGGTGTCATCCTGAGCTTGTCGAAGGACGCGCGTAGAGGCCTTTGCCCACCATGTTTCGAGAGCCTCAACATGACACCCATTTAACCTTTATCCTTTTCCCTTTCACCTTTTCCCTTTCGCCTCAGCCGGCTGATATTGAATCAACTCATTAATCAATTTCTCCACCTCTGTATGATCCACCTTTTCTACCAGGTAAGCCTGCCCACTACCGTTATCATCCCAGGTATTTTTGCCATCATCGGCTACGCTCATTCTGCCATGATGTAAGGTATAATATTGAGAATAACCTTTTATTGCAATCAACACGGCCGTTTCGTCCCAGCTTTTGCGGCCCAATGAATCTTCCTTTGCCATTGGTATGGACATGCGGAAAACATCCTTCACCGGGTCGTTCTTGATTGCATCATTGTGTATCAAAGGGACGCCGGCCAATATCTTCTCTCCTATTTCAAACCCACTCAAAATGATCTGAGTCGGCCAGTTGGTATATACATTTTGAGACGCTTTGGCATCTTTCATCACGTTAAACTCATATCCAGATGGAAATCTGCCCGCCATACAAACCAACAGCTGTACTTTCCGGGCGACAAGCTCCTTTCCATTCAGCTTTGAATACTCGTCGGCATTAGTATTCAGCAAGTTCGAAAGATTGGTCAGAAACCCAACGGTTACTATAGTCACGCTATGATCTGGTTGTGAAGCCAATACCTTCCGATAAACCTGCACAGCGTCAGGCACTTCATCATTACTTTTTATTTTGTGCGGATATTTTGCCAGTACAGTATCGCTCCAGTGCTGCCAGTCGCGCAGGTCTAATCCATTTTTAGGGATACCGATTGGAAGACCAGGCCGCTTAAAATAAGTATTGAATACATTCATTACGCCTGCAACGCCATCATAGCGAGTACTGGCCATGGTTGCAAGGATGTGCGCTTCTCCTTTATCAGCCAGGTTATGCAGAATAGTGATTGCACCTACGTCATCGTAGTCCGGCCCCATATCGCTGTCAAAAATAATATTGGCGGGTTTCTGTTGACCGAAACAAACGGAAGCAAGAAGCAGAAACAGCAGTAAAAGTTTAAATTTCATATTCGGGGATTGGTTGAAGCTAATTTATTACTTTTATCGTAGATCAATTATTCAATACCTAACCTGGACAATGAAAGTAAGTAAGGAAAATAATCGACGCACACTAAAAGTAAGCATTGCCGGTATCGTTCTGACTCTTTTATTTCCCATCGTTAATGATCCTTTCTTTTCAGCCCTTCTATACGTCGCTATTGAAGTAATTTATATATTTCTGCTTATGTACCTAATAAGCATACTGCAATTTTTAAATGAAAATTACTCGATACAAAACCCTTTCAGTATTCTTTTAGGATTGGAAGTGATAAAATTAACAGGCGAATTATTGTTTTCTAAACAAACGGGAAATTTGCTTATGGGAATAACTATAATTTATATTATTATCCTTATTTATATCCTGGTAGCTACATTTAAAGTAAAATCAATAAAATTGGCCCGGCCATTCAGAATCTTAGGCGTTTTATGGCTGATAACTTCGTCGGCAAAAGTATTGTTACTGCTGATGAATGTGAAACATTTAGCTAAAAGCGACTTAACATTGTATGCCGGGTTAATAAATGTATTGCCGTTGCTATCAATATGGTATATTATATATAAAACAAGAGAAATTTTCGGTGTTAGTGAACCTATTAATACCCAAACAACTCAATCGTAATAGACCCTTTTATTAATTATTTTAACATCGGATTAATAAGAAGTAATTAGCCCAAACGTAACAAAGCATTAATAATACTATCTAACTATAAAAACTGATCCTTATATGCTAAGCATTCGACACATCGAAAAGCAATATGCCGGGCACAAAGCCCTTACCGATGTAAGTTTAGAAGTTGAAAGCGGCCAGATATTCGGTCTGCTGGGGCCAAACGGAGCCGGTAAAACTTCACTTATACGCATTATCAATCAAATTACCGCACCAGATTCAGGCGAGATCTATTTTAACGGCGAGAAGCTCAACCAATCGCACATCAACCAAATTGGTTACCTGCCCGAGGAACGTGGTCTCTACAAAAAAATGGAGATCGGTGAGCAGATGATCTACCTGGCCCGACTGAAAGGCCTAAGCCGCGCTGAGGCTCAAAAGCGTCTTAAATTCTGGTTCGAGAAACTAGGTATGGAAACCTGGTGGAAGAAGAAAATAGAAGAGCTATCAAAAGGTATGCAACAGAAAGCACAATTTGTAGCTACCGTGTTACATGAGCCCGATCTGATCATTTTGGATGAGCCATTCAGCGGTTTTGACCCTGTAAATGCTGAGTTAATAAAAGATGAGATATTAGAGCTTAATAAAAAAGGCGCTACTATTCTATTCTCCACCCATCGCATGGAATCTGTTGAGGAACTTTGCGATGCCATTGCGCTCATCAATCTTTCTCATAAAATACTTGATGGGAAGGTAAAAGCTATCCGTAATTCTTATCGGAACGACACTTATTTGGTTGAATACAGTGGCGAAAAATTAAACTTCAATGGGTCACAGCCATTTGAGATTCTAAGCGAAGACACTGATGATGACCGTCATGTTATTAAACTTAGTCCGAAAACAGGCAATACTGCCAACGAGATATTACAATACCTGATCCCCAAAGCTAACGTCCACATGCTGAAAGAAGTGATACCGAGCATGAACGAGATATTTATCGAACAAGTAAACAAAAAATCTGCCTGACCATGAATAAAATTCTATTAATCATACAACGTGAATACGTCACCAGGGTGAGGAAGAAGTCGTTTATCGTCGTGACTTTGCTGGTTCCTGCACTTATAGCGTCTTTGTTTGCCGTTATAGCCTATATCGCAAAAGACAAGGATCAGACCATGCATGTGGTGAACGTGATTGACAATACGGGCGACTTCATCAACAAATTCCAGGATGGAAAATACATTAAATTCACCTATTCGAACAGGCCACTGGACGTTGAGAAAAAGGAGTTAAAAAACGACAACGACCTGGTATTAAACATATCGAACAACAAAAAAGACAACGTAGAGCTCTTTGCCAAAAAGAAAACGACCCTGACCTTATCAGATGATATACAACGGCAGATGAATGATATTGCCGCGGGAGCCAGTTTGGTAAAAGCAGGAATTGATACAGCAAAGCTGCACCAGGTTAAGAGCAATATCACTATAAAAACAAGCGAGATCACTGCAACGGGCGAACAAAGCGCCAACCTCGGCCCTGCATATGCATTGAGTTTTACGGGTGCCATATTAATCTACATGTCGTTGTTTATTTACGGCGCGCAAGTGATGCGCGGTGTGATCGAGGAAAAAACAAGCCGCATTATTGAAGTGATCGTGTCCTCAGTAAAACCGTTCCAGTTAATGGCAGGAAAGATCATTGGTGTAGGTTTAGTGGGACTGACTCAATTTGTTATCTGGATAGGTTTATCCACAGCTATAAGCTACTACCTCGGTATCAAAGGTGGTATGGGTGGACAAATGACTGTATTTATTCATAGCCTTGGTGCAAATGCTGCTTATGAATTGAGCTGTTTCATTTTTTATTGGATCACAGGATTCTTACTTTATAGCGCACTTTTTGCGGCTGTCGGTTCGGCTGTCGATAGCGAGACGGAAACGCAGCAATTTATGTTCCCCATTACTTTGCCTTTGTTATTTACTTATATACTGTGCGTTAGCTATCTGTTTACTGTACCGGATAGTCCGCTGGCGGTTTGGTTGTCTATCATTCCGTTTACAGCTCCTGTAGCTATGATGATGCGCCTGCCCTTTAGCCCTGCACCGTGGCAAGTGGCTATATCTATGGCGCTAATGGTGGTCGGTTTTATCTTCACCACCTATGTAGCAGCACGTATTTATCGTGTAGGGATATTGATGTATGGCAAGAAAACCAACTTTAAAGAACTAGCCAAATGGTTCTTTTATAAAGAGTAGTTTATCAACATAAATGAATAAGTGATCCCCTGAGTTGGCAAACAATTTGGGGGATTATTTATTTTAGTGGCATGGATAAACGCTTCGCCGTGATGGACCTCGGCACTAATACATTTCACCTGCTGATTGCCGAGGGCGATATCAATAATTTTCGCGAAATAGTACATGAACATATTGCGGTTAAACTTGGCGAAGGCGGCATCAATAAAGGTATGATCCTACCCGCACCATTTGAGCGCGGGATAAGTACCATGAAGCAATTCAGCAAACAAATTTCAGAAAATAACACACACAATATCAAAGCAATAGCAACATCTGCTTTGCGTAATGCTTCAAATGGAAGAGAGTTTATTGAACGTGTAAAAACCGAGGCGGGAATTGATATTGAAATAGTTGATGGAAACCGAGAAGCATCCTTTATTTACTCAGGCGTAAAAGCAAGTGGCTTACTATCAGATCAAACCTCACTGATCATGGATATCGGCGGCGGCAGCGTAGAATTTATTATCGGGAATCAGCCAGAACTAATCTGGAAACAAAGTTTTGAGATTGGTGCAGCACGGTTGATGGAACGTTTTCATCATACCGACCCTATCCCACCAGCGTCGATCGAAGCATTGAATTTGTATTTGGAAAACACTTTGACTGATCTGTTTAAAGCTGTTGAGCAAATTCCTGTTCATGACCTGATTGGCTCATCTGGCGCATTCGAAACTTTTGCCGAATTGATAGATGATTCCTTTGATTTAAAAAGGACCAAAACCTACAATTTTGAGCATGAAAATCTAAGCCGAATAACCAATCAGATGATTCGCTCCAACCATGCCGAACGCGAAGCCAACAAACGCATTATACCGGTACGGGTTGATATGATCGTAGTGGCATCGCTTATTACCCGTTATATCATGCAAAAGCTCAACCTTAATAGGGTAGCTCTTTGTACCTATTCTTTAAAGGAAGGCGTATTGGCGGAGATGATGACTTAATAGACAAAATAACAGGTAGAAAAGCCTACCAAAAGAATCACCAATGCACTTAGCAAAAAACCCTTTGAATAAATAAATGGAGAAATTATCATGCATAGGACAATATGAAAGATCAACAATAGTCCGAATGAGAGGGCACCATCATTTCCCCCGGTTGCCCGGGTCCATACTGCATATCCTATTAATATGGCCAGATTGGTACCTACAACAAACATCGTCCTATCTTTCTTTTGATTTTCTTTATCACTCATAAAGTTCAATGCATATTAGGCATATCCAAAAAATTCACGCAAGTCGAAAATCCAATCACCAGCACAAGGAAGGCACTTAAAACCCACTCCCATCGTCTGACGACGATCGAGATTATGATCCCTATAAAAAAATGAACGCCGATCAGAAAGGCGTCGATGATGATGCCGCCATCAATTAATCTGGATGCTAAAGTATAGACGGCAAGTATGGCAATATTAATACCGACTACTTTCCACCTATTCTTAGGCTTTGGTTCCTGTTTAATTTCTTCCATTTTAAACTGCGGTTTCCTTTTGTAATTGTTTCAGGTAATCAATCTTATCATCCCTGTAAAACAGGTTCATTGTTTCAAAAGGGATAATGCTCATGTCCTTATTAACAATATGTACACATGATTTCTTTATAGCGCGTACATCAAAGTTATGGGCATCTATAAACTGCATAATAATGATCCTGAACAAATTATCGTAGCTCAACTCAGGAGCGTCAATCTCAGGCAAACAGCACATAATTGACTTTAGATGCTCACCGGCCCTATCAACAGAGTTCCCAGTGCTGAACATATTCAGCAGGTGCATTTTTAGTTTTTCGTCCTGCTCGTAAACAATGGTATTTCTCGAATTATCGAGCAGATCATCCGGGTTGATCATCCTTGTCAGGGGGAATACTTGTTCACCTAGTTTTAAAGCATAACCCATCACCAACGCATCCGGATTACATGGTACAGGAATCAAATCATTTCTATTGAAGATGTCTGTTTGCTCTAAAATGGCAGTTCTGACCTCCGTTAGTGTATATCGGTCATTCCTGCTGTCAAAGTTTTCTAATCTGCCTGCTTGTTGTGTAGGTTGAAAAGTCACGCCACGCACGCAATGCTGTTTCAATGCATATTCAATTATTTCACCAATCTCATCAGTATTTAACCCTTTCTGAAGGGTAACTACTAACGTGGTAGACAAATTATACTTATTTAAATGCTCAATTGCCTTTCTCCTTACTTCACGTAAATCCTCGCCACGTAATTGTTCAAGCGCTTCTTTTTTGAAAGAATCAAATTGCAGATAAATTTCAAAATCGGGCATATATCCTGCGAGCCGTTCCACAAATGCTTCATCTTTGGCTATCCTGATACCGTTCGTATTCAACATCAGGTGCCTTATCGGTTTTGTTTTGGCTATATCCAGTATTTCAAAAAACTGCGGATGTACTGTTGGTTCGCCGCCACTTATTTGCATCACATCAGGTTTCCCTTCATTGGCAACTATGGTATCCAGCATCCGCTCAATTTCCTCCAATGTGCGGTGCCGGCCATAAGTCGGCGATGACATCGCATAACAAGTTGGGCAGCTAAGATTACACCGATCGGTAACTTCAACTACCGTAAGACATGAGTGTTGCTCATGATCCTGGCAAAGACCGCAATCATAAGGGCAGCCATAATGTGTGGCTTTATTAAATTTCAGCGGCATTTCGCTGCGCTTGGCATAGTTACGGCAGTTTTTATAGTATTCGATGTCGGTAGCGATAAGCACCTTTTCGAAACCATGCTGACGACAATTTTTAAGCATATAAACATTGTCATCCTCGAACACGATCTTAGCGTCGACCCGTTTTAAACAGGTTGAGCAAATGCTGACAGTGAAATCGTAATAAATATACGGGCGTTCAGGCATAGCCTTTAGGTTCAGTTAGTTTAGAAGGGTAGAGAAATACTTTATAATAATACAAAAGTCCGGCGATACAAACTAATTGAATTACCGATAACCCAAAGCTAAAAAAGTAATCTGGTTTTATAAATTCTATAAAAAATCGGAATATAAGATAACTCACCATGAATATTTTAAACCTTGAGCCATTAGCAAATCTCCTGTAATGTTCGTAGCTGCTTAACGCAACCCACAATAGCACCCAAAACAATATTTCATATAAATTAGTAGGATGTCTGCGTATCCCGTCGCCGAAATTAATTGCCCAGGGTAAATTTGATGCAACGCCGTAAGTACCGTCCTCTAATCCAGCCAGGAAGCAGCCTATACGACCGATGATCATAGCAATAATAAGCGGGTAAACCATCAAATCGCCCGAAGAAACAGTTACGCCTATTTTCTTCTTGGTTAGTTCCACCCCGATAAGTCCGCCCAAAAAGCCGCCTACGATAGTTTTATTACCCATGAAATAGAGAAGGTTAAAATGACTGAGCATGTCCGGGTTCTCAAAAATGCCTACCAGGTGCGATCCGATAAAAGCCCCGGCAGCAGCGCCAATAAAAATCAGCAAACGGTTTTCTGAGCTAATGGGATCCCTGTAATTCCTTCTCAAATAAACATAGTAACGATATCCTATAAAATAAGCCAGTGTTTCACATATAAAATGAACGGGGATTGATGATTTACCTAAAGGAATATTAACAGGAAAGTGCAAGGTTTTTTCCTGAAAGATACTAAAAAGCGTTTAATGAAATATCGAATGAACCGCGTATTTTAATTTGTACCACGCACGAGCGTAAAAAGGTCTTCTAACAGTCAATCCTCCAACTCTGCCAGTGAGATAACCTATGTTTGGTTGCAGAGTTATGCTGTTATTCAAAGTGGTCAACTGGCTAACTCTTATCTCTTCGCTATTATAGCCGCAAATATTTGCGACCAATGTATCAGACGTCGAGCGCACTTCGAGCTTAAATTCACCATTTACATCTGTTAATGTTTCCTGATTTGTACCTTTTAGCCTCACGGTCGTCCCCGGCATCGGCAACCCATTCTCTTGTCTCACTATCTTGCCCTTTACTATTATTGATGAATCTGCAACCGGTTCATTTTTATTTTGATACGGGAATTGCTCAACTTTAATAGCCTGCCTTGTATCTGCTTTTGTATACTGAGAAAATCCTAATATTATAGCAGCCAATCCCCAACTTTTCCAATTCAAAAAGCTCTTTTTGTTATAACTCAAACTCTGGTTTAAATTATTTAGTTGCGGCGTATCAAATCTACCGCAAATATCATTTCTGGTTGACAGGTAACTGATGATCTCTGCATTGCTCATTCTGGTAAAATCAACTACAGTTTTACAGCAGCGATCACAATGGCGTCCATTATTTACCTCGGTCATTTGCTGCCATGATTGGTCGCATGGCTTTTCAATTGTAATACTTTTGATAAGGGTCATAATATCTTTTTGAGATAAGATGCAGGGAATGTCATGATTCCATAAAATCTAATGAAAATATAAGGCGCGATCTCTGTTCCTAAGCAGCATCCTTTGTATATTGCAACCTTATCGCTGAACTCTGCTTATGAAAAAGTTTATACCTTTTTGCCTTACCTTATTGATCTCAGTTTCTGTTCTGGCACAAAAGAGGCACCATGCCGCAACTGTGGACACCCTCATATCCAATTATAACCCTGCCGACCTGTTTTCGCCGGCATTTTATCCTGAAAGAGGGAATGAACGTCACAGCGCTAACGGTGATCCAGGACCAAAGTATTGGCAAAACCGTGTAAACTACCGCCTGAAAGCCAATATCGATACCAATACCAAAATATTGCGAGGTACTGAAGAGATCGATTATACAAACAATAGTCCCGATGCACTACAATTTCTGTGGTTGCAGTTGGATCAGAACACTTACAAAATAACTGCACGCTCAAACTTTCAGACCAATACTACCCCGGATGCAAATAGCCACACAGAAGGCTACCAGATCGAATCAGTTTATTTAGGCACTGGCAAGGCAACACAAAAGGCCGATTTTATCATTTCGGATACGCGCATGCAGATCCGTTTGCCGAAGTCTTTGGCAGGAAATGGCACGCATATTAAGCTATATATCAAATATCAATACATCATTCCGGCGGTATTTGGCGGAAGGACAGATTATAATCAAACTAAAAACGGCAAAATCTACGAGATTGCCCAATGGTTCCCGCGCATGTGTGTGTATGACGACAGCGAAGGATGGGACACACTTCCATTTATGGGTGCCGGTGAGTTTTATTTGGAATATGGTGATATTGACTATGAGGTAACCGTTCCCTGGGATATGATTGTAGCTGGATCGGGAGAATTATTGAATCCGTCGCAGGTGCTTACACCAACCCAGATAAGCAGATTGGCGGCAGCCAGGAACAGTGATAAAACCATTATGATACGTGATGTAAATGAAGTAAACAATCCATCCACCCGCCCAACTCATAGTGGTAGCCTTACCTGGCATTTCAAGATGAATAATACTCGCGATGTGGCCTTCGGTGCATCCAAAGCGTATGTATGGGACGCAGCAAGGGTTAACCTTCCCGGCGGTAAGAAATCAATGGCCATGTCTGTTTATCCGGTTGAAAGTGCAGGAAATGATGCGTGGGGTCGGGCTACTGAGTACCTAAAAAAATCGATGGAGTATTTCTCTGAAAAATGGTTCGTTTACCCATATCCTGTAGCCATTAACGAAGCCGGAACGGCCGGAGGTATGGAATATCCCGGAATTGTATTTGATGGTATTACTGACAAAGGCAAGGAACTCTATTTCGTAACTGCGCACGAGATCGGCCACAACTGGTTCCCGATGATCGTTGGATCGAACGAACGGCGCTATGCATTTATGGATGAAGGCTTTAATACCTTTATCGACGTTTATGCCCATGAAGCCTTCAACAATGGAGAATTCGGCAAAAAACGAGATGGTGAATACGCTCCGGGTGGTGGAAACCCTGCTGATGAGATCATACCAACAATTCTTGATCCTGAGGCGCCTACCATCATGACGGCGGCCGATGCCGTTCCTGAAAAATACCGTCATCAGATAGAATATTTTAAACCAGCATTAGGACTAGTGCTGCTACGTGAACAAATCTTAGGCAACGATCGCTTTGATTATGCTTTCAGAAACTATATTCACAAATGGGCCTTTAAGCATCCTCAGCCGGATGATTTTTTCAGGTCGATGGATAACGGAGGGGGCGAAGATCTGTCCTGGTTCTGGAAGGGCTGGTTCTACAACAACCTTGCACTTGATCTGGAGTTAGTTGGCGCTGAATATGTGCAGAACAACCCTAAACAAGGCTTAAAGGTTACAGTGATGAACCGGGAAGCGATGGTTATGCCATTTACCGTAGAAGTGACCATGAAAGACGGCAGCAAACAACGTATGCAAATTCCGGTAGAAGCATGGCTGCAGAATAAGCTGATCAACTTTACGGTACCAACCACCCAGGAAGTAAACCGTGTGGTGATTGACCCGGATAATGCGTTGCCCGATATTAATAGAGGGAATAATGGCTTTGTGTTTAGGTAAAAAATCGTGTCACAGTAACCCAAAAACAAATTGGCATATTCCTGCTGCAAACAGTATAAGACTGATATACCAAAGCGGCTTTTTCTTAGACAAAAGTGATATGGCCGATATAGATATCGCTATCTGAAAAAAAGTAACTGCCCGGGCAAGGATCATGTCTTTCTCTAAATGCTCTTTTGATTCATTTTCGAGTTCGTGCGCTTTGTCCTGTATTTTCTCCTGATCTTGTTTCAACTTTTCTTTTCTTGCTGCATTTGATTGAGAGCTGTCGGCAGCAGCTTTGGAGAAATTGATCTTGGTAACTGCATCAGCAACTTCGGCCTTAATTCCTTTGGCGTTGTAGTAAGACCATTGGTCTGAGGCTTTTATCTGGGTGATCAGCGCCTCGTTGGACTGATGGCCAGCCATTAAACTGCTTAGAGCAGCGAAGGCAGCCATGAAGGCGGTAGATATGGCTACATACATCGACCATTTATCATGGCTCTCATGTGCCGCTTCGTGAATATGTTCGTGTAAATGTTCGGTGGGTACTTCCGGATCTTCCATTTTTAATAGGGTATTTAAACTCCTATAAAACTAATGACAAATCCGCAGATTTTAAACCAGTCTGATCAATTGCTGGTATAATTTTTCGGTAGGCAGTCCGACTACATTGGTATAAGAACCATTGATCTTTTGAATCCCGGTTAAACCAACCCACTCCTGTATACCGTAAGCACCAGCTTTATCCAAAGGCTCATATTTCTCAACGTAGAAATCGATCTCATCTGCAGTCAGCTTGCGGAAAAATACTTCAGATATGTCATGAAACAGGTTATATTGATGCTTATACAGGATACATACACCCGTAATCACCTGGTGTACTTTGCCGGACAGCATAGCCAGCATTTCCTTGGCATGCTCTTTTGATTCAGGTTTACCCAGGATATGACCTTCGATGCTTACAATGGTATCAGCAGTCAGAACGATCTCATCATTTACGGATTCATCAAAAGCCTTAGCTTTCTTTTCTGCGATATAAACCGCAATTTCCTGCGGCGACAAATGTTCAGGATAAGATTCATCCACATCCTTCAGTACTATGCGAAAATCAACATCCATCAACCGCAACAGTTCCTGCCTGCGCGGTGACTTAGAAGCGAGAATAATCTTTGGTAAATTTTTCAACGGTAAATCGTAATTCTAAAATCGTAAACGGCGAAGCCTTTTTGAGCACCTTTAAAAAAAAATCAATAGCGAAAAATCAAATCACCAGCTATAAGCCTCTTCACTCATCCACTTGCCCTGCACTTTCAATACTTTTTCAATAACATCGCGGACAGCGCCTTTACCACCTTTATTAGGCGACACATAAGCACTGATAGCTTTTACTTCCTCAGCCGCATCTGCGGGGCACACCGCTAGCCCAGCCATTTTCATCACTTCCAGATCGGGAATATCGTCACCCATAAACAACACGCTTGCAGGCAACACATGTTTACTTTCAAGATATAGCCTGAAATTTTCCGATTTGGTATGAGCACCTATATATACATCCTTCACGCCCAAACTATTTAGCCGATGTATAGCAATTTTTGACCGGCTGCCGGATATAGCGCAAACGTTATAGCCGCACTTAACCGCGAGCTGAATAGCATAGCCATCCTTAATATTGAACTGACGTGCCTGATCACCATTCTCCATTACATATACAGAGCCATCAGTCAGTACGCCATCCACATCAAAAATGAACGTAGATATATCTTTTAATTTATGTAAAAATGATTCCACCTGTTAGTTTGTCATTGGTCATTCGTCATTAGTTATTGGTGGTGCCAACTGCGAACTAATAACTGCAAACTGATTTACTGATTATCCCTCCACTCGTACACCCAAGCAGACTGGATCTGCTCAAGGTGACCTTCGTTCGATTCTTCACGTTTACCAACAAAGTTGGGCAGGCTCAGCACCCAGTCCAGCAATTCGGTAAAGCGTATGCGGTATATTTTCGATTCATCAAAGTCATCGCCGAACTTCTCGTAAAGTTCTATCGCGATGTCTTCGTAATCGTTCCATTTAATAGGTAAGGCAAATTTATTGTCGCTCATTTTATGTTGTACGTTATACGTATTACGTTGTACGTTTTTTTGTCTTTTATTCTTTTATACGTACAACGTAAAACGTAATACGTAAAACCTTCATCAGTGGCCCAGGAAGTTCGACTGATCAGGCAAGGTAACTTCGATATCACCATCCTGCACTACACACTGGCAGCCCAGGCGCGAGTTGATGCGTGGGTTAACGGCACGATCGATGAAATCCTCTTCTTTATCTGATATTTCCTGGATGTTATCCATCCCTTTGTTCACATAAATATGGCAGGTGCTGCACCCGCAAACACCGCCGCAGTTGTGCTGCAGTTCGATACCGTTCTCGAGGCAAACATCCAATACTGACTCACCTTCGGCAATGGGCAGTTCAACTGGTTCGTGCCCTTTTTCCTCAAAGCTGATCTTAACTTTATAAATATTCATTATAAGGGCAAAAGTAACAAAATTTAAGTATGCCCTATCCCCGATTATCCATTTTGATAATACCCTGACTTAACAGCTTATATATCTCCTGTAAATCAGGATTTTCGCCTAGTTGATCCAGGTGTGAGGTCATTGTTTTCTCGTCATTCCGAACAGCCGGACCGGTTTGTGCGCTGGCCGGAAGATGTTCCTGCACTTTCTCTGCCGTTTCTAGTATCAGTGGACGAAGTAAGTCAAACGGTAATTGCTTTTCAGCCAGCAATTGTTGTGAAACATGGTATAAGTAATTCGGAAAATTGCAGGCGAACACCGCAGCGAGATGCAAAATCTTCCGTTGCTCTGAATTAACCCGGTAAACATTTTGCGAAACGGTATAAGCCAACTCATTTAGTGTTGAAGTGATTTTTTCATCAGCCCCCTCGATACAAAGCGGAACGGTATTAAAATTCAGATCCCGGGTTTTGCTGAAGGTTTGCAGTGGATAAAACACACCAGCGTTTTGCGTATGCTTTTGCAGTGTTTGCAGACTTGTTGCACCTGAAGTATGGACGATCAGCTTGTTATATTGAACCAGATCAGCAGCTATTGGCTCAATGGCATCATCTTTTACTGCGATCACAAACAAGTCCGTTTCCGAATTGATCTGCTCCAGGTTATCAATAGGTTCGGCCTTTACATGATAAGCCAGCAACGAGGCATTATGCATATCACGGCTATATACCTGCACGATAGCATGCCCGGCATTTTTAAAAGCCGCAGCCAGGTGCGTGGCCACATTTCCTGAACCGATGATGGTAATACGCATGATTGGCCAAACTTACGAAGTTTTCACCCATTGTCTGTGTCCCCACAGGCAATAAGCATTTCAGTGCCCCAATATCAATTATAAAATTTTACCAGCATATAAAACATCCGCAACCTGCTGAGCTTTTTCAGCAGCATTGCCGGTTCCAATATTTGATAGTACGATAATAGCCACTTTCTCTTTCGGGAAATGAATAGCCTGGGCGCTAACCCCGAAATCACCACCATCCCATGCCCAATAAATTTTGCCTTTGTAATCATCCCGGTATAAACCAAAAGCCTGGTTATCCCTGCCATTAGCGAAATGACGTGTCTGGTGCATCAGATCATAAAACCGTTGCCCACCGAACTTTTTGCTGAAAAAGTTCTCTTCCCATTTGATCAGATCTTCTATTGTAGTGTTTACACCACTACCGCCATAGTGAGGTGAATTGCGTGTATGTTGTATCCAGCCCGTTCCATAATTTACCTTGAAACCCTCCTTGCGATACGCATCTACAATCTCTTTACTACGCTGGTTGTACGGAGTTACTCGGCTAGGAATAATCTCCGTATTATCATCGTTAACCAGGGTATGATTCATCTGTAACGGTTCAAAAATTCGTTTTTGAGCGAATTGTCTGAAAGTCATGCCGCTTACTTTTTCTACAATCTTTGTAAGCAGCATAAAGTTGACATTGCAATAATCCCAGCGAGTACCAGGCCTAAAGGCAAGTGTATCCGGTTTTAACGAAGTTCTGATGCACTCATCGTTATCAAAATAATTGAAAGTTATCCATGATCTGCCGTCTTCACGTGGCAGTTTATAATAGTCGGTAATTCCGCTGGTATTATAAAGCAAGTGTGCAATGGTTATGGTATCCTTATATTTTTCTAATTCTGGAATAAAACGGCTAGCCGGCATATCCAGGCTAAGTTTTCCATCCATGATCAGAACGGCTATGCAAGCCCCGGTGAATTGCTTGGATACTGAAGCTATATCAAAACCGGAGCGGACAGTTATCGGTAATTGGTAGTCCAGATTGGCAGAACCAAAACCTTTGGCATAAAGTATTTTTTGTCCTTTAACAACAGCGACAGCATATCCTGGTGATATTTTCTTATCATAAGCTTTAAAAATGTCGTCTATCTGTTTTTGAAAGGTTTTGTCCTGGCTGTGGGCGTTAAGACAAAAAATAATGAGAAGTATGGTCAGTAATTTATGCATGATTTAGATATAAATAAATATCGTTAATTTATTAAATCTATCTGACTTACTTCTATCCCGTCAGTTGCCGTTTGTGAGGACACAAACGGAGGGAATACGACCGATGAGCGAAATGGCTAAACCGTTTTCAGTTCCTTATTCCTTCTGAAAATAGACATCAAAAAGCCGATCACCATAATCACCGTACCCGACCAGAAGAAATTGATATAAGGGAACCTCACCGCTTTCATTACGATATATGGACGTTTGTTTTCAGGCTGCTGATAAACCGTAATGGTCTCTTTTGCAGTTTGCGGGTCGATCTTTGAGAAACGCAGCTTCAGACCGGCATCTTCTACCTTACGTGAAAAATCAAAAACGCTGCCATTTTTAATCATGTAAATCGGCTCAGCAGTATAGGTTTTTCCGTGAGTGGTTATTTCCAATATTGCACCAACAGCAATATCCTTATTGGTCATTGGGATATTTTCTACGTGTGCTGTTTTATCCAGGCCTTTCAATACGATAAAGCCCTCACGATAACGGATGGTATCTCCGACGCTCACTTCATGAGCGATAGGCGCGTCGTAATTTTTATCATCATCCGCTTCGCTATGTGCTGCGGTATCAGTTTCCATACCTGAGTTTAGTGGAGCCATGGTAACGTGCGTATACAAGTCGTTCAGCAGGTAGTGTTTGGTATCCGGTGATGAAACCAAGCCCATTTTAGGGTTGAACTGTGAATTAGGTTTCAGCAAGAATTCCGCTTTTACCTTGCCATCATCACCCATCAGCTTATAATCAACTTTAAAGTAATGGTTGGGCATGGATAGCGAGTCGCCCATGTAAGTCACCACATAATCTCCCATTTTTACTGGTTTGTTTTTTACCAGCATAATATTCTCTTTCGGGTCGTTACGTTTGGCAAACTCAGCGGAATATTGTTCGCCGGTATCATTAACGGATACCACCTTACGTGTTCCGGCAGCGATAACCGCACCTACCAGGATCAACCCAAAACCGATATGCGCAACGGCTGATCCAGCTAATTTGATCTTACCTTTAAGCGCATCTGCAAATACTTTCCCGTTTGACAGCACGCTAAAGATAGCGCCAAGCATAATAAGCGAGAATACGATGCGCAGGTGATATATTCCGGTAACGTATACAATCAGAACGGTAATCAAAAGTGCACATACAAAGTATACTCCTGTAGTGATAAAGAAGCGATTAGTCTCCGTCTTCTTGTATTTCATAAACTGTGCAAAGCCCATCAGCAGGGTAACTACTACACCAAAGCCAGCCTGGAAAACGTTATATAGCGTAACCGGGTTATTCGGCGGGGCGACATTTGTTTTGAATATAGCGTTCCATACTGGTATGGAAGTCACTACGATCAGCTGCAAACATGACAACGCCATAAACACAGCACCCACAAACATCCAGAACTCGCGCGAGTAAGTTTCTTCTTCTTTTTTGGTAATCGGCAATTCCTTCCAGCGGATAATCAATAGCGTAATGGATATGGCAGCAAATACAGCTACATCCACAACCAAATGCCAGAACATACCCAGATCGGTAAAGGCGTGTACCGAAGTATCTCCCAAAATACCGCTGCGGGTAAGGAACGATGCATATAATACCAGCACAAAGCTGATCAGCACCAGGAATGTCGCCGTGAAATAAGAATGCCCTGTATTTTTATAAACGATCAGTACGTGAACCGCACCAATCAGCGTTAACCATGGAATAAGCGCTGCATTCTCTACCGGGTCCCAGGCCCAGAAACCATCAAAGTTCAATGATTCATAGGCCCAGAAAGAACCCATGATAATACCCGTACCCAATACCATCACCGCGAACAATGAATAAGATATAGCGGGCTGAACCCAATCTTTATATCTCTTTTGCCATAAACCGGCAATCGCGTAAGCAAATGGTACTACCATCGAGGCAAAACCCAGAAACAAGGTCGGCGGATGGATAACCATCCAGTAATTTTGCAGCAACGGGTTAAGGCCATTACCGTCTGTAATATAGCTGAGGTAGTTTTGATACAGATCAGGGCGCTGAGCAAATATTGGTGCAGATGATTTCAGGTCGATGGCCTCACGAAGTAAAATAAACGGTGAGCTACCTATACGTGCGCCAAATATTTCGATACCGATCAGCATGGATGATAACAAGATCTGAGACAAACCTATAACGGTCATCACCGGCTTTTCCCATGATTTTGCTCTCCAGATAAGGATATTACCTAATACAGCCTGCCAGAATCCCCATAACCAGAAGCTTCCCTCCTGGCCCTCCCAATAGCTGGAAATGATATAATAAACCGGCAGACTCTTTGAGGAATGCTCCCAGGCATAATGGTATTCAAACAGGTGGGTATAAATAATATAGAACAGGCAAACGCCGATACCGACTACTGAAATCGTGTTGATATAAAAACCAATACGACCCATGCGCTTCCATGAATTGTCGAGCGGGTCTTTATTGGTAGTCGCGAAATAGTAGCTGATGGTTGAGAACAGGGCTGCCCCGAACGAAAGTATAACAAAAAGCTGACCCAGCTGACCGGGTAAAAGGTGTTCGCCTTTAAAAGTATCCATTAAAAATGATTATAAGTCGGCCTTTTTAGCGCTGGCCTCTGTAATTTCAACCTTGTCCTGAGTGTATTTTGAAGGGCATTTCATCTGGATGTGCGATGCGTGGAATTCGTCGCCCCTCATTTCGCCCACTAATACAATTTGTTCAGAACGCTCAAAGTCCTGCGGCTTGGTGCCGGGGAACACCACTTTGCACTCCTGCCCTTTTTTGTCCTTCATGTAGAAAGAAAAGTAATTAGCATCCTTCGTAGCGTCGTAATAAAGCTCTTTTTGCTTGTCAAGGAAACCGATCACATGCAGTTCGCCGCTGTTAGCTTTTGCATCGGCAAATGAGCCGTAAGTGCTTGAGCTACCGTAAAAACCAATAATTATGGCGATGGCTATGGCTATGACCAGTAAACCTATAATTGAACTTTTTTTCATTAGCGGGCTTTGCTTGTATTATTCAGGACTACAAAAATAAGAAACGTCTGTTGAATAATGATTATTGCAAGTCATTAATCTTATTTAGAATCATTCTTGATGAATGTTGTAAAGTTGGAAGGTTTGAAATAACAAAAAGAGCCGGATACAATAGTAGCCAGCTCCGTATAACTTTTCAACATTGCAACTTTACAACGTTTCAACAAAAATTCTCACGGCCATACACCCAGGTTCTGGTACGATACAGCGATCTTGTTGATAGCGCCAACAAATGCGGCTGTACGCAGCGTATCGATCTTGTCGTTATGTACATAAGTTTCCCTGATCTCGTGGTATGAGCGGATCATGGTATCTTCCAAACCAGAGTTAACTAGTTCTAATTCGGATGCTCCTTTTACGATAGTAGCGCGTTGCAGCGGAGTTAAAGCTACACCGGTCAAGCCTTCTACCATGTTTACCAGGTTGGTATTAGCAGTTTCTTCAAAACGACGGTTCATACGACCGAACGCTACGTGCGAAAGATTTTTCAACCATTCGAAATAAGATACTGTTACACCACCTGCGTTGCAATACATATCAGGGATAATGATGCCGCCGTTTGCATAAATAATAGCCTCTGCTTCTGGTGATACAGGTCCGTTTGCACCTTCGGCAATCACCTTAGCTTTTATCCTTTTAGCATTAGCTCCTGTGATTTGGTTTTCTAAAGCTGCAGGTACCAGGATATCGCAATCCTGTTCAAGACCTTCGAGCGAGTTTTTAAACTCTTTCTTCGCACCGGCATATCCGAGTATAGATCCGGTTGTTTTGCGGTGCTGAAACACTGCCTCAACGTCCAAACCGTCAGCATTATAAATAGCGCCTTCAAATTCACACAGACCAACAATCACTGCTCCGTACTCCTGTAGAAATTTTCCAGAGTGGTAACCCACGTTACCCAAGCCCTGAACAATAACTCTTTTGCCTGCAATGCCTGGAGTCAAGCCGATTTTTTTCATATCCTCAGCCACATTTACACATTCACGTGTTGCAAACGCTACACCACGACCTGTTGCTTCACGGCGTCCGGCGATACCGTGCAGTGCTATTGGTTTACCTGTAACTGCTCCCATTGCATCTAACTGACCAGGGTTCATGGCAGCATAGGTATCGGCTATCCAACTCATTTCGCGTTCGCCTGAACCATAATCCGGGGCAGGTACGTCGATGCTTGGACCGATGAAATTCTTTTTAACCAACTCCACTGTATAGCGGCGGGTAATGTTTTCTAGCTCCTGTACAGTGTAGTTTTTAGGGTTGATTTTGATACCGCCTTTTGCACCGCCAAATGGTACGTTTACAATAGCACATTTGTAGGTCATCAATGCAGCAAGCGCCATCACTTCATCTTCATTCACCATTTCGCTGTAGCGGATACCGCCTTTTGTTGGCGACTGGTGCTGAGAGTGCTCAACGCGCCATGCGTCAACCACTTCAAAGCCATTTCCCTTACGGATAGGGAAACGAAAACGGTAAACACTATTACATGATTTTATCTGGTCAAGTAACCCGGCATCGTGTTTGGTAAATTGCGCGGCATAGTCGAAGTTCTTACAAACGTCGCCAAAGAAGTTCATTTCGTTATTGGCGAGCGAATTATTATTTGCCATAATTTAGAGTTATAAAATTGTTATTTCCTCAAAAAAGTGCACAAATTTGGCACAAAAATTATCAATATTGCAAATACAAAATTCTTAGTGTTTTAACTACACCAAAGAAGAGAACGCTTAAATCTATGTTTAAACAACATAGGTTCAGATTTTGAACTAATTTCCTTTTTCGATTTTTTTTAATCTACGGTCGATGGCGAACAGATAAATAGCCAAACCGATGAAAACAATGGCTATTACCACCACTACTACATATATTTTACCTGAACTTCGCAAAGCAGTATCCATTTCAGGCGATTGTGCAAATACAGTGGTATAACCCAAAAGCAATAGAAGTAGTATTGAAAGCTTTTTCATTTAGTTTAATTCGTTCTTTTTATACTCAATTAATCGTATGCGGTAACGTAGCGTAGCTATCCACAAAGCGATAAAGCTCCACCCCAACATAGCCGGATAAAATGATATCCGCATGGTATCATCTAAATCACTGCCCCCAAAGCCCGGATTACCGCCATTACCCGGATGTAATGAGTCAGTCATTCGTGGCAACACAAACAACAATACAACCATAATAGGGAAAGCGAATATATTATAGATGGCTGAAATTTTTGCTCGCTTCTGTTCCTCGTCAATAGCGTTGCGCAGCACCAGGTATGCCGCGTACAATAAGAAGCCAATAGCCGCACTGTTTTGTTTTGGGTCACTGCTCCAATATTCGCCCCAAGTAAATTTGGCCCATACCATTCCTGTTAATAAGCCTAAAACGTAAAAGAATAATCCGGTGTTAACACATTCAACAGCTGCCAGATCGTCCTCTTCGCGATTATTTCTTAAATATCTAATGCTGAAGTAAACTGAAATAACCAACACGGTTAACATGCCCATCCACATGGGTACGTGGAAATATAGATTCCGTATGGTTTCATTAACAATATATTTTTTGGGCACGGCCACCAGTAAGCCTGTAATAACCGAAGAAAGAACCAACAAAACAGCCAGTACTTTCCACCACATTTGATAAATAAACTTCATATTGAGATTACGCAGCAAATGTACGTTGTTAAGGTGAAAGGTGAAAGGAATTTTGATTTACGATTTCGGATTTACGATTTACGATTTTTATTGTTTAATCATTCCAAAGTGTTGGACCGTTTTCCTGTAGCACGCTATAAAGCTCTATAATTAGATCTTCAATTTGAGTATTGAATGCCTTTTCAAATCTAAAACCGTAAATCGTAAATCCGAAATCATTTATCTGTTTCCGGCGAGTAATCATAAGGCAGCAATTCAGCTAGTTTTGCTTTTGACCATGTACCTTCATTCAACGGAGCCCCATTAAACACTACCCCATTCATATCAAAAACGGCATACGGTTCGCTCAGGGTTAGTACGCTGATCTCATAATTCGGCATATCCAGCGGGCGGTAAAGGTCCTTGAAATCTTGCTCTTCGCGGCGTTTGGTATAGATAACGTACAGGCAATCGGTAAAGCTGATAACGAACAAGCCGGGTTTGTCAGTCTTGGCAAATATCTGGTAAGGTTCCAGCGGAACGGGGCTTAAACTTTCATGAAAGTATTTCGACAAGGTCTCCTTTCCTACCCAATAATTAAACGAATCGCGGGCCGGATGGATATCGTGGAAATATTTTATCTTTTGTAGTATCAAACCTTCCTGCGGACGTTCGGGGTTCAATTCGCGGTGAAGCCTTCTGATCATAAACCCTTCCTTCGCCAGTGTCCCCTGGTATAGTGATTTATAAAAATCGCGCGACGAGCCATAATAAGTTTCCTGCCGTTTAAGTTTCCACGCTTTCTTTTGCTCGGCAGTTCCCGGGAGTTCTTCAAACACAGCTTTTCCCTGCCAGGATATAATGCCTGTAATACCATTATTGGCAAACGTATCGATCAGGAATTTCACCCTGTAACCAAGCGCTCTATTGTCCATGATAAAGAAATCATCGGACCACCCCTCCAATGTATGCCTACGAGAACTATTGACCAGGTTCACCACATGCGGATTCTCTACAAAACAACTCTTCGCATTCTCTGTGGTACCGATAAATGCTTTTTTAAATTCCTCGTAGTTCTTCTTCCAGTTGGCATTGGTTGTGATTACCACACCCCGGAGCTGGTTTATTTTGGTGGGTAAAGGGATGTCAATGTTTATAGGCTCGTTTTCTACCAATATGGTCTTACTGAAATCCTGGTAGCCAACGGAGGATGCGATCAAGTCATACTGTCCGGGTTTAACGCCTACCAACTTAAAGGAGCCATCCTCGGCAGTTACAGTACCGTAGGATGAGTTGCTTAGAAAAACGCTGACCTTACCAATACCCGTATGCGATTCAGTAGTGGTTACTTTACCCGAAATGGTAGTTTGTGAAAAAGCGGCAAAGGGACAAAAAAGCAGAAGTAGAATAAGGTTCCTGAGATGCATTTCGCAATAATTACCCTAATTAGTTTTAATATGCTAATTAAGGTAATTATTATGAATTATTTATGAAAAGCGCTTTTTCGTCTCCCGATTTTAATGCTGTTCTAATCTTTAAAGTGAGTTCAGGAACTTCAAAACAGCATCCCTGTCGCTTTTAGAAAGATGCGAAAAATAAGCCTTTGATGTTGCGGCTTCACCATCGTGCCACATGATGGCTTCTACTACGGTGCGTGCCCGACCGTCGTGCAGGTAATATCCCGGATTGTTTACTATCTGATATAATCCCAGTCCCCAAAGCGGAGCTGTACGCCAGGACTGGCCATCTGCTTTAAAGTCAGGGCGATTATCCGCCAGACCTGCACCCATATTATGCACCAGCATATCGCTATATGGATGTATCACCTGGTTTGATACCGCAGGGAAGGCAACATTCACACCAGTTGTGAGTGTTTGTTTATGGCAATTGACACATTTACCAAGAATAAACAGCTGTTGTCCCCGTTTAATGGTCGCATCGGTTACATTACGACGCGCCGGTACTGCAAGGGTTTGCGCGTAAAACTTCACGGCATTTAATGTAGTATCCGGCAATTCAGGATCATCTTGTAGATTATCATACTGACTTTGTCCGTAGCTGCTTTCAACAGGCAATATGCTGCTGGTTAAGCCCATGTCCTGGTTAAAGGCTGTAGCTACTTGCGTAAGAATAGATGCTGTGTTCGCCTTCCAACCGAAACGGCCCAATTGCACTTTCTTGGTCGTCACATCGTACACGTAGTTAGCTTTTCCTGCAATGCCATCGCCATTTGCATCATTCGGATCCGCATTGGCAACGATTTCACTTTCCGGCACTGCTTCCAGTAAACCTAAACCGATCATAGGTGGAGCTAGTCGCGGCGAAAGCAAGTACGTGCCTGATATCGGCGTATATAGGTTGGTCAAAGTATAAGTCGGCGCCCTCAGTTCGTAAGTATCGCCATCGTCAAATGAATAAGTCTGATAAGTATAAGCGATATTCACTTTTGCTTCCGGCTGCTTACAAAACGCTGCTTTGTCCTGAACCTGCAATCCGTAACCGGGAACAGCAACCGGACCGCCATTTGCATCGGTACCCGGCAGACTGATACGCATCAACAATGATGATTGCGCATCGCCAGCTGTAGGCAAGCCAATACCATCATTATGGTGACACGACGCACAGGAAGTATTATTAAAAATAGGCCCTAAACCGCTATGTATGGGATTAGGTGCGGTAACAAAGGATTGACTGAAGACCCTATCTCCCACCTCATGTACATATTCGTCATACGAGCTCAGGTTTTCAAAGGCATTGCCGAAAGATTTTGATGTCGCATCAAATGCCGTTGCACTTCCGCCCGAAAGCTGGTTGTCATATTGATCAGCAGGAAAAACGGCAGATTTCTGGCATTTAACCAATGCAAATACGACTATCGTTAACAGACCTATTATTTGTAGCTTTTTCACTTATAATTATGATATTCTTTAGTCTTTAATGTTCGTCTGCACGAAATTCTCCAGATCACCTTCAATGGTAGCTTTCAATGTGTTAATAGCAGCCTGAACTGTTTTGATTTGATTTTGCTGGCTGTATATCGCTTTTTCATAGGTAGTTGTAATACCATTGAACGAAGCAATAGCGGCGTTGATCTGTGATTGGATCTTATTATCCAACGATGCATTCTTAGAAGTCACCAATTCGCTTAAGCTGTGGCCAGATGCGGCGCCCGGGTATTGACATTTGTAGGCATTCAATACTCCAGTGATGTTATTTTTGAAATCGGTTACCGAGTTATGCGAGAATTGTGATTCATCAAGCGTCGAATCCTGTGCTGCAAGCGGTGTTTGCATTTTTTCACTAGCCACCTCATTGCAGATGTCGGCCATAGAACCTACCAATGCAAGAAAAACAGCCTGGCGTGTAGTAAACGTAGTACTTCCTTTTCCTGCTTTAACAACTTCTGCAGTATAATTGCCAGATGCCGGATCCCAGCTGTTGCGCAGTTGAGTGGTAGTGTTATAAAGGCTCTCTCCTAAAGATGCAAGGTATACCTTGTCACGGGCAGAAACATTAGCAGCCTTTTGGGTGCTTCCAACGCCGAAAATAATATACTCGATAGCGTGGAAACCTTTTAATGTGGTGCCCAACTGATCGATGTCTGCTACCTGCAAAGCATTATTGCTGGCAAGCACGGCATCAAGGTCAGCCTTGTTTACCGGCCAATCATCCATAGTTGGATCGTAGTTGAAATCTTCTACCGGGCCAAACAGAAACCCTTCGCATGATTCCCATGCACCGCGGGTGTTTTTCCAGGCTACCCGGATAGCTTCCAGGTTAGCGTCAGTCGGTGTAGCATTAAAAGTGGTGATGGCGGTGTTCATTATCTGCGCTTTCGCCTGTATATCCTGGTAATTCGGATTAGCCAGGTTAGCAGCAAAATCTGTCAGGACATTTTGCTCTAAAGTTGTCTGGGTAGTGGTGTCAGTCTTAGTACTATCATTGTTCTTGCTGCAGCCGGCTATCGCCAGCCCCAGTACACCAAGGGCAAGTATAAATTTAGTTCTCATAGCGTATGTTAACTTAGATGGATGATGATTTGATCTGATATAATTTCCGTTTTGTATTTCTTTAATGAGCGTTCTGCCGGACCTTGTGTCACTTGTCCTTCCTTGTCAAAAGTGCTGCCGTGCAGGTTGCATTTAAATCCGTTGCCTGTTGCCATCAACTGGTTATCGGCATGAGTGCAACGGAGAAGCAACGCGGTATAAGTGCCGTCCTTTTCTTTTCTTACTCCGATATTGTAAAACAGGTCTTTAGGTTGAATAACCTGGAAATCGCTCTGCGCAAATAATGACACCGGTACCGTCACTTTATTGTTGGCCATTGTTGTTTTATAAACCGGTAATGTGGCGCATGATGATAATGCACTGGCAGCTACCAAACCTGCACCTACTGCCAGGCACATGGTGCACGATTTTTTTACAAAGCTTCTTCTATCCATCGCTTTTAAAATGAAAATGCTACGCCCAGGTTCACCAGGTTATAATTTGGCTGATATGGTTGGGCAACCGGATTAGGGTTAATGATCAGGTCGGGGTTTTGATTGCCGGTATGTGCAATACGAACATCACCTTTAATCGCTACGTTACGAATAGGCAGGTATGTTAAACCTGCAACTACGTAGTTCTGATCTAATGTTCCATCGATCACACCATTTGAAGGTATGCTGGCGTTCATATTCAGCTTTTCGTCGCGCACAAACAGGATCAATTGTTTGTCTTTTGCTCCGCTAAGGTGCATCAGGTCGTAACCGACTTCTGCATATGCGCCGTATTCTGTTTTTGGCGTGTTGCTGGCATATGCTCTGTTTACTTTATCAGCATCAGCAATAGATACGATAGTACCTAAAACCTTCACGGAAAATCCATTTTTTGCATATTGAACATCAGCTTCGCCAAGGGCAACCGGAGTGCCGAAAGTGCCCGACTGCAGTCCAAGACTATCAGCTTTGCGTTTGTTCACGCCAACTGTTCCACCGTAGTAACCGGATACCTGCGCTTTGAAATCGCCCTCGTAGAATTGAAGTGCAGCTGTAACAGCCAGATTATTCCCGCTTGCATTACGGCCTTCGAAACGGCCTTCGCGAATACCTGAACCATGCTCGAACATTTCTGAGCTAAGGCCATTAACCAGGCCAACTGAGTAATTTATAGGTAGATTATTAAGACTTCCATACAAACCCACACCCAACTCTCTCCAGGTAGAAGGGATAATAAAGGTCTCTACGTAGTTACGTTCGTTACCATTGAAGGTGTTTGGCAAGTGATTTTCATTCAGAATGCCGATTCGTGGCAGGAATAAACCAGCAACGATATATTGATTGGCATTCAGGTTGAATTTTAAATAAGCTTGTTCGACAGCTACTTCACCACCTGATTCGCCGCCGCTTACTTTGGCGTCCTCAACTTCCAGTTCTGAAAAAATGGATATTTTATTGTTAAACTTATGACCGGTGAAAAGCACAAAGCGTTCCAGGTCGAGGTTGGATGTTTGAGTTCTTGAATTGCGTTGATAGAAAGCATTGCCATAGCCACCAATAGTAGTTGAACTCTTGGATAAATTATTATTTAAGGAATCCTCTGAGGTGGTTATAGGTGTTTGTTGGGCAAATAATTGTGTCGAAAAAAGGCTAAGAAGAATTAATAAAGTAAACGTATATCTTTTCATTAGTTCAAGTTGTTGTGTGCCGCAAAAATGCGTCTTATTTAGACTTAATCCAAATAAAGATTAAAATAATTTTAGCAGACACAAAAAACCTCATTTATAGCTATTTACTATAAATGAGGTTACTTGATGTGATATTATCTTTCTTGCTTACTTATCAGTGCTGGATCACAATTTGTTTTTCAATTAAATCTTTGCCTTGTTTAACATGCAAATAATAACGCCCGTTACTGATTTGAGAAACATCCAATACAATAGCTTTATTTCCTTTTGAATTACTTGCTGATCTTAAGACATTCCCTTTATCATTATATAAAAGGACTGAATAGTCAGTATAGCTTCCAGGTGTAAGCGCAGTTTTTGTATCACCAGGTGCTACGATGTTGTCATTCGTAACAGTTAACTGATTTGTGGCTGGATTTGGGAAGGCAACAATCGCATTAGTTCTGCCGCATGGGCTATAAATTGTAACACCGTCCTTATGTGATGTTTCGCCGCACAGATCGGTATATGTAACTGAAACGCCACCACCACCTGAAACAGTTACATAAGTGTTTTGAGAGTTGGGCGATTGTATAATATATGTTCCTGAACTTGGATTATCAACTGTCCAATGCCAGTTAGTTGCCCCTGCCATATTTGGTGTCGGAGCAAGGTACCAGGTTTGATATCCATTGGAGCAAGTTCCGCTCATTGTTGCAGAAAGTGAGGTTAACGAAGGGTAAGTTGATATATTCATAGTAACTGTAACGCTTCCGTTTATGGTGGCTGTTAAAGTAACGAAACCCTGGGTAACCTTGGTTGCGGTAACCTGGTTGCCCGAAGTTGCCAAACTAACTATACCGCTCTGCGATACAGACCAGGTAACGGTTTCGCCGGCGACAAGATTACTAACAGTGTAAACCTGGCTTGAACAAAAAGCAGGCGCGCCACTTATGGAAAGAATGACAGGCTGCAACACACTTTCGTTAAGTAATGCATTTCTCATTCTCGTCCCCTGCCCGGATGTAAAATGAGTTAAACAAGGGGGAGCTGAATAACACATAAAATTGGTAACGTCGGGATTATAGCCTGCGGGCCCTGTATAAACACAATTCCCATTTGAGAAATAAGGTCCGCCGGAATATGGATCAGCTGGGGTATCACATATATAATCTCCGCAAGTAGTGCAATTCGATCCATTGGCCAATTCGGCACAGCCGCCTGGCTCCTGGCCATGAAAAGTATGCCATAAGTTAAGCGCATGCCCAATCTCATGCGCAACTACAGGTGTTATTGCGTATTGGTTCGCTATAACAATACTGTGCCCGGGTACCGCGTTGGTTTTACCACCATACTCAGTTGGATTATTATACAAAAGGTATACGTTAATAGCATTAGCCTGATTATTTACAGCTGTTAAGGCAGCAAATTGACTGTCAGTGAAATTTATATAGGTGCTGTTATTTATATAATCAAACCCCGCGTTTACAATCTTAATATTCATCGGTGAGTACGCGTTGGTTAAGATTGTTGCAAACGTTGGCAAATTGGCGGCATTAACACCTCCCGTACCGGCTGTGGTACGTATAATATGAAAATACACATTGATAGTGTATGAACCATCGGGCTGCGCAGCTATCATTGGTGAAATCTGGCCTCCCTGGATACTCTGTGCACTTTGGGTAACAACATGCGAACTACTTACCGTGGGTGTAGCGCATTTAAACTGTGCAATTGCAATGCTTTTCAACAGAAATACAGCAATGGTTAAGGTAATCATTCTTTTCATGGTAATTTTTGATTAAGGTTTATATAAGTATTTATTGAATTCGATAAAATTTAAGCTTAGTAATCCCCTCCAGCACCTTGTTTCTTATGATCAGGGTATCAGCAGATAATTTTTCGATATAACTGGTGTCAACTTTACTACAGCTGTAAGAGATTATCAATAATGAGCGCTTTTGAATAAAAGTCGCCGGTAAGCACGCGGCACTAACGCCGTCTTGCTCAAAAGACCCGTTTTTAGAAAAATAATAGGTATAGCTATTTCTTGGGGGCTTTTTCCATTTAAAATCCCCACCGTTATGATACCCTTGAAATATTTCCACCAGTTTCCATTTGCCTGTAATTGATACTTTACCAATCTTTTTGGATTGGCCGTAATCCGGCGCAACTGGCAGTAAAGAGATGAGCAATAAAATAAACAGCGTATTTTTTGTTTTCATAAGATTGATAAGGTATTTCCTTCGGTAAGAAAGGTATAAGGTAACGGCTTAAATAATCGGGAGGAGTATATTATAAGTAACTATAACTCATTATCGAAAAACCAATCAACAATAATACAATAGTTAATATTAATTAAATCTATAATTAATAAATCGAATTAACAAGCTTTTTATCAGTTGATTAGAAGAAATATTTTCCTGTTCCATAGCTGATATTTTAAATAAATAATATATCAATCTAGTTTACAGAGCAGTGTAAATGACTGTGTTAATTGAAACTTGAAAATATTTTTTTTTAGAAGTAATCAATCCCTCCACAAATAAGGGAACAGCAGTAAGGAAGTAGCAATTACAATGACATTAATGGCTCCTAGTACACCCATATTGCCATAGCTCAGGCTGCGGTCTAAACCATCCATTGCATTTTTGCTTAGGTGGATAAGTTGAAGGATAACGGGAATAATAACGGGGAAACTTAAGATCGCCATCAACGTACCATTATTGCCTGCTTTAGAGGCAATGGCCGATATCATGGTAAAAACTGTAGAAAAGCTAATGCTACCCAGTAATACGGATATAAAGTAAAAAAGGGGATCGCCAAGCGTATTCTCAAAAAACAGCATATAAACTACTAATGCCAAAATGCTCAGCAACGACATCAGCAGAATATTGTAAATCGTTTTTGAAAGAATGATAGCCTGCGGACTGGCAATTGTATAGTAATAAAGCAGCCTGCTTTTACTTTCCTGTATAAAGCTTTTGGCAATAGCGTTTACCGAAGCAAAAAGCATAATGATCCAGAACAGCACATTCCAGACAATAGGATAACCCTGACTGCCTTTAAAGCCCCCGCTCAGGCTAAATGAGATATAGCAAACAAACACCGTCGACGCTACATACAGCAAAACCCCGTTAAAGGCATACTTGGAGCGCCACTCCAGCAATATTTCCTTTTTGATGAGATGAAGGGTTTGGTCGAACAGTTCCATTTGGATGCAAAGATAGTTTTGTTGAGGTGAAAGCAGAAAGGTAAAAGGCTAAAGGTGAAAAAGGTAAACGGATATCCTGCTTTAAGACCCTAACCTTTAGCCTTTTACCTTTCACCTACAATAAAAAACCTTTCGCCTTTTACCTTTCACATTTCACCTCCTTTTAATAATTTTACCTGATGCCAATTACCTACTACAGTTCACCTGTCGGGATGCTCCGTATTACTGAAAATGAAGGATATGTTACGTCTGTGCATTTTATGGATGAAGCTGTTGAGGCAGATGAAGCCTCTACACCGGTATTAAAAATGGCCGCTGAGCAGTTGGACGAATATTTTGCAGGCGAACGAAAGGAATTTGATTTTCCGTTCCGGCAGTCAGGGTCCGGTTTTCAGCAGGATGTTTGGCAATGCCTGCTCACAATCGGTTATGGCAAAACTATAAGCTATTTGCAACAGTCAAAAATAATGAAGAATCCGCTGGCTATTCGCGCTATCGCATCTGCAAATGGTAAGAATCATATGGCTATCGTTGTGCCTTGCCATCGGGTGATTGGTTCTGATGGCAGTCTGACAGGCTATGCGGGCGGTATGTGGCGAAAGAAGTGGTTATTGGAGCATGAAGCCAGAGTGATGGGTTCAGGGCAGACTTCGTTATTTTAGGAGTACAATCCAAAAAACAATGTCATTTCGATGAACGGCACGGGCACAAGTAGTGGGGTGAGGAGAAATCTTATACATGCGGCTCGTAGACTTTGCAGGACGAAAAAGATTTCTCCTCGTCGGCCACTCCTCTGGCCGTCTCGACTCGTCGAAATGACATGATTTTATAAGTTCATTTCACTAAACTTTCTGATAAATATTCTCCTTCTGGCTGACTACCTTAAACTTATTCTTATACTCCGGAAACCTGATCGTCTCCTTACTACCCAAACACAGAAAACCATTTGGGCATAAACTTTTATAAAACAATCCCAGAATTTTCTCCTGCAATTCAGCCTCAAAATAAATAAACACATTACGGCAGCTTATCGCCTGGAATTCGTTAAAAGCGTCATTCGTTACGAGGTTATGGGTAGAGAAGAGTGTGTTCTGCTTTAGCTCTTTTTTTATGCTGGCCACATCACTCATCACATTGAAGTGATCGGTCAGTTCTCCGGGCAGCTCGCAAGACTTATAATTTTCGGCATAGCTCTTTATTTTGCGCATGTTGTAAATACCCCTCTGCGCCTCCTCTATCATGGCTGTATTGATGTCTGTTCCATAAATAAAGGGCTCCACTTTTAGTTTGGCTTCATTTAGCAATATTGCCAGGGAATAAACTTCTTCGCCCGATGAGCAGCCGGCACTCCAAACCCGGATATTTTTGAAGTCGGACAAATAAGGAACTACGAGAGATTTTAATGCTTTGTAGAAAGATGGATCGCGGAACATCTCGGTTACATTCACCGTAACCTCATTTAAAAACCATCGGAAAAAATCAGGATTATTCGCTAATGCTTCTTTTAATTCCTTAAAGCCAACTTTTTTTAGAGTGGTGATCCTTGATAATCTGCGTTTAAGCGATGCTTTAGAATAATTAGAAAAATCGAACCCGTGCGTTTCCTTGACGAGGTCGATCAGTATGTGGAGTTCCGAATCTGTCAGCGTTCCTGGTAAAGTAGTCATAGCTCAAAATTGAATTCCACAGATAACTTTACCATTGCCCGCTTTAGTTTTGGGTAACCGCCTCTGGTTGCTCTGGCATTTTATACCGGGGCTTATCGCGCAAGACTCCTGTCAATGACAGTATCGGTCCGGCAACCAGCAACCACCATCCCCATTTAAATTTGATCTGCTTAGCCAAAAAGCGTGATATGGCGTGAAAAGGTATAAATGTAAACGAGGTATGAATCTTCAAAAGCGCCAGGATATAAAACAGTACAACCAATCCTGCGGATAGCCAGGCACACATACGCGCAATGCCATTTTGCATAAACACCACTCCTATTATGCCGACCACGGCTATCAGCAATACCACGATGCCGTAAGGCTTGTTGGCATCATACATATCCCATGTTGTAATCCCGAATGGTCTGAACAATGGGCAATAGGTAGCTGCTATCAATATAACAAAGCCGGCAAAGGCCAGGAATGATCTGAGCTTCATGATCTATTTTTGAGAGATTTCCATTTTATCGGCAAAATGAGCGCAGTAGTCGCGAAGATCTTCTACGATATTCGTTTCGCCGGTAGCTCGCAAAAAGCTGTCGCCCATAGTTTGAAGCGTTTCGTAGAAAAAGCGTTTCATTTCGTCAACGGGCATGTCCTTAGTCCAAAGATCAATGCGAAGGGTGTTTTTATAATTGTGATCCCAAAGTGATAACATGATCGATTTTACCGGGAGTGCCTCCTTGTTTTGAGCATCGGTTGATTCCCAGGTGATGTTCTCCGGAACGTTGTTATCATCAAGGTCTATGGTAAGTTTTATTTCAGCTTTCTTCATTTTGTTATTTAACCAATAAAAATATAATAGTCGCCAAAGTTATAAAGCTTATCTCTACTATCCATAAACTTTTGGTTTTGGGGAAAAAATTACGGAGCATCAGGTCAAGAAATGACACTACAAAGGCAAATAGTAAAAATATCAGGGTGATGGTGCCACTCCAGTGCTCGTATTTGCTGCCCGTTATTTTGGCGCCATAGATGAACACATATCCTGCCAGGAACAGGAAAAATGCAGTGGCAAAATTTAAGGGTGTTATTCTGAATTTCATTTTTTAATCTAACCTAATAAACTCACTGGTGTCATTTCGATGAGCAGCGAGGGATGTGAAGTAGGGCGAAGAGAAATCTTCTACGCCTTGCAATGCGAGTCATGCATGTCGTAAAAGTTTTCTCCTCACGCCAAGCTGCTCAATCCCCTTCGTTCGTCGAAATGACATAGTTTTATACTTTTTTAAGACCTTTTGGCTCTCATGGCTTTCACCTTGCTCACCGTTTCTTTCTAAACGGTTTCTTAGCCCTATCCTTTGCAGCTTTCGAGTTCGGATTAGCCTTGGCTTTTGCCGCATCAAATTTCTTGCGCTGATTAAGCGTTTTCTTCTCGTGGAAAGCGCCCTTGAACTCCGGATCTTCCTTTCGCTTTTGCTGATCGATCTCACGGGCCTGATCTTGCCGCTCCTCAAATGAAGTCTGCTCAACAAACACATCTGCCGGCACATCAAACACAGGGATACTTTGGCGTATCAGCTTTTCGATCTTCCGCAGATAATATTCTTCCGCAGGTGTACAAAAAGTAATGGCCTCTCCCAATTGAAAAGCCCTTCCTGTGCGACCGATACGATGTACATAATCCTCCGTCACAAAAGGCACATCGAAGTTGATCACGTGGCTCACATCGCTCACATCAATACCTCGCGACGCCACATCGGTTGATACCAATATCTTCACCTCATCATTCTTGAAGGCATTCATGGAGTTGATTCGGGTATTCTGTCCTTTGTTGGCATGCAGCACCCTTACCTCTTGCTCATTGTATTTTCTTGCCAGGAACTTATATACATCCTCAGCCACCGTACGCGTTTTGCAGAACAGCATCAACTTTTTAATCTCTTCAGTATTATCCAGCAGATATTTCAGCAGGTTTATCTTGGTTTTAACGTTAGGCACATAGTACAGGCGTTGGTCTACTGTTTGTGCCGGCGTGGCCTGAGGGGTAACCTCGATAACCGTAGGAAACTCCAAAAAATTCGCTGACAACTGGTGAATCTTATCCGACATAGTAGCCGAGAAAAGCAGGTTCTGACGTTTGCGCGGCACAACTTCCAGTATCCGGTTAATCTGCGGCATAAAGCCCATGTCCATCATCTTATCGGCTTCATCTAACACCAATACCTGTAGCTGTTTCATCACCAAATGACCAGCCAGGTAAATATCCATAAACCTGCCGGGAGTAGCTACGATAATATCAACACCTTTGCCAACCTGTTCTATCTGCGTTTTAGGGCCAAGTCCGCCATAAAGTGTCACCACACGCAGATCGGTGTATTTGGCAAAGATTTTCACATTCTCTTCGATCTGCATCGCCAGCTCACGGGTCGGGGCAACGATCAACGCGCGCGGACTTTCTCCCTGCGCATATTTCAGCTTCATGATGATTGGGAGAACATAGGCTGCTGTTTTTCCGGTTCCGGTTTGGGCAATGCCCATCACATCCTGTCCGTTCAGTATCGGCGGGATAGCCTTTTGCTGCACGGGCGTAGGTTCGGCATAACCGGCATCATCAATGGCATTTAGTATTTGCCGGTTAAATTTAAAATCCTCGAAGGTTGCGCCCATGGGGCAAAGATAAGTTTTTCTTTGAGGTGAAAGCAGAAAGGCGAAAGCTGAAAGCTAATCGTCTTGATTATGCGGGTCAGTCGAAATCAGGTAATACGTGTTATTCTGAAGTTTAAATGCTTTTATGCCCTTTCTTGTAAGCCATTCAATGTTAATATCAATTGGGTTTGTATTTTTTTGCTTTACTTCTATATCTTGTGTCCCATCAAGTACCAATTCGTCCTGCTGAAAACCCATACCACCTCCGACCAGATCACCTCCAACGCGTTCAATTCTTGTTTTAATTATCAAAGTCAGGGTATCTCCATGAAGTCTGAAACTTCCTTTGGCTGCTTCAATTCGTCCTCTGTCGTCATATTGACTGAAAGAATATTTAAAAGTTCCATTCTTAAAAAATCGATAATGAGCATTCCACGCAGAGCCAATCGTTGGTGAATAAACCTGCCAAACGCCTATGATATTGTGTTTTTTAGTTTGGGTCGAGCCAATGCTCTTCATAATTAGAATAGAAAAAATGATAAGGATGGTTTTCTTCATGAGCGGAAATTACAAAAACAGTTGTTCTATATCAAAGCTTTGCCACCTGATTATTAATTCCGAAATTTGCATTTCAAATCTAAAATCGTAATTCTGAAACGGCGAAGCCCTCTTGAGTTCCGGTGAAAAATAATTAAACACGAAAAATCCGAAATAAAGCCATGTCTTCTATCCTCATCAAATCAGCCACCATAGTTAACGAAAACAAACAATTTGTTAGTGATATTTTAGTAAAGGATGGCCTGATAGAGCGAATAGATAAAAACATAGATGTTCAGGCTGATCAAACCATCAATGCTGAAGGCCTGCATCTTTTCCCGGGTTGTATTGACGACCAGGTGCATTTCCGTGAACCGGGATTAACCCACAAGGCGGATATCCGCACTGAATCACGGGCGGCAGTAGCGGGTGGCATCACCAGTTTTATGGAGATGCCGAATACAGTGCCTAACACTTTAACACAGGAATTACTTCAACAAAAATATGAGATAGCAGCCCATAACTCATTGGCTAACTACTCGTTTTTCATGGGTGCTTCAAATGACAACATTGAAGAAGTGCTTAAAACAGATACCAAAAATGTGTGTGGTGTAAAGGTGTTCATGGGATCATCAACAGGCAATATGCTGGTGGATAATCCAACTACGCTGGAGAATATTTTCTCCAAATCGCCTATGTTAGTGGCGGTGCATTGCGAAGATGAAGCGACTATCAAAGCCAATCTGGTTTATTACAAAGGACTATTAGGCGATGATATTCCAGTACGTTTACATCCTAAGATCCGCAGTGAAGAAGCTTGTTACCTATCCTCTTCAATGGCGGTTGAACTGGCAAAGAAACACAATACCCGCCTGCATATCCTGCACATCTCGACCGAAAAGGAAACACACCTTTTCAGGAATGATATAGCGCTAAAGGACAAACGTATTACCGCTGAGGCATGCATCCATCATTTATGGTTCACCGATAAGGATTATGACACCAAAGGGAACTTCATTAAATGGAACCCCGCAGTAAAAACTGAGGCTGATCGTGATGGCATCCTGAAAGCAGTATTAGATGGACGGATCGACGTAATCGCCACCGACCATGCACCGCATACCTTGGAGGAAAAATCACAACCCTACCTGCAGGCTCCTTCCGGCGGACCATTGGTTCAACACGCCTTACCTGCTATTCTGGAATTGTACCATCACGGCAAAACTACCCTTGAACAAGTCGCCGAAAAAATGGCGCACAACGTTGCTATCTGTTTCCAGATCGACAGAAGGGGATATGTTCGTGAAGGCTATTGGGCTGACTTGGTTTTGGTTGATTTGAATAATCCATGGAACGTCAACAAATCCAATATCTTATATAAATGCGGATGGAGCCCATTCGAAGGAACCACTTTCCGCTCTAAAATAATGCATACACTGGTATCAGGTAATTTAGCTTATAGCAACGGAAGTATTATTGAAGGTAAATCCGGTAGTAGACTGAATTTTAACAGGATATAATTTAATTAAATCCCAAATAAAGAATTTTCTGCATTAAATTATACCTACATATATCTCGGCTTTGTCGCCACGATATACGTCGTAATCCGCTATGTAGTTCCGGCCACAGCAGTCGGTCCATATCTGCTGCCAGGTGCTGATAACACATCCGGGCATTTCGCCTTCAGGTTTGTATAAGCGATAACTTCCTTTCGGGATCAGAGCCGTAAACATACCATCAGAGTCATTGGGGTTTTCAATCCGGCACCCCAATACCGTTGTGTACCAGCCTGTATGATCATTCTCATAATCGGTATACACACAGTAAATATCATCAGAGAGCCGGGCAGCAATGTGCCCGGCTATATTTTCACTCATAAACTTTGTCCACAAATTTCCGATGTCGGTTTGCGCACGGCCATCCTGGTTAGTGGTTCGAGTAGCGATACCTGCAACAAAAATTCCGGGACTTGTTATCTGCTCAAATAGAACGTTTCGGCTCATAACGATAAGTTATATCAAATAATAAAAAACTTTAAACCAGATTTTTATAAAATTTATTTTAATTAAAACTTAAACCTCTCTCTTCTCCACCATTTCCTTCATCTTACCGAATACACCCTGCCAGTTTTCCTCAGAATGTTTTTTAGCATCCTCATTTTTGATGTTGTCCTGGGTGATGTTTAATGTGGTTTTGCCATCTTTTTCCTTCAGGTCATAAGTAATATCCTGGTAGTTTTCCGGCTTGTCTTCGGTGCCCGACATACTGCTCCAGTAATTATACTTTACCGACTTGCCCGGATCAATATCCAGGATTATACCTTTATCCTGGTAGGTTTTACCTTCCCACTCCCCTTCCCAGAGAATGGGGCTTCCTTTCTTCCAGTTTGTTTTTACATTAGTGCCGAAGAAGTACTTTTTTACGATCTCCGGGTTGGTCAGCGCCTCCCAAACTTTTGCGGCTGGTGCGTTCACATCAATAGATGTTGTTAAACTTAAGTTTCCCATAGTGTTATGAATTGATTGTTAAATGATTAGCCTCTAACATTTTCGAACGTATGAGCTCGAAATCAGTTTTTCCTATCTCAAAAAAGCCGAAGCGGAAATGATACCCCCAGGCTCCCTTGTTTTTAATAAAGTCCATTTGTGGAATAAGGGGAATAAATGGCGTTTCTTTGCAGGAATAATAGTGAACATCTCTCCGGTACGGAATAAAGCTTTCAGACATTTTATGCTGATATACTTCACTGCCACTCACCTGCCCTATCGCGGTAAAAGCTTGCAGTTTTTCATCGCCCTCATAGGTTACTTTGGGCGAGTAGAATATCACCCAGTCGTTTACGTGCAGTTTCTTTAACGCGCCGGGTTTACCATGGTTAGCCTGCATAAAACCGCCGGCTATACCGCGTTTGATATGATCTTTGGATACAACCGTGATCCAGTATCTTTCCTTGGTTTCCATGATACAAAGAAAGTACCGCATAATGACAGCCCTATGTCAACAGAGTTTTGAGTTAGCTGTTTCGTTGGGCAATAAGGGACGACAAATCCCGTATTTTCGTTTTAAGCTCACAAGGGCTGACGATCTCAGCCATATCCCCGTACATCATTATCCAGCGCACAAAACCTTCTATAAAGCTTGTAAGGAAGGTCATTTCCATCATACCGTCTACTTCTTTTTCAGATACGAAGCCATTATAGTACTTCTGCTCATTCAGATATTGAAGTATCTTCTTTTCGACCCTGATAGTTATCGCCTGCATATTTTTTTCTTTTGCAGACTCCTGGATATATTCACTCAGGTTTGGATGCTGTGTTTTGAAACGCTCGCCGGTAAGGGAAATATTAGAAATACGATCAAGCCTGAAATCGCGGTAATCCTCGCGCAGGCGGCACCACGCTATCAGGTGCCAGTAGTTATCAAGGTAGAACACACCTACTGGTTCAATACAACGTTCGCTTTTCTGCTGGTTATGTGCTGCAAAGTAATGGATGGATAACACCTGCCTTTCGCCAATACCCTTCAGAATGATCTGCAATGGGTTTAAGTCAAGCTTAGCTCCGGGTGCTACCCGCCTGCTTTTCAGCACTTCGATATGACCATCTATATTCTCTAAAAAATCTTTCTCAGCCATGCGCAGGACCGAACGTATTTTAAACATGGCCGATTTATAATTTTCATCAGAAGATGGATCGGTCAGCTTCTCCATCAGTTTTTCTGCTGTCAGGAAAGCTGTAGCTTCTTCACGCGTAAACATCACCGGTGGCAAACGGTAGCCATCCATAATAGAATAGCCTATACCAGCCTCGCCGATCAAGGGTATACCTGCTTCTTCCAGCGTTTTAATATCACGGTAAACGGTGCGCAGGCTGATATTAAAACGGTCGGCAATATCACCGGCTTTAACAACCCGGCGTGATTGAAGATGGATGAGAATGGCAGATATACGGTCGATGCGGTTCATAATTATTCAAATTAACCAAAACAAATTCTCATTTTTGACGCAGGCTTCGAACCTATTTTTAAACAATCCCACCTGCTATGCAAAAAGACGATGAAATAGTAACCTTCCGCACCTTTTATAACCCCATGGAAGCAGAGATCATCCGCACAAAACTGGAGGCTAATGATATTCCTTCTTTTATAGCCGATGAGAGCCTGGGTGTATTATACCCGGTTTACAACCAGGGCGGTGGCGGTATTAAACTGAAAGTGTTTGCCAAGGATGTAGAAAAATGTGAGGAAATTTTATCCGATGAAACCCCATTGTCTGATGACGATATTATTCCAGAATAATAAAACCTAAAACCACATAATATGAAAAAGTTCATGCTACTGATTGCTTTCCTGTTTGCGGGCACTCTTCTCTTTGCACAGGAAAAGGCAAAATCACAATACCTGATGATCGTTCGGTTCAAAACCAATTTCAAGCCATCATCCAACGAAGAGATCCAGAACAACATCAAAAAATGGCAGGAGTATATGGGCAACCTCGCGCAATCAGGTGACCTGGTAGCGGGCTATCGTCCAACCAATCAGGGCGCAACCATCTCCGGAAAAGACAGATCAACCAAGCCTATCCCCTATGTATCTAATGATGATCTTGTAAGCTCCATTTTAATTATTAAAGCGGAAAACCTGGAAGGCGCCAAAGCCATTGCCAATAAATGTCCGGTATATGAGCTAGGCGGAAGCGTTGAAGTGAGAGCCATGATGAATGTAGCCGGGCAGTAAGCACTCAAGCTAAAACTCATTCAAACTTTATATATTAGCGACATGTACAACCGTCGCAAATTTATCCAGTTATCAGCTGCGGGCGCTTCGCTTGCAGCATTGTCCAAATCGGCAGTGGCAAAAACGTTAGTTTCCCAACCTGCATCAACACTTCCAATCGTAATATCCACATGGGATTTTGGTATCCCGGCAAATAAAGAAGCCTGGAAAGTGCTCGAGAAAGGCGGCAGGGCATTGGACGCCGTCGAAGCCGGTGTACGCGTCCCTGAAGCAGATATGAAAAATCATACCGTTGGTCGCGCCGGTTACCCCGACCGGGATGGACACGTAACGCTGGATGCCTGCATTATGGACGAGTTCGGCAATTGTGGATCCGTGGCGGCGATTGAAGAGATCGCCCACCCCATTTCTGTAGCTCGTTTAGTGATGGAAAAGACCCCGCATGTAATGCTGGTTGGCGATGGTGCGACACAGTTTGCCGTAGAGCAAGGATTCAAACGCGAAAAGCTATTAACCCCTGAATCAGAGAAAGCCTGGAAAGAATGGCTGAAAACTGCCAAATACAGTCCGGTGATGAATATTGAAAACAAACAGCATGCGCCTGGTAATCAGTATAATCATGATACCATCGGCATGCTGGCAATTGATGCTAAAGGAAATATATCCGGTGCTTGTACTACGAGTGGCATGGCGTTTAAGCTGCATGGCCGTGTAGGTGATAGTCCAATCATAGGCGCAGGCCTTTATGTTGATAACGAAGTTGGGGGCGCTACCTCAACGGGGGTTGGAGAAGAAGTGATCCGAAATGTAGGCAGCTTCCTGGTTGTTGAACTTATGCGCCAGGGGTTATCTCCGGAAGATGCCTGTAAAGAAGCGGTTAACCGCATTATCAAAAAGAAGCCTAACACAGCTAAAGATATTCAAGTTGGCTTTTTGGCGATCAATAAAAAAGGTGAATATGGAGCCTATGCTATTCAGCAGGGATTCTCTTTTGCGGTCTGCAATGCAGAGAAACAGGATTTGCTGATAAAAGGAAAGAGCGTCTATTAGAACACGATTAAGTAGATTTTTAGGATTGACAGGATTGATCTTGTCAATCATTCATATTATATAAATCGTGTTCAAAACTATCCGGCAAATCAATTAAATCCTATAAATCGTGTTCTATGATCAATCTAGAAGTTTGTGCCAACACCCTCACCTCTGCCCTTTCCGCGCAAGAGGGCGGTGCTATACGTGTTGAATTATGTGACAACCTGGGTGAAGGTGGTACTACGCCGTCTTATGGACAGATCAAATTGGCTCGCAAAGGGCTTCATATAAAGCTCTATGTCCTTATCCGTCCACGCGAAGGAGATTTCCTATACACAGATACCGAGTTTGAAATTATGAAGGCCGACGTGCAGAATTGCATTGATATCGGCTGCGACGGCGTGGTGATCGGTATTTTGAACCCGGATGGCAGCATCGATACCCAACGTTGCGCTGAGCTGGTAAAAATGGCTACAGATAAGGGCTTAGGCGTTACCTTTCACCGTGCATTTGATATGTGCAACGATATGGATAAAGCGTTGGAAGAGATCATAGCTATGGGTTGCGAGCGTATACTTACCTCAGGAGGTAAAAGCACGGCCATTGAAGGCGCAAATGTGATCGCTCACCTGATAGAAAAAGCTTCCGGCAGAATTATCATTATGCCCGGAAGCGGTGTAAGCGAAGGTACAGTTGCTGATCTGATCCATTATACTAAAGCCAAAGAGGTGCACTCCTCAGCCAGGGGACCTGTAAAAAGTCAGATGCAATACCATAATGACCATATTATCCTGAGCCGCGATCATTTGGATGAGTATAGCATTTTAATGACGGATGCGAGTAAGGTGAGGGAGATAATAAGACTTGCCAATGGCTATAATGAGTGAATGAGTGAGTTAGCGAATGAGTGATTGTTTAACTGTCTGAACCATGATTCGAATGATTATCATGATTTTTCTTAACACTCACTAATTCAGTCATTCACTCATTCACTCATTAGAAGAAGGTTACCGGCAAGATCACCTCAAATCTATTACGGCCAGTATAGCCGAAGACATCTTCATCTAACAAATAGCTATATCTAAAACCGAAGGAAACAGATACCTGGTTGAAGAATTTAGTATCAAAGAAAATGGCAGCTCCTGTCGACCTGAAGTTTCTGCTGCCATTGAAATAAGCATCGGAGGCGCGGGTATAATCATAAAACAGATCACCGCGTAAACGTAACAGGTATATCGTATTGCCTATTCCTGCATCAGGGTAAGCTATTGGCAAATGATAATCAGCCCCGAGTTTATCCATTTTATGCAGGTTTTCGGCAAAGTATCCTCTTGAGAACGGGAAGTTATTAGAAAAGCTGATGCCGTTGTTACCATCTTTCTGCTGATAAGCAGCATTAATAACAAGGTTATGATTTATGGACAGCCCGGGGAAAAACAGGTTTGCATTGGCTAAGAATTGGTCATTAGTAAAACTGCTGATGGCTGATTTGTAGGATAAACTTAAACTCTGTCCAAAACGCGGGTAAATATTCTGCCTGGCCTGCTGGATATGATTGCTAAACGAAACGTAATTGCTCACATACAGATAACTTCTTGAAGGTAAAATACTGCTATATGGCGCCTGGAAATTATTCTGCGTATAATACAAAGAGCTGCCAACATCCAACCCAGTAATGTTTTTGCCCTGACTAAAGTTTAGCGGCACCTCAAGCCCGCCATGCAGATCCGTCTCGTTCCAGTAAACGTTACCGCCCTGATACAGCCCGCGACGGTCTATCGTATAATCCGCACCAGCGTTTAAGTACGGAAACAAAGCGCCATAAACCGCGTCAAACCCAAATTGCTTATACTGCTCATCGCGGTTATAGGTAAATGCCAGCTGCGATTGGAAAGTATTGAGAACATTCTCTCCAACTATGGCAATCTGGTAATCCGGGTCGCTCAGGTTGGGTATAATGCTATGAAAATTGAACAGATGATAAGCTTTGGAGTATTTAGTTACCTGTAACGGTTCAGGTTTTACAGTAGCTAAAATATCTGACGCCGGATTTTTATCTAAAGCGGTAATACCCATATTCGATAAACTGCCGGGAATGGCTGATCCAACTTCCTCCCATTTTAAATCCTTTTTATCCAATTCACTGATCTGGTAACCAACTGCGGTAAGGCCAACCCATGCAAATTTCCTATCCGAAACAGCAGGCTGATAATTGCCGATGTAACCGGGTTGTTGCTCGCTTTTTAATTCTAATAATTTTCCGGAGTTGATATTCAAAGCATATAACCGGTCATTTATGCCTGATGTAGCCGTGAAGTAGACAACATCATTTTTAACATTAATAAACCCGATAGGCTGATAAGAAAATGGCAGCAAATAACGTGTTCTCTCCGAAGCGATATCAATCAGCGCCAGCGACATCTTACCTTCCGGATTGCGCACCGCTGCGATCAGCTTATCCTTGCCATAATACTTCGGATAGGTATAAAACAGTTTCTCAGGATTGCCGAAGGCCTTGATAAACTTTCCATTGGCCGAATTGACAAGGTGAATAGTAGTTTTTCCCGAAGGGTTTACCTGTACCGCAACAATCGTTTTCCCATCGGGGCTAAATGATGGCGAGAAATACTTGGTGCTATGACTGATTCGTTTTTCTTTTCCTGTGCTTATGTCAAGTACTATTAATTCACTAAAATCACGGTAAGTCCAGCGGAGGTCGGGGCGATAGCTGGCATACACTACTTTGCCATTGTTATAGGCAAAATAATTATCAAGAGAAACGCTCCGTACACTTATATCTCTTTCCGTGTTCCCACTTTTTATAACGAAAACCGGCAGATGATTGTAGGTACTTTTCATGTAAATGAGCGTGGTGTCATTTACATAAGTCGGGTACTCCTGATCGGCAACGAAATGCTGAGATTTTACAATGGAATTCGCAGATAGCTGTTTTATATCACTGTTAAACTGTTTTTTGAAGAAATCGAAACCATCCTGTCTAAACTGGTTAAACTCTGTGCCGGAATATCTGTTAACGGCCCGCTGTAATGGCGAAAATCCACCACGATAAGCTGCGGCATCGTGCGTTACATTTTTCCAGAATGTATCGCCATACTTTTCGCGGCCGTATGAAACAAGCATATAGCCTGTCGGGTACCAATCGGGCGTATAATCCAGGTATGATCCATTGCGCAGCTTCGTGTAGCTGTAATCCTTCCCATCGGCCCAGATAGCACGGTAACCGTTAAAGAAATATGGCAAGCGTCCCCTGCCCTGATTGCTGACCAAAGTTTCATTGAATACCGCATCTCCCTCAAAAAACCAATTGGGAACAGCCAGGTCATTAGCCAAAGCCTGACCGCCTTCGCCAAAAAGGATACGCATTACTTTAGAGGCCCCTACATTAAAGTTATTATACTGCTGCACATGCCTGAACTCGTGGATAGCCAGTTGCTTTGGCCAGGGTAAACTGCCAATATCGAAACTGTTTTGCTCGGGCGTCAGGAAAAATTCGCTTCTAAAAGGTGCCAATCCAACATAGGCATTAGCTATCGTAGTTTGATTTTGAAGGACTATGCTGATCTGCTTTTGCTTAAAACCAATAGTAGGTTGAATGGTACTATTCATTTGCTGAACAATGTTAGCTACCTCCATTGCGGCGGAATCCAGTCCTCGCGGATAAATTACCTTGGCTGCTTTGGTGTTTACCTGGTTCCATTGTATTGAAGGTGGGTTGCCGCCGAATTGCTGAGCCCTCGCTATAGTGACAGTGGCAGTTGCAAATAGTAGTAATACTACTGGCTTATATTTCGATTTCAATTGAGAATGGTGCAGGGGCAGAATGAACATCAAAGTGAATGTAAGAATTTTGGTTAACCCTGCATTATCTCACACAGGTAATTCGCGAAAATAACGCAAAAGAGCCATGCTTAGTTTACAGCAAATTGAAAAATAGATATTCAAAAGACACTCCGTTATCCAAAACTACCTACATTTGCCGATTGTTATTGAACTACCATGGCTAAAATTTCCATCAACCTGGCAACGGGCTCTCTGCAAAAGGAAGATATTATTGTAGGTATCGACCTTGGGACTACCAATTCTCTTGTGGCATTTATCGATCCGGACAAGAATCCGAAAGTGATCAATGATACCGGCAAGGGCGTTTTGGTGCCGTCGGTTGTGCATTTTGGTCATGCGGATGAGATAACAGTAGGCAACGAAGCGAAGAACTACCTGATCACTGATCCGCAGAATACTGTTTTCTCGGTGAAACGTTTATTGGGCCGCTCCTATCACGATATTGAAAACTATAAGGATTTTTTCTCCTATAAAGTAATAGACGACGACAGTGAAAGCCTGGTAAAGATCAAGGTTGGCGATCGTTTCTATACCCCTATCGAGCTTTCCGGCCTAATATTAAAGGAGCTAAAGGAACGTGCCGAGCACGCATTGAAAACCCCGGTTAACAGGGCTGTGATCACTGTTCCTGCATATTTTAATGACTCGCAACGCCAGGCTACGCGCGATGCAGGCAAACTGGCGGGGCTGGATGTACTGCGTATTGTGAACGAACCGACAGCTGCAAGTTTGGCTTATGGTATAGGCTTAAGTCCCGAAGAAACTAAAACCATCGCTGTCTATGATTTAGGCGGAGGTACTTTTGATGTGTCGATCCTCCAAATCCAGAATGGTATTTTCGAAGTATTGTCAACCAATGGCGATACCTTTTTAGGTGGTGACGATTTCGACCGCGCCATTGTTGATTATTGGGTCGAAAATAACAAACTGGATAAAGCCGAATTAGCCAACAATCGTGAGCTTACTCAACAATTACGCCTTAAAGCTGAGGAAGCTAAAAAAGCATTTGCCCACCAAAGCATCTTTAATGAGAAAATCGGTGATATCTGGTGTACTATCGATCGTAACACTTTCGAGCAGTTAATTCTTCCTAAAGTTCAGCAAACTATCCAATGCTGCCATAATGCATTGAAAGATGCCGGTTTGGATATTGGCGACATTAACGAAGTGGTAATGGTTGGCGGTTCAACCCGTACTGCTCTGGTGAAAAAGATGGTATCCGATTTCTTTGCAAGACCAGTTCATGATGATCTGAACCCTGATGAAGTGGTTGCCCTGGGCGCTGCTATCCAGGCTGATATTTTAGCAGGTAACCGTAAAGATATTTTATTGCTGGATGTTACACCGTTATCATTGGGTATTGAAACTATGGGTGGATTGATGGATGTGATCATCCCGCGTAACTCAAAAGTGCCTACCAAAGCAGGGCGACAATATACTACCTCAATCGACGGACAGGTAAATATGAAGATCGCCGTTTACCAGGGCGAACGCGACCTGATCAAAGAAAACCGTAAACTAGCAGAGTTCGATCTGAAGGGCATCCCTGCTATGCCTGCTGGTCTGCCTAAAGTAGATATTAACTTCTTATTGAATGCTGATGGTATTTTGAAGATACAGGCCATTGAACTTCGCTCTGGTGTTAAACAGGAAGTGGAAGTAAAACCAACCTACGGCATTACTGACGACCAGGTTGAGCAAATGTTGCTGGACAGCATCACCCATGCCAAAGATGACGTTGCACAGCGTATGCTGATAGAAGCGCGTACCGAAGGTGAGCAAATGGTATATACCGTAGAGCGTTTCCTGCAAAAGAATGCGGACTACGTTTCCATTACCGAGATCAGCGATACGCAGAAATTAATAAACGAACTCAAGGAATCACTCACCAGTGGCGATAAAGATCTTATCCTGAAAAAAGTCGACGCGGTGAATGAATTTACCCGTCCGTTTGCCGAACGGTTGATGGATCAGGCCATCAGTTCGGCAATGAAAGGCAAAAGTATTGAGTAATTGAAACAAAGGTTTAGTTTTCTTATATTTGAATAACTAAATCTTTATCATGAAAAGTACATTTAAAGCACCCCGAATTCTCTTAGTAGGCATTGCGCTGATTTTTCTGAGCCTGCAATCATTAGCACAGCCTCGCGGCATGACCATGAGCCAGGTTAATCAGCAAACCGGCAGGTGGGTTATGAACCAGCAAATGCAGTTTATGCAGCAAATGCAAATGAACAACATGAACTGGAGACAGTATGCCGGAAAAGGCGAGTTGTACTATGTTACATTCAAAGACAGTACCAGAAAACAGGTTACTTCTTTTATGTATTACGATTCTGTACAACGCAAAAGCTTTCTTCTATTTGTAAATAAAAAGTTCCCAAAATCAGACAGCGCTCACCGCTTTCAAAAAATTTATCCTGATCAGACCAGAAACCTTGCCTTTGGTGAAGATGACGGGGCAAAATACGGTTTGCCTACCGATAGTGGCTGGACATTTAAAGTTATAACCGGCGCTATTACAGTTTATGCAAAAAGTATGGATTATGCTGCAATAACGAAAACGCCCGCATTCGGTGCTCCTATATTAGACTTTGTACCCTCATCAGTAATTGCAATTCAAATGAATGATGGCCCTATGGAAAAGCTAAGCAAAGAAACTGTTTCAAAGATGGTATCTCAAAACGCCAAAGCCGTAGCACTGCTCGAAAAGAAGGGAATGTATGAAGCTGTTGAGAGGTACAACGAAGACGCAGAAAAGGCAGCAAAAAAATAGAACTGATTTTCAAAAAACCATTGCTTCTTTCTTATCATAAATTAACCAAATCCTTACCATGAAAAGTGCATTAAAAACGCTAATCCTTTTTTCTATAACTATAGTTACCGTTTTTCTGAGCCTTCAATCTTTTGCACAGCCTCGTGGCATGACCATGAACCAGGTATATAGGCAAGTAGACCGGCAAGTCAACAAAGCGGACCAGCGGTTTCAAACGCAGATGCAGATGCAAATGAGAGTGAATGGAAACTGGCAGATTGGGGCTAGTGAGGCCGAACCGTACACAGTAACACTTAAAGATAGCGTAAGACGATATCTAATTTCGTACATGTATCACGATAGTGTTTTGCGTAAAGATTTCCTGATATATGTAGACGACAACTTTCCAAAATCAGATAGTGCTAATCACTTCAAGAAGATATACCCCGATCAAACACTAAGTATCACCGCTTCGCAATTTGACAATTTTGGCGCCGAGGTCCCTCTTTACGGGGCTTCAACCGATACCGGTTGGATATTCAGGGTAATAAATGGCCCAATAACGGTGTACGCCAGAAGTTCTGGCTATCTCGTCCCTGTTGGCGAAAATTTGACGGGCGTGCCCAAAATGGATTTTGACCTGGCTGCAATAATAGGCATTCAAACTAAAGATGCTCCTATTGAAAAGCTAACCAAAGAGAGCCTTCAGAAAATAATGGCTGGTGATGTTAAAGCCGTTAAAGTATTAGAAAAGAAAGGATTGTACGAGGCAGTCAAAAGGTATAACGACGATAACGAAAAGGCCAACTAAAACAAAAGTCCCCGTTTCCGGGGACTTCCTGTCTCTTTACTTGTTAAGGGCTTCCTGCTCCTTTAAACCTGCAATATTGTTCTGGCTGTTATATTGGTCAGTTTTTTGAGCAAAATCTTCCAGTATACCGGCAATCGCGTCCAGGTTATCTGAAACACGCTGGTGCATATCGGGCAGGTCTTTTTCCAGGCGCTTATCTCCCAGGTCTATGTTATCCACTTCTATTTTGGCTAACTTTTGTATAATGGCCTGCTGACTATTTTTAAGATCCTCCAACTCATGGACAATCTTTTCCATCAACTCAAATTTTCTAATCTTATCCATAATTAAATCAATTGTTGTTTGATTATCAACCCCAAAGACAACGTTTTGTTTAATCTACTTGCATTTTTGATTTTAAACTAATAATTTAGTTTTCATGAAATCGCACATCACCCTCATCTTTTTAATTAGCATTTCTATAACATCATTCGCGCAACAGACAGAAAAATCCGGCGATGCATTACTATTAGAATATTACCAGAACCAGCGATTTGCAGATGCTTTGGACTATCTTCGTAAAACCTATCCTGAGCCTATTTCTGATGCTAAAATATTATCCGGGCTGGCTTATACTTCGCAAATGGCGGGTAAGCTGGCCGATGCGGAAGGTTATTACCTGCGTATATACCAAAAAGATTCAACCAGTATCGCTTTATTGTACAACCTGGGCAATCTCAATTTAAGGAGAGGAAATAATGGTAAAGCATTAGTCTATTTTAAGAAAATATTGCAAAAAGACAGTACCAATTTTAATGTATACAAACAGCTGGCAACAATATCCTACAATACAGGTGACTTAAAATCTGATAGCGGCTATCTGCAAAAGGCAAACCTAATCAACCCAATCGATCCTGATGTGGCGGCTGACCTGGCGACTATCTTTATCAATCAAAAGGCCTATATAAAGGCGGACACGATCGTATCTAAGGCTTTGAAAGCAGACACAGCCAACCTGTTGCTGCTTCATCAAAAGGCTATTGTGAACTATCGATTGGAGAAATTCCCAGAGACCATTACCATATGTCAGCAATTGATAATCGGGGGTGCTGTATCCAGCGATGTAATCAATATGCTGGGAATATCTTATTTTATGGTGAAACGATACAAGGAATGCATTTCGGCATTTGAGATATTGGAGACCAACAAAACGGCAAGCGAGACCTCTTACTATTATACTGCCATGAGCTACAAAGCGCTACGTGATCAGGATAAAGCCATCGACTATCTGAACAAAGCGATTAAAGAAGCGATCTCATCCAACGTAAATTCTTACTACAGCGAAATGGGCGATTCGTATCAGAAGATACATGAATTAAACAAAGCAGCAGGCGCTTATCAGAAAAGCCTGTTGTATGACAGCAAACCGATGATCACCTATTATGTATTGGCCAATCTGTATGATGCTGATTTAAAAAATAAAGCAAACGCGATAAAGTATTACCGGAAATACATCAAAACCAATCCGCCGCAAAAGCAAAGCACTTATGTAACTTATGCTAAATCGCGTTTAAAGGAGTTATCGCGCTAGCGTTGGCACCGATCAGGCGGGCCACATATTTTCCTATGATATCGAACTCGAGATTAACCACCGAGCCAACATTTACCTGTTGCAGGTTGGTATGCTCAAAAGTGTAAGGGATGATGGCTACTGAAAAGCTGTTCTTTTTGGAGTTCACCACAGTAAGGCTGATGCCATTTACACAAATAGAGCCTTTTTCTACGGTCACATTGCCAACTGCCGGGTCATATTCAAAAGTATATTCCCAACTGCCGTGCATCTCCCTGAATTCAGTACAAACAGCAGTCTGATCCACGTGGCCCTGCACAATATGACCGTCCAGGCGGCCATTCATTTGCATACAGCGCTCCAGGTTTACCAGGTCGCCAACTTTTAGGTGACCGATATTTGATTTTTGAAGGGTCTCGTCAATAGCAGTAACAGTATGCTTACCATCAGCCAAAGCAACCACGGTGAGGCATACGCCATTATGCGCAACCGACTGGTCGATCTTTAATTCTGACGCAATGGGTGATGACACAGTAATGTGAAGATTGCCCTGCTCGTGGCGCAGTTCGGTTACCTCTCCTAAAGTTTCAATGATGCCTGTAAACATTTGGTGTTATATTTTGAACGACGAAGTTACGACGCAATCAAAATTGAATTGTCTGATTTATTTAAAATTACTGCCGATATCGATACGTTTATTACGCAGGTCTATGCCACCCTCCACAATCGATTTCAGGTTAGCTAAGTAGAACGTCCACCCTACCTGGCACTGAACCAATAAATTTTTAAGCGGATCGTTTTCCTGCGGGATGTTTTCCTGTGTTAGTTCTAAAATAGTAAGTCCATTTCTACTTTCGACAGAAACACTCACAATGGAACCGCCACTAAAGGTAAATTTCAAAAAGTCGATGCTGTTAACTTCCAGTATCTCACCTTTCTCCATTGTGCTGTCATCATACCCATGCCAATACCATTCGTACACATCTTCTTTCGAGATAGATTCGTGCGGTTCACGCAGTCTGCCGGCTATGGCGTAAAAATTGGCTTTGCGTAAAAACCAGCTTTCCAGTCCTTCGGGTGTAGTCCATGCCTGGTAAATGGTGCGTGCGTCGGTATTAAAATCTGCTGTGATTGTGAATCGGCTCCAGTTGTTATCGGTCATACTTGTTTTCCGGTTTGATAGTGAAACAAAAATAATAATTAAACTTTGGCCTTTTGTTAACTTGCTTTAAATCTATTTACGATGTCCAAACAAAGTGCGGGGGTACTTCTTTACAGAATTGTCGACGGTCTATTGCAGGTGTTCCTTGTCCATCCCGGCGGACCGTTTTTTAAAAATAAAGACGATGGCAGTTGGTCGATACCCAAAGGTGAATTTGCTGAAGAGGAAAATCCACTGGATGCTGCCAAACGGGAATTTCAGGAAGAAACAGGTCAAAGTATTGATGGCAACTTTATCGAGCTGACACCTATTCAGCAAAAAGGCGGCAAAACAGTTCATGCCTGGGCTGTGGAAGGAGATATAGACCATGAAACTATCGTGAGCAATACCTTTGAGATAGAATGGCCTCCACGGTCGGGCAAGAAGCAGAGTTTTCCGGAGATTGACAGAGCTGCGTGGTTTGATTTGGAAACTGCGAAGGTGAAGATTAATGCTGCGCAGGCGGGGTTGATAGACGAGCTGCGATTAAAGAAAAAATAACAAACCATGTCATTTCGATGAGCAGCCGGGGAAATGCGGGACAGAGCGAAGAGAAAACTTATACTCCCGCAAAGTCTGTGAGCCGCTTGGATAAGATTTCTCCTCATGGCGCCCCCTCTTACCTCCTCCATTCGTCGAGACGACAAGCGTTTTTATTCATCTCATGCTTAGCATAATTTTTTTCAAATAAAATTTGCGCAAGTAAATACTTGCATTTATATTTGCAAGCAAATACTTGCATATGATAGCACGAAGAGATGTATACCAGGCCATTGCCGACCCAACCCGGAGGGCAATTATTAACATGATTGCCGATCAGCCCCATAATGTAACCTCGATTGCTGAGAATTTTGACATGACCAGGCAGGCTATATCGCTTCATGTTAAAATACTGATGGATTGTGGATTGATCACGGTTCAACAGCGCGGGCGGGATAGATATTGTGAGGCGAAGCTGGATCAACTAAGCGAAGTATCAGCCTGGGTGGATCAATACCGGAAACATTGGGAAAGCAAACTGGATGCTTTGGAAAAATATTTAGAAGTACTTAAAAAAGAACGATATGGAAAGTAACACAAAAGACCGCGAGCTGCTTATTACAAGAACGTTAAACGCCCCTGTAGAGCTAGTATGGGAAGCTTTTACTAATCCCGAACACGTTGCCAACTGGTGGGGACCAAATGGGTTTACCAACACCATTTACACCATGGACCTGAGGCCCGGCGGATTATGGGAGTTAGCAATGCATGGCCCGGATGGCACCAACTATAAAAACAAAAGCATTTACAAGGAAATAGTGGTGAACAAAAAGATAGTCTTTGACCATTTCAATCCTGATTTTACAACAACTATTGAATTTGAGGAGCAGGGTGAGCAAACGCATCTAAGATGGCATATGCTTTTCAATTCGGTAGAAGAGTTTATCCAGGTGGTGAAAACATTCAAGGCAGATGAGGGCTTAAAACAAAATATCGAAAAGCTCATCGTTTACTTACAGGGAATGGATACACCAAACGCATCTTAAAACAAGCATTATGTACAGGTCGATCGTAAAGTTTATGCTGACTGTATTTATGCTCAGCGTAGCAATAACCTCAAAAGCTCAAAAATCAAACCCTATGGAAAATATAAAAACTGGTTATGCCCCGGTAAATGGCATCAATATGTATTACGAAATTCATGGTGATGGAAATATTCCTTTGGTATTGCTTCACGGTGGCGGTTCAACCATTGAAGTGACATTCGCCCAAATATTACCCATATTTTCAAAGCACAACAAAGTGATAGCCGTGGAGCTGCAGGCGCATGGCCGCACAAGTGACCGGAATGCACCCGAATCCTTTGAGCAGGACGCTGACGACGTAGCCGCTTTACTGAAATACCTGAAAGTGGATAAAGCCAATATCCTTGGTTTTAGTAACGGGGGCACTACTGCGTTGCAAATCGCCATCAGGCACCCGGAAATAGTGAACAAGATCATCGATGTGGCAGGCGCTTACCAGCGCGAAGGTTTTCTACCCGGATTTTTCGATGGCTTTGAAGGTGCAACAATAAATCATATGCCTGCGCCACTTAAAACAGCATTTCTAAAGGTAAATCCTGATAATGACAAATTGCTGAACATGTTCAACAAGGATGTGCAACGGATGAAAAACTTCAAAGATATACCGGATGAAGCGATTCAAGGTATAAAGGCACCCGCTCTCATTATTGTAGGCAGTCAGGATGTAATGCCGGCAGAGCATGCCATAAAACTGTCGCATATGATTGCGGGTGCACAAGTAGCGGTATTGCCTGGCGTACATGGAGCCTGCCTGGGCGAAGTGACTGCTAAACACAGCAATCAACCTGAAGCAACGGCTATTTTGGTGCAGGAGTTTTTGGATGAGTAGTGCTCTGATAAATATCCCGTAGGAGACGCGATGCATCGCGTCTCTACAAAATATCGTTATAATTCCCTCCTATTCTTCACCCAATCAGATACGCCATTCTCTGTGATCTGTACGGACGCATTTCCTGTTTTCTTTCCTAACAATTTTTCCATTACCACAGCGGCAATAAGCGCTTCGTCATCTGATGAAGAATGCAACACCTCCGGAGTAAAGTATTTCTTTACAAAATGGGTATCGAAATTGCCTGAGGTGAAAGCCTCATGCTGCATTACAAACTTTCCGAAACCAAGTGTGGTGGTAATACCGGTAATATCGTACTCATCAATAGCACGTATCATGCGCTCAATGGCTTCCTGCCTATCTTTCCCATAAGTTATCAGCTTGGCGATCATCGGATCATAGTAGATGGGAATTTCCATTCCTTGTTCAAAGCCGTCGTCAACACGCACTCCCGGGCCTTTTGGTGTCACATAAGTTTGTAATGTGCCGATGTCCGGCAAAAAGTTATTTGCAGGATCCTCGGCGTAAACGCGTAATTCCATTGCATGGCCCCGTATTTCCAGATCTTCCTGTTTAAAGCTGATGGGCAGGCCTTTGGCAATATTGATCTGTTCCTTTACCAGATCGACGCCTGTGATCAGTTCTGAAACCGGGTGCTCTACCTGCAAACGGGTATTCATTTCAAGGAAATAGAAATTGAGCTGTTCGTCCATAATGAATTCCACCGTACCGGCACCCGTATAATTTACTGACCGGGCTACATCAACCGCACAACGGCCCATTTGTTCACGTATCTCGGGAGTAAGTACTGATGATGGCGCCTCTTCCACCACCTTTTGATGGCGGCGTTGCACCGAACAATCGCGCTCAAACAAATGGACAATATTGTCATGCGTATCACCTAAAACCTGTATCTCAATATGTCTTGGAGAGGATACATATCTTTCTATAAACACTGACCCGTCACCAAAAGCCGAGGTCGCTTCGGATACCGCCAGGTGCATTTGCTCTTCAAAGTCCTCTACCCTATCCACAATGCGCATCCCTTTACCACCACCACCTGCTGCCGCTTTTATCAGGATAGGAAAACCTACTTCAACGGCACGATTCTTCGCTTCGGGGATGTCAGAAATAGCTTCTTCAGTCCCGGGCACCATTGGGATATTATATTTTAATGCAGCCGCTTTAGCGGAAAGCTTATTACCCATTACCTCCATAGCTTCAGGTGATGGACCGATCAGGGTTAGACCAGCTTCTCTTACCATTCGGGCAAAAGCAGCATTTTCAGAAAGGAATCCGTAACCGGGGTGTATCGCCTCGGCGCCGGTCTTGCGACAGGCATCGATGATCTTTTCACCAACAAGATAAGATTGATTAGAAGGTGCCTCGCCTATAAAAACGGCTTCATCAGCATAGCGTACGTGTAAGGCATTTCTATCAGCAGCAGAATATACGGCCACCGTTTTTATTCCCATTTCGCGGGCCGAACGCATTACTCGTAACGCGATCTCGCCGCGATTGGCTACCAGGATTTTCTTCATCCTAACAAATGTATAAGATTTGCGCCGATTTAAAACAAGTCTATTTGAGATGGGCCACAACCATACCTATCAATTCCTTCAGGTAAAAGGTCCAGCCAGACATTACCCCGATATCGGGCACTAAAGAACCCCAAAAGCTGAATTTTTCATTCCCGGTTATTGCTCCGCTCGGTTGCGCTATAACATCCAGTCCTTCTTTTTTGAAAATGTATTCAGCCCGCCGCATGTGCCAGGCCGAAGTAACCAGCAAATAAGGCGGTGGCAAGTGCTTTTGTTGTAATAGCTTTTTGGAAAAAGCTGCATTTTCAAACGTATTCCGCGATTCATGCTCGATCAGTATGGCACTATCAGGTACCCCGAGTTGTTTCAATACTCCCTCTGCCCATGTCGCCTCCCTGAAAGTGCTGGCTTGCAGGTTACCATTGCCGCTGCTGATCAGGATGTGAGACGCCTTACTTTGCCCTCTTAATTGCATACCTTGTATAAAGCGGTCAGCATAACTATTAAAAACGCCATCACCGTTTTTGTCTTCGCCGGAGAATCCACCTAAAACTATCGCTGCACTGTATACTTTGCCTTTCTCCAGTGACTCAGGATAAACATCCCAGTTTTTGGCAAATAGATATAATAACAGCGGACTGCTAAAAATGACAAACAATGCAATGGCTGTTATATAACATCTTCTTTTTCGCTTCGGCCGTCGGGTAAATATGGCGATCACCAAAAAGACAAGTATCCAATTGAGCGGAAACAATAAAAACAGCAGGACTTTGGATAATATGAAGTACATTACGCTGGCAAATGTATCATTATCACTAAAATATTACAGTTTATATGATGCATTTTTACCATCTTTAGTTGACCCGAATCCAAATTACGATCATGACCGAATCTCTAGTTTTTAAAGAAGCTCCCAAACGCCTGCTTTCTATCGATGCCATCAGGGCATTAACCATGCTATTAATGATTTTTGTTAACGACCTGAGCGGCGTTAAAAGCATACCCGAATGGATAGATCACGCTAAACGTACTGAAGATGCAATGGGCTTTGCTGATACTATTTTCCCAACATTCTTATTTATTGTGGGCTTATCTATCCCCCTGGCATTAGACCGTAAAATGCAAAAAGGCGATTCGTCCCAATCTATATTGTTTGCGATTCTGTCTAGGTCGTTTGCGTTGATCGTGATGGGCTTTTTCCATGTGAATTTGGAGGAATATGGCAAAACAGCCATCCTACCCGAAGCAGTGTGGGAAATACTGATAACAGTCGCCTTCTTTTTGATATGGCTTGATTACCCTGCTACTTTAGATAAGGTAAAGAAATACTTCCTGGTAGGCTTTGGATGGCTTATTTTATTATTGATGGCATTCCTGTACGTTGGCCGCGAAGGCAATAGTGTAGAACCGCATTGGTGGGGTATTTTAGGGTTGATCGGTTGGGGTTATTTAGTTTGTTCTCTGATCTACTTTTTTGCAAAAGGCAAAATGCCTGCTTTGATCATCGCCTTCCTGGTATTTGCTATCATCAATATATTAGATCATGGCAAATGGTTGCGTTTGCATCTATGGATAATTCATGACGCGTCAACAGAGTTTTCCGTTATGGCAGGGGTCATCGTCTCTTTATGGTACGCCAGGATGGTGAAAAAAGGCTTTCATGCCGGTTTATGGCTTTGGATGTTTGTTGCCGGATGTGCCTCAATTGCTGTGGGTTTCCTTTTGCGTCCTTATACTGATGGTATATCAAAGATCCGCTCTACCCCGGCCTGGATACTGATCTGTATTGGTATTTCTATTTTGGTTTTTGAGCTGATGATCTACCTGGTAGATTTCAAAGGCAAGAAGAACTGGTTTAAGTTGATATGGCCTGCTGGTACCGCCACGCTGACTTGCTACCTGATCCCCTATCTGCAGGTTGGTTTTTATAAACTGGTCGGCTTCCGTTATCCGCATGTACTGAATTATGGCTGGGGAGGATTCTTCCGGTCGTGGGCGGTGGCGTTTATTGTGGTGATAATTGGCGGATTTTTAGAGAGGAAAAAACTGAAACTGAAGGTATAATGCGATAATCCCATGAACAAATTCATCCAGGCAATTAAAAGTTTGGACCTGCCTTTGTTAGAGCGGATCATCCTTAATGAGCCTAAATGGATTACATGGACTGAAGAAGACGGTAAAAACGGACTTCATTATTTAGGTGGTGTAATGATTGCATCTCATCCTGAAAAAGCTGATATCAGTCTTAATATTCTCAAGCTATTTCTGAAAAGTGGAATGGATATCAATTCCGTCCAGTTAATCAAAGGTGGATGCGATGATTTCCCTGCCACACCTTTGTGGTATGCTTATACACGTGGACGTAATGAAAAGATCTGGAAATATCTGTTAGACCAAGGCGCCGATCCTGAAAATTGCATGTATGCCATTGCCTGGTATGATGACGCTGAAGCTGCGGCCATATTTAAACAGCATGGCGCAAACATCGAAGGCAACAATAAAATGGACAGTCCCTTTTTTGCAGCTTACAACTGGAAACGTTATAAAGTAGCCGAATGGTTCCTGCAAAACGGCGCCGATGTAAACTTTGCAGATGCAAAAGGAAATACGGCGTTATATTACGCGGTAAAGAGAAAGCTAAAAAGTGAGCAGATAGAACTATTGTTGCGGTTTGGGGGCGATTTTAACAAGAAGAACAACGAAGGCGTTTCGGCAAAAGACCTGGCTGAAACAAACCGGCAAAGAAACATTTTTAAATTATTTTCTTAAGAAAAAATCCCTGCCCGCGCACAGACGGGCAAGGGATTTTTGTGATTGGGTAAAGAACATATCTATTATTAATCTTACCTATAACAGATCGCGTACTTCTACGTCATTTTTGCACTGAATGTTTTCGTTTCAGGTTCAAAAAACACTGTTCTACAGCTAAAAAGGCCTATTTTTGCTTTAGTTGATTTTCATAAAAGTCTAAGATACAAGAGATAAGTCAGGTTAAATTATTTTTAATCTAAACTTAAAATTAGCTCCATAAATTTCAGATCGAGCCAGCGTCCGAATTTAAAACCCACTTCTTTAAAGTGCGCCACCTCGACAAAACCAAACGACTGATGCAGGCGGTAACTCACTCCATTCTCTCCATCTATTCCGGCTATCATGGCGTGCAATTTCATTCACGGGCACGGTCAATTAAAGGTTGCAGCAGCAATTTGCTTAGCCCTTTGCCGCGATGATCAATATGTACATAAACTGAATGCTCAACCGTATATCTGTAACAAGGCCAGGCTCTAAAATGCCCGAATGTGCTAAAGCCTGCTATTTCGCCATCTGTTTCAGCAACAAAAACCGGGAAACCATTACTGATCCTGTCATTATACCATGCCAGGCGCATATCCAGCGTATGCGGCTGCTCGCTGTAAACTGCGGTAGTATTAATAATAGCGTGGTTATAAATTTCCAGAATGCCCGGTAGGTCATATACGGTAGCGTCGCGAATAATAAGCGATTGATCAGTCATGCGGTAAAAATACACCGAACCGATAAAAAAAGAAAGCGCCCTTTTTCAGGAGCGCTTATATTCTAGGAAATCGTAAATCTAAATTCGTAAATCTAAAATCAAACTACTGTCCCGGAGGAGGTGGCGGAGGTGAACCAGCACCGCCCGGAGGAGGGCCGCCCGGACCGCGTTGTCTTTCAGGAATCTTAATATCAGGATGTGCTGTACCGTGGTGACAGGTATAGCAGTTCACGCTGCTTTCCATCACCATACCCAGCGAATCTTTTTCAGCTTTAAAGAACTTTTTGTTGATCTTCGATGTCATTGCAAACATATGACGTGCGGTTTCCTTTTCAGGTTTAGCATCGCTTGCGAAATCCATTTTCTTGGTATCCTCATTGCGCACGTGACAGAAATTACAATGCACACCTAACGAGGTTGCCCACATATCCATAATATGGTCGAGGTCTTTATGAGAAATATTTTTTGGTAATACCTTGAGGTTTTGAGCCTTAGGCGGAGGACCCTGTTGCGGCATAGAAGCGGCTATACCCAATGCCATTGCGCCAAAAAGACCGGCGGTGATGGCTAATTTTTTGCTGATCATCATAAGGGGTTGAATTTGGAATCTAATATATAAATAGCTGACAAATAAATGACAATTTGTAATACAAAAAATACGGTTAAACATTTGTTTTGTTTTGGCTGCCGGTTAATTTTTCACTGATCTCCCATAGTTTCTGTCTTGCGGCCCCATTTTCAGTTATTGGAGCTGCCTTAGTAACTTTGCATTTTTTAAAATACAGGCCACTGTTGGGTTCCAGCCTTAATTCAGTAGCCAGGTAAATGGTCGTCTCAGCTCCTTTCTCCGGAGTTATCATAAATAGTTTTAAAAGACCTACAAACAGCTTTGCAAAACCTTTTAATCCATCCCAAATATTCGTATTCACCACACCCGGATGCAAGGCATAGGATACGATGCCATCCTGTTTATATTTTTCGGCCAGCGATTTTGTGAAATAGATATTATAGAGCTTGCTTACGCCATAAGCTTTCATTGCCGTGTAAGGCGTTATCTCCCATTTCAGGTCGTCAAAATTTGGTTTGGCCGACCGGTGCGCTTCTGAGCTTACATTAATAATACGCGCCTGACCTTTTTTTAGCAAAGGCATCAGGCTTTCGGTCAACAAAAAATGGCCAAGATGATTTACAGCAAAGGTCATCTCGAATCCGTCTTTAGTAAATTGCTTTTCCACGAACGCGCTACCCGCGTTATTGATGAGGATATTGATGGCGATCAGTTTGCCGGTTAGTTCCGCAGCTGCATTACGCACGCTTTGCAGATCGGCTGTATCACATTCTACCACATAAATGTTTTTATTGCCGCTTGCTGTGATGATCTCCTCCTTTACCTGCTCCCCTTTTGCGGTATTGCGCACCAGCATATAAATGGCGTGGCCTTTCTTAGCCAGTTCCAACGCGGTTACTTTACCAATACCTGATGTAGCTCCGGTTATTACCGTGGTGATTGCGGCCATATTTCATAGATTTTATGCAAGGTAATACACTATAGCACACGTTCGACTTAGTTAGAGAAAATTAATTTGTTAAAAAATGTAAAATAATTTGGATTATTACGAAATGTTCGTAGATTTACGAAACAATCGTAATTGAGATGGAGAAATTAACCAAACAGGAAGAAGAAGCAATGCAGGCCGTGTGGCAATGCGGTTCAGGATCGGTAAAGGATTTCCTTGATGCTATGCCCGAGCCACAACCACCCTACACCACGCTTGCATCCACTATAAAGAACCTGGAACGCAAAGGTTTTGTAAACAGTGAAAAGGTGGGTAATACTTATAAGTATGTCCCTGCTATTAAGGAAGAAGAATACAAGAAGCGTTTTATGAATGGCTTTGTAAGTGATTACTTCCAAAACTCTTATAAAGACCTGGTCACGTTTTTCGCAAACGAGAAGAAGATCAGCGCCAGCGACCTGAAAGAGATCATCAACCTGATTGAAAACACTAAAAAGTAACAGCCATGCCAGCATTATTTCTGTTTCTGTTCAAAGTGAATATAGCCCTGCTACTGTTTTGTGCAGGTTATTACCTGGTGCTGCGTCACCTTACTTTTTATACCCTTAACAGGATTTACCTGGTTACTGCCATTATTTTCTCAACCATCTATCCAAAGATCAACCTGTCTGATTTCGTTCAGAGCCACCAACAACTGACCGAACCAGTTCAAACCGTGATAATGCAATGGGAAGCTCCTGCTAAAAACCTTGTAAAACCACTGTATCAGCCCAACTATTGGCAATGGGTAGAGATGATCTTCTGGGCCGGGGTCATCCTGTTTGCAGCCCGAACGGTTATGCAGTTATTTTCTCTATTACGATTATATCGTCGCTCGCAACCGGGACAGATCGACGAGCATAAAGTCCGTTTGTTGAAAGATGATATCGGCCCGTTCTCCTTCTGGCGAAGCGTTTATGTCAATCCAACCAAATTATCCCCTGCTGAACTGAAAAACGTGCTGCAACACGAACAAATACACGTAAGCCAGTGGCATACGCTAGACCTGCTATTGGCCGAACTGAGCACCATTTTCTATTGGTTCAACCCCGGCGTGTGGCTGATGAAGAGGGCCGTTCGTGAAAATCTTGAATTTATTACTGATCGAAAAATATTACAAAAGGGCGCCGACAGCAAGGAATACCAATACAGTTTGGTAAGCGTAAGTCTTGCTGCCATGCCCAACACTATTGTTAATCATTTTAATATTTCCACCATTAAAAAACGTATCATCATGATGAACGCAAAAAGATCACCGGGATATAACCTTACCCGGTATGTATTCCTTATACCCGCAGTGGTTGTTCTGCTGCTCACTTTCAGCCTGTCAAAAGCAGAGGTTGCCAAACATACCATCAAATCTATTGCGGCAGCTATAAGTCACGTCGCTTCGGTAAATGAGAATGAAAATTCCATCAAAAGATCAGTTGCCTCAACAGCAACGCACACTAAACCTGCGTTAGCCAAAACACCGGTTAAAAAAGCGAATACAGGCGCTGATACTATTTATGCAGGCAAAGCAAAAGATGGCAAAAAGTCGTTTTTGTTTACAAGCAACAAAAGTCTCGATTCCGTTGGATATGTAATTAACGGGGTACGGTCCAACAGGGCAGATTTGCTGGCTGTTGATCCTGCTATTATTTATAGCGTGGATATGATATCGGCCAAATTTGCAAAAGAGTTTATTGATGATGCTTCAGGCAAATCTGATTTCCTTTTTGTTACGACAGACGACTCAGAGAAAGGAAAAGAGCTGAAGGAAAAAATCAACAAATCATTTAGAAATGGTGCTATTGCCCATGCCTATCACATCGCGGGTAGTACAAATGTAAGCTCTGATGACATAGCCCCGGTAGCTGCTACTGCTTCCACAATGTCCTATTCAACCAATAGCTCCTCTTCCGGCGATGTTTTAACAGATGACGATGGCAGCAGAAATATAAGCGCGGTAACCGTAACAGGTGTCAACCCTAAGGTAAGCGCCAAAGTTGCCACAAGTGTTAAAAACCATGTTTATGTTAAAGCACTTCCTAAAACGGCTGTTGTGGTAAGTAATGATGTCGCACCTGATGTGAAGCTAAATTATGTCACTGCAACCCCAAAAACAGATGTCGTATTAAGCGAAGATGCTGCTCCAAACGTTGTTTATGTAAGAGGTTCTGAAAAACCAATAGTCATTAATGGCAAGCCTTCGAGAGTATATGTCAGAAGGCTCAATGATGACAATGATCAATTGACGATTGATGGTGATGTAAAACCAATATTTATTATTGACGGGAAGGAAGTTAAAAGTATAAATAAGCTTAATCCTGGCAGTATAAAATCCATTACCGTGTTAAAAGACGGCACTGCAGAAAAGAAATATGGTGAAAAGGGTAAAGGTGGTGTTATTGAGATTACGACTAAGAAAGGGAAATAGTTGATTGGGTTAAGTGGTTGATTAAGTTGAATCAGTTTTAACTCAATCGAACTTAATCAACCAATAATAGATCAGTTAATAGTTTACTCCAACTAACTCGCTTCGGCGAGTTTTTCGTTTTCCAATATTTCCATCAACGCCCTTTCAGCAAGATTCAACTCAGAAGTATTCACATCTTTATCTCTGTCCAATTCTGAAATGTATTTGAATATTGTTCCCTCTTCATAGCTTCTAATCACCGTAGGATGCACATAGTATTTTTTACAAACTGCACGGGTATTGCCCAGGTTGATAGCCACTTCATCCAGCACACTTACGATCTTCTTTTTACATTCAGTAACAGTTTCAAATTCGCCTGCTTCCCTGATAGCATATAATGCACTGACGCTGCCCGACCATGTCCGGAAATCTTTGGCGGTAAAGTCTTCGCCGGTGATAGCCTTTAAATAACTGTTCACATCTTCGGAGCCGATGGAACGTTTGTTACCTTCCTCATCAAAGTATTGAAAAAGCTCTTTGCCAGGGATATCGCGGCATTGCCTGATCAATCGAGCTAGCTTTCTACTATGCAGGGCGATCTTCTGATAAACTCCTTTTTTGCCTTTAAACTCAAAAAAGATATCTGCACCTTCAATTTTTACGTGTTTGTTCATCAACGTAGTCAACCCAAATGAACCATATAATTTCTTGTATGCCTCATTCCCTACCCTGATGCTGGTCAACTCCATAACCCGGATAACTAATGCTACTACCTTGTCATGATCGAGATTTTGACGGGCCAGGTCTTTATCAACCTGCTTACGGATGGCAGGCAGGTATTCGGCAAACAAGCGTAAATGATAGTATTTGGATTGATTGCGCAGCTTGTTCCATTCCGGGTGATAGCGGTATTGCTTGCGACCTGCGACGTCTGTACCGGTAAATTGTAAATGGCCATTCTCATATGGCGATATCCAGACATTGGTATAGGCCGGTGGGATAACTAGTTTGTTGAAGCGATGAATCAAATCTTCATCCTTTATCAACTTGCTATCAGCATCATAAAAGGTAAAACCTTTGCCTGATTTCTTCCGGGTATAACCCGGCATCGAATCAGCAACATATCGCAGCCCGGCTGCTTTTGCGGTGATCTTTGGGTCGCGTCCTATCTTTTCCAGCTTTTTTAGAATACGGTTCATTGATGGTTAAACAAAACTCCTAAACTTTAAGTTTTGATAACATGCTCACAAAAGCAGATTGTGTTATCTTTGAGAAGCATGCAACTGATACCGATAAAAGAACACCTGGAAGAGAACCCTGAATTTTCCATTCACCCGGATTGCCAGGAGAGTATTTATATGTGTATCGATTTTTATAAAAAGGTCGGCTTTAACCCGCCGTGGATATGCTATTATGTGCAATTAGACGATAAGCTGGTCGCTGCTGCAGCCTTTAAAGGTCAGCCCGTAAACAATAAGGTAGAAATTGCTTACGGAACTTTTCCGCAATATCAAAAACAAGGCATTGGCACACAGATCGCCCAAATGCTGGTTCAGCTTTCACTGCAAACCGACCCATCCGTTCGCATCACAGCGCAAACATTAAAAGAAGAAAACTACTCCGTCCGAATCCTCCGAAAAAATAACTTCAAACTGATTGGTACCGCCATCGACGAAGACGAGGGTGAAGTGTGGGAATGGGAGTATTTGGTTTGAGAGTGATCAGTTAACCGGTTAACCAGTAACTGGTTGATTATTCCATCCTGATAACTGATTAACCGATCACTGATTAACTGAATCACTCATTTCTCAAGCTCTTCACCGGATTAGCAATCGCCGCTTTGATGGTTTGATAACTCAATGTCAACAAAGCGATCAACAGCATTCCTGCACAACTTAATCCAAACACCCACCAGCTTAGGGAGGTGTGCTCGGCGAAATTCTGCATCCATTTGTTCATTACGTACCATACTACCGGGGTTACTATAACGAAGGCCAGGATAACCAGAGCTACCATCTCTCTTGATAGCAAGGTAACGATCTGTGTCACCGTTGCGCCCAGTACTTTTCTTACGCCTATTTCCTTGGTTCGTCTGCCGGTTGTGTAAATCGCCAAACCGAATAATCCCATGCAGCTGATAAATATGGATAAACCCATGGCCCAGCTCAGCAAGGTTGAGGTGTGTTGCTCCTGGTCGTACAAATGCTTTATGCTTTCATCAAAAAACTGATAATCAAAATCATCGCCGGGGTATAGCGATTTATATTCTTTTTGTATCGATGTGATCGCCTTATGCCAGTCACCTGCTACTGCTTCAGGTTTTAAAGCGATGTGAAATGTTCCGTTGAAATATTTATCGGTGCTTGTAATTATAGCTAACTGAACAACAGGTGCGTGCAATGATTCCTGGTGAAAATCAGCTACCACACCCACTATTTTCATCGGTGTATCGCCATTGAAGTCATCAATTTGTTTATTTACAGCATCATGGGGATCTTTAAACCCTATAGTGCGGGCATAAGTTTCGTTGATCAGGAAGCCTTTCTTTATATCGCTTTGCTGCAGATTGCGACCCGCCAGTAATTTAATATGATAAACTTTGATATAATTCTCGTCGCCGAATTTAAGACCGAGCTCTCCTTTTATTTCTTTCTTTCCATCGCGGTAGGTAGCCTGGGTAGAATGCCCGTCGTTTGAGGTTGGTGCATCCCTGCCAACACTCACCATTTCTACCTGCGGCATAGCATTAAGCTTGTTCAGGAATACTTTGTTCAGGTTATCTGTGCGGTTCTTCCATGGAGAATTGACGATGATGATGGCATCTTTCTTAAAGCCCAGATCTTTGTGTATGGCGTAGTAGATCTGCTTACTCACCAGCAACGTAGCTATGATAAAAAACTGCGCGATACCAAACTGAGTAACTGTTAACGACTTACGAAGCCAACTGCCTTTGGTTTGTCCATCGCTTATCTGCGACTGGCTTTTGAGCACCATTACAGGCTTATATCCCGACAATACCAACGCAGGGTAAAATCCCGAAGCCAGACTAACAACCAGGGTAAGGGTCAATAAGAACACCATTACAGATGGTTGATGGAACACATTGGCATCCACATCGGCAGGAACAAAATCACTGAAAAATTTCAGGATAGCGGGCGCCATTGATACCGAAATAATTACTGATATCAATGTGATAGCAAATGTCTCCGTAAAGAATTGTATTATCAGCTGCCTGCGACTGCTTCCCATCGTTTTACGTATGCCGATCTCTTTGGCGCGCTGTGCTCCCTGGGCTGTGGTGAGGTTGATAAAATTAATACAGCCCAACAGCAATATAAAAGCGGCTATGGCAAACAACTCATATAAAGTGGTCGTACTGGCGACGCGTCCGCTATAGGTGCCGTAATTAGCATTAAAATGAATATCAGCCAGTGGCTGCAAATGGAAGGCGTGCGTTATACCCTGCCTTTTCTGTTCATTCTTATCCAGTATCGCGTTGATCTGTCTTTCTATTGATTCGGGTTTGGTCTGCGGCAGCAGCTTCACAAATAATTGCCGCTCGGGACTTGTGCCGCCCCAGTTATTCAAGCTTAATCGTCCTTTCAGATCATTATTGGTAGTGGTGGTGGCGAAAGAGATAAAATCATTGTATGGAAAGTCCGTATGCTCTTTAAGACTTTCAACTACTCCCGTCACAGTAGTTTTGATAGAATCATAAGTTACTGTGCGACCAACTACCTGGTCATAGCTAATCCCGGGGAAATATTTCGCAGCCCGATCCGAAGTGAGCACCACCTGGTTAGGTTCGTTTAACGATGAAGTTGCCGAACCAGCCAGCCATTTGTATTGAAAAATACCGAAATAGGCATTATCCGTAACAATAATATCATTCTGATCCTTGAATTTTACAGACGCACTTTTGCCGGCCACGTAAGTATCAGTTTGATATAAAATAAATACTGGTACTGATTCCTGAACACCCGTCACCTGCGCCCTGACAGCATTCGGGATCGGTCCACTTACGCCGCTGTTATAGCCGGGTTGCCCCTGAAAAGTGAAATTGGTTACCACCCGGTAAATGCGGTCGCCATCTTGATGAAATTTATCAAAAGTAAAATCATAATGAACGATTAGGTAGATCACCAGTGCCGCACTGATTCCTATGGTTAAACCAATTACATTGATAAAACTAAGCAGGCGATTGCGCTGTAAACTGCGGGAAACGATTTTTAAGTAGCTTTTGAACATAATGGTGCGGTTTATGCCGAATCAACATAAAATCAATGCCATATTTATAAGTTATTAATAATCAACGCAATAAACCAATAAAACAATTGGCAATATGTACGTAATCGAACGATTTTCGTGCGGCAATGATACAGTGGTGGCTAGAGATTAGAGGTTAGTTGATTAGAGATTAGTTTCTATCATTTGTCAACCACTAATCTCTAATCTTTAATTAACTAATCTCTAATCAACAAATTACTCTCCCCTGACTGTTCTATTCTGACAAAAAACTCAATTTTACGGTAAATCAATCCAACACTTATGAAATACAATTTTTTAGGGAACACCGGCCTGGTGGTGTCCGAACTTTGCTTTGGTACAATGACTTTTGGTGGCAATGGCGGCATCTGGGAAAACATCGGTAAACTTCAGCAGGATGGCGTGAATGAACTGATGCGGACGGTTGTCGATTCGGGAATCAATTTCATCGATACGGCCAATGTTTATTCTTTTGGCCAATCAGAAAGATTATTAGGGCAATCGATTAAAGATCTGGGGCTTTTCCGCAACGAACTGGTGATTGCTACCAAAGTTCGCGGCCGCATGAGCGAAAGCAAGAATTATGTGGGGCTTTCGCGTTATCATATTTTCCAGTCGGTAGATGAAAGTTTGCAGCGTCTGCAAATGGATCATATCGATATTCTGTACGTGCATGGCGTCGACCCAAAAACTCCGGTTGAAGAGACTATGCGCGCTTTAAATGATATTGTTCTTACCGGAAAAGTACGTTATATAGCTGTTTGCAACTGGCCGGCATGGATGGTAATGAAAGCACTGGGTATAGCCGACAAACATGGCTGGAACAAGTTTGTGGGTCTGCAATATTATTATTCACTATCTGGCCGTGATATTGAGCGCGAAGTAGTGCCAGTAGCTTTAGACCAGAATTTAGGCATAATGCCCTGGAGCCCGTTAGCAGGAGGATTCTTATCCGGGAAATACACCCGCAACAATGAAAAAGCAGGCGACTCGCGCCGTGACCATTTCGACTTCCCTCCGGTGAATAAAGAGAGAGCGTATGACATCATCGATGTGATCACCGAAGTAGGTAAACAATATGGCGTTTCTGCCGCGCAGGTAGCTTTGGCCTGGGTTCGTTTGCAGAAAGGTGTTACCAGCACCATCATCGGCGCAAAAAATCCGGATCAGTTATCGGACAATGTAAAGTCGACTGAATTAGTGTTATCAGAAAATGATCTGAAACGTATTGACGAAGTAAGCGCCCTACCACGTGAATACCCGGGCTGGATGGTAGAAAGGCAATCGGCGGATAGAGAGTTGAAGTAGTTTGTAGTCCGGAGTCTTAAGTCGAAAGATCAAAGTAAGATTGTCATTTCGAACGAACAGTAATGGCAATAGAAATGGGGAGAGGAGAAATCTTATACAAAATGCAAAGTCCGCTATGCAAATTTTAGAAGATTTCTCACCCGCCCCCTCACTTAGTCCACTCCGCGGATTCGAAATGACATATTTTTTGTTCTAAAGCTTACCCAAAACCTTCACCACATACTCCACCTGATCCGGGTGAATATCCAGATGCGTTACAAAGCGGATGCGATGGGTATCGGTAGAATTAGCTTTAATGCCTTTATCTAACAGTTTTTTCAGGACAATAGCCGCAGGCTCAACTGTATCAAACAAAACGATATTGGTATCAGCAGGCAATACATTTTTCACCCAGCTGCATTGCATTAATTGTTCTGCGAGGATGTGGGCATGGGCGTGGTCTATCTTTAATCGCTCCACATGATGATCTAAGGCATAAATGCAGGCAGCAGCCAAAAAACCCGCCTGGCGCATTCCTCCGCCCAAAACCTTGCGTACACGCCGTGCATATTTGATGGTCGCCTTGTCTGACAACAATACCGAACCAACCGGAGCGCCCAAGCCTTTGGAAAGGCATACCGAAATGCCATCAAAATATTTTCCGTAGTCTGAGGCTTTGTCGCCTGTGTGGGTTAAAGCGTTGAAGATGCGCGCGCCATCCAGGTGCAGCTTTAATCCCTTATTCTTGCAAAGCTCAGCTATGGGTTCTATATCCTTTAATGTGTAGTAACTGCCGCCACCTTTGTTTACTGTATTTTCTAGCACAACTAAACTGGTATGCGGATAATGCACGTTTTCAGCGTTAATTTCCGGTGCGATCATTTCAGCAGTGATCCTGCCGCGATCGCCATGGAGCAAACGGGTTGATACAGCTGAGTTAAACGCAATTCCCCCACCCTCGTAACGGTACACGTGCGAGGTTTGGTCGGCTATCAGTTCATCCAGTGGCTGGGTGAAGCATTTAATAGCAATCTGGTTTGTCATCGTTCCTGAAGGGCAGAACAGTCCGGCTTCCATTCCGAACATTTTGGCGGCTTTCTCTTCCAGTGTGTTAACAGTCTCATCTTCGCCAAAAACATCGTCGCCTACATTGGCACTCCACATCGCTTCTAACATGCCCGGTGTGGGTTTCGTAACAGTATCGCTTCTTAGGTCAACAATCATTGTATTATCAATATATTTATGCACTCAAATATCTAAATCTTATGCGGACAATTCTGCTCTTTTTAATTATTCACTTTACGGTTTTGTTTGGTACAATAGCCACCGCTCAGCAAAAAACTCAAAGAACCTGGCAAACAGGTTATTATTATGATCTGAACGGAAATAGATTTACAGGATGGATAACCAGGGAACAGGATATAGATCATAATTTTGACGAGGTGCAAAATGCCATCTTTTTTAAAACAGTTGAAAATAGCAGAGGGCGGAAAATACCAGCGGATAGTATGAAATCTTATGTTGCCACCCCCGATAGCTTTGTGGTAACTCACGCAACAGGAATGAAAACAACACCTTTTGTAAGAGTTATTGTTGACGGCCCGGTTAAATTATACGATTTAAAGTTAACGCTTCGATCGCAAGCAATGCCCCAGGTCGCGGGTTCTGCCTTCGTCTCGATTCCTGGCAAATCCTACGATAAGGTAGTTTATTATTATGGTACCGGCCCCGATGATATTACACAACTGAGAAGATCGCAATTTTTAAAAGAGATGACTGAAATATTTTCACAGGAGCCTGCGTTACTTGATGAAATAAAATACCAGGAATATAACTACGATAATATGGATGACATCCTAAGTCATTATTTTTGGTATAAACGCCATGAGAAGGCGGCTAAAAAACAATAAAGATGATGCGATATAAACTGACGGGATTAATTTGTTGCTTAGTATTGTTGTTGGCTGTGACAAATGTCTACGCGCAAAAGTGGCAGTCAGGCTCTTTTACAGATATCAAAGGCAATAAGGTAACCGGACTGATCCGCGAAAACCCTACCAACAAGGGCCCGATAAAGGATGAGGGCTACATCGAGTTTAAAGACAATAGCAAAGCCAACCCCTACAAACTCAGTGCCAGCGATTTGAAGTCCTTTATGATCGGTCGCGATAGTTTTATAGTGGCTCATGCACCAGGCAACTCTAACTGGAGCAAAAAGGAGCTTGATTTTGTGCAGGTAGCGCTGGATGAAGAGACCAAATTATATGTGGCTGATGTGGCTACTGGTAATGGTGGTGGCGGTGGACTTGGTTCACGCGTTCAGCCTGAATTTGGCGGGGGCATCGGCTCGGGCGGTTACGGCGGCTTTGGCGGCGGCGTGGGAATCAACCTCGGCGGAGGTGGCGGCGGAAAAGGCAAAGTGATAACCACATTCTACTATGGTACTAATACGGCTACCATGCAGCAGTTAACCCCTATTAATTTTAAGGATGTAATGAGCGACATAATGGGCGACGAACCCGATGTGGTGGATAAGATACAATCAGGCCAGTTTAATATTTACAATATGGGTAAATTGATCGTTTACTTTGAGCAGGCGAAGGCTGCGCATAAGCAGCAATAACGCCAACCCATGTTGCTGCCGCGAGCTTTCAGCTCGTGGTTGGGCATTGTTAAAGCTTTCAGCTTATAAATATTGCAAGTTGAAAACTTACTAAATGCAACTCACGAGTTACAATCTCGCGAGAGCGTGGTTTATTTAAAATGGTAATACCAATTGCCCTTAGATTCTCTATCAACTGTTTCTTGTGATTCGAAACCGATAGAGACGAATTGCCTTGCTTGTGCAGGATAATCATGCTTTTCGAGCAGGTTTCTTAGGTTACTCATCAATTCCCCATTCGATATTAGCTTTGATTTCAGGTGATCTGTTCTGATACAAATCCAAAATACCAGGAATCTGGGATTGATATCATAGGCTCCGTACCAATCTATCCAGAACTTTTCGCTGGAATATTGTGAGACAATATATTCTATGTCTTGTTTTATATCTAATATCTTTTGCTTGAGAAGTAAGTCGGACATATTGATAAAATATCGCTTTAATTAAGACTCCACTAATTACTAGTTCCCTCGTTGCCCTCACGGCTTTGCATAAGCATCAGACAACACCAAATGCTCCTCCTGCAAAGATTCTTTCGTAGTAAAATCCTTAAACAGTAGCTCCCACGAGATCATTATCCACGCCATAATACATGGCCATGCTTTGATAGAGTATTTAGCGATTATATCTTGCCGGATAGGTTTCGGCATGACGTCGGTGAGGCCAAGACCGGTTATTACCAGCAGTAAAACGATCAGTACGATATTGGTTGTGGTAAATGGCTTCTCTTGTATCAGCATCCACAATATGCACCCTGCTACAGCAATGATAAAGGTTGGATGCTCTGCGCCCGTACTGAAGATGACTACCATAATGAGCGAGGTGGCCAGTATTTGCAGCCTGAATTTGTAAGATTGAAACTGTTTAATCCTGAACAAGGGCAACACAAAAACCATTGCTCCCGCAATCAGGAATGGCAGATTAGGAATATGTTCATTGCCTGTCAACCGCCTTACTACGCCCATTACACACATATCCTGCGAGGTGGTCAAGCCCATATTCATCGCACTTTTCGCGCTTAATGCTTCCATCCATTGGTGATAGGATTGTATCACAAATGACGGGCTGGATATGATCATCGGCGCAAAGAATAATATCACCGCCCAAATTATCGACCAGATAATAAACCGCTCTTTGTGTTTTGAAAACAGGAAAAATGCGAGTCCGACAACGGGGTAGAGTTTTACCAATGTACCCGCGACGATCAATAGCGTTGCCCATCGCTCCTTTTCCTTCTCGATCAGCATAAAGCTGATAACAATCACAGCTGTTATCATCGGGTTGAACTGCATGTAGAATATTGAGTTGGCAAATTCGATAGCACAAAGCAGCAGCATCGTGGTTTTGCGTTTATTATCCAGCGGCAGCATACTCACTGCGAAAATCACCGCCAAAGCATTACACACCTCCCATAAGAAAAAGCCTACAGATTCGGGTGGTAAAGCAAACGGCGCTACAAACAAGCTAAACAAGGGGCCATAGTAATATATATCGCCATACTCGTGTGGATAGGCAGCATACAAATTCAAATGCGCGCGGGCATGATACCACGATTGCCTGAAAATGAGGTAGTTGTTATCAATATGCCTGAAGTATTTAAGCTGCCAGGTAAAAATCGCCACCGCTACATATAAAATGCACGTCCATTGATAACCTGTCAACCCAAGGATTTTTTTTGTCATAGATGAAGGTAAGATCAAAAGTAGCGTTTTGGAGGTGAAAGCGAAAAGGTAAAAGGTGAAAGGTAATGTGGATGGTCAATAGTGAATAAGTGAATGGTTAAAGGATTTCTCAACAATAGCCACCTTTTACCTTTATCCTTTCACATTTGACCTCTTCTAAATATTCTGCGCTATCACAAAACCACTAGCCCAGGCCCACTGGAAGTTGTAGCCGCCAAGCCAGCCGGTCACATCCACGCATTCGCCGCCGAAAAACAGGCCGGGCACTTTTTTGGCTTCTAAAGTTTTGGATGATAATTCGTCTGTTGATACGCCGCCACGCATTACTTCGGCTTTATCGTAGCCCTTGTCGCCTGCTGGTTTTACTTTGAATTCGTGTATCAATCCTGATATCTTTTCCAGTTCGGCATTACTTAATGATGCGAGGTTTTTATCGGCAGGCAACTTATCGCTTATCGCTTCAGCAAATTTGCGGGTAAATAGTCCAGACAGATAAGCCAGCAACATTTTTTTGCCATTTGTTTCTCGCTCTTGTTGTATCAATTCGGTGATATTCTGATGTGGCAGCAGATCGATATATATCCACTCCCCGGGCCGCCAGTAGGATGATATTTGCAATATCGCCGGGCCGCTCAATCCCCAATGAGTAAACAAAATATTCTCTTCAAAGCTTGCTTTATCATTCCAAACCCTGCAAAACAAGCTATTGCCTGATAACTGCGCATACCAATCCTGATCCTTCCCGGTGATGGTGAGTGGCACCAGTGCCGGAGCTGTTTCGGTTACTTTCAAGCCAAATTTTCGGGCTGTGCGTAAACCTAAATCGGTTGCGCCCATTTTGGGTATGGGTAAACCTCCGGCAGCTATCACTATTTTAGGTGCAATCAGTTTTTGTTCTTTTCCGTTGCGAATGACGTTAACTGAAAAACCTTCTCCAACCTTTTCTACTCCGGTAACTTCTGCGTCACACCAAATCTCCTGGCCAAAATCAGCACATAGATTGGTAAATACGTTCACCACATCTTTGGCTTTGTCACTTTCAGGGAAAAGTTGTCCTAAGGTCTTCTCCTTGCCGGTAATTCCATACGTCTCAAAAAAAGTAACCGTATCCTCAACCGACCATTGCGCAAAAGTCGACTTACAGAAATGCTCATTCTGCGAGATAAATTGCTGAGGTGATGCATACAGGTTGGTGTAATTGCATCGTCCTCCACCGCTGATCAGGATTTTTGCTCCGGGGCGATCATTCTTTTCCAGCACCAATACTCGCTTACCCAGGTATCCAGCCTGCACGGCACACATCAGTCCGCAGGCACCGGCACCGATTATTATTGCGTCAAAGTCTGTTTGTTTTGCTAAATTTGTAGTCATGCAAGGGGTTTCGCAAATATCAGAATTTGGCAAGATACTCATATTTCTAATTGTAGGAATTTTGATGGTGGTTGTTGCTTTTTTTGCATCCCGTCTCCTCGCCCCTAAGAATCCCACCCCCGAAAAACTGACCTCATACGAATGCGGCGAAGAAACCACCGGGAACGCCTGGGTTCCGTTCAACTCCAGGTTTTATGTTATTGCACTGATCTTCTTGCTATTTGAGGTAGAAATGATCTTCGTTTTACCATGGGCCACCGTATTTGGCAGTCATGAAGCAGCCAAGATCGATAACCGCTGGGGATGGCTATCGCTGGCAGAAATGTTTATCTTTTTAGGCATTTTGATATTAGGCCTTATATACGTTTGGGTAAAAGGCGACCTCGACTGGATTAAACCGAAACCTGTTAAACCAATTGTAAGTTCGCAAGTGCCCGTGTCATTATATGAGAAGCTAAACCAACGGCAAAGCACCTATGCAATAAGAGAATTCAGTCTTGAAACCGCTGCAACTCCATCTGCTGCAACCAGCACATCTAATACAACCACTACAACCGACACCCCACCACCGATAAGAAAACCGATGTTTAAACCAGCTTTTAAAAAACCCGGCAATGAATCCTGAGAATATGAATGAAACCGGCGGCGTGGTGGTGACCAAAATGAACGACCTGCTTAACTGGGCTCGTCTGTCATCCATTTGGCCATTGAGTTTTGGTATTGCCTGCTGTGCCATTGAAATGATGGGTTCGTTCGCTTCGACTTATGATATGGACCGTTTCGGGGTATTTCCTCGTCCGTCTGCACGCCAGGCTGATGTGATCATCATTGCTGGTACGGTAACTTTTAAAATGGCTGAGCGCATTAAACGTCTTTACGAACAAATGCCCGAACCTAAATATGTGATCTCCATGGGTTCATGCTCCAACTGCGGCGGACCATACTGGCAGCATGGATATCATGTGGTAAAAGGTGTCGACCGGGTGATACCTGTTGATGTTTATGTGCAGGGGTGCCCTCCGCGTCCTGAAGCATTGATCGGTGCTATTATTGAGCTTCAAAAGAAAATAGAAGGCGAAAAACTTTTCGGTAAAACTAACAAGACCACAACTACTGAAGTTGCTTAAATAAGCTGATATACCTATATTCATCCGATAAACCAATTACCTATGAAAAGGATTTTGTTTTTTGTCGGCTTAACATTTCTATCGTTAAAAATCTCTGCACAAACCTTTAATCCTGTAAAAGATGTTTTCCCTGCCGGGACTTTGCACTACGACAATATCCCATACGCCAATGATACGCTAAAAAAGCACTTGCTGGATGTGTATGTGCCGGCAACAGGGAAAAGCAGTTACCCTGTGGTAGTTTGGATTCATGGCGGCGCCTGGATGTCGAACGACAAGTATGCCGACATGGGGTATATGAAAAGTACCCTAAAAGAGTTTATCGAAAAAGGGTATGCAGTTGCATCGATTGACTACCGTTGGAGCACTATGGCCATCTTCCCTGCACAAATACAAGATTGCAACCAGGCCCTTGAATTCCTGTACCAAAATGCCAATAAGTATAAGTTAGATAAAAATCGAATGGCGCTGATAGGCTTCTCAGCAGGCGGTCACCTGGCTAACCTGGTTGGTTTATCGAACAACAATAATGTAAAAGATTTTTATGCCGATGGCAAAAAGCCGCATTTCAAAATAAAAGTCGTGTTGGATTTTTATGGGCCGATAGATTTCTTGACGCTTAAAGGTCATGATTCAAAAGATCCGCGCAGCCCGATCAACCTGTTACTTGGCGGTACAGTTGCTGATAACGAAGCGAAAGCAAAACAAGCCAGTCCTGTTACTTATATTGATAAGAATGACCCTCCATTTTTGATCGTTCAGGGCGAAAAGGATGAATCCGTCAATCCGGATCAGGCGATCACATTAAGCGAAAAATTAGAAGCCGCCGGTGTAAAAAATGATCTGATCGTTGTACCAAACGCACCGCACTACGGCGTTATGTTCGACGCAGAAAATATAAGACAGAAAATATTCGAATATCTCGGAGAATATCTAAAGTAGTAAGACAGGTTTTACAGCCAGGAAGATTTGCGGGCCCTGATCGGTTTTTTGATGATCTCTTTGAGCAGGGTCTGCAATACAACAGCATTCCAATGGATAGAAAAAACGCAGCATTTAGAACGTGTAAGATCTTCAAGATGATGGATCACGAAGTGAGTTTGATAGCTGCTTACGGCAATTTCGTTCCAATTCAACCGGTTATCCTCGTCCCAGCTTATTCCATCATCGTGGAATGTCACACCTGATAGTTCAAAGGTTTGCCGGATATTAAACAACTCCATGTAAAAGCTCAACTGGCTCTCCATATAGAAATCCCAAAAATAATCCAGCGCTTCAGCCCAAACTTTATAATAAGCCTCACGCTTAAATCCATAGTAACTATTAAGTTTAAGGCGATATATTTTATTCTGATAGTCCCTTACTTCAATAAAATATCTCCGGCAAAAGGTCATGTCAAAAATGTGCATGTCCTTAATTCCAAACCGGAAACCGGCAATATTTTCGCAGGGAATAAACAGGCCGCCATCGATATTTAATGGCTTTTCCACACTCAATCCAGATTCAGCGAACACGATCTTCCTCACGACCTTTTTTGAGATCAGTGCCGGAATTTCGATGATGTTCAGAGAATGAGCCATGGGGGATTAAAAATAAAGAAAACATTACCTAATAATCAAGTATTTCGGCAACTCTTTTTAAACAAAAATAAAAAGTAAAAAAGCTGCGTCCTTAAGCTGATTATGGGGTATTAAACGAAACTACAAGAAACTTACGCTCAAGGTAATAAGCTGTTTATATAACGTCCAGAAAATGGCAATAGTTTTTGATGCACAAAAGTATTTTTGGATACCTATTGCAAAAAAGAAAAGCCCGGATGCTTAGTCCGGGCTTACTAGAGAAAAATTTGTTTACTCCAGATTATTTTCCAACCAATACGCCGTTCAAACCGTGGATAACACCGTTTGATGCAGCCAGGTCAAACCCGGTAACTAATGCTGTATTACCTGCAGCATCAGCTAATTGTAATTTTCCGTTAGCAACTGACAATGTAATATCTTGTCCGTCGAGTGTTTTTAAAACGGCTTTACCTTTACCGGTAGTCAACGCTTTTATTACGTCAGCCTTCATCAGTTTGCCGCTTACAATGTGGCCTTTTACTACGGCAGCCAGCTTTGCAGGGTCTTTCATCAAGGCATCAAGCTGAGTTGAAGGGATTTTTCCAAATGCTTCATTTGTTGGTGCAAAAATAGTATATGGACCAGCCCCTTCCAATGTCTCAGTCAAACCAGCAGCACGCAAGGCTATTGAAAATGCAGTATAGTTATCAGATGAAGTGGCCGAAGCAACAACATCACCTCCACCAGCAGGAGCAGCGGTAGCCGGAGCAGCTGGTGCAGTTTGAGCAAATGATTGAGTCGCAAATACGCTAAAGGTTAATAATGCAGCAACAATTAAAATAGGTTTTTTCATGTTTAGTTAATGTTCGTTAATGTTAAGTAATTCTAGCAATTATTTTTCTGAAACGAATAATCGCTCAAAAAATTCTATACCACCTTAACTTTTGAAAGCTCGAAATGGTTTGAGAAAATTAAAAAACATTTAGTTTAAAACTATATTTAATCGAATGTAAATTATATGTTACAGTACATAACTACACATAAAAAAGCACCTGCCATTTGATGCAAGTGCTTTTGACATATATAGAAAATGGGGAGACGCTATACTTATTTCACTTCCTCAAACTTATCTGCCGGGAGTGCAATTTTATCATCAGGCTCTTCTTTGCTTTCCGCCCGAAGGGTGACTTTTCCGTCTTTGCCTTCTATGATTACCGCAAAATCACGGGATTGACCATCGCTACGGTTAAGAGTGACATTTAAAAGTGTTTTTCCGGTTTTAAACGGCACCTGCCAGGTACATATAGTGGAATGAACTTTCCCGGTCATTTTATCGCCATCGCCGCCATCATGAGTTACCGTGACTGTTATATCGGTGTTATTAAATTCTACCGTTGTTTTCTCATCATCGGTATTCTTTAAGTTACCGTCTGCATCCATGTGCTCTGTCTTTGAAGAAACCAGGGTCACTTTTTTATCGCATTGCGCGAAACTCATTGCACTGCCGGCTGCCAGCAGGAAGAGTGTAATAAGGATCGTTTTCATATTGTTTTGATTTAATTATTTTCTATTATTTCAAATATATGTGTTTTAGATAGTATTATGCAATACATAGTTCTATAAATAGACAATATAAGCAATAAACAATTGATTTTCAGGACAATATTTTTCATAAGACAAATCTACCACAGTAGACAATCTGATTTATCTACACTCTTTTAGTTATCTTTAATCAAAATACAACCTAAATGGAAAGACGCCCGAGAAACAAATTCGTTACTGTTGTTCAAACTTGTTTGCTAACCGGCACTTTAGACGCCTTTGCTGCCATACTGATCAGTTATAAAATTCCGCCAGCCGTTATCTTTAAGTTTATTGCGAGTGGTTGGTATGGTAAGGAGGCAATGTCTGGCGGCACCTCTATGGTTCTGTGGGGGCTGATCTTTCATTATCTTATCGCTACATGCTTTACAGTCACCTTGTTTTGGTTATATCCCACTGTGGTAAAAATTCTGAAAAATAAATACCTCATCGGCATAATATATGGTCTTATTATTTGGCTTATCATGAATTATGTGGTGCTGCCAATGACAAACATCCCGAAAAGTCACGGGCACCTGGAGTTGATCAGTCTGCTAAAAGGAATCGCCGCGCTGATCATTTGCATTGGATTGCCGGTGGCGCTAATTGCGGATCATGAAATGGCTAAGAGCACTCAACCGGCCCAACCATCTGTATAATATACTTGTGACATTGAATTAAGACCGAAAAAGAATAATTGCCTTAATTTTGCTCCGTATTATTCTACATCTATGAAAGGTTTGCCTATTATTTTTCTAAAGACTGTATTGATCGCCATCCTTGTTTCTGTTGCGATCAACTGTATTTATTATGCTATCCTGACCCGCTCCGGCGATCATGATTATACCCATGCAGCTTCGCTGATTATGGAACGCACATTTTTTGTAGGGATTATTATCGCCGTAATGTCGCTGCCGATGCTGTTTCTGTATTATCCTAACTATTGGAACAGCACGTTGAGCCGGTTCTTGCTCTACTTTGAAGGTTCGTTACTGTTTATCGCTGCAGTTTTTTTTGTGGCGACTGATCCGCTAACAAAAACATCTGACCTGCTAACCGGTGCAGTGTTCTTTTTTACCAATTGCATTTTCTATTACCGGATAACCAGGAAGAAACAAGGCGCCATCGGGACAAGAAAATAAGGTTTAAAAAAATTTAGGTAAACTTGCACCTATAAATGAAAGCATTTTACGGAGATCTCAGACTCGGAATTTTAGGCGGCGGACAACTTGGACGCATGCTGATACAACAAGCCATTAATTATAACGTAACGGTAAAAGTACTCGACCCGGACCGCGAAGCGCCTTGTAAAAAGCTTTGCGACGAATTTGTGGTCGGCTCGCTAGGCGACTATGAAACAGTTTATAATTTTGGTAAAAAGGTAGACTTGCTTACCATCGAGATTGAGAAAGTAAACGTAGATGCTTTGGAGCAACTGGAAAAAGAAGGCGTGCTGGTTTATCCTCAACCTCGTATTATCCGATTGATCCAGGATAAAGGTTTGCAAAAGCAATTCTTTAAAGAAAACGATATCCCGACCGCCGAGTTCCAGGTTATTTCATCACCAGAACAGTTAAGGGCTAGTCATATTCCCTTCCCGTATATACAAAAGTTGCGTCGCGACGGTTACGATGGCAAGGGTGTTTATAAGGTGATTGACGAGTCGTATTTGTCAAAGGCATTCAAAGAGCCTAGCCTGATAGAGCGTTGGGTTGATTTTCAAAAGGAAATAGCCGTGATAGTTGCCCGCAATGAGGACGGTGAAATAAAAGCTTTCCCGATGGTGGAGATGGAATTTAATCCGCAAGCTAACCTGGTTGAATTCCTGATAGCCCCCTCTACCCTGCCGTTTGAAGTGCACCAGGAAGCTGAACACATTGCGAAACGTGTGGCCGAATGCCTCAACATAGTTGGTTTATTGGCTGTCGAAATGTTTCTTGATAAAAACGGGAAGATACTGGTAAATGAACTGGCGCCACGCCCGCATAACAGCGGTCACCAAAGTATTGAAGGGAATGTGGTTTCGCAATTTGAACAGCACTTACGGGCGATATTTAATCAGCCTTTGGGCGATACAGCCTGCCTTAATCACGCCATCATGATCAATGTTCTTGGAGAAGCAGGCTACGAAGGCCCCGCCGTATATAAAGGCATTGAAGAAGTACTGAAATGTGCCGGTGTTTACATACATTTATATGGGAAAGCCTTAACCAAACCTTTTCGCAAAATGGGGCATGTTACTATAGTGGATGCTGACAGGGAAAAAGCCATTGAAAAGGCAAGGTTTGTGCAAAAGACTTTGAAAGTGATAAGCTAAATAGTCGATAGTCCATGGACAAAAACCAAAGAATGAACCAACCAAAAATAGGCATCATCATGGGCAGCAAATCTGACCTGAACGTGATGCAGGATGCAGCAGATGTTTTAAAAGAATTAGGTGTCCCTTATGAGATCACCGTAGTATCGGCACACCGCACACCGGAGCGCATGTTCAGCTATGCTAAATCAGCTGCTGATCGCGGTTTAAAGGCCATTATAGCCGGCGCAGGCGGCGCAGCACATTTACCAGGTATGGTAGCATCACTAACGCATCTGCCAGTAATTGGCGTCCCGGTAAAGTCGAGCAACTCTATTGACGGTTGGGACTCTATCCTGTCTATCCTTCAAATGCCAAATGGTATTCCCGTGGCAACTGTCGCCCTTAATGCCGCTAAAAATGCAGGTATCCTGGCAGCACAGATCGTATCTACGGCCGATGAACATATCGTAAAAAACCTGATCGACTACAAAGAGAACCTCAAGAAGAAGGTTGAGGAATCGGCGAAGGAAATGGAGGGTTAGTTAATCAGTTGACCAGTGATCGGTTAACCGGTGATCAGGAAACCTGATTAACTAACCACTGGTTAACCGATCACTGATCACAATTCACTGATATAATCAATATGCCCAGCCCGTACCTTTGCTGTGTATGAATGATTTGAATATATACAGCATCACGTCGGCAATAGCAGATCCTGTTCGGTTATCAGTGATGATCTATCTTATCCGCGGTGAGGCTACTTATGCTGAGTTGCAGCAGCATTTGGATATCTCTCAAAGCAACTTGTCGAACCATCTGGGGGTATTGTGCAAAGCCAACCTGATAAGCAAAATAAGCAATGGACGGCGTAACAGCTATGAAATTGCCAGTCCGGATGCCGCGCAATTGATCGAGCTGCTACAGAATCTTCAAAAATCTGCTCCTAATCCTAAAAGCCCTGTTAAGAACATTGCACTGGCGCGAACTTGTTATGATCACCTGGCAGGTAAATTAGGTGTTTCTATTTTCAATTCCCTGGTTAATCAAGGGGCCATTATTTATAACCAGCCGATTGTTGATCCGGCTTATTTTTCAAAAGAGATTTCGTTAGGCGTCAATGCTGATAAAACATTTAAGGCTTTTGGTGTCGATTTGTCAAATATCTCGGCAGGCAATCGTAAATACGCATATGCTTGTTTAGACTGGACGGAGAAGAAACCCCACCTTGCCGGAGCACTCGGCGCAGCAGTTTATCATGCTATGACAGAACAAAAATGGATCGCCAGGCATGAGGAAAAAAGAGTGATAAGAATAACTGATTCAGGTAAAAAGGCGTTGAATGGGATTGTTGATTTGGAGTTTTGAAATAGTTAACCAGTGACTTGTTAATCAGTGACCAAGAAGAGAAAACACTCATGATTAAAGCCCGGTTAACTGATCACCGGTTAACTGATAAACTGATCACTAAACATCAATTCATCTCCGGATTCTCCGGAAAGTTAGCTATATGCGCATAACGTTGCCCCATGCTGATGATCACCTGACGCCAGATGTTTTGATCATCATGTGAGAAGATGATTTCTGCTGTAAACTTATCGGTTACTATCCAGGTGTCTTCGGCTATCTCGTCGTCTAATTGTCCGGGGGTCCAGCCTGAATAGCCCGTAAAGAAACGAATTTCGCTATCATTCAATTGGTAATTGGATACGAGTTCCTTCACAGTTTCAAAATTGCCGCCCCAGTAAACGCCGTTGGCTATTTCGATGCCATCCTCAATTTTTTCAGGGCAGCAGTGTATAAAGTGCAATGTATCCTCTCCTACAGGCCCGCCAACATAAACCGGCATCTCTGAATAAGGTAAATCCGGCAGCAGGTCACCCAGCATATATTCGCTCTGATGATTCAACACAAACCCCATAGAACCTGTGCTGCCATATTCTGTCAGCAATATAACCGACCGCTTAAAGTTTGGGTCGATCATAAAAGGTTCCGATATCAACAAACGTCCCGACTCCGGTGAAATAGCACTTAGCATAAATAATCAGTATAGTTATAATAACATTTAAACGTAAAAATAGGGTATTTATTAAATTAAAAAATACCTGCTTAATATACGGTACAATTAATTTGTAAGTTTGCAACAATGAACCAGGCTGACATACAAAATATAAGATCCGAATATCTTGCGGCTTCATTATCTGAAACCGACACCAACGCCGACCCGATAAAACAGTTCGATAAATGGTTTAACGAAGCTTTAAAGGCAGAAGTTACCGAGCCAACGGCCATGACTTTGGCTACAGCAACAACTGATGGTCGCCCATCTGCAAGGATAGTACTGCTAAAGGGTTTTAATAACGATGGCTTTGTTTTTTATACAAATTACCTGAGCCGTAAAGGAAAAGAAATCGGCAAGAACCCGCTGGGTTCGCTTCTTTTCTTTTGGGCAGGTCTGGAACGACAAGTTCGAATTGAAGGGGTAATTGAAAAGGTAAGCCGGGAAGATTCGGAGCAATATTTTCATAGCCGTCCAAGGGCCAGCCAATTGGGTGCTGTCGCTTCGCCACAAAGCCAGGAGATTGCTGATCGTGATGTACTGGAAAGCAAATTCAATCAAGCAGATGCGCAATATGGTGATCAGGAAATCCCAAAACCATCTTTCTGGGGAGGATATATTCTTAAACCAAGATTAATTGAATTCTGGCAGGGACGAAGAAGCAGATTGCATGACCGTATCCTTTATAAAAAAGTCGATAACAAAAACTGGAAAAAAGTACGCCTGGCGCCATGAACCTCGAAGAGATCAACTCCATCCTTATTCAGAAATTTGGTGAGAGCGTAATTGTGGGTGAAGAAACAACAGGTTTACAGCCTGCCTTGTTGATCGATCCTGACCGGATAGCAGATGTGTGTTTAGAGCTACGCGATAATCCAAAAACTTATTTTGATTTCCTCTCGTGCCTGAGTGGTGTAGATTATGGTGTCGAGACTAATCGTTTTGGCGTGGTTTATCATTTGGCCTCTATCCCCTATCAAACTCAGCTAACTTTAAAGATCAGCAAAGAAAATAACCGGGATCTTGATAATTTACCATCGTTCCTAACTATCTCCAATGTTTACCATTCTGCAGATTGGCATGAGCGCGAAGCTTTTGATATGGAAGGGATATTTTTTGAAGGGCATCCGGATTTGCGTCGCATTTTGATGCCGGATGATTGGGAAGGGTTTCCACTGCGGAAGGATTATAAAAATGCGGAATATTATAAAGGGATAAAAATAGATTAATATTTAATACGTCATTGCGAGGAACGAAGCAATCCCAAACTATACAGGGCGAATAGAATGGTGACGAACTTGCATAGCCGCTCTGCTAATCGGGGATTGCTTCGTTCCTCGCAATGACGGTCAGATTAATAAGCCAAGGTGAACATCACAAACTCAAAATACGAAGAAGCATTAGAGCGCTATAACAAAAAAATAGCCGAGGCGGCATCCCAGGAAATGGTGTTGAACATGGGGCCGCAACACCCATCTACGCACGGTGTTTTAAGGCTAGAGCTAATTACCGATGGTGAGATTGTAAAGGAAGTGATCCCACACATGGGTTACTTACACCGTTGCTTTGAGAAACATGCCGAATCCTTAACCTATCAGCAAACCATCCCCTTTACCGACCGTATGGACTACCTGGCATCCATGAACAACAGCCACATCTGGACGATGGGCGTTGAGCGGATGATGGGCATTGACAAAGATATCCCCAAGCGCGTTGAATATATCCGCGTATTGGTTTGCGAACTAAACCGTATTGCATCCCACCTGATAGCTATCGGAACTTATGGTATCGATATCGGCGCCTTTACCCCTTTCCTTTGGTGCTTCCGAGATAGGGAGCATATTATGGGAATGTTGGAATGGGCTTCTGGTTCACGTATGCTCTATAACTATATTTGGGTAGGTGGGCTGTTTTATGATCTACCTGTTGGTTTTGAAGAGCGTTGTCGCGAGTTTGTGGATTATTTCAAGCCAAAGCTAACCGAGCTAAATGAGCTGTTGACCAACAACCAGATATTCATCAGTCGTACTGCAAATGTAGGCGTGTTGCCAATGGACGTAGCTATCAATTATGGCTGCTCCGGACCGATGCTGCGTGGCTCTGGCTTAAAATGGGATTTGCGCCGCATAGATGGCTATTCTGTTTATCCTGAATTAGAATTTGACATTCCGATAGGCAAAGGAGAAATGGGCACCGTAGGCGATTGCTGGGACCGTTATAAAGTCCGTGTGGATGAAATAGAACAATCACTCAGGATTGTCGAGCAATGCCTGGATCGTTTACAAAAAGAATTAAAACGCACCCCGGACTTTGATCCCCGCGCTAAAATGCCAAGGAAGATCACCCCAAAAGTGCAAGATTTTTACATACGCGGCGAGGGTGCTAAAGGCGAATTAGGCTTCTACTTTATACATAATGACGCCCGCTCAGAAATCCCATTCCGGGTCAAATCCCGCGGACCAAGTTTCTCTAACCTATCTGTGTTGCCGGCCATCTCCAAAGGCGTCATGATAGCTGATCTGATCGCTATTATCGGTTCTATAGATTTTGTATTAGGAGAGGTAGACAGGTAAATGTGCAAATATGCAGATGCGTGGATGTGCAGATACTTGTCTAATCAGCGAAATCCCGGAATCAATTAAATCAACGGTTCAGACATAAAAAATGCCCTTCGTTGGAAGAGCATTTTTTGTTTACCATTTGCACATCTGCATATTTACACATCCGCACATCAAGAAATCATTTGCACATCTGCACATCCGACATCTGCACATTTAATACACTTTCACCATAAACACATATGGCTTTATTTTTTTAACCTGTTGCTGACGGGTCAGCTTAGCCAGCGCATTCTCTGTGTTTAGAACAGGAACTTTGGTTAAAGAATCTTCAGGAATATTTTTTATAGCATTTAATAAGTAACCTGATTTGAGTGCAAAGTGAACACCTTCCAAACGGGTTTCTTTAGCTCTTACTATGCCTATTATGTTACCCTTGCTATCCAGTAACGGGCCACCGCTATTTCCGGGATTGATAGGAACCGAGATTTCATAATCCAAAGTATCGCCGTTTAAACCGCTTGCCGAAGTAAGCCTGCCATCACCATAAACCGGTGAATCCTGCGGAAAACCGAAGGTAAATACATTCTCAGCAAGGTCGCTTTCCGAATGTTTGAAGGTATAAGGTATCTGTCCCAGGTTTCTGAAAGTAGTGTCAATCACTTTTAAAATTGATACATCGCTCTGCGGGTCATTATAGATCGCTTTTGCTTTAAATGAGCGTCCTGAAACATCCTGGATATAAATAGAATCAGCGCCATTTACTACGTGGAAGCTTGTCGCAATCAACCCATTTGAAGTTATAGCAAAGCCTGTTCCCCTTGATTTATCCGGAGCAGCAATCACGCGGCCTTTCTTTATCGCATTGATGTCCTTCTTCATATCCGTTGTTGAACGGTTCAATCTTCCTACTTCACGGCTCAGTTCAGTATATGAATTATTATTATTCAGATATCCGGTAAAGAACAGTGTAGCCAAAACAGCGAAAATAGCGATCGATGCAGCCACCGATATCTTTGAGTGGTGATCGCGCCATAACTGCACTATCCATGACGGATGTACGGTTACTTCTTCGGCTATAGCATGCACGTCTATTTCCTGGTGAATAGCATTCAAACGTCTTTCCAGTTCCACACGCTCACCATATTGCTTTAACAGACCTGTAAACTGCTGATGCTCGATAACACGGGTATCCAATTCGACGTTCTCACGGCGAAGTTGTTCAAACGCATTCCGCTCATCAGCGTTCATTTCGCCGCTTAGGTAGCGTTCAATTGCTTCTATAAGTTGCTCGTCTCTCATTTCTTTCTCCTTATTTCTGCTGAAAAAATAATTTCTTCAGCCTTTGCAGGCATTTATATTTCTGGGTTTTGGCGTTATCCGCATTGGTATAACCAAAACTTTCGCAGATCTCCTGCATCGATCTGTTGTGGATATAAAAATCCTCTATGATAGTTTTGCAAGGTTCGCCCAATAACTGCAGGGCGCTTTGCATTTTTGTAAACTGAATATCCCGCTCTCCCTGCTCCTCTACTTCATCCTCTACGGGCAGGTAATCATTAAAATCATGAATATCGCCGCCGTAACGGTTCATCTGGCTCAGTCGTTTGAGCCAAAGGCGACGGCAAACCGAATAAATAAAAGTTTTCAGCTTGCTGTTCAGCTCAAAATCGCCTTTTTTAACTTTATTATAAAGAACTATTATCGCCTCCTGGTAAATATCCTTGGCGTCGTCCGGCGTTCCATTGTTGTTTAGTATCAGCTGCATCACCATCGGAAAATAGGCCACATATAGCCTTTTTATCGCATTTTCCGAGTTATTAAGGATGCCAAAAACAATCTCGCTGTCGGTTGGTATTGAACTCTTTGATTCTGTACTCACTATTAATACTATTTAAGCGAAATTGTAACCCATTAATTGCAAATTATTTAAAAACAAAATTAAAAGTAATAAAGTTATCTGCTTGTGTTTAGCATCCCAATTTTAATTCAATCATTTAAATAACTCATCAACAACATGAAAAACATCAGTAAATTAATTTTAGCCGTGCTTATCGCCGGTTCATTCGCAGCTTGCAGTGGTACACATTCAACCAGCACTACCGACACAACTAAGGTATCAACAACTGATACGACTAAAACAACCGTAGTTGATACCACCAAGAAAGCGCCAATGACAACAGATACAACTAAAAAAGATACGACCAAAAAGCCGTAATATTTAGGCTATTAATTCTGTTCAATTGTAAAAGGTAACCCGTTTTTGGGCTGCCTTTTTTTATATTTTTTTGCCGGGTTACCTTTCCTGATTTTGTCGTATCAATGCAAAAATTAAACATTTAAATTATGAAAACTTCATTAAAAATCGGGGTACTGGCATTGTCTATTGGTGTTTCAATTGTGGCTTGCGATCCCCCTAAAGGTAAATCAGAATCTACTCCCGTGGATTCACCCAAAACGGCTATTGACACCACACAAAAAACGATCGATACAACTAAAAAGGCGGGGGTTGAACCCGTAAAGAAAGACAGCGTTAAAAAATAGCAACCAATTTGAATACGTGTTATAGTTTGGGGTGGTTCCACAGCAGGGAACTGCCCTTTTTTATAGGTAAAAATGCATTTTATGTCAATCGCACAAATAATTTAATTTTTTTTTAAAATTGATGGGTTACCTTTTTTGTTTTGCTGTATTAATGCAAAACATTAAACAAACTTTAACATGAAAAATTCATTCAAAATTGGTTTCTTAGCTCTTGCTATCGCTGTTTCTGCTGTTGCTTGCAAAGGTAGCTCAACTGCTTCTTCTGCTGATTCTGCTAAATCTGCTGATTCTGCTAAAATGGCTGCTCCTGCTGACACTGCAAAGAAAGACACTGCTAAAGCTGCAACTGCTGCTCCAGCTGACACTGCAAAAAAAGACACTGCTAAAAAGAAATAATTTCTGAACAGTACTAATTCATTTTAGTTTCTGTACTGATTTTTAGTTTTTTATACTTTTTTGAAGGTAATCTTTAATTTAATTTTAAATTAAGGGTTACCTTTTTTCATTTATGGTATTAATAGGCAAAACTATTAATCACTTATTTAAAAAAACTAAAATGAAAAATTCATTCAAAATTGGTTTCTTAGCATTAGCTATCGCTGTTTCTGCTGCTGCTTGTAAAGGTAAAGGCGCTGCAGGTTCTGCTGATTCTGCTAAGATGGCTGACTCTGCGAAAATGGCTGATTCAGCGAAAATGGCTGCTCCTGCTGACACTGCTAAGAAAGACACTAGCATGAAAATGGGTGCTGACACCGCTAAAAAAGACACTACTAAAAAGAAGTAATTCTCTTTAGCTTAAAAGAAAGCGCTCCCGGGTTTGCCGCGGAGCGCTTTTTGTTTTTACTTCCTGGTGATCGCAGAGATGATCCAGATAATGAGGATAACCACCACCAGGATCGCAATTACGCCCACAGCCACCCCGGCTTTAAATATGCCCGTAATAACCGAGCAACTGCTCAAGGTAAATAATGCCATCGCCAGCAATAATAAGTTTAACTTTTTCATAGATAAATACTTGTTTTTAGGTAAGATATATCCTATTACAATGTTGAGCGATGAAAGTTTGTTAAACTGGTTGTAAAGGTTGAAGATGTTGTAGAGGTTGAAAATTTCATGTCTATTATAACCACTACAACCTTTACAACCACTACAACTAATACAACCAACCAACAAAATCCCTAACTTGCCCGCAATACACGAATACCCATGAATACTGCTTTATTGTCTATCGATCATGCTACCCTTAAACTGGGTAATACCAATGTTTTTTCCGATCTGAATTTTACTGTAAATCAAGGCGAAAATTGGGCGCTGATTGGCGAAAGCGGTTCTGGGAAGAGTGCGTTACTACAAATCATAGCTGGCAAGCTTCATATTTCTGCAGGCAGTATCCATTATTATTTTCATGAAGAATACCTGAAAGAACATCATTCCAGCGATGCGCACCTTACATTTCATAAACTAATAGGCTTTGTTGAGCCGCGGCATCATTTCCGCAACCTGTCAAACACCAGCGATTTCTATTATCAGCAGCGCTATAATTCATCGGACTCAGAAGATGCATTGACTGTAGAAGAATATCTTGGTTCGATTAAACATTATTCAGAAACGCCTGGCTATTGGGATTTGCCAAAGGTGATGAAAAGGCTCAACCTGGAAGTTTTGAAAAGCAAGCAGCTGATCAAACTTTCCAATGGTGAGACCAAACGTTTATTAATTGCGGCTGCATTGATAAAAAATCCGGTGATATTGCTGCTGGATAATCCGCTTACCGGGCTTGACGTACAAACGCGTGCTGAATTTAACCAGATCATTGCCGACATCAATTCGTCCGGAATAACTGTTGTGATGGCAACCTCGCCTTTCGAGATTCCTGATGCAATAACGCATGTAGGTGTGCTTAAAAATGGTATTATAGCCCAACAAGTGCCTGCAAAGGATTTTGACTCATCTTCCTTTACTAAGATCGACAAGGGCAGCCTTGACCTGGATGAGCTATCTGCCTTATTAAATATCAACCCTATCCCGCCCTACGAGTGGGTAGTGCGGATGAATAACGTCAACATTACTTACGGCGAGAAGGAAATTCTAAAAAATGTGGACTGGCAGATCAGGCAAGGCGACCGCTGGGCATTATTAGGACCTAACGGCGCGGGTAAATCTACTTTATTGAGTTTGGTAAATGCCGATAACCCACAGGCCTATGCCAACGATATCATTCTATTCGACCGCAAACGCGGCACCGGGGAAAGCATTTGGGATATTAAAAACAAAACAGGCTTCGTCTCGCCCGAACTATACCAATATTTCCCAACAGATAACAGTTGCTTGCAGGTGATCGAATCCGGCTTTTACGATACCATGGGCTTATTTCGCCAAAGCGATCCGAAAAAGTCGGCCATAGCATTACGCTGGATGAAAGCTTTAGAGATTGATCGGTATGCAAGAGTGTTATTGAAAAACATACCAGCCAGTGCACAAAGATTGTGTTTACTAGCGCGTGCACTTATTAAAAACCCGACACTATTAATATTCGATGAACCCTGCCAGGGAATGGACCTGCACCAACAATTGCATTTTAAAATGCTGGTAGATACCATTTGCGAATTGAGTAATGTGACACTGATCTACGTGACCCATTACCAAAACGAAATACCGGAAAGTGTAGACAAGGTATTAAAATTAGATAAAGGGAAAGTTGTGGGTGATAGCTAAAAGTTTTAGTTATTAACCTCTAAGCTTTATATTCTCGAAGCATCGCATACCTTGTATTTTGATCATCTGCATTTACAAAAATTGCATCATACTCCTTTTCTTTATGCTTAATCTTTTTGTAATATACATTTCGATAATCAAACCATTTATTTTGCTCTTCATAGAATGACATCTTACCATGAAATACATCATCCCAAAAGATAAAACCGGAACCTTTTTCAATGTCATTAATACTCCACCTAAAAGAAAAACTTTTTGACCCTTTGTATTTTAAACTCATATAGGATGTTATTGGTGCTTCTGCTATTTTTCCATTTTCAATATTCCAGTGCTGCCAATCGAATTCATTTTCTCCACTCTGTAAAAATCCATACTTTTTGAAAAGATTACGCTCCTTTCGTAGGTAAGTCTTCTTCTCGTAAACATATGCGGTAAAAAAAGATATTATTAGCCCAATTATAATTTCGATGCTTATAATTAAAATGTCTTTAGACGTCAACATATCGGTCATGCCCTTAAGAAATTAATTTAGTAATTCACAATATACCAATTACACCACATTTTATTGTCAATTAAACATATGTGTTTTAAATGCAAAGTAAATAGCATTACTTTTGCCACATGAATACAGCCGATTTGCTGCAACGCGCGTTGAATTTTGATTTCCTGAGTATTGAGGAAGGCGTTCATTTGTATCACCATGCACCAACCTCTGAACTAATGTTTGTGGCCAACGAACTGCGTAAAAAGCAAGTTCCACATGGCAAGGTTACCTGGCAAATCGATCGGAATGTGAACACCACCAATGTTTGCATTGCCAACTGTAAATTCTGTAATTTCTTCCGCCGTCCGGGTCACGAGGATAGCTATATCACTGATATAGAAACCTATAAAGTAAAGATCGAGGAAACTTTCCGCTACGGCGGCGATCAGCTTTTGTTACAAGGTGGCCACCACCCTGACCTTGGCTTAAGGTTTTATGCTGATCTGTTCAAACAACTAAAAGAGCTTTATCCTACCTTAAAACTGCATTCATTAGGTCCGCCGGAAATTGCCCACGTAGCAAAGCTGGAGAACATGAGTCATATCGATGTGCTTAGCGAGTTAAAAGCCGCAGGCTTAGACTCATTACCTGGTGCAGGTGCTGAGATACTGAACGACCGTGTTCGCCGACTGATATCCAAAGGAAAATGTGGCGGTAAAGAATGGCTGGATGTAATGCGAGCCGCCCATAAGATCAATCTACCGACATCAGCTACGATGATGTTCGGTCATATTGAGACAATTGAAGAACGTTTTGAGCATTTAGTTTGGATCCGTGAGGTTCAGGCTGAAAAACCTGAAGGTAATCATGGCTTTATCGCTTTCATCCCATGGCCTTTCCAGGATGATGGTACTTTACTGCGTAAAGTCCGTGGTATAACCAATAATGTATCAGGAGACGAATATATCCGCATGATCGCGCTGAGCCGTATTATGCTGCCCAATATCAAAAACATACAGGCATCATGGCTTACCGTGGGTAAACAGGTGGCCCAGATATGCCTCCACGCCGGCGCCAACGACTTCGGTTCTATCATGATCGAAGAAAATGTAGTTTCTGCGGCAGGTGCACCACATCGCTTTACCGCCAAAGGTATCCAGGATTCAATCAGGGAAGCAGGCTTCGAGCCGCAATTGCGTACTCAGAAATATGAGTGGCGCGAAGTTCCAAGTCAGATTGAGGAACAGGTGATTGATTACTAGTTGTATTGGTTGAAGTGGTTGTAATGGTTGTAATGGTTGGAGTAGTTGTAGTAGTTATTGATTTTATATAAACCAATTCAACTAATACAACAAGTATAACTAATCCAACTTTCTGTTAATCATTAAGCAAAAAGAAAGGCCGGTTACTCTCGCAGTTTCCGGCCTCTACATCTACCTATGAAAAACAGCCCTTTGTGGGGGTCGTATAATATAAGCCAAATCTTGTGCCACATTTTAAAAAGTCTTCTTTTTACTATAAAACAAGTTAACCATTACTTTATTTTCTTTTGAGTGGGGAATTAATTACCACTTCGTATTGCTTTTTTTCCTCAATGTTTGCTTTTCCCGCTAATATTTTTCCCCACTTGTGAGGAATCTCACCGGGTATTTTCTACTGTATTAATTATCCGCTTTAAACATATCTTTTTGCATATTTGATACGTTAAAAGCTGACATTCAGTAATGGAAAATCCCGAATTATATATAGAAGCACTCGTCTTCTCTTCCGAGCAAAGCATCCGCATCGAAGAGATCATGTACTGCCTTCAATCCGCATTCGAGCGGGATTTTGCTAAAGATGAGGTAATGCAAAGTCTCGATAACATCAAAAAGAAATATCAGGATGATAACTTTGCCATCGAGCTGATCCATATCTCCAACGGATACCAGTTTCTTACCAAAAAGCAATATCACCCTGTCATCAGTTTATTGCAGTTGCAGCGCTCAAAAAAGAAACTCAGCCCGGCTGCATTGGAAACTCTGGCCATCATTGCTTACAAGCAATCTGTAACCAAGTTGGAAATAGAACAAATACGTGGTGTAAACAGCGAGTATTCTATCCAAAAACTGCTGGAAAAAGAGCTGATCACTATAGTGGGGAAGTCGGATACTGTGGGCCGGCCAATTTTATATAGCACAAGCCAACAATTTATGGATTACTTCGGTATAAATGATCTGAACGAATTACCTCAGATAAAAGAGTTTACAGACAATTCTGCCTCTATTGGCGAGCAAACGGAATAATTTTTAAATGTATTTTCTTTGAAAATGATTTTAATTATTTTTGAGATAGCAAATGCAAGCCGCAAAACTGATCGTAATTTGCATTTAAATTGATTTAAATTTATCTTGATTAATATTTTATAAACAGATCGTCGCAATGGGAACGCCAAAAAAACCAGTTAAAAAAACGACCGCATCGAAAGGCCCGGCCGCCAAGAAACCGGATGGCAAGTCAGCTGATTTGCCTGCGAAAAAGAAGATTATAGATGATGATGACGACGAGGATTTTGATATGCCTCTTGACGACCTGGGAAGATACGAATCTTTCGAAGGTTACGACGAAGACGACGATTATTAATAGCGAAAAGCTTATTTTTGAGCATATTTAAAACTTAAAGCATTCAGATTCACGCTGGATGCTTTTTTATATACATACCGCATGAAAATTACCGAGGTTAAGACAAAAGCAGATAAGAAAGCATTTTTAGATGTAGCCCGGATAATTTACAAGAATGACTCAAACTGGATATGCCCGCTAGATAATGATATTGAAGCGGTATTTGATCCGGAGAAAAACCCTTTCTTTAAACACGGTCAATGCACCCGCTGGATAATGACTGACGATAACGGCCAACTGATCGGTCGTGTTGCCGCATTCATCAACGAAAAGAAAGCATATAACTATGAGCAGCCAACAGGAGGCATGGGCTTTTTTGAGTCGATTAATGATGAAAAGGTAGCTTTCCTGCTCTTCGATACTGCAAAAGACTGGCTTAAAGCTCGCGGCATGAAGGCCATGGACGGGCCGATCAATTTTGGAGAGAACGATAACTTTTGGGGATTATTGGCTGATGGCTTTGTACCGCCCTCCTACGGGATGAATTATAACCCCCCATATTATGTGGACTTCTTTGAAAAATATGGCTTTAAGACCCAATATGAGCAGATCACTAATCACGTGGATGCTCACAAACCCTTCCCTGAAAGATTTACCAAAATTGCCCAATGGGTGGCCCAAAAGCCGGGTTATGAATTCAAACACCTGAAAGCTTCACAAATAGAAAAGTTCGCCGAAGACTTTATGGAGATATATAACGATGGCTGGAAAGATTTTGAAAATTTTGTCCCAATAGTTAAAGATACCATTCTGGAAAGTTTCAGGAAGATGAAACCATTGATGGACGAAAACCTGATCTGGTTTGCTTACGTGATTGGTGAGCCAGCTTCGTTTGTAGTGATATTACCGGATGCCAATCAGATGATCAAAGGATTGAACGGTAAGCTTAACTTAATAGGCAAACTTAAATTTGTTTACAACAAATGGAGGGGTGTAAAAAGGATGCGGGCTATTGTGATGGGTACCAAACAAAAGTACCAGAAACATGGCCTGGAATCAGGTTTGTTTATCAAGCTGAAGGAATATATACTGCCGTTGAAGCAATACGATGAGTTGGAGCTATCGTGGGTAGGTGATTTTAACGATAAAATGATCGCACTCCACCATAGTATGGGCGGAGTGTTCGGCAAGAAGCATTTAACGATGCGGTATATTTTTAATTAGGGTCAGGCACGGAAAACTGCGGTTTAGGCAGTAGCTTTTGAATGCCTTAGCTCTTCGAATAATTCAATTACTTTCTTTTGCAAGTCGATAACTTCCGAATCGCGGTCCATCAGCTTTTTATTAACTACTTCCAGTTCATTAATAAATTTCTGATCCTGCTCCTCATCGTTAAAAGTGAGTAACTGCACCACAGTCATGTCAAATAAGATCGCAATCTGCTCCAGGCGGGACAAATTGATATCGGTAATGCCCGTTTCTATTTTAGAAAAAGCAGGAATTGAGATGTCGAGCTTTTTAGCTACATCTTCCTGACTCCAGCCTTTCTGATGGCGGAGTAATCTGATCTTTTTTCCGAGTGCCTTCATGTTTTTTGTTTCTTTAGATAAGGTTTTTCTCAGTAGTTAATAAAGTTACAATTAAAAAATCAATATTACGCTTATTATTTATAATATTTTTTTGACAATTCCTGCAAATCGATCCCGCCGAAGTTCCCGGAGCTCATCATAAGCAGATTAGCGTTGTCTAATTCAATATTTTCGAGGTATTTCTGCAATTCCGAGGGATCATTATAGAACGTCAAATCTCCCCGATCGAACGCATCTTTCACTGTTTCAGCGGGATAAGGCTCCATTTTTTTCTGTTCGAAAGTCTTTTTATCGATAAAAACGATTGCCACATCTGCCTCGTCCATCGCGTGAGCATACTCGCCGAGGAAATCTTTGTTCAAACTACTGAAGGTATGAAGCTCAATACAGGCAATTAACTTCCTCTCCGGGAACTGAGATCGCACCGCATGAATGGTAGCTTTTAGCTTAGAAGGTGAGTGTGCAAAGTCCTTAAAAAAGTTAGAATTTTCATTCTTGCCCATTAGCTCAAGTCGGCGTGCCGCACCTTTAAAAGTAGTGATCTGAGTATAAAAATCTTCTGAGTTTATGCCTAAACTTTCGCATACCAAACGGGCAGCCTCCATATTCAGCAAGTTGTGTTCACCAAAAACTTGCAGCGGATATTCTTTCTTATTATTTATAATATTAGTTATACCATTTTTAATATTATAATCTGGCAAATGATAAGGCAATTTTTCAACTCTGGATTTATCTTTTTTAACCAGTTCGTTTAAAACCTCATCTGTTTCGCTGTAGATCAGTTTGCCGTTGGGTTGTATAGTTTCGATAAATATCCCGAACTGATCTGTATAATTTTCAAACGTAGGGAACACATTGATATGATCCCAGGCAATGCCACTAATCACACCGATATTGGCCTTATATAAGTGAAATTTAGGTCGCCTGTCAATAGCAGATGACAAATACTCATCCCCTTCTATAACAATTACCGGGGCTTCGTCCGTCAATTTAACCATCGTATCAAAACCTTCCAATTGTGCACCTACAAGGTAATCAAAATCTTTCCCGATATTCTTCAATACATGCAGGATCATAGAGGTTATAGTAGTTTTACCATGACTTCCACCTATCACCACACGCAGCTTATTTTTTGAATGTTCATAAATATATTCAGGGTATGAATATATTTTCAAGCCCAGTTCCTGTGCTTTTAAAAGTTCTGGGTTATCGGCGCGGGCGTGCATGCCTAATATAATGGCATCGATATCAGATGTGATTTTCTCGGGATACCAACCATTTGCTTTGGGTAATATTCCGTGTTTAGAGAGCCGAGAAACGGATGGCTCAAAAAGCACATCGTCTGAACCTGTTACCTGGAACCCTTTTTTATGTAACGCAATCGCCATATTGTGCATGGCACTGCCGCCTATAGCGATGAAATGTATCCGCATTAAATAATATAACTGTTAAGAAAGTTTCGACAAATAAACGTAAAATGCTTCTTTCTTTAAAATATATATTCTTTTGAGATGCGACGCATCGCGTCTCTACCATAATTATTATTTTAGTAATAATACAGGAACAGCACAGTGGACAGTTAGTTGCTGAGACACACTGCTGCGTAATAAGGATTGAAAAAAGCTGTATTTGTGTGGCAATGCGATAACCATCTGCGCGTGATGCCCTTTGGCAAAACTCAATATACCATTAAGAATATCGCTTTCGTTGTTATAATAATATCGTGGATGGTACTCCTTTAGCATGCTATGCAAGGCGGTTTCTTCTGCCATTTGCTCTGGGTCGGCGTTTTTGTGTTTGGCCTCTTTATCGATATTTACTACCTCCAGTTCAACCTCATGCCTCTGCAGCAGTCTTTTTAATGGTTCCAATGGCACAGAATCTTTTACTTTATTAAAGTCGCAGGCCATCACCACACGTTTGATCTTTTCATAATGGCAAAGTGGTGGAACCACAATAACCGGCACAGGGCTCAGTTTAGAAATATTGACCACATTGCTGCCGATATGACTGTTGTGGCTATCGCTGCTTCCGTTACTTCCCAGGATGACAATATCCGCATTAACCTGCCCAATGGTTTCGATAATGGCGCGAACAAGCGTTGAACGACTGATGCGAATATGCACTGTAACACCTTCGCGCATCTGTTTATGTATCCGGGCGCGTAGATTTTCTAATTTCTTAGTCCTTTCCACCACCTGTTCGTCGATCTCCTCTTCACTCGGGATAAGCATATCCGGCGTTGGTAATACGCTTTCATAAACGGATACATGATATGAATGCAACAAGTAAACATCGCTTACATCGGTTTGATTGGTCAATAATGCCGTGAACTCTGCCGCGTGAACCGAGGTTTCGGAGAAATCGATGGGGACTATATAGGTTTTCATGACAATAACATTTAGCCATTTTATCTTCTGATCATTTGATCAAAAACAAAAATGATATGAAATTTATGATGGTCAGGCTTTATAATTGGCAGTTGAAACACGCATTATTTATGACCATAAATACACGCGTTTTACTCTTAAGAAATATACGCAATTTCTCTCAATTGTTGACCTAATGTCAAAACAAATATTTTGTAATAAAGTGTTTTGCCAGTTCGAAAAGAACATATACCTTTACTGTAATATTTATTATTACAGATGAACGGACGTTTCCCCATATCATTGCATATTCTGACCTTGCTTAGCAAGACGGGGGACGAACTCATGTCATCTGATTATATAGCAGGAAGCATTAATATCAATCCTGCACTAGCGAGAAAAGAGATCAGCAATCTGCGTAATTTAGGTTTGATCAGCAGTAAGGAAGGTAAAAGCGGAGGCTATGTTTTGGCTAAAGCGGCTACACAAATCACATTGGCAGATGTATACCAGGCCGTAAAGAACCAACCTGTACTTGGTGCTGCTAAGAATACTCCTAACCCAGACTGTCCTGTTGGCAAGCAGATTAATAAAAAACTCGACGAGCTTTACGACGATCTGGACAAAACCTTATTGAAAAAGCTGGGTAGTATTACTATTGAAGATTTTGCTAACAAATTCGATTAATTTTTTTAATATAAACTGTAACATAATTAATTACAATTAAACAAACATATAACATGAAAATAGCAATTATCGGAGCCACCGGATTTGTAGGCTCAGCCGTATTGAACGAAGCATTGAACCGCGGATATGAAGTAACCGCCATTGCCCGTGACACCAGTAAAATAACCGTAAAGAGTGAGAAGCTCACGCTTGCAACCGCCGATGTGTATGACACCGAAGCATTGTCAAAAGCACTGAAAGGTCATGATGCCATTGTTAATACCTTTAATGCGGGTTGGACCAACCCTAATCTTTATGATAACTTTATTAAAGGATCGGAATCTATTCAGGCAGCAACAAAAATTTCAGGCGTAAAACGTTTATTAATAGTAGGCGGTGCAGGCAGTTTGGAGATTGCGCCGGGTGTACAACTGGTGGATAGCCCGCAGTTCCCGGCGGAATGGAAAACCGGTGCATCTGCAGCGCGTGATTATCTGAACATTATTAAAAAAGAAAACGATCTGGATTGGACATTTCTGAGTCCTGCTATAAACTTACATCCTGGTACGCGTACCGGTGCATTCCGTTTAGGGACCGATCAGCCGGTATTTGATGCTGATCACAAATCAGAAATTTCTGTTGAGGATATGGCGATTGCGATTATTGATGAGTTGGAGCAAAACCAATTTGTCAGAAGACGTTTTACGTTGGGATATTAATTCACCAGGTACAGAGACGCGATGCATCGCGTCTCTACGTTTGTTGTTTTTTAAATCGGGCTGCTACCCAATCCTTTGTTTTTTTATGGCTGACATAAGTCATCCTGTATTTAGCTGCATCTTCCTTTATAATATCCAGATCAGGCGATTCATAAAAGCCGCTGAAGTATATCTCTCCCCCGCTTTTTAAAACTTTACTATAGCGTTCCATCTGATCAAGCAGTATGTTGCGGTTAATATTGGCGAGGATAATATCGAATTGAACGTCTGGTATTACTTCTTTAGAACCGCATACAGCTTTAATATTGCCGATATGATTTAAAGCGGAGTTCTCGATCGTGCTATCATAGCAAACCGGATCATAATCAATCGCTGTAACATTCTTTGCTCCCAACTTACTTGCCAGTATCGCTAAAATGCCTGTTCCACAACCCATATCCAGCACATCTTTTCCGGCGAAATCAGTATCCAGCATCAGGTCCATCATCATGGAGGTCGTCTCATGGTGCCCGGTACCGAAAGCCATTTTAGGATCGATCACAATCTCAAACGGGAACTCGGGTTTAGGCTGATGAAATGTCGCTCTCACGTAAACCTTGTCCCTGATTTGGATCGGCTCAAAATTGCTTTCCCATACCTCATTCCAGTTTTTTTGTTGAATAACATTCACTTCATAGCTAAAATTGAACAACTCATGATATGAAACAAGATTTTCCTCTAACGCTTCCTTATCAAAATCACCCTCAGGAATATATGCTTTGAAACCACCTTCTACCTCTTCAAAAGTGTCAAACCCGATACCTGCAAGCGCATCTATAAGCAGATCTCGCTGATAATCTTCTGTTGGATGAGTAGTAAAAAGCAATTCGTAATAATCCATTCTTTTTAGATATGAGATGTGAGATTTGAGACGTGAGATTTATTCTGTTGGGTGTTCTGCTTGTTCAGCTATTGGTTCCGGCTTTTTGGTTAGGAAGTATAATACAACCAGGTTTACAGTCCAGTATACCAATTGCACGCCGGTCATAAACGCACATACCTTAACGACGTGCCATCGGCTCGATTGCCTGTCCCAGATGCAATAACTGATAAATGCTGCAAAAAGCACGCAGATGAGGCAGAGGATCAGTATCGATATAAGCTTACCTGTGTTTGATTTGAGGAATACCCTGTTCCAAACCGGGGTGACGATCAGGTACTGGGTAAGTATAGCAACCACGAACAGCAAGGGCATAAAGTACTTGAAGTAAGCCATAAAGCTTTCCACGGTTCCCTCTCCCAGCTTATCGATGCGCAGCGCAAAATAAACCGAGCTGTATCTCACAGCCAGGAAATACGCCACAAAACCGACAAAAGGCGGTAAAAGTACTTTTAACAGGCTCCTCATGTTTTAGATATGAGATTTGAGAAGTGAGATTTGAGATTTGAGATTTAAACCTTGATTTTTGGTCTCAAATCTCAAATCTCACTTCTCAAATCTTTAATTAAACGTCTTAGCTATATCGATAAAATCGCGTGATTTTAATGATGCACCACCGATCAGGCCGCCGTCAATATCCGGCTGACCGAACAGGTCACCAGCATTTTTGGCATTGCAGCTACCGCCATATAAAATAGTTGTATTATCAGCTACTTCCTGACCATACTTTTTAGCTATCTCTCCGCGGATAAATACGTGTATCTCCTGTGCCTGTGCTGACGTTGCAGTTACACCTGTGCCTATTGCCCAAACCGGTTCGTAAGCTAATACTACCTTACCAAACTGCTCAGCGCTTAAATGGAATACGCCTTCTTCCAGCTGTGTTTTGATCACATCAAAATGCACATTGGTTTCACGCTCCTGTAAAGTTTCACCTATACAGAAGATCGGTTTTAAGCCATTAGCCAAAGCAGTATCAATTTTCTTTGCCAGTAATTCATTTGTCTCACCAAAATATTGACGACGCTCTGAGTGACCCAGGATAACATATTCAGCACCGGTTGAATGGATCATTTTAGCAGATGTTTCGCCGGTATAAGCACCGGATTCAGCCTGGTGAGCATTTTGTGCACCTACCGAAACCTTGGTATTACCTTTTGACAATTGCACCAGGCTATGCAGGTGAATGAACGGGCTACATACCACGATATGCTGTTTACCGGTTATCTCGTCATGCGCCATGTTGATGACCTCTGAAAACAAAGACAAGCCTTGTTCATAGTCCATGTTCATTTTCCAGTTTCCGGCTACAATTTTTTTTCTCATAGTTGTTATATTGATTGTTTAGTGTGTTTTCTGTTAATTAATGTCCGATGTGCCTGTACTCCTCCGTCAGTTCAAAAACGGCTTTCAGAATATCTCTTTCCACGTCATCAAATTTACGATGATCGCGGCGGGCAAATACTCGTTCGTTGGTTTCAAATGCTTTTTTCAGACTATAAGTTTCATACCCGTGTGAGCCTCCCCACGAAAAATCCGGCACAAAGTTTCTCGGGAAACCTGCTCCAAAAACATTGCAACTAACGCCAACCACCGTACCAGTATTAAACATCGTGTTAATAGCGCATTTGGAGTGATCGGCCATGATAAGTCCGCAAAATTGCAGACCTGTAGCGCGGAAATGCTGCGAAGGATAATCCCAAAGCTTTACATCGGCATAATTATTCTTCATGTTCGAGTTATTGCTATCGGCACCTATATTACACCACTCTCCCATTACCGAGTTTCCTAAATAACCCTCATGCCCCTTAGATGAATAACCCCAGATCACGGAATTGTTTATCTCGCCGCCTACACGGCAATACGGACCGACGGTTGTTCCCCCATATATCTTGGCTCCCATCTTCACCTGCGAGTTATTGCATAAGGCAAAGGAGCCACGGATATGCGTTCCTTCCCAAACCTCTGTTGTATTAGCTAAGTAGATAGGCCCGTTAGTGGTATTGAATGATGAACATTCTGCTACAGCGCCTTCCTCAGCAAAGAAATCATTACCGATAATGGTATTACTTGAGCTGATAGCGGCGCTGGTGCGACCTTTGGTTAGCAAATGAAAATCCTTTTTTAGCTCGGTATCGTTGTTCTTGAAGATGTGCTCGGGATATTTAATTACAACAGGTGTGCCTGTATAATCTATCGAGCGATCAAACTGAGTTTGCGGATCAAAAGTTTTCGCATCGGTTTCTGAAAGCTTTACAGCGATCAGTTCACCGTTATATTTTAGGGCTTCCCCTGGTGAAAGTTTATCTATGGCTTCTAATAATTGTCCATCCGGACAAAAAGCACCGTTAATGAATATGTTTTCAGCTTTAATATTGATAGGGAACTTTACACTTAAATAACCCTGCGTGTGAAAAGAATAACTTTGTTTCAGGTATTTCGCCCACTTTTGGGCGACCGTCAGGATACCTAAACGCAGATCGGCCACAGGGCGGGTATACGTTAAAGGCAGTAATGTTTGGTGGGCATTACCGTCAAATAAAATAATTGCCATGGCGCAAAAATAAAAAAAGTCCCCCGATGTACCGGGAGACCTGTAAATAATTTATCACGAAGCTAAAATTACTTTTTAGCGTAACGGGTGCGGAATTTGTCGATACGTCCTGCGGTATCTACCAGTTTCATCTTACCAGTATAGAACGGGTGAGATGTGTGAGAAATTTCTAATTTCACCAATGGGTATTCATTACCATCTTCCCACTTTACAGTTTCGCGGGTATCGATACATGATTTTGTTAAGAAAGAGTAGTCGTTTGACATATCTTTAAAAACAACTAATCTATAGTTTTTTGGATGCAGATCTTTTTTCATCGTATTTTATTCTCCTAAAAAGAGGGGCAAATATATCATTAATAATCAAAACTAAAAAGCAAAAAATAAAAAAGGTTTTTTACCCCTCCGGCCTCCCCTAATTTCAAGGGAGTAGTACCGAATCAACAATAATTTTAATTCTCTCCCTACCCTTCCTTGGGAAGAGATGTCCAACGATGCGTTGACAGAGTGGGTAGAACTTTAGCACGGTAAACCACTCGCATATTTTACCCTCCCAACCTCCCCTGATTCCAGGGGAGGAGCTATTAAGAAAATATTTTAAAATATTTTCAAAAAAAGTATAACCTTCTGTAAAACGGCTGCGTATAACTACGTGGTTAATAAATAAGAGATTAAATATTTTTAATTGGTTTGAAGAATGGTTAAAATCCCCGGTAGTGAATGGCCGGGGATTTTTATTTTATATACCTTCTATAATCTGCTCCGTTCCTCCCCCGCTCCGCTGTCTCTTTTCTGCTGATCCTTGTTTCCGCTTGAACCAAACGGGCGATAATAAGTCAACTTGAAAATTGGTGTTACATGTGATTCTCCATAATAAATTACATGTACCTTGCTATTAAAGGCATCAGTTGTAAGAAAACCCAGGTCGCTTCTATAGCTGCTGCCTCTGAAAATATCTGCGACTGATAGTTTTAAACTTCCTTTACCAAGTTCTTTTTTCATCCCAAAGTTTACTACGGTATTGCTGTAACCCCGCCAATTAGAGTTGTAAGAGGGCGAATTGTAATAACCTGATAACTCTGCTGAAAACCCATGCTGAAATTTAAAGTTCTGGCTGAAATTAAATGAACCTGCCAGGTAGGTCTTCTCAAAAGGTTGTGGGGTGAATGATATTTTGTATTGCCTCAATCCTCCGGTAAAAGTATAATTCATGTCCCACCAGTTGGTAATTTTAACAGGAATGGTTGCCTGCAGGGTGATAGAGTTTTGCCAGTCGCCATTTTCCGGTCGCAGATAAACCACTCCTTTTACGGGACCGGGTGTACCCTGGATCCCTAAAATGGGGTCATCGTCGCGGCTGAATAATATGGAAAACAGGTAACCATGAGTATTGTATCCAAACTTAAAATTTCGTGTTATAGTTGGCTTCAGGAGCGGATTGCCTGTGAAAACAGAGGTCGGGGAGTTATAGCTGATATAAGACGCCAGGTCGTCGTACGATGGCCTGGTGACACGTTCGGTATAAGATAAATTCCATGATGAATTATCGCTCAGCTTTCTTGAGAAAAATATGGAAGGGAAAAGTCTTTCCAGTTTTCGGTCCACTCTGTAATTGGTATCAGCCGATTTACCTGTATAATTATGTGAGTACTCATAACGGGCACCTGCAACAAGATTGGTGACCGAGTCGAACTGCATGTTGAGGGTGAGATAACCCGCATCGATAGTCTCATAGGCAATAAAGTTATTAGCCGATCCTACTACGTTAGGCACCCAAACACCGTTCTCCAGATTCTCGATACCGGAGTTGGCGTTGGTACGGCTGTAAGTTGCTTTGGCTCCGGCTTCGAGCTTTATTTTCTTATTCAATTGCTTAGAATAATCCAGTTTTCCGATCAATACCTGTATCCGCGTGTTGCCAAAATCGCGTTGTACTGGTGAAAAAAGGTTACCGGAGTTGCCAGCCGGATTACCCAGGCTATCGGTAAGAGAGCTTTCAGAATTGGATAGTGAACGTGTGTAATAATACAGGTAATCCAAATCAGCACGAATAGTCTGCTCCCCTGCCATGTGTTTGTCGAGGTACAAATTGGCTATGGCGTTATCAAGGTGACCGGAGTTATTAAAAAACGAATTATAAGTAAGGGACGGCGCAGCCGGGAAAATGTAATCGCCATAATTGTGAGGAAGATTGGTATTGCCACCTCCCCCGTAATAGATACTGGCCCCGATGGTGGTTGCCGTGTCAAGCTTTACATCCGCTCCCAATGTACCATCACTATAATTAGAAATCGGCTTACTGATACCCGTGTAGCTGAAATCTTCCTGCCCGCCTACTATAGCTGCATCGTCCGAGCCCTTTGCATACAGGTAGCCATAGTCGTGACTGTGCCAATAGGAAAAGGAACCATACAGGTTAACTTTGCCAGTATTGTGGTTGATATTAAGTCCTGCCGAAGCCTTTTCATACATGCCATATCCGCCGGTCAATGTCACAGAGCCATTAGTTCCGCGTTTTTTGTTCTTTTTAGTGACGATATTAATGATACCTGCATTGCCCTCAGCGTCATATTTTGCAGGTGGCGTATTCATTAACTCTATCTGAGCTATATTATCCGCGCTCATGCTGTTTAATAAGGTTATCAATTGATCCATCGACATACGCATAAGCCGTCCGTCCAGCATCACCATTACACCTGTTTTTCCGTTGAGCGAAATGGTATTGTTGTGTTGATCGATGATTACACCCGGCGAACGCTGCAGTACGTCCAGCACCGAGCTACCCTGCGTCATTATGCTGTTTTGTACATTTACCGTCACTCCTTCTGCTGTTTGCTGTACCTGTGGTTTATCGGCCCTGATTACTACCCCACTCAATTCTTTGCTGGCATTATTTAGGATAATTGTGCCTAAATCCTTTTGCTTACTGGCGGAATCCAGGTCAAAGCTTTCTGATTTATAAACCTGATAGCCTACCATGCTGATCCGCACAAAATACTTACCATCAGCAACGTCCGCTATTTGAAATGCTCCCTTATTGTCAGTCAACGCCGATTTTACAATAGTGCTGTCCTGATTTTTTAACAAGGCAACTGTGGCAAACGGTATGTCCTGGCTATTCCTGTCGGTTAATGTCCCTGTTACCTGTCCAAATGTGGTTTGGAGTGTGGTTGACAGTAACAGGCAAAGCAATATTTGTTTCATGTGATCCATTGGTTTTACCCAAAGGAACATGCACTTATATTCTGCTCAAAAATAGATTGACGAAGTGTTATATTTAATTGATTACATGCAGAAACCTTTCAAAAACGCACTTAAATAATTATTAAAACAGCGCATTTGCTGCTTATCATCCTATAACTGCATTTGGTCAATTATTTGGCTCCTTTCAGATAGCACGTTTTATAAATACCGTTAATAGACTTACCTTTAACAATGCCCGATTTGCAACAGAAACAGCATTGGTTTATTCGATACAAACTGTACCACATTCCTTTCTGGATGTTGTATAACTACGTGCTATGGGCGCTGTATACGGGAAGTGCTTATGAGGCTGCCCATGAACAATATTTTTCGTACTTCTGGGCTAAATGCCTTTTCTATACAATCTTCCCGGCCTTCGCAGTGTATTTCAATTTGTATTACCTTATTCCACGGTACCTGCAAAAAGGGCAATATAGCTGGTATATATTTTTTCTTGCGTTAACTATAATCGCTTCTTCATTTCTAATCGTGCCGGGGTATTTTGTTAGCGCCTGGCTGGCCGGTACTAATGCAAAAAAAATGTGGGGCATGACCTGGGACTTGAACAGCTTTTATAATGCAGCCAAGACAGAGCCTTTGAAATCGACAATAGCCGCAATCACGTTAGGCATGAGTATTAAACTCACCAAAAACTGGATTGAAACACAAAGGCGACAGCAAGTGCTGGAAAAGGAAAAGCTGGAAACGGAACTTAAGTTTTTGAAATACCAGTTCAATCCGCACTTTTTGTTCAATAGTATTAACTCTATTTTCTTCCTGATCCATAAAAACCCGGACATGGCCTCGTCCTCGCTGGCCAAGTTTTCTGAGTTATTGCGGCATCAGCTTTATGAATGTAATGACGAGCAAATTCCATTAAGCAAAGAGGTTACTTACCTGGAGAATTTCATAGAACTGGAAAAGCTTAGGCAGAACCCTAATTTGCAAGTTAATGTCAATATCGATGAAGGTTATTCATCCGGCATAGGCATCGCCCCTTTTGTTCTGATGACTTTTGTGGAAAATGCTTTTAAGCATGTATCCAAGCATAAAAATGAGCCTAATTGGATCAATATTGATCTTACTTTAACCGGAATGCAACTTAGCTTTACTGTTAGTAATAGTGCCGGTAAAAACGGATCGCGTGATGTGGTAAACTATGGCGGCATCGGTTTAAAAAATGTGCAGCGCAGGCTTGATCTGGTTTATCCCGATCAACATCAACTGGATATCCAGGATAACCAGGATACATTTTCAATAAAGCTGGATCTGCAGTTGTCTGCAATTAACATCAATCCATCTGTACAACTTATAAGCGAATAAATGATCAACTGTGTAATAATTGATGATGAACCGTTAGCGAGGGAAGGCCTGGCTAACTATGTGCGGGAAGTTGATTTCCTAAACCTGTGCGGCATTGGCGAAAACCCACTGGAATTATTGCACCTGATCGATGAGCAGAAGGTCGACCTAATATTTCTGGATATCCAGATGCCGAAGATGAATGGCATCGAGTTCCTGAAGATCATGCAAAAGCCTCCTATGGTGGTGATCACTACAGCATACCCTTCTTATGCGTTGGAAGGCTTTCAATTGAATGTATTAGATTACCTGCTTAAGCCCATCACCTTCGAGCGCTTTTTCAAAGCAGCTGCCAAAGCACGGGATTATCATAAGTTATTAAATCGGGAACAAGAGCAGTCAAAAGATGATGACGATTATTTCTTCATCAAATGCGGCAATAAATATGAAAAGATACCTTTTGAAGAAATTCAGTATGTAGAAGGCATGCAAAACTACGTGAACATCTACACCGATAAGGGCAAGTTCGTCACCATGTTATCGCTCAAAAGCCTGGAGGAAAATCTGGATGAGCGATCATTTATCCGCGTACACAAATCCTATATCGTGGCCATCAACAAAATAAACGGCATTGAGGGTAATGAGATTTTTATCCAAAGTAATCGCATTCCTATCAGCCGCAACTACCGGCCTGAAGTGCTTGAAAAAGTAGTCTCCAAGCGCCTTTGGGATGGTGTATCTAAAAAAGTAAGCGACAGGAAATAACACCACTAATTCCACAACCTTATTTTGCTTCCAATGCTTTTATCCTACTCGCGGAATAATCATCCTGCTTCGGGTTTTCGGCAATGCTCTTTTTATACATAACGATAGCGAGGTCCTTTTTTCCTGCCTTTTCTAAAGCAGTAGCATAAAACTGATTGATATACCAGTTATCCGGGTACACCAAACTTGCTGTTCTGATCGCCTCAAGAGCCAGCGGAATATCTTGCTTTTTCTCTAACAATTGATAGCTTAATTGCGCCCATAGCCAATCATTAGGCATTTGAAAGGCCGGGTCATTGCGCAAAGCCTGTAATTTGATAGCTGCTGCATCAACACCCTCGTTCACCAATGTCTCTGCATAAATCCGGATAATTGGTATATCCGCGCTGTGCTTAAGCTCCCCGTTCAATAAATGGTAAGCGTACACAGCCGCCGTAGTGCTGCGTTCCTGTGTATTTTGTAGCATAATAACAGTCTGATCTGTCTTTAGGTTATGCAAATGAGCGGTCGATATACCAGGTCGCCCGCCGGTATGCCAAACGATCTTTCCTTTGATGGTATCTCTTAAAATAAACCAGCCAAGGCCATAACCTGAAGCACCCAGGTCAACAAACTCATCAAATACCTGTGCTGTCTGGCCATTGTTAAATTTAACTGCCGTTAGTGCCTCATTGACATCATTCAGGTTGATCAATTTTCCTGAAAAGAAAGCATTATCAAATTTAAGTAAGTCTTCCGCAGTACTTGTTAAGCCGCCCTGACCTGAAAAGCCACCAAGGTTATAGATCATCTTGTGTTCATCAGCAACCGAGTCCACAGGCACCAGCTTGCTGGTATAAAAGGTTGGATATTCATAATTAACTGTCCGGTCGGGATTATTCTTTGTTAGAATAAGGTTTTCGATATAAGTGTGCTCCATCCCGGCTGGTTTAAAAATATTTTTCTCCAGATATTTTTGCAGGGGCTCGCCGCTTAGCTTTTCGATAAGCAAGGCCAGCAGGCAGTAGTTCATATTCGAATAGCTCCAGTCATCGCCAGGTTTAAAATTCAAACCTTTGCTCCAAACTTTCAGCGCCGGTATAATATCTTTATTGCCAAATACCCGGTTCGGTTCTTTTTCGATCTGCTTATCAAAAAGCTCATAGTCCGGCAGGCCGGAAGTATGGGTTAGCATTTGTCGGATAGTGATCTCAGGGAAAGGAAAATCAGGGAAATATTTTACAAAATGATCATCGATCTTAAGCTTGCCTTTTTCTTTTAGCTGTAGCACTGCTGTCGAGGTAAACTGTTTGGAAACTGATGCCAGTCCAAATGCGGATGTAGGTGTGACGGGCTGATTATTTGCAATATCCCGGAAACCGAAAGAGCGCTGATAAACGATCTTCCCTTTTTCGGCAACCAGTAAATTACCATTTAATGAATTGCTGCGGGCCGGCAAGCTAAAGACGCTATCCATCTTAGAAGCAATACTTTGCGCATGAAGGCTTGATGCATAAAATACAAGAGAGGTGATTATGGTGAACAAGCAGGGGATTTTTTTCATGTCGTTGAACTAATACTGCAAAACTAATTAAAGCGAAATGCCTAAAATAGTACAGAATTAATGTTGTGCTAATTATTTATAAATTGCATGATGCAAATACTGGAACAAGGGCAATACGTAGGCAATATCCTAAAGGAGCAACAGGCAGAAGGCATTCTGGCCAGCGTGAGCGCTTACCACCAGCACCTGTTCAACGATAACTGGCACTGCCATGTCAATCCGCATATCAGTTTTGTTTTACAGGGCGGATGTTCGGAAAAAAAGAAAAATCAGTATGAGCGTTTGCCCGGCAGGATAACTTTCTACCAGGCTGGTGAGCCGCATCAGATCGTACGTATGTTCCAGTCTGTTCACATCAACCTGGAAATGACTGAAGATTTTCTTCGGCAATCAGGATTTGCAGGGACTACTTTCAGCAATACGCTCCACAAAACGCCGGATGCAAGGTTATTAATGCTGGGAGTTTACAGGGAGTTACTGGCTGACGATGCATTTTCCAATACCTCTGTCCACATGTTGCTACTCGATTTTTTGAACAAAGCAGAATACTGGCATGAAGAGAAACACCAACCGGATTGGATCAAAAAAATACATGAAGTTATGCATGATCGCTGGGATGAGACGCTTAAGCTCGAGGACCTATCTTCTATAGCAGGTGTGCACCCCGTTTCCGTTTCAACTTATTTCCCCAAATTTTTCGGATGCACACTGGGTGCTTATATGCGTAAACTCAAAATAGAACACGCATTGGAAATGCTAAAAACTTCAGGAGCTAAATCAGCTGAGGTGGCTTATGCCTGCGGCTTTTTTGATCAAAGCCACTTTACCCGGACATTTAAGCAATTGACCGGATTGCTGCCTGCACAATATCAAAAGCTGTAGTCAACTTTATTCTGCCCACACTTTATTTTCAACTCTGATCCTTACAAAAAGCATGATCGCATTCAACACACTGAAAATTAAGGCGGTATAATACAGGTGAAATACAAGGGGGATAACAGCTATCTCCAACACAACATCTACATAATTGGGATGTTTGAATAATTTATAAGGCCCTTTGCGTACAGCTATGGCGCCCGGGACACGATATATTCTTGTGTTCCAATACAAACCCAGCGAGCTCAGTACCCAATATTTGAAAGTCAACAATAAGATAAAAAGCAACAAGAAGATGTAGCTCATCGGTTGTCCGCCTGATAAATAGTACTCCACTATGAGTGATACTATAAATAAGGTATGCAAAGCAACTATGTAAGGATAATGTTCACGGCCATATTCGATAGCTCCCTGGGAAAGCAACCATCTTTCATTCCTTTTAGAAATATAAAGTTCAGTCATGCGCTGGGTGATGAGGAATATGATGAATACAACAAACAACATACTATTAGTTCTCCATTTTTAACAGTACCATTTCGCTCGAAAAACCCGGCCCCATGGCGAGCATTAGCCCATAACCATCTTCAAAACCTTCGTTCATGAATTTCTCGAGAACATATAATACTGTCACACTTGACATATTGCCATAATCGTTCATTACTGAACGGGTTTTCTGAAGAGAATCACCTTCCATATTCAAAGCATCGGTATATGCATCCAGAACTTTTTTACCTCCAGGATGGAATATGAAATTTCTGATGTCATTCAATTTTAGTCCCTGTGCCGCAAGAAAGTTGTCGATATCACCCCTAATATGCTCATTAATAAACGTCGGGATATCTTTTGAGAATAGCACCTTAAAACCGGTATCCTTAAAATCCCAGCCCATTACTTCGAGGGAATCATAATACAATTTACTGCTGGATGCTTTGTAGATTACTTTTTTATCCCCCGCCCTGTGATCTCCCATCACAAGGCATGCAGCAATCCCATCCGAAAAAAGGCTTGATCCTATGAAATTGCTTTTGCTGTAATCGTTCCGCAGTAAGGTTAACGAACATAGTTCCACTGCCACCAGCAATACTACGGCATCCGGATTTGCTTTTGCCAATGCATTGGCTTTTGCCATTCCTGAAACCCCGCCACCACAACCTAAACCGAAAATAGGGATACGGTTGATGTGTGGGTTTAATCGCATCTGGTTGATAATTAATGCGTCCACACTGGGTGTGGCCAACCCTGTTGTCGATACAAACAGGATATCTGTTATCTCACTTTTATCAATACCCGCTTCAGCTACACAATTCTCAATAGCCTTTACCGACCATGTCAGCGCCTGTTGAAGATACTCTTCATTGCGCTCTTCAAAAGTGTTTGGAGTGATGTAATAGCTTATGGGTTCGCAAAAATTGCGGGTAACTATTTCAGTATTATCGAACGCCTGTATCAGCCGGTCAACCTGCGGAAAGTTTTCGGCGAACATGGCCCTGGCACGTTCCTTTGCTTCCTGTTGCGGTATGCGGTTAGGCAGGTCTATTTTTGATACTGAGGCTATAAATGGCATATTTTATCTTTTGGCGGTTATGTATTAATAAATAAAAGGGGATATAGTTTTGTGGAACCATTTATTTTCAATTACGGCTCAAAACCGGTATCGGTTGCCAATCAACAAAGAAGGGCCCGCATTTGCTGAGCCCTTCCGAGATTGAGATTTAGTTGATTTAGATAGATTATCTTTATTTATACCCTAATATAAATTTTCTTTTTGTCAAGTATATAACCCACTACCCAACATATCAGCATAAAACTGATGGCGAATAAAAGTGAGCCTATTTTTCCCGGTGCGATGGCCTGGAAAGCCGATGTCCACATGGCAGGCAGCACTTTACCTCCAACTGATATCCAAGCCAGCATAATGAGCAATATTTCAGAAAGCACATAAATAGGCAGCGGGTTTTTGCCCACCACGGTAAAGAAATTGGCCCAGTTGCCTTTATTCCATGCCCGTATTTCTAATGCATACAGAAGGAAGGAAATAATAACCAAATCAAGACCAGTTGTGATGAATACAAATGAGCTTGTCCACAATTTTTTATTCATAGGGAACGCCGGATCCCAGCAAATAGCGATGAATATGAACAGACATCCAGTTAGTAAGAGCTTCGATACAGTTTCGTAACCTTTGCCTTTTTCCTGTATAAACTTACCGGCGTAATAGCCGATGACCACATTAACAATGGCTGGCAACGTGCTTAAAAAGCCTTCCGGCTCAAACGCTATACCTTCGCCGTGATACATGTGCGCGTCTCCTAATATCCATTTATCCAGGTAAAAACCTACGTTACCAGTCATCGTTAGTTGCGCACCCTGATCGCCAAAAACAAGCAGAATCACCCAATAACCCAATAGTAACAAGCCCGACAAAATATAAACTGTACGTGTTGATAGATAATGGATCATCAGCGAGGCAAAGCAATAACACAAAGCGATCCGCTGCAATACGCCCACAACACGTGTATGTGAAAATGGTGCCAGCGACCATTGTCCGTTATCGATCTTAAAGAACGGGAACCAGTACATCAGGTAACCGATGATGAAGATCAGGATGGTTCTTTTAAAAATCTTTAGTAAAACAGCCGAATTATCCATCTGCTGAAATTTCTTCATGGTAAAGCTCATGGCATTACCTACAGCAAACAGGAAAGAAGGAAATACAAGATCGGTTGGTGTAAACCCGTTCCATTTGGCGTGGTTGAGTGGCCAAAATGCTTCGCCCCCCGGGTTATTTACAATAATCATGAAACAAATAGTCATTCCGCGGAATACATCCAGGGACAAAAATCTAGGGGAAGTTTCGGCCATAAATTTAGATCAGGTTAAATTGGAAAGCCCAATATAACAACAACAATCTAAATCCGAAAGGAATTATTAAATAGATTATGTAACTTTTTTAAATAAATTAAAAAGTAATTCACTCCATCTCAATAGAGTAAATATAAAGATGAAAAGCTGTTGCCCAGCGACATAAACTAGCGTTTAATCAAGGTACCCGGCAAGTTCCGGCTCATCATACTCATTTATAAATTCTACTATCCGGTTTACACTTTCATTAGCCAGTTTAGCATTTCCATTCCACTCACACGCTACCACCTCACCGTCAACACGTATCTCGCCAATGGTTGTATCCGCTTCGCTCAAAATATAGCGCCCCGTTGCAAACAAATCGCCGCCGGCAATTTCTTCATAAACAGGTTCAATTGTAACAAAACGCACCCCCTCGTTTGTGTACAGCTGATAATTGACAGGATTAACCATAACTTACATTTTCATAATTATTAGACGTCGCAAATTTCCTTTTGTTTCACAAAATCGAATTTCTAACCGCTCTTTAATACCATTTAAAGGACAGCAAATAAGATTTTAAGAATCAAGTAGTTAAACTAAACTTTTAATGAAGGCCTAAGCATTGAAAAAAGGACGATCAAAGATACTTTTACCTGTAGGCAGGAACAGATAGAGCGCAATCGACATTTTCCTCTCAGTTAATATTTATTTAAACATAAATATTTAATTACATAATTACAAGTGCCGAATCCGACAAATTATCAAGAAAAGTTATCTGATTGGAATCACTAAGAAACTAGTCTTCAACCTTTTAAAAAATTCAACCAAAACAAACCTCAAAACACTCTATGAACAGGGTTTTTCAAAAAGTGTGGATAAGTGTAAAAAAATCCACAATTTTTACTTTAGATAACTATGCCATAACCGCTCTATCACAATAAATTATGATTTTTTATCGCAAACTCTTTCAGTTACAGCCTTTTAGTTACCAACATTATAAAATGGTACATTTTTTGACAAGTGTTAGAAATACAATATATCACAGCAGATGCTATCGTCCAACTTTTACTTAGTCCAAACCGAAAACGGTGATATGATCCGGGATGCAAAATCCATGTTAGCTATCAATGTTCATCATTTGAATAAAGATGCTTTCCAGGCCAATCCATCCGAATTACAATTCTATAGCCGTTATCCTGGCGATCTGCTGGCATTCGAAACTGTAAATATTAAAGATTATCTAAGACCAATGGTTGCTTCTGCGCTCTTATGGTATGCGCAATATATAGGCTACCCGGAGATGAATATCAGCACTGAAGATCCTCGTCCCTCACTCAAAGTGGGGTAATCAGAGCATCAAAAGGTATTTCTCAAATTGGGGAATAAAATCATCAAACAACTCGCATCCGCTTGCCTTTTCATATTCAGATTTTGTGAATGTGTAAATAATATAACCATTTTTTACACATTCCATTTGATACTCCCAATCGCCAATTTTCCAGGCAATGGCAAGGCTGCCGGCTTTGGTCGGTTTAAATCTCAGGTCCCGCTCTAAATTGATGTCCTCGATGTAATTAAGCACCTTTTCGGCGTTATAGCGGGCTATATCGTTTGGCTTTGGATTATAAGGATTGCTCATGCTCAATACAGATCTTAACTGTGGATGCATTACTTTTAAATTAATCAGGTTGCGGAGGATTTATACGGATATAAGCTAAATAGGTTTAATTTCCTAGCGATGGTATACCTATTGCATATAAGTTAAAAGCATAAGGCAATAAGCTAATTGCATAACTAAGACCTATAAAAATATCACCATGTGTAAACTTGTATTAATAGATGACAATCCGATTGATCATTATATCATGCGGACCATGCTTCACAACAACGGGGCATGCAAACAAGCCACTTACACTTTTGATGGCAGCATGATATTAGAGTATATCGAAGAGAACAAATCGACCGCAGAGAAACTGCCCGATGTGATCTTCCTCGATCTGACCATGCCCGACTTTAGCGGTTGGGAATTCCTGGACAGGTTTGAGCAGATGAAGAACAGCTTTAACAAAAATATCGAGGTGTATGTAATGACCTCGTCAGTAAGAGAATCTGATAAAGAGCGGTCGAGCCATTACAAATGCGTCAATTCGTTTATCAGCAAGCCTTTATCAAAACAAACGCTTAACTACATCTGCGAGCATAGCATTTCATAACCAAGAATCAGTTCTAGTTTTTTCATTCATAGTTTTTTTAATTGGACAAAATGCCGGGTAACAACCCGGCTTTGTTGTTTAATAATCTTCGGGAAAACACAGTATAATACGCTTTTATGATATAAAAAACGACGTTTCTGTAAAACCATAACCAGGAGCAAACCGTATAACAAATCATGATAGCACCCCCTATTCCCAAGAACGAACAGCAAAGGTTGCAGGACCTTTTCGAAACTGAATTATTAGATACTCCTAAAGAGAGTGAGTTTGACGACATCGTTAAGCTGGCCTCTCAAATCTGTAACATGCCGATTTCGTTAATTACGCTTGTTGACTCTAACAGGCAGTGGTTCAAGGCGAAGGTGGGTATTGATGACGACGAAACAAGTCGTGAAGAATCATTTTGTGCTCATGCTATACTAGACGATGGGTTATTTGAAGTAGAAGATGCATTAACTGACGAACGTTTTTTTGATAACCCAATGGTACTTGAAAATCCTAACGTTAGATATTATGCCGGTTTTCCGTTGATCACCAAAACAGGAAGCAACATCGGTACACTTTGCGTTGTAGATGTAGTGCCGAGAAAATTAACACAAGAGCAGATATTCGCACTTAAAGTTTTATCGGAAAATGTGATCAAGATTGCCGAACTGCGCCAGAAAAATAAGCATCTGAACCATATGGCCGAGACGCACAAGAAGATGACGTCGATCCTGGCGCATGACGTGCGCAGCCCTATGGTGTCGATAAAAGGCATTATCGACTATAAAAAAGCCGGTTTGTTTGGCGAGGAAGAAGCCGAAGAAATGATGGATATTGCTTTGGAGCAGTTATCCAACACCCTGCAAATGGTAGACGATGTGGTTGATTGGGGCCAGTCGCAATTGAAATACTATGAAGTGCAAAAAGAGATTGTGAACCTGAGGGAGGTTGTGAACACCATATTTGGTTACGAGGCATTGAAAGCCCGTATTAAGAATAATGAACTGCTGAACCATGTTGACGACATCCAATTATTGACAGATAAGAATGCTATTACCTTTATTATCCGTAACCTGGTGAGTAATGCCAATAAGTTTACCGAAAATGGCGAAGTCAGGATTTCAGCCGCAAAAAGACCAAATCATATCGATATCTATATTGAAGATACGGGCGCAGGCATGGCCGATGAAATATCTTCGAAATTATTTACCAATGCAACCGTATCCACCAACGGCACAAAAAATGAAAAAGGTAACGGATTGGGCCTGCTATTGGTAAACGAGTATATCAACAAACTTAACGGTTCCATATCTGTGGAAAGCGCTATTGGTGCAGGATCGCGTTTTACCATCAAGCTTACTGAGATCGAGCTATAATAAGCTCGATCTTACTTAAAGGCTGATTGAATATCTGCTAAAGAAATGCCTAATATTTTCGATGCAATAGCATTCAATCCTGCACTATCCCCAGTGAAATGGAAAATATAATGCTGATGGGATAGTTTCTCATCAGGTTTTAAAAACGCTCCTGGCGAAACACTTTCCATTTCATAAAATGGCCCCATCTGGCTACCGTTAGCAAGCGGACCATCATTATAAGCATTTACAGCATCGCCAACCAAAGGGTCTTTATCCGTTTTCCATTCCTGGTTTAAGTAAACCGCTTTCTTATCTACATCGAACATGATAATCGTAAGTACATTATTCGTCGCGTCGTAACTTCCGGCTACAGATAATGTTCTTGCAGCGGTCATGCCTAATTTACCCCTGGATTTACCGTCCGCCTTTAAAAACAGGTGACCTTTTTTGGTGGTAACCCTGTCCGGAGGTATCTGTCCGAAATAATCGGTTGTCGCAACTTTACCGCTTGCCTTTTCATCATACGGAATCACAATGATAGCTTTAGGCGATGGGGTAAACATATCCAGGTTCCACAGGCAAGGCGCACCGGTTTGTTTTGTCCATTCATCCTTTCCGGTATTAGTGATACTATTATCTGTCTTAATGCCTACTACCTTAACAGCGCTATCCAAATGCATTTTCAGGATGTTATTGATATTGCTGCGGTTCAATATGGAAATCTTACGATCAACCTTTAAATTAAGTTGAGTCCCTTTATAATTCACCAGGCTCATGTCTTTAGTAAGCGATACCTGGTGATCAGATACACCTACGGTTTTCCAGCTCTCGTGATCAAAAGGTGCAGGTGTCGCCCAATTGTCGAACACCATTTTGGCGTCTTTCTTAAAAAACAGGGCAAACTTTCCTCCTTCAGGACCAAGCCAAAGCCGGTCCTCTCCCCCATAGCCGTTCATGTGCGAATCAAGCGGACCGTCGAATGCCTTGTAATTGATCCAGCCGAAACTTTTACCGGTATCTCCTTCTGCAGTTGATGTGAAAACCTTACCCTGGTACTTTGCAGAGACTGCCACCGCCGCATCGCCGCTACTATCCCTAAGCACTATAATGTTATCTTTTTTCCGCAGGAAATCCAGGTCGTAGCCAAAAGTTCCCTTTTGAGGTGCTACCACACCATGAATACTACCGCTTTTTTTATTTTGGCAAGTGCAGAATAAAGCAACGCAAACTATTAGCGAAGGAATAGTGTTCAGTTTCATATCTTATTAATTTACTTCTAACTGGTCTTTAGCAGGTAATTTAGGAAACGTATTATGCGGCTCGAGCTGGTACCAGAATGCTGTTGTGGCAATATCATCCTGCAAAGGCATGTAGCGGCCGTCCTGGTGCCAGCCCAAGTCTTGTATGGTTACTTTCAAATCCTTATCAAAACGGATCGGATCGGTAATATGCCAGCGGTATAAGCCGAAGCGTTGTGCAATATCGTAGTGACCATCACCCCGAATCACCTGTGGCAAACCTGTATAAGGCCCGCTGAATTCGGTGTACTCACTACTTTCAACGCCTGCCTTGTTCTTCTTTTGGGTATCGAAGTCGTATGCTCCGCAGAAATAATCTTCTGTACCTGTACCATTAATAGTTGGATATTCTGTATCACCGTCCATAAAGAATTTGATCTCACCCTCGCCCCACCAACCATTTTTGTTTGAGCCGTAAGCCATATAGGTACCTACGTACTGGCCTTTACCCCTGATGCTATCCACCAGCACAAAATCTTTCTTAAATGGCAATGGGTTTACCCTGCGAAACTGTGCGTGCAGATAGCCTGCATCTTTAGGCACTTCGGTTAAGGTATAATCTACCTGGTAATAAAGCACCATATCATGATCGTCGATATTTTCCATGGTGATGCGGCATTTCTTGCGGAAAGGCATTGTCCAATAACAATTTAGACCACTTCCCGGATTTGCAGCTACCGCTAACGAAGTTACAGGAGCAAACTTGCCCCAGCCCTGGCAAAAGAAATCGCCTACGGGTACTTCAATTGATGGTGTTGTTTCATCATCCCAATAAAAGCGGAGGATGGAATAGCGCCAGTTACCGGTTGGTGTCATCCAGATATGCTGAACAGCACCAGGACCGTCGATCTCGGCAACAGTAAAGACAGTATGCTTCTTAATCACCACGCTTGGGCTTACCTTCCACTTCTGACCCAGATCGCGCGATGCATTCGCACCTGTTCCTGTGGTAGCCATGCCGCCTTTGCCTTTTTCGCCATTAAAATTTTCGGGACTGATGGAGCGCGTTTTTGCATCCGAGGTACGGTAAAGGTTGCTCAGGTTGACATCCAACCCGTTAAACTTCTGCTGTGCATCTGCCGAGAATACGGCCAAACCAAACATCAAAAAGCCAAGTAGCGTTTTTTTCATGTGATCGAGAATTTATTGTGGTTTATAACTAATTGTATTTACAAGTATGCCAATATGATCTATACTGATGCTTACGACGTCGCCTTCCTGCAAGGTAAAATCATTACCGGGCACTAAGCAGGTTCCCGTCATCAGGAAGCTTCCATGTGGGAAATCGCATTCGCGGTATAAAAAGCCGGCCAGTTCGGGAAACGTCCGTTTCATTCTGCCTATTGTGGTTTCGTCGCTGTATACCTCGGTGTCATTGCGCCTGATATTCATTTTAATGGCGGTCTCCAACGAAACCGGTTCTTCCGGCACATACAAACATGGCCCCAAAGCGGCACTGCGTTCGTATATCTTCGCCTGCGGCAGATAGAGTGCATTCTCGCCTTCTATACTGCGTGAGCTCATATCATTACCGATGGTGTATCCTTGTATGTTGCCATTGGAGTTGATGAACAAAGTCATCTCTGGCTCTGGCACATTCCAGGATGAATCCCGTCTGATATAAACTTGCTGATTGTGCGCTGCTACGCGATGCGGCAATGCTTTAAAAAAAAGCTCTGGTCTTTCTGCGGCATACACTTTGTCGTACAGATCGGCAGCACCTGAATCTGCTGATTCTTCCATTCTTGCTTCACGGCTTCTTAAATAGGTAACGCCGGCCGCCCAAACTTCCTGCTTACCAATTGGCGCAACCAAACTCTCATTGATATGAGTTGTAGCCATTGCTTCGGTCAGAACGGGTAATTCAGAGGCTATTTCGTTTAAGTAGCTATACAAACCATCACGATTAACAAGCGCGTCCCAGTCGTTCTGGATGAGGTAATTCGCATGGTTATGCTGCAGTATAATGCCGTCAGTGAGCTTGTATAATTTCATCAGGTTAGAATTGGAATTACAATATACAAGCTTTCCGAAATGTTAGGAAAGAATTTTCAAATCTTAGGTAAATCGTTACATCGGCAATAAAAATGCCTACACCGCACTGTTCGTAGACTCTGTCTACGAATTGACTATGCCTGTAGTCTGAGACTACAGGCATAGTCGTCCGAAGTTTTCAAACTTCGGACAGCGACGCAGCGACGTACCGCTATGAAGTGAAATAACATAGTTTACCCCTTCACCCACTTACTCTTAAACCCTAATTTCTTCAAACCATTCTGCACATCAGGGTTATTCATAAATAGTTTCCAGATCAGTCCTGTGCGGTAGTTTTCGATCATTACCACGATCGGTCCCTGGTCTATAGCCAGGTGAGTTTTAGCATACCAGTTATGCTGTTCGCTGAAACCATCTGCAAAGCCATATGGGCCCCAGATTTTATCGCCCAAGTCGTAATAGAAATGTTTGAGCGCCTGCATAGAATATTCTGGTGTATAAGGGAAAGACGATAAAGCTGCTGTCGGCTGAATTACACTACGGTCATCTTCGGGACAATGGGCCACGTAGCCTTTCCAACTGTCGCCTGCGGTTAAACCCCAGCAGTTGGCACCGTATCCTTTAAAATGTTTAGGATTTTCTATGCAGTAAGCGCGATTGATAAGCGTGTGATTTTTTGTCTGGACAGTGTAATCGATATCATGATCATCCACCAGACCATTCGGATCGATACCCATATAAGTATACTGCTCAAAAAACAGCGGACCGCCACCTTTGTAATCGCCTAACGGAAGTACATAATTATAATAACTTTTGCCATTTTTCCATCCCGGGCTTTTTACCCAACTGTTCTCATATAATTCTTTCGATATCGGATGCCCTGGAGATGCGGCAGCTACGATGTAAGTGATCAACGCCTCATCGTACCCAAACACCGGGAAGTTCATATCGAAATCATTGTACGGGCTCCAATGCCAGTACAGGTGCTTGTTATCGCCATTGCTGTGCCAGTTCCAATCGGCGGCGTCCCACATTTGTTGTACGCGTTTCCGGAAGTATTTTTCGGGCAGACTATTTCCTTTAAAATATTCTTTCGCCGTAAGCATCCCCATCATCAGGTAGGATGTTTCTACAATATCAGCGCCGTCGTCGATCCGGCCAAAAGGGATGGTTTTACCCGTTTTACCGTTCATAAAATGCGGGTAAATGCCGTGATAGCAGTCAGCTTTTATCAGGAAGTCCGCTATCTTTATCAGGCGTTTCAAAGCGGTATCCCTTCCTATCCATCCACGGTTTACTGCCACTACGGTTGATAAAATACTCATCCCCGTACCACCAATGGCACAAGCTTCCGGACCAAAAGTCCCTTTACTTAAGTTCGGTTCATCATCAGCTTCATTAATGTAGTCCCAGTAATATTCTGCTTTTACTGTATTGTCGCGCTCGCGGGCCAGCCCGCTTACCGGATGAGCATAGTCCCAGAAGTAACGAAATGTTTGTCGTTGTACAATATCCAGCAGCGCCGAGTCGCTGATATTTTTTACTACACCTACAGGCGCAATGTCAACAGGGCCAACTGATTTAAATGCAGTGTGTTTCTTTTGTGCAAATACTACAGCAACAAAAGCAATAAATACAAGGGTTAGAATAAAACTCTTTTTCATTAATGATTTGATAGATAATAGAAGAAAGCAGGCATGGCTGCCCGATTGGTTTGTGCTGCTAAGGTAGTACAATTATTGGTTGGTAAATGGTATAAATTACAAACTAGGCTATCCTGGGAATTGAGAAATAAAATGTCGAACCCTGCCCGCTTTGGCTCTCGGCCCATATTTCTCCCTGGTGTCGCTGAACGATCTCTGAACAGAGGTACAGACCAATACCAAAGCCCGAAATATGCTGGGTATGATTGCTTTGCACACGATAATAACGCTCAAATAGTTTCTCTTTGTCCTGCGGTTTAATACCCATTCCCTCGTCCTTTATGCTTATCTGTACATTTTTCCCGGCAATGGCACACTGTACTTCTATGTCCTTCCCTTTGGGTGAATATTTTACAGCATTGCTTAACAGGTTAGAGATCACCGAGCCTATTTTATCGCGGTCGGCATTAACCATGACAGGGCAGTTTGGTGTGAAATGAATACAATGACTTGCCACTATCAACTCCGTTTCCTCAATCACCTCCTGTATTAAACTCTCCATATCAAATTTCTCTTTGATAATATGGAGTTTTCCTGATTCCAGCCGCGATAGGTTCAGGAAACCGTTTATCATGGAGGTCATTCTTTTTGCCTGCTTGTTTGCATTGGCCGCCGCACCTGCTACAAATGGATCCGGGTGATTTTTTAGTTTGATATCCAGCAGCTGTATGATAGCGGTAAGTGATGTGAGCGGAGTCTTTAACTCATGGCTTACCATACCTATAAAGTCGTTCTTCCGCAGTTCATCCTGCTTCTGCTCGGTGATATCGATAGCCAAACCTGAGAAGTGAGCCCTGCGATTACCCATAGCCGGGTACATTTTCCCTAATGCCCTCACCCAGCGTTTTTTACCATTTTCGCTAACCAGCGGATGCTCCAGGCTGTATCCTTTACCCTCGGAAACCGCTTCAAGGACTCCTGTATTCACTTTGTCATGATATTCGGGTGGTATCTGGTTTAAAATATCATCATAGCTTACCTCGGCTTCGGGATGCAGGCCATAAATCTCTCGCAGGCGATCAGAAACCACAAACTCACGCGTCTCGGCATCCATATACCAGGTTGCGGCATTGGCCGCTTCGACAGAAAACCGGAGCATATCCTCCGCCTTAAATTTTTCCAAACGGGAAACTACACGCTGCGTAACATCTATAGCTACTTGTAGCACGCTATGTGTATTGCCGTCTTCATCCTTTAACGGCTGGAAAATAAAATCGAAATAACCTTCTTTTAATTCGCCATCATGGTTTAGCAATGCCCTTGCCTCGAATCCAAAATAGGTTTCGCCGCTGGTAAACACATCATCTATCAGTTTTAAAAATGGCTGGCCCTCTCCTTCCAGTTCCGGTAATGCTTTTGTTAGCGGCAGGCCTGTTACACTGGCGGGCTTGCCCCATATTTTAAGCATGCCGTCATTAACAGATTCCACAATTACTTCCCGTCCACGATAAACGGCTATACCTACAGGGGCATGCTGCACAAGATCGCGGTATTTGGTCTCGCTTACTTTCAGTTCATTAATGATCTCCTTGAGCTGTACCTGTGCCTCGATCAATTCTTTATTGGCCCAAGCCAGGTCGTCATTTACGCGCCGCATTGCTTCTTCATGCGCCTTGTTATCAGTAATGTCCAGCACAGAACCAATAAAGCGCACCGGATTATCATGCTCATCAAAATAAACTTGTCCTTTTGCCCTAACCCATCGTGTTTTTTTATCCTCAACACCAATCGTTCTATATTCAACGTCATAAGCCCCACTGGTTAACTGCTTATTATAAGCGTCGTCAATAGCTTTCTGTATCCGTTTACGATCATGCGGGTGCAGACCATTTATAAAATCATCATAAGTTATCTCGTTCTTATGGCTGATCCCAAACAATATGCGGCACCGGGCATCCCATTCCAACGTCCCCGTCTCCAGGTTACTGTCAAAAAGGCCCAATTCTGCCGCTTCTTTTGATAACCGGACCTGTGCCAATACTCGTCCCATCTCATTGCGGGCCTTCACCTGCTCGGTCACCTCGTTAGCAACAACAATTATCCCGGTTATCTTCCCTTCACCATTCCTGAACGCCTGATTGATAAAATTGTAATACCCCTCGTCCGATTTACCCCGTCGGTTTAAATAAACCTTTGCTTCGTTACCTGTATAAGTCACCCCGGTTTTAAAAACATCCCGCATGATCTGCGGATAGGCCTGCCCCCTTATTTCGGGCAACGCTTCTTCTACCGGTTTGCCCATTACAGACGCATCTTTGTCCCAAAGTTCAAGAAACTTATCATTGATAACTTCCAGCACCATATCCTCACCCGTAAATAAGCCCATTGGTACCGGAGACTGAAGTATCATATTACGAAAATTCGATTCGCTCTCGGTAAGCGCAAGTACTAATTTTTGAAGATTTGCCTGCATTTCCGCCAGTTCCTCGTTGGTAGAAACCAGTTCTTCGTTTGCCGCAGCTATCTCTTCATTAACCTGAAGCTGTTCCTGTTTAAAGATGGCCTTATCAGTAACATCTATCGCGACGATCATGATCCCGTCAATCTTGCCGTCGAAATCGCGCATGGGTTCATAAACAAAATCAAAATGTATTATTTGCTGCTTGCCGTTACGCGTTAATGTTACTTCACGATCTTTTGCATGATAGCTTTTGCCCGTGCTCATCACCTTATCTGTTACAGGCTCGTATATGCCCGCAGCTACAGCGTTGGTAATCCAGTCCGGCGTATTTTTTATTTCTTCTTTTGTTTTACCGATGATCTCAAGAAAGGCGTCATTTATCTCTTCGATCTGCAACACATCGCCTTTTAGAATACACATCCCCACCGGCGCCTGCCTTACCATGTTGCGGATGTTCTCATGATTAAGCTTAGCCTGATTCATGGCGCGCACTTTCACTGTCGTCTCCATGCAGATCACCAACACGCCAAGTATCGTGCCTTCTTCGCTCCTTATGGGGCTATAGGAGAAATCAAAATAGCAATCTTCAAAATAGCCATTCCTGTTCAGCGGAACCATAAAATCGGGATAGCTGACCGTTTCCCCGTTTGTCACCCGTACAAAAAGCGGCTTGATGGTATGCCATATCTCAGCGAAGGTTTTACTGGTGCTTAGTCCCATTGCCTGAGGATGCTTTGTTTCACCCAGTATAAGCCGGAAGGCATCATTATATAGCTGGATATAATCGTTACCCCAGCAAATCAGCACCGGAAAGTTTGTTGCAAGCATCATGCTGACCGAATGCTTCAGTGTAGCCGGCCAGTTATTCGGGTCACCCAATTGCGTGGCTGACCAATCGATCGATCTGATAAGTGTTCCCATCTCGCCGCCGCCTTGTAAAAATGGTGGAGCAGATGTCTGATTGTTTTCCTTCAATGACATAGGTAAATTATCATATAAAGCGAAATACGAAAATACTGTTTTTTTAAATTAACCTGATTACCAATAATTTTTCCAGGCAATTTTCGTATAAATTAATACTTATACGTATGTAAAGTATCGGAAGTACTATAAGTTTTTAATAAATCTTATATTTAAAACTTCAATCTGACTTATAATGGCGTCGAAACCGGCTCAAAACCCCTACCTTATTTTTCTGCCATTCCTTGTTTTGTATGCCATTGTCATCCTAATAAATAAGTGGCCAACTTTATATGGCGATGAGATACGGTATGCCGATTTCGCCTGGCATTTGCTGCATGGCTACTATTCGCCACCTAAACCACATATCGATCTATGGAACGGACCAGGATATCCATTGACCATAGTCCCATTCATGTGGCTCAAGATCCATTCATTGACGATTACCCTAATGAATGCCGTTTACCAATATTTTGCCTTGATTTTTCTGTACAAAGCGCTCAAACTGGTCACCAATCATAAAATGGCATTGTTATTTACTTTGCCACTTGCTATTTATCCAAATGCTTTGTCGATACTGCCTATTATGTATACTGAAGCATTTACTTGTCTGCTGGTTTCGTCATTTATTTATTCGTTGACTTTATGTTATGTCCGTGGCAGTATTAAATATGGAATTGTTGCAGGGTTGGTATTAGGCTATCTCACCTTAACAAAGATCATCTTTGGGTATGTTTTATTGATCGGGCTGATAAGTTGCCTAGTCCTGCTGTGCTTTAAAAAGAACAGGCCGTATCATTTAATTTCAGTTAAGATACTGCTGATCGCTTTTGCTGTAACCATGCCTTACTTAGCTTACACCTATCACCTGACCGGCAAGCTATTTTACTGGGGCAATTCAGGCGGTATGAGTCTATATTGGATGAGTTCGCCTTACAACAATGAATATGGCGACTGGAAGCTACCCGAGCTGAGCAATAATCAATACCCGATGCTGTTCAAATCACCCGAAGGTGCGGTGATGCTGAAGAAAAACCATTCGGAAGAAGTGAAATTCATATTGAAACACGATGCGATTGAACAAGATGCACTTTTCAAGCAAGCGGCTATCAGGAATATTGAAAGCCATCCATTTAAGTTTATCCAAAATTATTACTACAACTGCTCGCGCATGCTGTTTAATTTTCCTTACAGCTACTCCTATCAGGATGGCGCTATTGTCGGGAATATTATCAGGGGATCGTTGCTTTTATGGTCTTCCCTAATTGGTATTGCAATTACCTTATTCAACTGGCGAAGAGTCATCTACCCGGTAAAATTCTTGCTGTTACTTACAGGAATTTATTTAGGATTGAGCGGCGCTTTAAGTGCGTATCCAAGGCAGTTGGATGTGATGGTGCCTGTGCTTTTATTCTGGTTGGGAACTTTAGCGTTTCATCTTAAAAAGCCGTCAATACGGTTTGTGGAGGATGATATCGCGGAAGAAGTTAGTTTGTCGGATTTGAAGGGTGTGGGTATAAAAGAGGTTGAAAAAACATCAGCATAAATTTTCAAAATTATTTAAAATGTTTTTGCTGCTCATTCGTCTAACCACTTAAAATGTATTCTTTTCTGTTAGCTCTACACTCCCTTACCCGCTGGCTGGTACTAGTCAGTTTGCTTTATTCCATATTCATTGCCTGGCGTGGCTGGTTATTAAAAAAGCCATTTACAAAAGCAGATGGAGTGATCCGGACAGTCACCACAACCATTGCCCATATACAATTGGTTATCGGTGTGTGGTTGTATTGCATCAGTCCGGTAGTGAGTTACTTCCTGCACAATTTCAGCAAGGCGGTGCAAGAGCGGCAGATACGCTTTTTCGGAATGGAACACATCACTATGATGGTTATTGCCATAACGGTATTGACCATTGGCTCAGCAAAAGCAAAACGAAAGCTTACCGACCAGCAAAAATTTAAAACGATGGCCATCTGGTTTACCATTGCTTTACTGATCATCCTGTCGTCAATCCCGTGGTCATTTTCACCGTTAACCGCGCGACCAAATTTCAGGCCTTTTTAATTTAATTTTCAAACAAAATGAGAGCACGAATTCCACTGATATTACTACTACTGGTTGCTGCCGATATCTACTTTTACCAGGCAGTTGAAACTTTAACTATTAATTCTTTTATCCTATCCGGCTATTGGCTGTTTGATCTATTCCTTATGGTTGGGTTGATATTTGCCTTTACGCAACGCAAGTCGATGCCCAAGTTGGCGCCAATACTATTGACTACTTTACTTTTAACGTTAGTACCCAAATTATTCGGCATGCCGGTTTTGGCGCTGGAGGATGTTACGAGAATTTTCCGCGGATTTCCGCCCAGAAACCCACTGGTGAGCGAACTTGCTTTAGTTATCGCTGCAATTCCGTTTATCGGCTTGATATATGGTTTAACACGCGGACGGCACAATTATCAGGTCCATAAAGAAACTTTATATTTTGATGATCTGCCTGATGCTTTTGATGGATTCACCATCACACAACTATCCGATATTCACTCAGGCAGTTTTAGCAGCGAAAAAGGAGTTTCAAAGGGCATCAGCCTGGTCAACAAACAAAACAGCGACCTGATCTTGTTCACTGGTGATTTAGTGAACAACCTGGCATCAGAAATGGACCACTGGATTCCTTTCTTTTCTAAATTGAAAGCGCCTTATGGCAAGTTTTCCGTATTGGGTAATCACGATTACGGTGATTATGTACAATGGGAAAGTGAACAGCATCAACAAGCTAACTTGAACCAACTGAAAAATGTACACAAACAGATCGGTTTTAACCTGTTGCTGAATGAAGCGGTTCCAGTTAAAAAAGAGGAAGAATCTGTTGCACTAATCGGTGTAGAAAACTGGGGGAAAGGCGGTTTCCATAAATATGGTGATTTGGACAAGGCTACCCGTCATGTACCCGATGATGCATTTAAAATATTAATGTCGCATGATCCATCGCATTGGGATGCGGTGACTTTGGATCACGATCAGCATATCCACCTTACACTGTCAGGTCATACGCACGGCATGCAATTCGGCATCGAACTGTTTGGCTGGAAATGGAGCCCTATCAAATATGTTTATAAACAGTGGGCCGGCTTATACAACAAAAGCGGGAAATACCTGTATGTGAACCGTGGCTTTGGATTTTTAGGATTGAAGGGCCGTGTAGGTATCTGGCCGGAGATAACGGTTTTAACGCTGAAGAAAGCCATCGCGTAAATGGCTATTAGCGATATATAAATATCGTGAAATCCACTTCATCATAGTCTGTCTTAAGGATTACGTTTGGACTCAGTGTTTTGCAAAAGGCCAGTATTTCATCAGGATCGTAAGCTACTAAAGTGCCATCAACAGGCATATATCTCAGCAAATTAAAACCCAGGCCGATGGTACAATGGCTATAGAGCTTTTCAATCGCTTTATAAATAAATCCGTTGACAGAACTGCCATAATTGAGCGAACCGCTGGCTAATACATAGTCGCAAATAGGGAGATCAGCATGTAAAAAGTTGCGGGCTATAAAAGTCGTATCTGGTAAGTGCCCATATCGCGTAATGGCTTTATCTGCCAGCTCTGGTATTTGTTCTACGCCATAATAGTGTGCCATTTCCGGATAGCGTTCTTTCAGAAACGAATAGAGGTCAGCGTAACCGCAACCAGCGTCCATTACAGTCTTTCCGTTCAGGTCGGCTATGCCTGCCAATGCATCAAATCGTACCCGCTGATCATGTTCATTTCTCCAGCCTAAAGCAAAGCTGCTATCCGCGCCATGACCCGCAATCATCGTGCGGTGGTAGCTAAATATCCTGGAAGAATCGTCAAGAGAACCCACAGTCCTAAAGTAATGAGAAATCCAGTTATTATTTAAACCCGTTATCTATTGCGACACCACACTCGGAGTACTCGGCAGAGGCGAAACCGTTACAGGTATGGCAGTCTCCGGACTGGTGCACCCACCATTTGTAGTCGTCACATAATATGTGGTGCTGCTTGTCAAAACAGGCGTTGTTATACTCGCCGAAGTACAACTGCATACTAAATTATGGTTTACATCATACCAATGGTAGGGCCCTCCCGGTGCTGTTGCGGTAAGGGTGGCCGTGTTTCCGGTGCAAATAGTTACCGGCGGAGCAGAGGGTGCCACTGGGTTGGTTACTGTCATGTTGATTGACTGGTTAATCGACCCGCAGCCGACTACAGCCGACTGATCAGACTGATCGTTTACCGCAACGCTATATGTACCGGCCGTACTGACTGTGATAGATGCCGTAGTTGCTCCGTTGCTCCATAAATAACTATATGCCGGATCACCCCCGCTGGGTGTTGCTGTTAATGTAACCGAATTGCCCGCACAAATTGTTGGATTAGAAGAAGTCAGTGACACAGTAAGCGGAGCATAAGTATAAACTCTTACCGTATCACTTTTAGTGAGTGTGCTGCACGGCGACTGTTCGATACCTGTAACTTTATAATCGATATAAGCAGGTGACCCACCGGAAGGGGTCACATTCACGGTCGAAACACCTGATGTCTGGCTCAGATAGGAGTTATAAGCACCCTGGGTTCCCGGATAAATAGATGTCCAGGTTATCGTTGGCGTCTGCAACCCGGTAACACTCATAGTGCCGGTACAACCCTGTCTTAAATTTATGTCGGAAGAAGTGGAAATACCGGTTGTTGTTGTGAATGTGATGTCAATCGCATTATTGCCTGGTTTGCAAAAAGTAATAATAACAGAACTTAGTCCTGATATACACGCGGACTGATTAACATTAAAAGGGCCATTGCAATCCAGGTAATATTTATCAGACGCGGCGAACTGACCGGATGTGATAGCAAGAACGTCTGTTTGCGGGTTGATCAATACTTTATAACTTACACAATTATTTCCGCCGCAACAATTTCCGCTCCGGCTGCTTCCCGGCTGAGTGTATGTAGTATCAGCATGACCAGACAAGTCCACCACAATAGGAACAGAACATTGTGCAAATCCTTTATTGCTCAGAACAATAAATAGAAATAATAAGCCTAGCCTGATGAAATTATTAAACATAACACTCCTGGCCGGCATTGAAAGCAATAGCCGCAATTTATTGTATACGTTATTGTCCGGCCTTAGTAATAACATTTCTCATTTATTGATTTCAACTTACCTTCCTTCAAAAATAAACCTATCGAGATTTCGTGCGAACCATAATTATAATTGGCCAGCGGCGTCAGCGAATAATCAAACGAATAACCTATTCTCAGTTTCTCGTTGACAAAAAACTGCACCATCGCCACCAACGCATTAGACTTTTCGAGGCCGCTTTGCAGGTTTGGTTTATTGTACAATGGCACGGCGGTACGGTATGTGCCACCTACCCATATCGCTTCGTTCAACAGCACAAAAGTATTCAGGTCGAGGCTTGTGGGGCCACCCCTGTCATCCTTCAGCATAATTGACGGACGTAGCATGATATCGTCATTAACAGGCATATAAAAACCTGTCGTAAAATAAAAATGCGGGATCGGTATAGGTACACTTACAGTTTTGTCGACTGAGGTTTTTGCCAGCCAGCTCGATAAAAGATTATCTACCGAAGCACCGATAAAAAACTTATTATCAGTATATAAAACCCCAAGCCGCGCATCCGGAAGAATAGCACCCTGGTATCCTGTTGGTATGTTTGCATCGCCTGTTTGGGCAGGATTGAGTTTTGAGCCATCGATACCCGCCTGTGAAAAACCTCCGCCAATACCAAAAGCCAGCCTGCTTTTTCCATCCTCATCCATTTGCAGGCGATACGCATAATTGGCATACACAGAGGTTGCACTTTGCGCGCCGATCCTGTCATTGGCAACGAGAAGGCCTAACCCTACTTTAGTATCATTTACCGAACCATCTATTGATGCTGAAAAGCTTTGAGGCGCACCCTGAAATCCAGTCCATTGCGACCTGTAAAAAGAGTACAAGTAAATGTCCTGCTTATAACCCGCATACGCAGGATTAATAAACAGCCCGTTAAACATATACTGGCTGTACTGCGCATCCTGCTGGGCAAAGGCTGCAATCCCTGCGAACAGAAAAAGCACTATGATCATTATCCTTTTCATCTGTCTTTTCTCAATAGGGTGATATAACCATGATAATCTTCCCATACATCAGCTGCGCTCTTCACTTTCAGGATATAGAAATAAGTGCCTTCGCTCAGGCCGTTTCCGGTCCACTCGTTGTGATAGTTTTTCTCCTGGAAAACACTGTTACCCCACCTGTTAAAGATCACGATGTTATTTTCAGGATATTTAGGCAGGTCTTCGATGGTAAATGTGTCATTGAACCCATCTCCGTTTGGAGTAAACACATTCGGAATATTGAGTCCCAGTATATTTTTAGTATCGCTTGAAAAGTTATCGGCCGGATTTGCATCCAGTTGCTGAGAAGTCACCGAAGCGGTGTTGGTAATATTGCCATGATTGAGCCCGCTTGCCATATAGGTAAGCTCGGCGGAGGCTTTCACATCAAGTTCACCCACTAACCAGGTTAATGTATGGCTGGATGGATCATAATTCGCGGAACCAGTCGATACGGTATTAACCGACATATATTGCAGTTTATCAGGCAAAGTATCTTTTACAACAACATTGGTGGCAACCAGCGGTCCTTTATTGTGGATATTTAATATGTACTCATACGGCTCGTTCTCTCTCACCTGCTTGTTTTCAGAATGTTTAGTGATACCTACGTCCACCCGGTCTTCGATCACTTTAACTTCAACAGCATCTGATGTTGGAGAAGCACAACCTTCCTGGTTATACGCTACAACGGTATAAATACCCCCCTCAGAAACCTTGTAACTATTCGTAATAGCTCCGCTTATCGGCTGCCCGTTTTTGTACCACTGATAAGAAACAGCGTTCTGTACATTAGCGTGCAGCGTAACAGATTGCCCCTTATAAATGGTTATTACTGTATTAGGTGAACCATATGCTCTCGAATGGAATATCATAACGAAGCCTATAACAGAAAATATTATAAGAAACCTAAAAAAGCACGCTATACAGTCCTTTTTCATACATGTTAGTTCTGTATAATCAGCCACTTATTAGTTAGCAGGCGATTAGTTCCATTGAATAGTCGGCGTAGCAGGTATTGGATTTACGGTAATTGTTTGCGTAGCCGTAACAGTACAGGTCGCCGGGGTAAATGTCGACGAATAAGAAACATCAACAGTGTATGTTACAGAGCCGGCAGCAGTTTCAGTTCCGGTATAGGTGCTTGAAGTAGCGCCTGGCAGGGCTACCCCATTCCTTTTCCATTGATACGTGTAACTGTAGTTTGCATCATTTACCGGGGTCGCCGTGAGTGTAATTGAAGTCGGATTGGCTGTGGTACTTGCGCAGACCGCTGTAGGACCGGCAATTACAGGGGTTATTGGCGGCAATACAAATACGTTATACGGTGTTGACATATCAGACAAGCAGCCGGTTGCATTTTCTGTAACAAGCGCATAAGTATAGTAGCCTGAGCCGGCAGCTGTTGCGGGAGATGCAGTTTCAGTATAAGTGTTGCTGGCACTTGATTGCACCAGCACCATAGTGCCCGATGAGTTTTTTTTATACCACAGGTACTGTGAAGCGACAGTTGAACTTTTGAGCAATACCTGCCCACCACTGCAAACATATTGTTGTATGTTTCCCGATGGAACCGACGGGTCGCTGGGACCAGAGAATGGCGTCGCCACCTGGGCCGATGCTGCGATTGAAAAACAAGAAATAAGAATAACAAAGAATGCTTTAATAAGCGGGGACGGTGTTTTCATATTATTGCGATGAGAGTTTAATATCTCCCTTTTACGGAATAATAACTCAATGGTTCATCCTATTTCACCAATAATTAAGTTTATTAACTATTGAACAATCATTTATATATCAATTTAATATGAAAAATACTTAAACATACGTAACACAATAGTTACAATAAATAATATTAATAAATACAACTTCCGTATAAAAGCTAAGAAATGTTGCAGCGCTTTGTTCTTTCATCTTAATTTGTAATTTCAACAATTATTACCTAACAGAAGTTAGTATATTTATTGTTTCGCCCCTGATTACATGCAGAAATATTCCAAGCAAACGCGTTTACTTTTGGCTGTCGACTGTATCATATTCGGTTTCGACGGAGTTGAATTGAAGATACTTTTAATAAAACGCGGCTTTAACCCCGAGAAAGATAACTGGAGCCTGATGGGCGGCTTTGTGCAGGCCAATGAAAGCATTGACCAGGCGGCCAACCGGATACTGAAAGAACTAACCGGCATAGAAGGAGTTTATCTTGAACAGCTGTATACTTTCGCTAATCCCGACCGCGACCCGATAGAGCGTACCGCCTCGGTTTGTCATTTTGCGCTGGTGGATATCCATAAGTATGAAGCACAATTAAATAATGATTATCACGCAGAATGGTTCCCGTTAAAAAAATTCCCTAAGCTGATATTTGACCATAATGAAATGGTGGAGATGGCCGCCAAGCGGATACGTTATAAAGCCGCCTTCCACCCTATTTTATTTGAATTGCTGCCCGATAGATTTACGTTACCACAACTACAAATTCTGTATGAGAACGTATACAATACTACTATCGATAAAAGGAATTTCAGCAAACGTGTACTGGCAACCGGTCTGTTGATAAAACTCGCCGAAAAAGATAAAGCCAACTCAAAACGCGGCGCGTTCTATTACAGGCTGGATACGCAAAATTATTACGCTAAATTCCAAGCCTTTTTAAACTTTATTCCTAATCCGGATACGTTGAGGTATTAGAGCAGATTCATCAGTTTTTTCGATCACTTCTTCACCTTCTTTAAACGCAAGAACGGATAGCAAAAATCGATAACAATTGCGATATTAGATACTGATGGCTAAAACCGTCATTACCTGATACCTCAATGAAAAAAGTAGTATTTCGATTTAAGATCATAGTCCTTATTTTGTCGGTAGTGGTGCTGGCATCATGCAAACAGAAAAGTTCCTCTCCCTCAAAAGAAACGATAAAAGAAATTGACCTTAAGCGCGGTGAACTTGTTTTATGCGGATCGTCTGAAAAGCGTTTTGGCACCGTTAAATTTTTGTTTTCTGGTGAAGGGAAAATAAAGGACGATTTTAACCTGGCTATAGCTTTGCTGCATTCGTTTGAATATGATGAAGCGGAAAAGGCTTTTGCGAAGGTTATCGATGAAGATCCCGGATGCGCTATGGCCTACTGGGGCGTAGCAATGTGCAACTACCATCCGCTATGGACACCGCCAACCGGCGCCGAGCTTAAGAAGGGGGCCAAAGCAATTGAGGTTGCCCGCTCTATCACCACAAAAACCAAAAGAGAAACAGAATATATCGATGCGGTTTCGGCATTTTATAAAGATTGGGATAAGGTTGATCATCATACCCGGTGCCTGGATTTTGAAAAAGGGATGGAAAAAGTGCATTCTGATTACCCCGACGACAAAGAAGCCGCGATATTCTACGCCTTAGCCCTGGATGCCGCCGCCGATCCTGCGGATCAGTCTTTTGCCAATCAAAAAAAGGCCGGAAAAATATTGTTTGATCTATACCCCGGCGAACCGGAACATCCCGGGATCGCCCATTATATCATTCATACCTATGATTATCCGGGACTGGCTACAGCAGCCCTGCCGATGGCGAGAAAATATGCCTCAATAGCACCATCGTCGGCACATGCACTGCACATGCCTTCACACATTTTCACCCGGCTCGGCCTTTGGGACGAATGCATCAAATCAAACCTGGTCTCCGTTTCTGCCGCCAAATGTTATGCACCAGCGGCGGGCATTACGGGCCATTGGGATGAGGAGCTTCATGGACTGGATTACCTCGTCTACGCCTACCTGCAAAAAGGTCAAAACAAACTTGCAAAAGAACAATGCGATTACCTGGGCAAGATCACCGATGTTTACCCTATTAACTTTAAGGATGCTTATGCATTTGCTGCGATCCCATCCCGTTATGTGCTGGAAAATAAGCAGTGGAATGAAGCCACCCAATTAAAAATGCAGCCAGTCAATTTCCCCTGGAAAAACTTTCCTTGGCAGGAAGCAATTGTGCACTTCACCAGGCTGATGGGTGACGTGCATACAAACAGGCTGGATTCGGCAAATGCTGAACTGGCAGCGCTTAACAGCAACCATGATTCGTTGGTGAAGCAAAAGGATGCTTATAAAGCCAATCAGGTACAAATACAGATCAAAACTTCTGAGGCATGGATAGCGCTGAAACAAGGAAAAACCGATGAGGCTTTAGCTATTATGAAGACAGCCGCGGATATGGAAGATAAAACCGAAAAGCACCCGGTAACACCCTGTGAAGTCCTCCCGGCAAGAGAGTTATTAGGGGATATGCTATTGGAAATGAACAAACCTGCAGAAGCCTTAGACGCTTATGAGGCAGATCTGAGGAAAAACCCCAACCGCTTTAATGGAGTGTATGGCGCGGGTATAGCTGCGGAAAAGTCCGGAGATAAAACCAAAGCAAAATCCTATTACCGTCAATTGCTGGCATTTGCAAATGCAGAGATTCCGGAGAGACCAGTGCTGGTTAAGCTCAAACATTTGCAGGCATCAAAATGAGAAATCCAAATACGACAGAGGCAAAATACACAACGTCCATTGAGGTGGTAAAATCTCCGGAAGTTGTTTTCAATCATCTCCTGCATGATGTTGCAAAGTTCTGGCCGGAGGATTTTGAAGGAGAAAGCAGCAAACTCAATGACGAGTTTATATTCCGGTCGGGCGAAGGATCACATTATTCAAAAAATAAGGTGATTGAATTAGAGCCCAATAAAAAGGCGACCTGGCTGGTAACCGAAAGCATCCGCAAAACCGACAACTTTGACTGGACCGGAACAAAAATGATATTTGAGTTAACGCCCAAAGGTGATTATACCCTAATAGAATTTACCTATGATGGGATTATTCTGGAAGGAGAATATGACAGGTTGGTTCGGATTTGTGATGTGGTGATTGGGGAGATGTTGTATGGGTTTATTAATAACGCCTGATAATTGTAAATCCATTCGTTAATATTCTATCCACAAATAGTAAATTACTAACTTTATATATTTCTTTATGAAGAATGATTTTATCCGTTTGATTGCGACAGTTTGCTTTATAACATTCACATACTTTGCAAACGGGCAGCAGCAAACGAGAAACGATTGGATAGTTAATTATCTTGATGGAAAAAAATTCTACGCCCTTCTAGGTGAATCATGTGCTGAAACTACTAATGGAGATTATATGTATTCAGAGCATTGTGTTTTGATATTTAATAAAAACAAAGTAAGTGTAAAACATTATTCAAATAGGGATCGCAGTTATAAACTCAAAGAAGAACCTAAAACTGAAGAAGCAGTATATATAATTAAAAACGACACTATTGTAGTGGAGGGTCTTAAATATTTACCACTTATTGCAGATATTCCAAAAACCCCAAATGATATACAACTACGTATTTACACGCCGTTTGATTATTTTCATCCTGATAGAAAACATATATATTTTACCGAATTAAGTAAAGGGGTGAAAACATTTATTGCACAGTCTCCATAATGTTGATGCGACGCTGTCCGAAGTTTTGCCACTTCGGACAATTATGCAAGTAGTCTCCGCCTACCTAAGCGAAAGCTATCTTCCCCCACCCCATCTCACTATCCAAAGCCTGATCCACGGACTTAAAAATATGGCTACATAAATTAAACTTATCCACGGCTGATAATCAACATAAAATGCATGCGCCGATAATGAATAAGGATGTTTGATCAATACAAAACCGACACAATCGACAACTATTGCTAACACAAGCCATAATATTGCTAGATTCAGGGTTTCGGTTTTTTCGGCACCAAGATTTATATTGCGGCGCTTCCTGAAATATATCCATGCAAATAAAGTCCATACAATTAGCATGATTAGCACATGATAGGGCACGGTTGCCAGAAATACAGGCGTTTGTACCGGACTCACTCCGGGTAGCGGTGGAGGCAGGTTGTTGATCAATCCGTAACATTCCGTAGTGGCTGCGGCGAGAATGGTTACAATGATGTAGGCGACAAAGAATAAAGCCAGTGCTCTTATAAAGTTTAGTTTCATGACTATGATTTTTAAATTCAAAAACCTTAGTCGCGCTTTATTGGTGATGGGTTACACATTAATGTTTTCGAACAACACAGAGTTCCGAACGCAGGGTCCTCTGCGAGAGACCCTGCTAAGACAAAAATAACGCAGGATCATTTGCGAGAGATCCTGCTAAGACGCTTAAGACTTTCGACTCAGAACTACCGACTTAAAAATAAATCCTGACGTTTAATGCCAGAAATGTGCCTCAAAACAGTTTTTTAACAGATTTTTGTTCTATATTCATCCCGAATCTACCTCCTATATATTGCAACCTGTTAAAAGTAATCTGAATATAACAACTGGTTTTCTGATACGAAAATTCCGGATCAGTAAAGGCTGGGACCAGGCCACCATAGCGGCAAAACTGGATATAACGCGCAGTTCGTATTCAAAAATTGAATCCGGCTCCACTGATGTAAACTTATCCCGGTTAGAACAAATCGCCTTTATTCTCGACGTTAAATTGATAGACCTCCTATCCTTCGACCCTGAACAGGAAATGCGGGATGCTTCGCGTTATTTGTCTACGCTCGCCCAGATCCGGGAGAAAGACCGTTGTATTGAACTATTATTGCGCCAGATCGTTGAGCTTGCCCATCAATTAAAATTTGGCCGGGAAAACCTGGGACCGGAAACCAAATAGCGCTGTCAGTTTGAGCTGGTCGAAGACTATGTGGTTGAGGCCAGTCCGCACATCCTTCGACAGGCTCAGGATGACCCGACACTTGGAATTGTTAATGAAAGTTAAATTTTTTAACCGGCAACAATATGCATCAGTGTTCGTCCGTATTTACATTACATTTAGCTACTAACACTATGAAATATAAGATCAAATTGCCTGACGGAACCGCACAATTTATTCAGATAACCAGTGCCTATTTTAAAACCTGGCATGTATGGATGGTAAAGTTTGACGACGGAAAAACTGCTATGCTTTTTAAAATAGGCGGCGAGTGGATGCAAAGAACGGAGGATTTTCTTGAATTTCCGGTCCTGAAAGAACTTGGTTCGTTTATCGACAAGATCATAGTTAAAAGAAAGATATCTTTAGGATAGTAAACTGTATAGCAAAGAAAAGCCTTAAGTTTTTGACTTAAGGCTTTTCTTTTTTAAGTGATTGGTCTATTTTTTTACTCCATAAAATGTTGTTCCTCCAGTTTTCGTAGTCACTTCTAATTCATGAGTTATTGCCTTTTTATCTTTATTAACTAAGAGAAGGTATTTCCGCAAAATTTTCTTTTGCTGCGGCGTTCCGATTTTAAGAACAGTATCAATATGTCTCTTGAAAGCTCTTACGAACAAACTGTCGTTACCAAAGTCCGCGAAGCAGGCAATTTTGCTGGCGGTCAAGTCTGTTGCGCTATTCTTATACGTGGCGACATCTAACTTATATTTATGCTCCCTACTGTTATAAATATATTCAACATTGTCTTCGCCGTTAATTAAAGGAATATCATCATGCGCACACCATGAACAGTCAGTTTTAAAAATACTGCCTGGAAAAAAGTTGTAGGTATAATCTACTGATACCTCATCGTCCGAATCACCACTGAATTCAAATCCTGATTTTACCGCTTGGTTCATATAAAGTCCCCACCCGTAGATATGGGCATCGTTAATTATATCCAGGCATTTATAAACATGATTGTCTACTAACTTATAAAAACTGTATCCATCGATATATACACCCGAACCATGGTCGTAAACCCGGCGCAAATAAAATGTTTTGTTTTTAGTGAAATTATTAGCGACATACAGAGTAGGTGAGCTATAAAATGTTTCAACATCCTCTTTATAAATAAGGTACCAATCGCCGTTTACTTGTTTAAATAAACATAGATAAGGGTAGTCAACATCCCATCCCTGCAAACACAGGAGTTCATCTTTACCATCGCCATCCAAATCCACGTGGACTGAACTAAAAACAAACCCATAATCTGGGTTTATATGTTCTGCATGAGGGTTATGTATAGTGTCAGGTTTGATTAGTTTTGCAAACTCATTCAATAGAGTAGTGTCCGGTTTTTTGTAAGAAAAATGGGTTGCTTTCTCAATCCAACTGTCGGGTATTTTTTTCCAGTTCGCATTGATATTTACATTATTTTCATGAGTTCTGTGACATGAAAGAACAAGTAAAACAGAGATGAGGATGATAAGGCAAGGCAGGCGGTTCATATCTATAAATTTCTCTTAAATTTAAGATATTCCGCGCTTTATTCTACAGTTGCCGGGAATAAAAAATTGTATTGTTCGAGAGACTTAAAATAACAAAAGCCTTAAGTCGAACGCTTAAGGCTTTTCTTTTTGAAAGACAACCGCTTAAGATTTACGGTTGAATTGTTTGATCTGGTCTGAAACCTGGTCGATGGTTTGGGTGGCATATTGTTTGCCTTTTTCCATCCATTCAGGCGCTTTATTGGTCAGTTCATCTAAGATCGACGTTCCGTCTTCTCTTTTGCGTACCAGATAGGCAACACCTGCTGCCAAAGCTGTACTTGCTAATATTATAGGTAATAATTTCATAGTCTTATGTTTTTAATATAAGAAAGAACGTTGCAGAAGGTAAATTGTTGTAAATCAATTGTGCATTAAAAAAACCAATATTTCCCAGGATATAAAATGGCAATTGGTAAAGATTTTATACTATAGATGTAATAGAATCCTCACACCGCAGAAAAGCCGGCACAGATGAAGGTTTTACCGTAATTGAATACTGATCTGAGCCGAAAAATTGTCAATCACTAACGATAGCTGCTGCATCTTCGGTTCTTCTTTTCGCAGCTTGTTGTAGGTATCCTTATCATAGTAATCGCCAAGATATTCCAATCCATCCAATAATTTTATGGAGCAATCCTGTAGCTGTTGTTCCCTGGCATTAATGATGGCTTGAGTTATTCCATGGTCAAAACCATGCAGCACGACTCTCAATTTTTTAAAACCGGGGGTATAGGTGCCGTCCGCTTTTGAAAAAGTTATCAGCTTTTGCGCCGGGTCAAAAGAAATCGTTCTTTTATAAAAATCACCCTGTTTATACTCAAACCCATCGCCTGCATCTTCATAATAGGTAAAAGTGTTGCTCTGCTGGCCGTTATACACATGCACGGTCAGCGTATCGCCCGGGTTTTCCTTTGTGGACTGCACAAGCCCCTGCATGGGAATAATGGACGAGCCTTTTACATAGACGGGGATTTGAAAAGCAGGAACTTCTTTGGCAATTTCTTTGTTGCCGCCTATCCGTTCATCGGTATACAGGTCGTACCATTCGTCATCGGGTAAATAGATCTTCTTTATATTTTCTTTGGTGGTAACGGGTACTATCATCAAAGCGTCGCCAAATAAAAACTGATATTGGTAAAGGTTATCATACACCTTTTCGTCATGCGGATAGTTGATGCATAAACTTCGTGCTATGGGCATTCCTGTAAGTGATGCTTCATAAAATTTGGAGTAGATATAAGGCATCAACCGGTAACGAAATCCGATATATGATTTAGATATCATTTCTGCCTCTTCGCCATAGCTCCATGGCTCGTTAGCGGGTGCAAAGAATTCTTTATGGTTACGTACGTAGGGCGAAAAAACACCCACCTCGATCCATCTTTTAAAAAGTTCTTTACTTCCGTCGCCAATATATCCCCCAAGGTCGGGACCGACGAACGGGATACCCGATAAGCTCATCTGGCTGTTGAGTAATACGCCGCTTAATAAACCTTCGTCGCTTGCCGTATTATCGCCGCTCCAGACAGCCGAGTACCGCTGAACACCCGCAAATGCCGAACGGGTTAATACAAACGGCCGGTTGCCGTTATTGTATTTCAAACCTGCCTCATAACTGCTTCTGGCCATTTGAAAACCATAAAGATTTTTTGCTTCCTGCGCATCTGCCTTTCTTCCATCGAAATCGAATTGCAAATTATCCGGCAAATAACTGCCCGATACGGCCGGCTCATTCATGTCATTCCAGTAGCCTCTAATGCCATTATCCTGCATCCATTTCATCTTATCCACCCACCAGCTTCTCGTTTTGGGGTTGGTATAATCAGGCAAAAGAACCCGGAGGGGAGCTATTTCTGTTTTAAATAACCTACCATCGCTGTATTTTACAAAAACACCTTTTTTTAAGCCGTCGGTGTAAGAGTCGTAAGTGCTGTCAATATTTACACCGGGATAAACCGACGCCGTTAACCTGATACTCATAGCAGCAAGTTTAGCAGATAATGCCGGCAGATCCGGGAAACGTTGTTTATTTGTTCTGAAAGGTTGATAGTCCTGCTGGTAATCGGCATCGAGTACAATGCCATCTAAGGGAATTTGCTTTTCGCGGAACGATCTTGCGATCCATTCTACTTTGTTTTGCGGATAATAGGTGCACCTGCTTTGCTGGTAACCCAGGCTCCATTTAGGCGGTAAGGGCATTCTGCCGGTCAATGATGTATATTGCTCGAGTATTTTACCAACGGATTTATCATAAATAAAAAAATAATCCGCATCGCCGCCATCGGCACTAATAGACATAAATGGAGTGGATGACGCAAAATTGAAAAACGTTTTATAACTGTTGTGGTAGAAGATACCGTATTGCTGCCTGTGATGTATTCCAATATAAAAAGGAATGCTAATATACATGGGTAAGCGGGGATCTCCGTATTTATAGGTATCGGTATTATTCAGCGTAATACCCATGCCTTTTTTATCCAGGTTGCCGAGCGCTTCACCCAAACCAACAAAACGTTCGCCATCCTGCAGCTTTTTATATGAGCTTACTTTGTTTCCCGAGAATATAGTTCCGTCGGCTTCTGCATCTTCATTAATTACCTCACCGGCATTGTTTTTAAAACTCACCCGAAAAAGTGGATCTTTCTCCACCACCACGATAATAGTTTTTGTTTTTAGCAGGATGGTTTTATTGCTGTCAGTAACAGAAACATCAAATGCAGGGATCTCGCTGCTTGTAAGCGCATAAGAAAAATTATCAAATTTCTTTTTTTTAGAAACCCGTACGCGGATGATATGATCATTGTAAGCATGAATATCAAAAATAGCGTTCGCCGTTTTTCCCGTTATACCTCCTGGAATTTTCTTGTAGGATATTATTTTACCAACTTGTTCTACCTGCGCAAAAAGATGAATTGTTACCAGGAAGAATATCCAAAACAGGCATGCCTCTTTGATGAAAAGCGCTTCTTTTATTTTCATTATTCTTTTTGGGGTGGAAAGGCAATATCGTAAATAGTATGGAAATTTAAATAAAGGTAGAAGGTTATAAAATTCTTGTACTTCTATATGCATAAAAAAGCCATTTCTTGTTAAAGAAACAGCTTTATTTTTGATATGATCCCATCAGGATTCGAACCTGAGACCGACAGATTAGAAATCTGTTGCTCTATCCAGCTGAGCTATGCATTGAAGCCATTTTCTACGTGTTTTATAACAAAGTGCACCGAAACTGCACCGCTATGTCAAATCCTCCATCTAATTTCACCGAAATATAATCGCCTCAGAAGAAGACTTAAATCATCGTTCCTTTGTTTATTTTCATTTCAACGACAGACCACAAAGACAGTATCAGAGCATCTCCCAGTTTCAATTAAGTATTAAACCCCAAAATATTTTCGTAATATCAATTGAATTTTTCGATATTGCATAAGTAAACCCTAAATCACAATCATGAACCTTAATAGCACCCCTTAGTAGACTTCATAACTTAGAAGCTACGAATGCTTCAATCTAGTTCCTTTAGTTCATTTTCTTTTTTACCTGATCTTATATGCAATTTAAATTACCCCGCATCATTTGCGCATTATTTGGAGCGCTTTTTTTTGCTGCTTTAAATATTGAAGCACAGACATCCCAGACACAATATTTTGTACCTCAACCATTCCCGCGATCGCCGACAGCGACAGCTTTGGAAAAGTACGGTACATACCAGGTAAACGAATATACAGGTGTGCCGGATATCTCGATACCATTATATACAATAGAGGCCGGCGGATTTAAAGTGCCTATTACCTTATCGTATCATGCCTCAGGCAATAAAGTAACAGATGTAGCCAGCTGGGCAGGGCTCGGTTGGTCAATATCAGCCGGAGGGCAGATCACGCGCAAGGTCATGGGCAGGCCGGACGACGGCTCAGAGGGCTATCTTTTGGGAACGATGAAACTTTCAGGAACATATAGCCAAACAAATACCAATGATCTGAGCTTTTTTGAAAACGCATCGAATGGGACCTATGACACCAAGCCTGATATCTACTCCTACGATTTCCCGGGGCATTCGGGTAAGTTCTTTTTCGACGGGTCTAACGGTACCAGTTTTGTCCCGCGAATGATACCTTATTCACCGGTAAAGGTTGACTATGCCATTGGCTCACACTTTACCCTGACAGATGAGAATGGGAACCGTTATAAATATGGTGACGGGGCGACCGAGACAACATCATCATCAACAGGGGGAGCTATTGGGGTTACCAGCGCCTCGGCCTGGAAATTGGAGAATATGAGCAGCCAGAACCGGAGGGACACTGTATCATTCAGTTATCAATCAGAAACCGTAGTTTATCCTGCAGCTGACGGCGAGATATTAACAGTAGTTGACGATATAGATAGAAAGACAACCCAAATACCAACTGTATTTTCGCCTACCTATACAAGCTTTTCAACACCTGGAAACAGCAACATCACAACGGAGCTTTTACCGCAGGAGATTGATTTCAAAAACGGTAAGGTGGTATTCGAACTTAGCAGCACAACGCGCACAGATGTAAATGTTGGCACCTATCCTCTGCATGGGTTGGCGGACATGAAAGTCTATAAGTATAATTACGGCACCCATGCAATGGAACTGGAAAAAACGATCATTTTCTGGCAAAGCAACTTTAAGGATCCTACAAATACCTTCTTGCGACTGCGGCTGGACTCTATCCAGGTTCTCGACAAAGCAGGCAGCGTGATCCAGCATTACCGGTTCGATTATAATACATCGGTCTCTTTACCGGATTATACGTCAAAAATGCAGGATTTCTGGGGGTATTTCAACAATGTAAATAATAGCCAACTGACCCCACAAATGGTCATTCCCTATCAACCCTTTTCAGAAGATTCACCGACAACGGTAACCATAGGCAGCGACCATCTTAACGGGAGGGTAAGCGATTCTACACAGATGCAGGCATATATACTGACGGGGATTCATTATCCCAGCGGAGGGTATACAACATTTAGCTATCAAAGCAACCAGTATTATAATGGCGACACGCTCAAGGTCGCGGGCGGTTTGCGGATAAAGTCAATCAGTAGTTATGACGGCATTAATCCCACTCCGGTAGTAAAGACTTATATATACAATTCAGCTCGGCCGAATTTTGCCCAGGGTTTGAATAATTTTGGTCCCGGCGGGATGGATTATTTCAGCACCGCGCAAACGCAAAAGGATTGGGAACAAGCGCGGTTGAACTGGATTGTGGTAGCCACTGCACAAGTTCGTACCTTTTACTCAAGTCCGCATATCGATCTGGAAGGCTATGATGGGTCGATCGTCGTCTACCCTTCAGTAACGGAATACATCGGAACGCCGGGAAATAATGCAGGCCGCACGGATTATGCATTTACAGATACTCAGGACCTGACATCTGATGCATCCCGCCTGGGAAATATGATCTATATCAGCCGCTATTATGCCCGTGGCCAATTGATCTCCAAAAAGGAATACCTGCGCAAATCAGATGGCAGCTATCAGCCAGTTAAACTGACCAGTAATATTTATTCCAATTTCGGCAGCGGTTCGGATTACCAAAGTGTTGGGCTTAGCATTATCAGGAATACTTATAATGGAGGAACCGATGGCAGCAACCCGATGTATTCAAATGGGGATAACGATGATACAACCCCTGGCATATTTACGGTAAACTATTATGATATCGTATCCAACGATAACTACCTGAAGAGTACGACGACCAAGGTATACGATCTGAATGATACGACAAAGACATTGTCATCATCAGTATCCTACACTTATGACGACACCACACACCAGCAGGTGCATTTGACTACGCACATAGACAGCAAGGGCAACAAGCACATTTCTGTGAACAAGCATCCGTACGACTACCTTGTTGGGTCAACAACAAATAATGCTGTGCTGGACAGTATGATCAACCGTCATATGTATGGCGAAGTGGTTGAAAAATGGGATAGCCTGCGCAATGTGACCACCTCGGTAAATGCCGTAGTAGATGGCCAATTGAATCAGTATAAGAATGGCTATATTGCTAATACTATCGTTCCGTCAAAGATCAGTACGCTGAGTGTGTTGCAGCCGCTGACAAATTTCACCCCGTCGACAGTTACTTCTGGTACCCTGACAGGAGATTCCCGCTATGTGCAAATGATCAGCTTCGATCAGTATGATGCCCAGAATAACCCAATCCAGTATACACCCCGTAACGCTGCACCAACATCGATCATCTGGAACTACCAGTATGAGAACCCGGTAGCGCAGGTGAAGAATGCCACAACAACATTTGGCAGCACCACACAGATAGCCTACACCAGCTTTGAGGGGGATAACCACGGTAACTGGTATTATACGGGCACACCGGTGTATAGCCCTTATGCACCATCGGGTACTATGGTTTATTCATTAGCTTCCGGGTCAATCAGCTTTAATGGTTCACTGGATAATACAAAGAGTTATATTTTGTCGTACTGGAGCAATAATGGAGCGGCAACTGTTTATACAGGCACTTACCTGACCGGAACGTCAATGACAACGGTCAACGGCTGGACCTATTACGAATATACCGTTCCCTCGGGCACAACGGCCATTACTATCAGCGGAACAACAACCATTGATGAGCTGCGCCTTTACCCTACAACGGCCCAGATGACCACGTATGCCTATGACCCGACAGGCGTAGTAGACATCTCTGATGCAAAGGGACTGAACACCTCGTTCGAATATGACTTTGCCCAGCGGCTGAAAAACACCAGGGACTTTTATGGCAACATCACTGCCAGCTATGGTTACCATATGTATGACCAGACCGTGGGCAACCAGGCACAGTCGGGCACATTCACACGAAACAATTGCCCGCCAAATACTACGCCCGGCTCGCTGACTTACTCGGTTCCTGCAAACAAGTATTATTCTTCCACGCTGGCTTCGGCTAATGCTGATGCCGTATATGACAAGAACGTTAACGGGCAGATCAAGGCAAACGCTAATTGCGGCTGCCCTCAAATAATGGTGAGTTTTACGCTTAGTAATTCCAGCGGGCTTACCGGTTACCAGGCGACCTTTAGTGGTATTGCGACACCATATAATTTCCCATCATCCGGAACGACGGTAATGCAGGTACCGCAGGGAACATATACCACAATCTCTGTGAATGCAGTAGGCTCCGGTACACATAACTTCTCGCTCACGGGGCAAACTTCACAAAACGGCGCCCATTCCGCCAGTTTCAGCAACGTGTCCGTAACCACAGGCTCTAACCTCACCTTATCCGTACAGTAACCCATGAAAGCAATTAATCTTATCACCAGGTACATGTTATGCGGTTGTTGCATTTTGGCGCTGACAGCCAGAAGCTCTTTTGCACAAGCACCAAGCATATCTTACCCTACTCCCCAGGTTTATACCGCAGGTACAGCAGTCAGCCTGAACCCGGTCAATACCGGCCAGCCGGTACAGATCAATGGACAAACCACGACAATGGCAGGAAGCGGAACAGGCACCTTTGGGGATGGAACCGGCACTTCGGCAAGCTTCTGGCACCCTGAGGGAGTGGCAGTTGATGCCGCAGGCAATATCTATGTGGGGGATCCATCCAATAACAGGATCCGTAAAATAACGCCGGGCGGTGTTGTAACTACGCTGGCGGGAGGCACGGCAGGCTATGCAGATGGCCAGGGAAATGCAGCCCAGTTCAGCAGTCCAACAGGCCTCGCAATAGATGGTTCAGGCAACCTGTACGTAGCTGACAATGTGAATAATCGTATCCGTAAAATCACCCCGGGAGGGTATGTAACCACAATTGCCGGAAGCGGCGCTTCTGCCTATGCAGACGGACAGGGCACAGCGGCGAGCTTTTACAGGCCCCAGGGCGTTGCGGTGGACGGAGCAGGAAATGTGTATGTAGCCGATTGCCTCAACCATGCCATCCGCAAGATTACGCCGTCCGGAGTTGTCACTACGCTTGCGGGAAGTACCACACAGACTTCAGGTTCAACTGATGGCCAGGGGACGGCGGCCCGTTTTAACCGGCCATCTGATTTGAAGTTCGGTCCTGATGGCAATTTATATGTTGTTGACTGGTATAATAATATGATCAGGAAGGTGACTCTGGCAGGTGCTGTCACCACATTTGCCGGCAGTCTTACTGCAGGAAGTTCGGATGGGCAGGGAACCGCAGCCGGCTTTTATAACCCGGTAGGAATAGCAATTGATCCTGCGGGCAACATGTACATTACTGATGAAAACAACAATAAAATCAGGAAAATCACATCAGGCGGCCTGGTTACTACCATAGCCGGGACCGGAAGTGCCGGAACTACTAATGGAACAGGTTTCTCGGCTGCATTTGCTCAGCCATTCGGCATAGCTATTGATTCGACAGGCTTTGCTTATGTTGCCGAATACACCAATAACCTGATCCGAAAGGTAGCCATCAGGGCATTTACTTCCTCGCAATTATTGCCTGCCGGGCTGTGGCTGAACTGGCAAACCGGCGCTATCGGCGGAGCGCCGACGGCTGCCTCTGCGGCTGCAAACTACAGCATTACGGGCTATAACCTGTTCGGTTCGAGCACCGCTTCTATAAATATCACGGTCAATGCGGCACCGCTGGCAGCAGTGGGGCAAAGTTTGAACCAGAATTACGTCATTACCCAAACGCCCCGGCTCAGCGGGATGATGACCGACAGTGCGCTTTCATCTAACCAAACGGATAAAACAAAAGTACAGACATCCATTCAGTATGTGGATGGATTAGGCCGTCCAATCCAAACCGTACAGCGGCAGGCATCCCCGCTGGGCTATGACCTGGTGCAACCGCAAAGCTACGACCAGTACGGCAGGGAGACGACCAAATACCTGCCTTATGCACCGCAGGCAGGCACTGCAGGCGATTATAACCCCAATGCCCTTAAAGGAGACCAGGCGGCGTTTTATGCCAGTCCCCCTTCTGGCTCGGGTGTAAGCGCTATAACCAATCCTTACTCGCAGACAGGCCTTGATAACTCGCCGCTTAATCGCCCGGTGGAGCAGGGCGCTCCGGGACTACCCTGGCAGCTGAGCACGTCGAACATCGAAGGCGGAGGCCATACGGTAAAAATGGTTTATACAGTCAATAACGCAACCGCCTTTACAACCGACTCGGTTAACGGTAAGCAGGCAGCGAATTATTATTGTACCATCAACAGCAGTGGCAGCCGCACACTGGTTGCCAATGGTTACTATGCAGCAGGTACACTGAATGTGACCATCAGCAAGGATGAGAACTGGGTAAGCGGGCGTGGTGGAACTGTAGAGGAATACAAGGATATAGACGGGCAGGTTATACTTAAAAGGCAATACAACTATACCACTTCTCTGCAGGTTCTATCAACCTATTATATCTATGACGACCTGGGCAAACTGGCCTTTGTGCTGACACCTGCATCGGGTGCTGACGCAGCCGGAACGATCAGCCAAACCACGCTGAATAATCTCTGTTACCAATACCAGTACGACGAGCGGGGACGCCCGACACAGAAAAAGATACCGGGCAAAGGCTGGGAATTCACGGTATACAATGTGATGGATCAACCAGTAGCCACGCAGGACAGCCTGCAAAGGTTTAATAAGCAATGGATATTTACCAAGTATGATGCTATGGGCCGGGCGGTACAAACCGGCGTGTGGAACAATGGTGGCACAGCCGTAACACGGGCTTCGCTGCAAACCACGCTGAACGGCATCAACACCAACCTGTACGAAGCAACGGTGAATAGCGGCAACGGATACACCAATGTAGCATGGCCGACGAGCAATGTGGTCTCTACCCTATCGCTGGATTATTACGATACCTACGCCAATATTCCCGGCTTGCCTGCCACCTACACCCTGAGCAGCGGTGTAAGCCTGCTGACCAGGGGCTTGCCCACCGTAAAGAAAACAGCGGTATTAAACACCCCAACAAACCAGCTTTGGGATGTGATGTATTACGATGACCTGGGCAGGGCCACACAAACTTTTGCGCAGCATTATTTGGGAGGAGTGATCAATAACAATAATTACGACCAAACACTTACAACCTATAATTTCTCTAATCAGCCGACGACCGTCACGAGGAAACACTGGACAACCGCCACGATGACCTACCCTATGCTGATCGCTGCCAATACCTATATCTACGATCACATGGGGCGGAAGCTAAAAACCTGGGAACAGCTGACCTACAATAATAGCCCTACTACGAAAACGCTGATATCGAAGATGGATTATAACGAGATAGGCCAGGTGATGACCAAACACCTGCACAGTACGGACAGCCTGAACTTTTTGCAGAACGTTGCTTACACCTACAATGAGCGTGGCTGGCTGCTGAGCAGCAGCGCCCCGCTGTTTGCCATGAACCTGTATTACAACACCAGTGCCGGTAATAAAATGTGGAACGGTAACATTATGTACCAGTACTGGGGCACACCAGGCAACCTAAACGTACATTATGCCTATGCTTATGATAAGCTGAACAGGCTGATAGCAGGCAGCTCGACAGCTAATAATAACGAATACCCGGTATATGACCTGAACGGTAATATTACAGCCCTGAACCGTGGTACGGGCAGTACTTATGCTGCTTTTGATCAGCTGACGTATAGTTATCTTTTAAGTGGTAATCCAACCAACCAGGTTCAAAGCATAGTTGATGCCAATGCCAGCAATACGGGGATGTCAAGCGGAACGACCAATTACACCTATGACGGCAACGGGAATGAACTCACCCAAACCAACACGGTTAATAACCAGCATAACAAAACGTTTACCTATAACCTGCTCAACCTGCCCCAGTCTGTTGTAGCCAATACCGGTACAAGCACAACCACTACGCTGACCTATACCTACGATGCCACAGGGAACAAGCTGAGGCGAACAAGCACCGGGCAGAACAACACGACTGACTATATTAATGGTATCCAGTATGATGGTGCAACTACGCCTGCATTCAACTTTATCCATACCGAGGAAGGCAAGGCAGTATACCAACCCACTACCGGAGGCTTTGAATATGAATACTACCTGGGCGATAACCTGGGCAACACCCGCGTAACCTTCGGAACCAAGACCGGAGCGGCTGTTTTATACCAAACCGATGACTACTACCCGTTTGGTATGGAAGTTAACAGCTATACACTGTTACCTAAAAACGAATATCTTTACAATAAAAAAGAGCTGCAGGAGGAACTTGTAGAATATGATTACGGGGCACGGTTCTATGATCCCGCGATTGGTAGGTGGAATGTGATTGATCCGTTGGCAGAGTTAAGTAGAAGATGGTCTCCATACAATTATGTCGAGAACAACCCAATCAGGAATATTGATCCGGATGGGATGTACACTGAAGATAAGAACGGGAATTTGCATTTTGAAGGAAAAGAAGCACAAGATTACGCAACTGGACTTAAGATTGCTGGTGAGACAACTGAAGAGGGTAAGAATAACGACCGAGCTGAAGCCGCTACTCAATATGCCGCTTCAATGGCATTAGCTGGTTTACCTGGTGAAAGCCATCCAAACGGAGGTAGTAATAATATTCCGAACTCAGGAACTGCTTCGGGTAACCTGCCTAGCCTGAATTGGGGTCGGCATACTGATCCTAGGGATATAAATTTAAAAAAAATAGGGAATGCCTACTATACAGAAATTGCGTACTCTGAAATGTGGTATTCTGGCTTTGATTGGGAGTTGCGAACACATAACATAGGAGTTACAATGAATATTAATGTTATGCTTAATTTAATGGGCAAATTGAATCCGGAAGACGAAGAATACATAAAATTCAATATGGCAACAGCAAAAGTAGCGATGGCAGCCGCTTTCGATAATGCTAGAAAAGATACATTTAGAGCATGGAAAAATGGCGCTATAAATGACATGGAGATCATGCCAAAGTTTTTAGAAAATCTGAACGAAAGTTTTGGGAAAATTTTCAAGTACCCTGCGTTGGCTTCGCCTGTCAAACCAGGAGGCTTTAAAGGTGTTCCGAGGTCGGATCTGAATTTTAAAGGATATTTTTTATTTTGGTAACCACAGACAATATGAATTACATTGAAATTTTTGAACAAATCAACAAATACTATCCAATCGGCATTGACCGGTTTGATAATGTCTACAATGAGTACGAGGGTATTGATCGTATACACGAACTATGTCAAAAAAAACTTGAGAAATCACCTTATAAAAGATGGAAAAACTTGGTGGAGGAGACCAGTAAAGTACATGCCGGCGTGATAAGTTTCGATTATGAGTCTCCTTTGTTTTATCAATCTTACTGCGGCCATTATTTACTTCATAGAGAAAAGACAGAAATAATGACATATGAGAGGGAAATACACTTTCACGTTAGTGTCTTAGCCCCCTATTATACCATTTATGGCTTGGATAAGGTTTCACTTACAATAAAAAATCAAGGAAGGTGCACTTTTCAACCTTTACTATATGTTTCTCCTATAAATATTTACGAAAAATGGTTTGGTACACTGCGGGAAAAGATAGAAGCTCAATATAAAGGTTTTGAATTTCTGGAGCATATGTTTCTGAAAAAGCGTGTGAAATCTTTGTCAGTAATTAACGCAAAAATAAAGGATGCACAAGACGCTTCGGTTTTTCAGGCTTTCTTTGCGCCAGACGACATAACAAATTATCAAACCGTTGGATAGCGGTATTGTGTCAAAGCAGTTGGTATTTGCATAAGACATTGTATATCAGTACCACTATTTACAGTAAAAATTTAAAAGGAATAAAAAGCGGGTGGTATTAAGTTATCATCCGCTTGTTTTTTGTAGCTTAGGCATCACCTAAATGCCTGAACCTTCATGCCGTGTATCAAAGTAGTTGGTTGGTTAAATGCCCAACCCCGCACCAGGGATTGAAGTGGATACAGGCCTGTGGATAATGCCTTGAAGGCGTATGAACGTAAAGCCCGCCCGGGTGACCAAATACATTAAGCTTAAACAGCGGCAACTATGACCAGGTACTAACCACTTACAACTTCATCAATCAGCCGACGACGGTAACGCGGAAACACTGGACAACCGCCACGATGACCTACCCTATGCTGATTGCTGCCAATACTTATATCTATGATCACATGGGGCGGAAGCTGAAGTCCTGGGAACAGCTGACCTACAATAACAGCCCGACCACGAAAACGCTGATCTCCAAGATTGATTACAATGAAATAGGCCAGGTGGTAACCAAACACCTGCACAGTACGGACAGCCTGAACTTTTTGCAGAACGTTGCTTACACCTACAATGAGCGTGGCTGGCTGCTGAGCAGCAGCGCCCCGCTGTTTGCCATGAACCTGTATTACAACACCAGTGCCGGTAATAAAATGTGGAACGGTAACATTATGTACCAGTACTGGGGCACGCCCGGCAACCTGAACGTACATTACGCCTATGCCTACGATAAGCTGAACAGGCTGATAGCAGGAAGCTCGACAGCCAATAATAACGAATACCCGGTATATGACCTGAACGGCAATATTACAGCCCTGAACCGTGGTACGGGCAGTACTTATGCTGCTTTTGACCAGCTGACATATAGCTATTTATTAAGCAGTAACCCAACCAACCAGGTTCAAAGCATAGTTGATGCCAATGCCAGCAATACGGGTATGTCTTCAGGAACCACGAGTTATACTTACGATGGCAACGAGAATGAACTCACCCAAACTAACACGGTTAATAACCAGCATAACAAAACGTTTACCTATAACCTGCTGAACCTGCCCCAGTCTGTTGTGGCCAATACCGGTACAAGCACAACCACTACGCTAACCTATACCTACGATGCCACAGGGAACAAGCTGAGAAGAACAAGCACCGGGCTGAATAACACCACTGACTATATCAACGGTATCCAGTACGACGGTGCAACCACCCCTGCCTTCAACTTTATCCAGACCGAAGAAGGCAAAGCAGTATACCAACCCACAACCGGTGGTTTTGAATATGAATACTACCTGGGCGATAACCTGGGCAACACCCGCGTAACCTTTGGTACCAAGACCGGAACTGCGGTGGTATACCAAACAGATGACTACTATCCATTTGGCATGGAGATCAACAGCTATACACTGTTACCTAAAAACGAATATCTTTACAATAAAAAAGAGCTGCAGGAGGAGCTTGCAGAATACGATTACGGCGCAAGGTTCTATGACCCGGTGATTGGGAGATGGAATGTGATTGATCCTTTGGCGGAGAAAATGAGGAGATATTCGCCGTATGTATATGGCTTTAATAACTCGATAAGATTTGAAGACCCAGACGGGATGCAGCCATGTGACCCATGCGATGTGCCACTAAACCAAGGCGCCCCTCCTCCCGGAACATTAAAGGGTAATAATAACTACGACCCGACAGTAAAGCAGACTAATAGTGCTCCAGGTATAAGTACGGATGAAGCAGCAAATATGCTAAGCTCTACGGGTACTGCAATTGCAGGTGTGGGATATGTTGATGCTATGCTACCGCCCCCGCTCGATGCTGGTGCTCCGGTATTAATCCCAGTTGGGGAAGGACTAGCTACAGCAGGCACAGCATTATCTGCAGGCAAAGATATTGCAAACGGCAATGTCGGAACCGGATTATTAAAAATAGGAGTAGCTGCTACGTTCACGGCAATAGGTAGTAAGATAGATGCTCTTAATGTGGCAAAGAAACTTACAACTACAGGGAAAAATGTCTTAAATGTTACGAGTTTTGTAGCGTCCAAGATAGCTGACAAAGCGGTTGAAAAGGGTACTGAAAAGAAAGAGGTTAAGACTGAGGTCAAAGAACAGCCGAAAACTCTTAAGCAATTGGAGACCCAATTGAAGAAAGAATATAACAAGGAGCATCCGAAGACGTAACGATACTACCAAGTTTATAGATTTGTAGAGTACTTTCAAATTAGATGATATAACATGAACATGTGGTCTATAGCAGAAGGAACCGTTTTACTAATAGCCGGCGTTCTGCTTTTAATTTATCAGGTTAGGAACTGGGCAAAAGGCAAGCAAGACACGGTAGGATGGGGAATTAGATTCTTTATAATAGCTATTGCATGTATCGTTAGCGGGATTATACTTATAGTAAAGCATCTCTAGCAGAGGTATTGTAGTTCCGAACTATCAAGCCCAACCACAGCGTTGGGCTTTTACTTTTTATAAGCCTGCCTGGTCTTAGTATGCTGTATAAGGCCATCTATGGTGTAGAGAATGTGTTCTCTATCTTCTTTAGGTAGTTGCTGGATGGCTACTATGACGGCAACGGGAATGAACTCACTCAAACCAACACGGTTAATAACCAGCATAACAAAACGTTTACCTATAACCTGCTCAACCTGCCCCAGTCGGTTGTGGCCAATACCGGCACAAGCACAACCAGTACGCTAACCTATACCTACGATGCCACAGGGAACAAGCTGAGAAGAACAAGCACCGGGCTGAATAACACCACTGACTATATCAACGGTATCCAGTACGA
>Ga0268266_10000093_pt1 | contig 191879 bp, 174 predicted proteins | sample KBSS13metaG_FD_190356 | JGI IMG/M metagenome (GOLD analysis project Ga0268266, IMG submission 190356) | Switchgrass rhizosphere microbial communities from Kellogg Biological Station, Michigan, USA - KBS S1-3 metaG (SPAdes) (version 2) | ecosystem: Host-associated > Plants > Roots >... | reverse complement strand
ACCTCAACCTTCATGATCGGCTCGAGCAATTTGATGCCCGCTTTCTGCGCTGCTTCGCGCATCGCGGCACGGCCGGCGATCTCGAAGGCGAGCGCCGACGAATCGACGTCATGATATTTGCCGTCGGTCAGCTTGATCTCGAAATCGATGATCGGGAAGCCGATCAGCGAGCCGGATTCGGCGGATTCGCGCATGCCCTTCTCGACCGAGGGGATATATTCCTTGGGAATATTGCCGCCCTTGACGTTGTCGGTGAAGATGATGCCCGTGCCGCGCTCGCCCGGCTGCAGCGACACCTTCACCTCGGCGAACTGGCCGGAGCCGCCCGACTGCTTCTTGTGGGTGTAGGTGAGGTCGACCGGACGGGCCAGCGACTCGCGATAGGCGACCTGCGGCGCGCCGACATTGGCGTCCACCTTGAACTCGCGCTTCATGCGGTCGACGAGGATCTCGAGGTGGAGCTCGCCCATCCCCTTGATGATCGTCTGGCCCGATTCGAAATCGGACGTGACACGGAAGCTCGGATCCTCGGCGGCCAGGCGCGAGAGGGCGATGCCCATCTTCTCCTGGTCGGCCTTGGTCTTGGGCTCCACCGCGACCTCGATGACGGGATCCGGAAACTCCATCCGCTCGAGGATGATCGGCGCGTTGGACGCGCAGAGCGTATCGCCGGTGGTGGTGTCCTTGAGGCCCACGAGCGCGACGATGTCGCCGGCAAAGGCTTCCTTGATGTCCTCGCGGTCATTGGCATGCATCAGCAGCATGCGGCCGACCTTCTCCTTCTTGTCCTTGACGGAGTTGAGGACGGTCGACGCGCTCTCGAGCTTGCCCGAATAGATGCGGACGAACGTCAGCGTTCCGACGAACGGGTCGGTCATGATCTTGAAGGCCAGAGCCGAGAAGGGCGTATTGTCGTCGGCCGGGCGCTCCTCGACGGTGACGCCGTCGAGCTTGAGGCCCTGGATCGGCGGCACGTCGAGCGGCGACGGCAGATAATCGACGACCGCGTCGAGCATCGGCTGCACGCCCTTGTTCTTGAACGCCGAGCCGGTCAGCACGGGGACGAACGAGAAGTTCAGCGTGCCCTTGCGGATCAGCCGCTTCAGCGTCGCCACGTCGGGCTCGTCGCCGCCGAGATAGGCCTCCATCACGTCGTCATCCTGCTCGACGGCCATTTCGACCAGTTCGACGCGGGCGGCGGCGGCAGCCTCCTTGAGGTTGTCGGGGATCTCGCGGATCTCGAACTTCGCGCCGAGGCTCTCCTCGAGCCAGACGATGGCGTGATTCTCGACCAGGTCGACGACGCCGGTGAAGTCGGCCTCGATGCCGATCGGCAGCTGCAGCACCATCGGGCGTGCGCCGAGCCGGTCCTTGATCATGGCGACGCAGCGCTCGAAGCTCGCGCCCATGCGGTCGAGCTTGTTGATGAAGCACATCCGCGGGACCTTGTACTTGTCGGCCTGGCGCCAGACGGTCTCGGACTGCGGCTCGACGCCGGCAACGCCGTCGAACACGGCGACCGCGCCGTCGAGGACGCGCAAGCTACGCTCGACCTCGATGGTGAAATCCACGTGGCCGGGCGTGTCGATGATATTGATCCGGTGATCGTCCCAGAAGCAGGTCGTCGCGGCCGACGTGATCGTGATGCCGCGCTCCTGCTCCTGCTCCATCCAGTCCATCGTTGCGGTGCCCTCATGGACCTCGCCGATCTTGTAGGACTTGCCGGTATAATAAAGGATTCGCTCGGTCGTCGTCGTCTTGCCGGCATCGATGTGGGCCATGATGCCGATGTTGCGATATTTGTCGAGCGGATGGCTGCGGGCCATGACGTTTACTCCAGGGCCGGGGTCCGGCCCCGGCGTGACTAAGAATTACCAGCGATAATGTGAGAAGGCGCGGTTTGCCTCGGCCATGCGGTGCGTGTCCTCACGCTTCTTGACCGCATTGCCGCGATTGGTCGCCGCATCCATCAGCTCGCCCGACAGGCGGCCGGCCATGGTCTTCTCGGAGCGGCTGCGCGCCGCCGTGATCAGCCAGCGGATCGCAAGCGCCTGGGCGCGCTCGGTGCGCACCTCGACCGGGACCTGATAGGTCGCGCCGCCGACCCGGCGGGAGCGGACCTCGATGCCCGGCTTCACATTGTTGAGCGCGTCGTGGAACACCGCGAGCGGGTCCTTCTTGGCGCGGGTCTCGATCGTCTCGAAGGCGCCGTAGACGATGCCTTCGGCGACCGACTTCTTGCCGTCGAGCATGACGGAGTTCATGAACTTGCTGAGGACGATGTCCCCAAACTTCGGATCGGGGAGAATTTCGCGCTTCTCCGGGCGACGGCGACGTGACATGTCTATCTATCCTTACTTGGGCCGCTTGGCGCCGTATTTGGAACGGCTCTTCTTGCGGTCCTTCACACCCTGCGTGTCGAGCACGCCGCGAAGCACATGGTAGCGCACGCCGGGAAGGTCGCGAACGCGGCCGCCGCGGATCAGCACCACGCTATGCTCCTGGAGGTTGTGGCCCTCGCCAGGGATGTAGCTGATGACTTCGCGCTGGTTGGTCAGGCGGACCTTGGCCACCTTGCGCAGCGCGGAGTTCGGCTTTTTCGGGGTAGTCGTATAGACACGGGTGCAGACGCCGCGCTTCTGCGGATTCTGCTCCATCGCAGGGACCTTGGACTTGGCCTTCTGCGGTTCGCGACCCTTGCGGATCAACTGGTTAATCGTCGGCATGAAGCCTTCACTTTCCTAAGTTACTCTGCTGCCACGCGAAATGCGCAAAGGAGCCTCGGCGGCCTTCTGGCCCCCCAGGCCCTTGCTCACATAGCAGCAGTGTTCAGCTCAAATACGCCCATGCGGGAAGCGTCTGGCTTGTCAGCCACCACCAGCCCGCGAGCGAGGCGGCCTATAACCGCGACGCCTATGTGGGTCAACCATGAGGATTTTCAATGGGCGAACGCCGGTGTCCCGCGTGGCTTGAGGGCGGCAGGGGCCGCGGGCATGATCGCGCCATGTCGCCCTTCCTGATTGTCGCCCTCGCCATCATCGCCTTCGCCGCGTCCTTCCATCTCCATTGGGCGCTGGGCGGAAGGCTCGGCTATTCGGTCAGCCTGCCCCAGCGCCCGGACGGGGAGCCGGTGATGGCCCACCGAATCGGCTGGTGGCGATGGGCGGCCGGCGGCGTTGCCCTCGGCCTCGTCCTGCTCGGTGCGCTGGCCCTTGCGGTCGGCGGCCATCTCGCTTCGCCATTGCCGTCCGGCATTGCGAAGGCCGCGCTGATTCTCACCGGCGCGGCCTTCGTCCTGCGTGCGATCATCCCCACGCCATGGACCGGCTTCTTCAAGCGCATCCGGTCCACTCGCTGGGCCCACTACGACACCCGGCTCTACAGTCCGCTATTCCTGCTGCTCGGCGCCGCGCTCATCGCCATTTCCTTGGGCTACTGACCGGCGCGATCCGCTAAGATGCGGATTTGTCCGCGCCGCGACCGATATTTGCCGGAACTGCCGCTTGCGCACCGAGACGCGCTGACCCACTCATTGTCTCATGCGACACCTCGCCATGTTCCTCCTCCTGCTGACGGGCGCTTCAATGGCCCCCGCCACGCAAAGCTATGATCGGTTCGGGATCTCCGATGCCCAGTCGGAGCGGATCCTGAGCGACGATTATCGCGCTTGCATGGACGCGAGCGGTGGAGTCACGTCCAACATGCGGGACTGCTCGGCAGCGGAATCCCAGCGAATCGATACCCGCTTGAATGCGGCGTATCATGCGGCAATGGCGCGGCTTGCCAGCGCAGCCGCGCGAAACCGCCTGCGCGCACTTGAGCGAAGGTGGATAGCCACACGTTATCGCCTCTGCGAGCACGAGGCCCGAAATGAGCGTGGCGGAACCCTGTGGCTCATTATCATGGATGCCTGCGGTCTCGGGGAAGACGTGCGTCGCATTGCCTGGCTGGAACGCTACGGGCGCCGGCAGCAGGCCGGCGCCCGCGTCGTCAGCCCGCCTGCCGCGCTTTCCCCGCCGCCTGGATGAACTGCCAGACCTCCATCGGGAAGGGCGGCTTCTGGTCGCCCTGCCATTCGTCCATGCGGTTGTAGAGGCTGGTGGCGCCGGCCATCATTTCCGGAGTTGCCACGGCTGCGAATGGCGCGAGCAGCGCCTGCCACTCACCGAGAAAGGCCTGGGCCTCGGGGCTGGCCGGGTCGAGGGGAAGCGCCGCGCCTATCCTTGTCCCCAGATCCGCCCATTGCCGGTTATAGGCCTCCGGGTCGAAGTCGGCCGGCACGTCGGCCATGCGCTCCGCCCAATGGGCCTGTTCCTCGGGGCTGAAATAGCGGTCGGCGACCTTCTTCCAATTCTCTTGTTCCATGACGGCATCTCCTTGCCGGATCAGCGAGCAGAAGGTCGCGGCATCGACGGGCTCGCCGCGGTCGATGCGGGACTTGACCGAGAGAAGCAGCTGCTTCGCCTCGGCGATTTCGGACTGGCGCGTCGACAGCGCCTCCAATTGGGCGTCGATCAGACGCACCAGATCGAGCGGGCGCCGCGCGGTCAGTCGCTGGATCTGGGCCAGGCTCAGGCCGGCCCGCTTCAGCGCCACGATCTGGTTGATCCGTTCGAGCGCTTCCGCCCCGTAGAGGCGCCGGCCGCTATTGGTGCGCAGCGGCGAAAGCAGGCCGCGCGCCTCGTAGAAACGAAGCGCGCGCGACGTCAGGCCGGTATTCCGGACGACCTGCGCTATGTCGAGAAGCTCTTCCATGACGGCGCCGTAGCACTTGACGCTGCGTCAAGTTCAAGCGGGAATTTTCGGCCGTCTCAGCAAGGGGTTTGCGAGTCACCGGGGGGCCCGGACGGACCGGCGCAGCTCATCAGGGTCGCCGTCTGCTGGCCGTCTGCCAAGGTGGCGAGCACGGCCTGGAGCTCGCCAAAAGGTGCATCCCGGGCGACCCGCACGACGATCTGGCCTGGCGGCGCAAGGGCCACCACGGGCGGTGGCGTCCTGTCGGGCTGTGGCGGGACGCTGTCCTCTCCTGCGGCCATGGCCTGGACATAAGCGCGCAGGCCGGAGAGATTGGTGGCCGTTCCGTTCCAGCTGAGGGCGCCGCGGCCGACCTCGATCGTGGTTGCGGCAAGGATCGAAGCGGGCACGTTTTCGATGAAGAATTCGACCCGCGCGTTACGGCCGCCGGCCGGGCGAAGCTGCGCCCCGGGGAACCCGGTAGACTGGAGGCTGCGCAAGGTTGCGCCAATGCAGGCATAGGCCATTGCTGGCGCGGCCTCGATTCGAACGAACGGCAGGCTCTCTTCGGTGATCGCTTCGATGCCGCCGGCCTCGCGAATGGCCTGTTCGAGCACGCTGATTCCGCGCTGGACCACCGCCGCCTGGGTTACCGCCTCGCCATTCCAGCGGGCCTGGCAGTCGCCCGTGGCGGATGCCGCCAAAGCGATTGTCGCCACCGGCTGCTTCTCGCCGGTCCCCGCAGAGTCTCCCTTTACCCTGTTGACGATCGCGGCCGGCTTGCAGGCCGAGCACAGGATGGCGAGCCCGATCGCGATGCAGGGTCGAGGGCGCATGATTTTTCTCCCGTCTGGATCGTGAGGAAGCAAAGGTTTCTTTCGCCGGGCCGGACCGCAAGCCGTGAAGGCCAGCCGTTGACAATGAGCCGCGCTGGCGCCTGCCGCCGGAACGATCCGCCTGGTCTCCATCGGGGAAGTCGGCTTCCGGTCGTCCGTGCATGATGCGGTGCGACAAAAGGCGGTGATTCCTGTCCGCCGATCAGACCACGATGAAGTCGCTGGCGACAATTGACGGATGGGTGTCGAGCGTGGCGAACTGCACTGCTGCGCCCGAACCGCTGCCGTCGGCGTCGAACAGGAGGGCGCCGGTGGCGCTGTTGTAGATGATGCGGTCGTCGGCATCCTGCGCCGCAGTCCCTGTGACGAACGCGTTAGGGTTGAGACCACCGGGGGCAAGCCCGAACAACGCGCTACCCAGCGCGATCCGGTCCACGCCGGAGACGAAGTCGGTGATACGATCGATATTGGACGGGCCAAGCGCGGTGCTGAAGACGAATATATCAGTACCGCCCAGCCCGGTCAGAACGTCGCTGCCACCCGCTCCGTCCAGGATGTTGGTGCCGGCATTGCCGAAAATGAACTGGCCGATGCCGTTGCCGGTGAGGTTGATCGCGGTCGTCGCCAGATTGTCGACGGTGGTGAATTTCTCAACCTCCGAGCCGGCCTCCAGCGAGAAGCTCGCCGCCGCGAAGATGCGATCATTGCCGCCGCCAGCCGCTTCGACCACGCGGTCCGCTTCGCTGCGGATATAGTAGAAATCGTCGCCCTCTAGGCCGACCAGCACGTCGCCGCCGCCACCGCCGTCCAATATGTTGGATCCCGCATTACCGTAAATATATTGCGACAGGCTGTTACCCGTCAGGTTTATCGCCGTCGTCGCGCCATTGTCGACGGTGGTGAACTTCTCCACCTCCGAGCCGGCCTCCAGCGAGAAGCTCGCCGCCGCGAAGATGCGGTCGGATCCGCCGCCGGCTGCTTCGACCACGCGGTCCGCGACGTTGCGGATATAATAGAAATCGTCGCCCTCGAGGCCGACCAGCACGTCGCCGCCGCCGCCGCCGTCCAAAATGTTGGAGCCCGCATTGCCGTAGATGAACTGGGAAAGATTGTTACCGGTGAGGTTGATCGCGGTCGTCGCGAAATTGTCGTTGGTGGTGATCCTCTCCACTTCCGATCCCGCCTCAAGCGTGAAGCTGGCCAGCGCGAAGATACGGTCGTTGCCGCCCCCGGCCGCTTCGACGACCCGGTCCGCGGCCGTGTGGACGTAATAGAAATCGTCGCCGCCAAGGCCGACCATCCCGTCGCCGCCGCCGCCGCCGTCCAGAATGTTGAAGCCGGCATTGCCGAAAATAGTCTGGGACTGGCTGTTGCCGAGCAGGCTCATCGAGGTGGTCGCCAGGTTGTCGGTCGTAGTGAACAACTCCACCGACACGCCCTCGATCAACACGTAGCTGGCACTGGCAAGAACGCGATCGCTGCCTCCCCCGGCGGTTTCGATCACGACATCATTGGCGACATCCACGAAAAAGAAGTCGTCGCCGCCGCGGCCGGTCATCGTATCCGCGCTGCCACCGCCGTTCAGGATATTGGCCCCGCCATTGCCGGTCAGCTGATCGGAGGACGCCGAGCCGGTTACATTCTCGAAATTGGAGATGACGTCGCCGGTGGCATGGCCGCCGCTGGCGGTGTTGGACGCAAGCGAGACGGTGACGCCCGAGTTGCTGGCGCTGTAATCGAGGGTGTCGATGTCCGCGCCGCCGTCCAGAATGTCGCCATCGGCGCCCCCTTCGACAATGTCGTTGCCAGCTCCCGCACCGACATTGTCGGCGCCGCCATTGGTACGAATGACGTTGGCGCCGCCGGTGCCCGTGACAGTGTCGACACCTGCACCGGTGATGAGATTCTCGAAATTGATAAAGCTCTCACCGGCAAAACTGGTGACGCCGGTCAGCAGGTTGACCGTGTAGGCGGCGCCGAAGCTTGCCGTATCCAGAGTGTCGATGCCATCCCCGCCGTCGAGCAGCTCGCTGTTATTGGTCAGCCCCGCCACGATCAGGTCATTGCCGATGCCGCCGAAATAAGTGCCGTCACCGGTCGAGCGGATCACGTCGTTTCCCCCGCCGCCATCGAGCGTGAGCACAGCGATCAGATTTGCGATTCCAGCCGTCGAAATGGAATCATTGCCTTCGCCGGCGAGGATGGTGAGCTTGTCGCTCGTTTCGACCCGGTTCAGCACCACGGACCAGGGCAGCCCGTCTACGGTGAGTGCGGCGGCGGTGCCGCTCAGGCTGATCGCATTGGCCGCGCCGCTGCCCGAAAGCGTTATCGAGTCCACCTGTCCATCGCCGGCTGCCCCGCCGGCCGTGCTCGCGAGATCGAGGACGATCTGAGTCGCGTCGGTTCCGGTGAGATCGTTGACGGCGACGGTGTCGGCACCGCCGAGCGCGACGTACCGGATCACTTCGGTGTCGTTGAGGTCCATGGTCACATTGGCGACGTCGCGGAAGAACAGGATCCTTCCGCCATTGGCGGAGATGTTGATCGTCTCGGCGATATTGGCGCCGTTGAACTGCAAGGTGTCTGTGCCTCCCTGGCCTTCGACCACGTCATTGTCGTCGCCCGGGCTCCACGTGAAGGTGTCGTTGCCGCCGCCGAGCAGCGCCGTGTCGTTGCCGTCGCCACCGGCGACGAGATCGTCGCCCGCCGAACCAGTGATCGTATCGGCGCCGAGCCCACCATTGACGACGAGCCGGATGAAGCCGGCGGCAAGACCGGCGGCGTTGACGACGTCGTCGCCGCCCCCCGCGTTCAATATCAACCGGTCGGTGGCTGCCTCCGCGCCGGAGACCGCCACCGTCCACGGCAGCCCGGAGACTGTGACCGCGCCGGCGGTGAAGGCCAAAGCGAGCGTGTCGACCCCGGTGCCGGTGCCGTTGACGGTGACCGTGTCGGCGCTGGCGTCGCCGCCGCCGGCGGTGGCGGCGAGCAGCACGTCGATCCGCGTCGCGTCGGTGCCCGTCAGATCGCCGATCGTGACGTTGTCGGCGCCGGACAGCGCCTTGAAGGTGATATGCTCGACGTCGTCCATGTCCAGGGTGACGTTGGCCACGTCGCGGGAGAAGCGCAGGCGCGCGGCGTTGGCCGAGACCTCGATATTCTCGCCGACGTTGCTGCCGTTGAAGAGCAGTTCGTCAATGCCGCCCTGCCCCTCGATCGTGTCGTTGCCGTCGCCGGGCGCCCATTCGAACACGTCGTCGTTCGCGCCGAGGAAGGCGGTGTCGTCGCCATTGTCGCCAAACACGAAATCGTTGCCATCGCCGCCGAGCAGAATGTCGGCGCCCTGGCTGCCCCGGATCGAATCGTTGCCCGTGCCGCCGTCGATGGTGAGCAGGACGACGCCGGCCGCAAGGTTGACCGCGGTGATCGTGTCGTTGTTGCCGAGGCCATTGAAGATGAGCCTGTCGTTCGCGCCCTCGGAATTGAGGACGGTGACCGCGGCGGTGATCCCGGTGACGCCGTAGCTCGTGCCCGAGCCGACGATCGCCGCAGTGTCGGCGCCCTCGCTGCCGGTGGCAGTGACGGTATCGGCGGCCGAATCGCCGCCGCTGCCGCCGATCGTCATCGCCAGGTCGATGGCCACCTGCGTCGCGTGGGTCCCAAGGAGGTTGTTGACAGTGATCTCGTCGGCGCCGCCGAGCGCGTTGATCGTGAACGCCTCCACGTCGTTCGTGTCCATGACGATGTTGGCGACGTTGCGCGTCAGGACCGCCCGTCCGCCATTGGCGGACAAGTTGAAGATCTCGTTGGTGGCACTGCCGTTGAACAGCAAAGTGTCCGTGTCGCCCTGACCCTCCACAGTATCGCTGCCATCGCCGGGGTCCCACCGAAAGGTGTCGTTGCCGACGCCGAGAAGAGCCACGTCATTGCCCTGGTTGCCGTCGACGAAATCGTCGCCGTCGCCGCCGAGCAGTGTATCGACGCCGTTGCCGCCGAGAATCGTGTCGCTGCCCGCCCCCCCGTCCAGAGTCAGGCTGATCAAGGCGGCGAGATTGCCGCTGGCGCTGATCATGTCATTCCCGCCATTGGCGTTGACGACGAGAGACTCGGTGGTGCCGATATCGAGTGAAAAGGGGGCGGGGTTGACCCGGTCGAAGCGAACCCGCATGCCATTGGCGGTGATGGTGAAGGTTTCGTCGCCGTTGCCGCCATTGACCTCCGCCGTGTCGGTGTCGGCGCCCCCTTCCATCAGATCCGTGTCGTCACCCGGATTCCAGATCATTCGATCGTTGCCGCCTTCGCCGGACATCTGGTCGTCGCCGTCCCCGCCGACCAGGGTGTCGTTGCCAAGGCCGCCGAACAACAGGTCGGTGCCGCCCCTGCCGAGCAATATGTCGTTGTCGGCCTCACCGCCGAGCGTGTCCGCGCCGGATCCGCCGGTGATCGTATCGTTGCCGCCGCCGCCGAACAGCTCGGCTGCCGGCAGCGCGCCGTTCGGCTCGTCGAGTGCGATCGTGTCGTCGCCCGTGTCCCCCGTCATCTTGATCAGCGAGGTATTGGCGATCGTGGCCGGACCGTTGGTGACCGGAATCGCGCCGGCATTGACGCGCAGCAGGCCGGCGGCGTCGCGATCGACCCTCATCATCTCGCCGATCGTGGTGCCCGTGACGGTCAGCGTGGAGGTGGACGACGAATAGGAAGCGGTAACGGGCATGATGACAGCTCCTCGCGGACGCCCCCCGGAAGAGGCATGGAAACCTACGCAACCTCCGTTGCTAGCGCAATCCCGGGGCGATCCGATGCGCCGCGAGCCGTTCGTAATAGGGCCGGCAGCGTTCCGCCAGCCGCGCCGCTTCGCCGTCGAGCGCGGGCCGGAGATCGGGCGGGCCGAAGCCGGTCGAGGCCTCGACCGCCTGGTACCAATGCGGTGCCCAGGGGCCGTCCGTGGCGCGGCGGCCGGCGGGCCAGGCGAGCATCACCGGGTCCCAGGGAATGGCGAGCGCGGCGCACAAGGCGGTGAGCGTGACTTCGGGATTGGCCAGCACGTCATTGGCGTCGACCACCGGAGGCGCCTTCCCAAGCCGATCCGCCTCACGCTCGAAAGCCACCGCCTGCCGGTCGAGCGCGAAATCCTCGAACGATGCGGCCTCTCGCTTGCGAAGGTAGGAGGCGATCATGAGGGCGGGATCGCGGATCAGGAAGGCATGGGTGAAGCCTTTGAAATCGTCATGGCCGACCGGCCCGACCATATGGTGCCACATATGCTTCTGGTACCAGATCGGCTTGCTCTCCGGCGCCGGCCCGGAAAGAGTTCTGGCGACGCTGCCCCAGTCGCAATCCATCCCGGCGATCACCGTCTCGCGCATCGGGTGATCGGCGCCGCTGGTCTTCAGGAAGGCGCCGTAGAAGGGCTCGTCGCTGACGAAGGTGTCGGACCGGTTGCCGAAGCTGCGCATCATCGCGGTCGAAAGGTTGCGCGGCCCGGACCACATGGCGATCCGGAGAGTCACATTCAGGGCCTTGCCCGGGCGGCGACATCGGCCTCGATCCGCGCCTTGTACAATTCCTGCAGCCTGAGGGTCATCGGCCCTCTGCCATCGGTGAGACTGCGTCCATCGACCGTCCGCACCGGCACCAGGCCGGCGAAGGTGCCGGTGACGAACGCCTCGTCGGCGCCGTAGACGTCGGTCAGCGAGAAATTCTTCTCGAACACGGGGATGTCCGCCGCCCGGCAGATCTCGATCACGTTAGAACGGGTGATGCCGCCAAGGCAATAATCGCCGGTCGAGGTCCAAACCGCGCCCTTGCGGACGATGAAGAAGTGGGTAGAATTGCAGGTCGCGACGAAGCCATGCGGATCGAGCATCAAGGCCTCGTCGGCGCCGGCCTCAATCGCCTGGATGCAGGCGGTGATGCAGTTGAGCTTGGAGTGGGAATTGAGCTTGGGGTCCTGCACCGCCGGATCGCCGCGCCGGACGTGCACGGTGAACAGGCTGATGCCGCGTTCGACGATGGCGGGCAGCGGCTCCTTATATTCGGCGACGATGACGACAGTCGCCGGCGAGATCACGACGCGCGGATCCTGATAGGGCGTCGAGCGGATTCCGCGGGTCACCATCAGCCTGATGTGGACGCCCTCCGCCATGTTGTTGGCATCGAGCGTCTCGTAGAGCCGCCGGACCAGCGCGGCACGGTCGAGGCCGATGTCCATCGCGATCGCCTTGGCGCCCTCGAACAGCCGATCGAGATGGCGGTCGAGGAAGGCAATCCGCCCCTTGTGGACCCGCAGCCCCTCCCACACGCCATCGCCGAGCACGAAGCCCGAATCGAACACCGAAACCATCGCCTCGCCGCGCGGCTTCATCTCGCCGTTGACGCTGATCAGGATCGATGCGTTGCGCGGATCGGCGGCGCTGTCGTGAGTGCCTTTGGCCATGGCCGGAAGGTGCAGCCTGGCCGTGGGCTTGGCAAGCTTACTCCGTCGTCTCGCCGTCCCAATGGTCGTTTTCATGGTCCTTTTCGGCCTGCTCCTTCGTCTTCTGGATCACGCCATCCCGGGAGATGCTTAGCGGTGTAGAGGACGCGGCGGAAATCGTCGTTCGCCACCGTCGCGCTCTCGATATTGTCGGAATAGCCTCCTTCATCTGCGTCCCTTCCTTCAGTCCTTGAGCGGGTCGTAACCCCAGTTCATCAGGCTGTAGCGCCAGCGCGAGGTGACGATGTTCACCGGCTCCTGCGCGCGGTGCCGGCGAATGAAGCCGACCGCCTTGCGCATATGCCGGTAATCCTCCGGCCCGAGCTCCGGTTCCGGCGTGCGCAGGATAAGCACGATGCGGCGGCCCGAGGCATGACCTACCGATTCGTTTTCGCCGGGCCGGGTCCAGCCGACGCGCCGGCTTTCCCCGGTCTCCAGCCAGGCCTCGATCTCTTCCGCCGTCATGTTTACGGCGCCGGCGAATTCGCGGTAGATGCGCTTCTCGTCGAGGCCGGCCATGAACGGGCCATAGCGTCGGGCGAAGGAGATCGCGATGGAGAGTTGGAAACTCCCGTGGGAGGGCGGGTGCCGCTGCGGCGCGACGCGCGTACGCGTGACGACGCCGCCGATGATGACCATCGCCTGCCATTGCCGGGGGTGCCAGCGGATGAGCGCGAGCGCCTATTCGCTGACAGTTTCGGTGACGTCCGCCGGGTTCGAGGTGACCGACGGCAAGCCCATCCTTGGCGGCGAGGGCCGCGACATGCACTATTTCTGCCCGCGCTGCCTGACCTGGATGTTCACCCGCCCGCCCGGCTTCGACTGGCTGGTCAATCTGCGCGCGCCGGTGCTCGACGCGGCGCTCTGGGTCGTGCCCTACCTCGAGACATTCACCGCGGAGGGCTATCCTTGGGCAAAGACGCCCGCCCCGCACAGCTTCGCCGGCCAGCCGGACCCCGAGGGGTGGAAGGCATTGATCGAGGCGTTCGCCGCCGAGGGGGTGCGGCCCTGAATTTCAGGTCGCGAACGGGCAGTCGTGCCGCCCGCCCGATCAGGGCGTTGACGACGCAGGGAGTGCGGCCCGCCGGTCGCTGACCAGAGCGCCGCCCTTGATCACCACGTCGACGCGTTCGAGCTGGCGCACGTCGGCCAGGGGATCGCCGTCCACCGCGACGATATCGGCAAAGCGGCCGGCCGCGATCGCGCCAACGTCCTCGCGCCCAAGCGCCTGCGCGGCGTCGCGCGTGGCGGACCGGATCGCCTCGAGCGGCGTCATTCCATACTCCACCATCCAGCGGAACTGGCGGCCGGCGAGCCCGTGCGGCATCACCCCGGCATCGGTGCCGAAGGCCATGCGCACGCCGGCGCGGTGGGCGGCGCGGAAATTGTCGCGCTGGGTTTGCGCGATCTCGCGGTCCTTGCGGAGATTGTCCTCGAGGATGCCGTTCTCGGCGCCATGCTCCTGCGTATATTCGCTATTGTAGATGTCCATCACCAGCACGGTGCCGCGCTCGCGGGCGAGACGGATGCCTTCGGCGTCGATCAGGCTGGCATGCTCGATCGTGTCGATGCCGGCGCGGATCGCGGCGCGGATGCCGGCGGCGCCATGGGCGTGGGCGGCGACGCGCAGGCCCCACATATGCGCCTCCTCGGCGATCGCCCGCAGCTCCTCCTCGGAGAGCTGCTGCTGGCCGGGCTCGGTGTTGCGCGAGAAGACGCCGCCGGTGGCGCAGACCTTGATCACCTGCGCGCCGGCCGCCCGCAATTCGCGGATCCGCTGGCGCAGGGCCTGCGGCCCATCGGCGACGCCCGGCGCGGGCCGGTGATATTCCGGCGGCAGGAAGGTCTCGTCGCAATGGCCACCGGTCGCAGAGAGCGCATAGGTGGCAGGGACGATGCGCGGGCCGGGGATCCGCCCCGCGTCGATCGCCTGCATATAGGCGACGTCGGCGTAATTGTCCGAGCCGACGTTGCGCACCGTCGTGAAGCCTGCCTCGAGCATGTCGCGGGCATGGCCAGGGCCCATCACGGTCTGGAACAGATCCGTATGCTGGAGCGCCTCATAGGGCCCGTAATAAGGCGAGCTGTCGAGATGGACGTGCATGTCGATCAGGCCGGGCAGGATCGTCATTCCGGGCAGATCGATCCGGCGCGCCCCCGCCGGGATGAGCGGCCGCGCGCCGCCCCGGCCGACCACCGAGACGATCCGCCCGTCGGTGATCACCACCACCGGCTCCTCGATCACCCGCCCGGCAATCACCTCGATCATCCGATCGGCGGTGACGACGACGCTGTCGGCATAAGCCGGCGCCGCGACGAGGAGCAGCAGCATCGTGAGCAGGCGTGTGGGCATGGCGGACTCCCCGGCGAGGCGGTTATTCGCGCACATCCTACACCGACGCGCGGACCGAGGGACAGCCACCATTCCGGCGGCGCTTGCCGCCGGGGCGAAACGGGATAACAATGTTCGAGGTCGGGAGAGGCGCATGAAGCTCAACCACCTCCACCTCATGGTTTCGGACGTCCAGGGCACCGCGGACTTCCTGGAGACCTATTTCGGATTGCAACGCTATCCGGGCGGGCGGGACAAGTTCCTGGTCATGACCGACGAGGGCGGAATGACGCTGGCCCTGATGCAGGGCCGCGACCATGACTATCCGAAGAATTTCCACATCGGCTTCGATCGGCCGACCGAGGCGGAGGTGAACCTGCTCTGGCAGCGGATGGTCGACGACGGGCACGCGCCCTCGACGCCGGAGCGCGCCCATGCCTGGTCGTTCTACGTGAGGGCGCCAGGCGGTTTCCTGATCGAGGTGCTTGCGCCCTGACGGCGCCCGGTCCGGCCCCTTCCCCTAGCCGATCAGCCGCTTCAACTGGTCGACAATCGTGATCGCGGAGAGGATGCCGAACAGGCCGACCGCCCACACCAGAGCGGCGATGCGATAGCCCGCGGGGCGAAGCTCGGGCGCGAGCAGGCGGCGGTTGAGGATGATCAGCAGCGCCGAATAGATGAACATCATGAAGGCCGCGATGCAGGCCGATGTGACGAGCAGCACCAGGGGCTGGGTAAGACCGCTGGCGATGATGACGATCCCCAACGCCGCCATTGCCCACACCATGCAGGCATAGACGAAGCTCTCGCTCCGCGCCCGCACGTAGCAGGTGCACAGCACGTCGGCGCCGAGCCGGCAGCTATAGTCGACGATCCCCAGCGCCGCGGCGAACAGCGAGAAGGCGCCGACGAACCAGAACAATTTGCCGAACCAGCCGCCGGCGACGGCCGCCAGCGCGTCGCCCTCGATGTGCAGGAAGGAGATGTCGCGCGGCAGATCGTGATGACCGTGGAGCGTGGTGAAGGCGAGCAGGGACGTGAAGGCGATGGTGACGAAGGTGATCGCGACGAAGGTCGAAAGCTGCTCGACATTGGCCATACGCCACCAGCCGCGCCAGCGCTCCATATTCCCGGCATCGGGCGTGAACGTCCATCCCGTGCCCGGCGCGGCGATCGGCTCGCCGGTCAGCGGGCTCGCGATCTTCGGCGCATGCGCGCCCATGCCGAGATCCTTGTCGCGGATCCAGTTGGACTGGCAGAGATTCTGGCCGCCGCCGGCGCCGGCATAAGCAAGCGCGCCGAGCAGCAGAGGCCAGCCGAGCGCCTCGGCGGGGATGCGGAAATCCGCCGCCAAAGCGGGCGCCGCGACCCAGATTTCGCCGGGAATCGCGACGAAGGCCGCGACAGCGACCAGCAGCCCGACCGCGGCGACCTTCAGGAATTGCGCGCCTTCGAGCGCCCGGTAGACGATCGGCGACAGGGTGAGGATCAGCCCGATCGCGACCAGCATTCCGATCGCGATCCAGCGCATCTCGCCGCCGACCAGATAGGTGGTGAGCGTCGCCGCGCCGGTCACCCAGCCCGGCCACAGATTGGCAAGGAAGGCGAGCCCCGCGAACACCAGCCCCCAATGCCGGCCGAGGCGGGAAAAGCCGGTGAGCACGGTTTCGCCGGTCGCCAAGGTGTAGCGCTCGATCTCCATGTTGATGAAGAATTGGGTGGCGAGGCCGACTGCCGCCGCCCACAGGAAGACCAGGCCGACCTGGCTGGCGATATAGGGGAACAGCACAAACTCGCCCGACGCAAGGCCGACGCCGGCCGCGACCACGCCGGGCCCGACGATCCGCCAGGTCGAGGCGGGCGGCGGCGGCAGTTCGGCCGTGCTGAAATCCGGCAGACGCCCGCCGCCCCGCTCCGCCATGAAAGCGCCCTCCCCTTTTATTGTTAGCGCTATCAAAGCAGGGGATAGAGTTTGGCGCAAGCGGCGCCCCCCACTCCCGTCATGCTGAACTCGTTTCAGCATCCATGAACACCGCTTGTGCCATGTCTCGCAGACCGTGTTCATGGATCCCGGATCCCCGGCCTTCGCCGGGGCAGGCAAGTCCGGGATGACGTGGTGGAGTTGGCAGGGTTCAGCGCGTCGGCGTTTCGTCGAACGCCTGGCTGGCCAGCACCTGCGGGTCGCTGGCCAGGCTGTGCAGATAGACCTGCCGTTCGGGCTGGCGCAGGCTGAAATGGTTGAGCTGCCGCCGTTGCGCGTCGGTCAGCCGGAAGCGGTGATAGCCATGGTCGGCGAGGCAATGGTCGAGCCGCGCCTGGATGATCTCGCGGGCCTGGCGGACGCTGAGATCCGGCCGCGCGGCGTCGACCGCCTGGGCCACGCTCCACGGATCGGAGTTCAGCGCCGTTTCGACCCGGCGCGAGGCGAGCACCAGGGCCTCGGCCGGCTCGGTCCCGGTCAGGTCGGTAGCGGCCGCGGCGCGCAGGCAGGCGGTGGCATCGGCGCGATAGGCCTCGAACGACACGCCCGGCTTGCCCCAGGACACGGCGGGCCGCGGCGCGGCGGCGGCGGCAGTGGCGAGGCCGCCGACGGCGACGAGGGCGATCAAAGCGGACAGGATCCGGGCAGGCAGGCGGCGCATGGCTTGCTCTCCTTCGGCTTCGCGCGCCCTCAAGACGGGATCAGCGGCCGCGCGATGAAATGTCGGCGTTCGGCACCGCCTGGCTGGTCAGGATCTGCGGGTCGCTGGCGAGGCTGTGCAGGTAGACCTGCCGTTCGGGCCGGCGCCTGTCGAAATGATCGAGCTGCCGCCGCTGCGCGTCGGTCAGCTGGAAGCGGCGATAGCCATGTTCTTCCAGGCAATGGTCGAGCCGCGCCTGCAATATGTCGCGGGCCTGGCGCAGCCTCAAATCCGGCCGCGCCCCGATTCGCGCGCGTTGCATGGCGTTCACCGTATTGATGACGGGATCGAAGCCGCCGCCGACCATCGGCGTGAAGTCGGTGGTCAGCGCAGTCTCGATCTGCCGCGAGGCAAGGACGAGGGCATTGGCGGGCTCGGTGCCGGTGAGGTCGGTCCCCGCCGCTTCGCGAAGGCAGATCGTCGCATCGGCGCGATATTCGTCATAGGAGATTCCGGGCTTGCCCCAGGAGAGAGCGGGTCGCCGTGCGGCCGCTGCGGTGCCAAGGCAAGCGACCAGGAGGATCATGATCGGCAAGTAAAAGGCGGTCCGCATGTCGGCTCTCCCGCTTTCGGCTCGAATTCCTTAGCATTCCCCGTGGCAAAATGAAGAGGGTGCGGCGCTCACTCGCCCTGCGCCGCGAGGACCTGCGGATCGCTGGCAAGGCTGTACAAGAAGGTCTGCCGTTCTGCGGCCCGCTCGGGATAGCGGCGGAGCTGGCGGCGCTGGTCGTCGGTGAGCCGGAAGCGCTGGTAGCCGCGCCCGGCGAGGCAGCGATCCAGCCGGCGCTGCAGGATCTCGCGCGCCTGGCGAATGCGCAGATCGGGACGGGCCGCCATCCGCGCCTGCTGCATCCGGGTCGCCGCTTCGATGGCCGGATCGAAGCCGCTATTGGTGGTCGGGGGGCCCGTGCCGCTGGCGCCGGCGACGGTGGGGCTATAATCGTTGGTCTCCCCGGCCGCCATCCGGCGCGAGGCCAGGACGAGAGCATTGGCGGGCTCGGTGCCGGTCAGGTCGAGCCCGGCCGCCTCGCGCAGGCACAAGGTCGCGTCGGTGCGATAATCGTCGAACGAAACGCCGGGCTTGCCCCAGCTGGTTTGCGGCGCGTTTGCCGCCCCAGCGGCGCTCGCGAGCGCGGCGGCCGCGGCCAGAGCGATCAGGATGCGCATCTTTGCTTCTCCGTCATGTCCGTGAAAATTATCAGGCGGGGCCGCCCCCGGCAAGCGGCGCCGCCCGGTCGATCTGTCCGGCGCCCTGTTGCGGGCGGATATAGAGACGCTTCACCTCGGGCCACATCGTCTCGACCTCCCTTTCGATGTCGGCGATGATGCGCTCGACCGCACCTGCGCTGATGCTGTCCTCGAAGTCCGCGCTCATCACCACGGTGACCTGGTCCGGCGCCGAATGGACGGTGAGAACGTGGCCGACGCCGACGATGCCAGGTTGACGATTGGCGGCGTCGAATATGCCCCGGACCAAAGCGGGATCGGCCGATTCCCCGATCAGCAGGGCCTTGGATTCGATGGCGAGGACCAGAGCGGTCACACCGAGGATGAGGCCGATGAGGACCGAGGCGGCGCCGTCGAAGAAAGGATCGCCGGTGAGCTGCGACAAGGCGACGCCGATCGCGGCGACGACGATCCCGGCCATCGCCGCGCCATTTTCGAGCAGGACGATGAAGGCGGGCGGGTCCTTGGAAGTGCGCACCGCCTGGAACCAGCCGAGGCTGCCCTTGGACGCGCGGAAATCCTTGAACGCGGTGAAGGTCGATCCGCCCTCGAGCAGGAAGGCGACGAGTAGCACGCCATAAGCGATCAGAGGCGAGACCGCATGCTCCGGCTCGATGATGTGGATCACGCCCTCGTAGATCGACACGCCGGCGCCGAGCGCGAAGACCAGCACCGCGACGACGAAGCTCCAGAAATAAAGCTCACGGCCATAACCGAACGGATGCATCACGTCGGGCGGCTTGCGCGACTGGCGGCGGCCCCAGATCAGCAGCAGCTGGTTGGCCGAATCGACGACGCTGTGCACGCCCTCGGTCAGCATCGCCGACGAGCCGGTCAGCATCGCGGCCACGAACTTGGACGCGGCGATGCCGAGATTCGCCGCAAAGGCGATCAGGAGGGTGCGGTTGTCGTGACCTTGGGCGCTCATGGCGCCGACGATTACCCATGTTGGCGCCCATTTACAGCCCCGGCCGCACCGTGGAGAACGAGACATGCGCGCGCGCCTTCCCTTCCTTCTTTCTGCCGCGGCGCTCGTCGCATGCGCGCCGCGCGACCAGCCGGCGGCGTCCGGCCTGATCCTGTGGGCGTGGGAGCGGCCGGAGGATTTGCGCTTCGCCGATGAAGCGACCGAAGTGGCGGTGCAGACCGGCTTCGTGGAGATTGCCGGCGACGGCCTCCAGGCGCGCGGACGGCGATTCCCCCTGAAGGTCGACAGGACGCCGGCCATCACGCTGGTGCACGTCCAGATCGATCGTGCGCGGCCGCTTGTCTGGACACCGGCCCTGCGCGCCCAGGTGGGCGCCGCGATCCTCCATTTCGCGACCGCCGTCCCGGTCCGCCGCGTCCAGATCGACTTCGAGACGCGCATGTCCGAGCGCCAGGTCCTGCTCGACGTGCTGCACGACCTTCGCCGCGGGCTGCCGCACGGCACCTTGCTGTCGATGACAGCGCTGGCATCATGGTGCGACACGGAACGCTGGCTGGACCAGGCGCCGGTGGACGAGATCGTGCCGATGCTGTTCCGCATGCAGCAGAGCGGCGAAGCGCTGCGGAATCGGCTGGCGGCGGGCGGCGATTTTCGCAATCCTCGCTGCCGCGCCGCGCTTGCGGTCGCGACTGATTCGCCGATCGTTCGTGCCCCGCCCGGGCGGCGCGTCTACCTGTTCAACCCGCGCAGTTGGACGACACAGGATTTCGAAACGGCGCGGCGGCAAGTGGAGAGCTGGAGATGAAGCGGCGGCCGGCGTTGATCATGTTGCCGCTGGTGCTCGCCGGCATGGGTGCCGGCGCCGCTCTGGCGTCCGGCGGCCCGCCACCGGCGCCGCTTTATGTCGAACGGCACGGCGGCACCGCCGCCGAGCTGGGCAGGCTCTTTCGCGGCCGGCTCGGCATCGTCACCGCGCGCTCGCCGGCGCGGCTCCTCTATCTCGACTGGCGGCTGCTGCACGGGCTCCGGATCGGCGAGGAGGCCGGGTCGCTGCTGGCGACGCCGTGCTGCGAGGATCGGTCGTCCGGCCGGACCGAGACTCCGCCGCCTCTCATCGGCGTCAGCGCCTGGATCGACGCGCGTTCGCTGGTGCCCGGCGCCCCGGCCATCGCAAGCTACATCGCGACGGAGCGGCCCGGGCCCGATTATTCCACGATCCCCAATTGTTTCGAGGACGCGTTCGACAATGCGGCCGCGACATTGCGCGATCGGGTCGCGCGGCATGGCGCGGAGACGGCAGCGATCAGTGCGTGGCTGGCGACCCAGGATGCCATCTTCGCCGCCTGTGCGAGCGCCGACGCCGCGCTGCCGCCGGCAATGGCGAACGCGCCCGCCTGGCTCGCCGCGGACCGCGCCTATCAGGAAGCGGCCTTCGCCCTGTACAATTTCCGCACTGCCGAGGCCGCGTCCCGGTTCGCCGCGATCGGTCGGGACAGGAGCTCGCCCTGGCAGCCGATGGGCCTGTATCTCGGCGCCCGCGCCTTCTGGCGCGAGGCGCTCGCCAACAAGAGCCCCGAGACGTTCGCCAACGCCCGCACCGCCATCGCCCTGCTCGCTTCGGCGCCCGCCGGCCTCTACGGCCATGAAGAGGCGCCGCGGATGCTGCGCGCCCTGGATTTTCGCGACCGGCCGGCCGAGCTGCTCGCCGAGCTCGACCATGAGCTGAACCAGGCCGAGCCGACCGGCGACATCGACCTCAGCCTTACCGACTATCTCCGCCTCGGCGCACGCGCGGCGGCGCGGCCCGCCGCCGCCGACTGGATCCAGACGCTCCACTCCGAAGCGGAGCACCGGATCGAGGCGCTCGACCATGCGCGCGAGCGCTGGAGCGCCACGCGCGATCCCGCATGGCTGATCGCCGCGCTCAGCCTCGTCAATCCGGACGATGCGGCGGCCGCGTCCCTGGCCGCCGAGGCGGCGCAAGTCGCGCCGGACCAGCCGGCCTGGCTGACCGCGCAATATCATGCCTTGCGCCTGACCATTGCGACGGCAGACCCCGCCGCGGCCCGCATGCGCCTGGACTCGATCCTCGCCCTGCCGGACCTCAGCCTCACCGAGCGCAATTTGTTCACCGGCGTCCGCATGCAGGTCGCGGCCGATCTTGGCGAGCTCGCCCGACTCGCCGTGCGGCGGCCTTATTGCATTGCATTCGACCGGGCGTGCGAGACGGACAATTTCGCGGAATATCCCGGGACGCTGGGCAGGCTTGGCGAGAACGGGCCCTGGCTCGTGCTCGGCGCCGACGCCCGCGCGACGATCGACCTATTGCCGCTCGCCGATCGGATCGCGCTGTCGCGGAATACTGCCATTCCGTCCGCATTGCGCCTCGACATCGCGCTGACCGGATTCGCCCGCGCGGTGCAGCTCCAGGACGATCGCGCGATCGACATGCTCGCCACCGATCTCGCCACCTATCTTCCGCAATTGCGGCAGGACTGGCGCGCGATCGCCGCGGCCCCGGCGGGCCCGGCCAAGCGCTTCGCCGAATATTTCGTCATGGCCAAGATACCGGGCCTTCGCCCCCATCTCGCCGGCTATGTCCGTCCCGAAGGCGATGTACCGCAATTCCAGGGCCAATGGGTCGACTGGATGATCCTTCCGCGCGGCACGACGGCCGGCGGCGGCGCCCTGCCCAATACGACCGCCTATCTCAACGACATCGACTGGTACGGCGCCTCCGCCGAGGACAATGATCTCGTCTGCCTCGGCGCGTGCGGGCGCGGCGCCTTCCCTGCCCGCCTGCCGCCCTTCGCCGCCGCGGGCCAGGGCCGGGCGCGCGTCGAACGAGCATCCTTCATCACCGAAACCCTGGACGCCGAGGGGCGCCCGCGCGCCCTGCCCCGCGGCGCGATCTCGGTGTGGGACGAAGCCCTTGCTTATGCCCGCGCCCATCCCCGCGACCCGCGGTCGCCGGAGGTGCTGTACTGGCTGATCCGCGTCGCCCGCTGGGGCGGCAATCACGAACATCTCGGCCGCCGCGCCTTCCAGCTCCTCCACGCCCGCTATCCCGCCTCGACCTGGGCGGAGCGCTCGCCTTATTATTACGACGATCCGGCCGATCCCTGAGTGCTGGGGAGGCGCTCAGGCGTCGGGCATCTGCTCCGGCGGGCCCAGATGCTGGAGGAAATCGGGCTTGCCCATGCTCACACCCTGGTTGCGCAGGATCGCGTAGGCGGTGGTCGCGTGGAACAGGAAATTGGGCAAGGCGAAGCGGGTGAGATAATCGGCGCCGGTGAAGCGATAGCCCATGCCGTTGGGGAAGCGCAGCTCCACCTGCCGCGCGCCGGCCCCGTCGATCGCCGCGCGATCCGCGCTCTCCAGATAGGCGATCGTCTTGTCGCAGCGCTCGCGAAGCTCGGCGAAGCTGGTTTCCGTATCGGGCATGGCCGGCGGCGTCTCGCCGAGCAGCCGGGCGATGGCATTCTTCGCGCTGTCCGACGCCATCTGATATTGCCGGGTCAGCGGCGCCATGTCCTCGGCCAGCCGCGCCTCCGCCAGCACGGCCTCATCCTTTTCCGCCGCGGCCTTGTCGAGCCAGGCGCGCATGTTGCGCATCATGGTGGCGAAGACGGGGACTGAGGCATCGTAGAGGCTGAGTGTCATTGGGGACTCCTGGCTCGAGGGCAGCTTAATAGTGGATCACCTTGCCATAAGCGTCGAGCACGCTCTCATGCATCATCTCGCTGAGCGTGGGATGCGGGAAGACGGTTTCCATCAGCTCGGCCTCGGTGGTCTCGAGCTGGCGGGCGATGACATAACCCTGGATCAGTTCGGTGACCTCGGCGCCGACCATGTGGGCGCCGAGCAATTCCCCGGTCGTCTCGTCGAACACGGTCTTTACGAAGCCCTCGGCCTCGCCGAGCGCGATCGCCTTGCCGTTGCCGATGAACGGGAATTTGCCGACCTTGACCTTTCGGCCGGCCTCCTTGGCCTTGGCCTCGGTGAAGCCGACCGACGCCACCTGCGGGCGGGAATAGGTGCAGCCGGGGATGTTCCAGGTCTCGAACGGATGCGGCTTCTGCCCGGCGATCGCCTCGACGCAGACCACGCCCTCATGGCTCGCCTTGTGGGCAAGCCAGGGCGGGCCGGTGACGTCGCCGATCGCGTAGATCCCCTCGACGTTGGTGCGGCCATAGCCGTCGGTGGCGATATGGCCGCGGTCGGTCTTCACGCCGAGCGCCTCGAGGCCGATATTCTCGCTATTGGGGACGATGCCGACGGCGACGATGACGTGGCTGAATTCCTCGACGGCCGCGCCCTTGATGGTCGCCTTCACGCCGGTCTTCGAGACGTCCAGCTTGTCGACGCCGGAGCCGACATGGATCTTCATCCCCTGCTTGGTGAGCGCCTTGTGGACGAAGGCGGAGACGTCCTCGTCCTCGACCGGAAGGATGCGGGGCAGCATCTCGACGATGGTCACCTCGGCGCCCATGTCCGAATAGAAGCTGGCGAACTCGACCCCGATCGCGCCCGAGCCGATCACCAGCAGCTTCGTCGGCATCTCCTTCGGCACCATGGCGTGGCGGTAGGTCCAGATCCGGTCGCCGTCGGCCTTGGCGAAGGGGAGGTCGCGGGCGCTGGCGCCGGTGGCGATGACGATATGCTTCGCGGCCAGCTCGGTCGTCTTGCCGTCCCTGGTGACGCTCAAGGTGCCCTTGCCGGTGATCACGCCGTCGCCTTCGACGACGGTCACCTTGTTCTTCTTCATCAGCCCCTTCACGCCGGCATTGAGCTGGCCGGCCACCTTGCGGCTGCGGTCGACGATGGCGGCGAGGTCGAAGCCGACCTTCTCGGCGCTGAGCCCGTAGGCCGAGGCGTGGGTGAGATAATGGTTGATCTCGGACGTGCGCAGCAGCGCCTTGGTCGGGATGCAGCCCCAGTTGAGGCAAATCCCGCCCAGTTTCTCCCGCTCGACGATCGCGGTCTTGAGGCCGAGCTGGCTGGCGCGGATCGCCGCGACATAGCCGCCGGGCCCGGAGCCGAGGATGATCAGGTCGTAGGTGTCAGCCATGAAGCCTCCAATCGCCGAACGGGCGCGCCGTACCAAACCCGGCGCCGCTTAATCATGTCGGACGCCGAAGTCCAAGCGCTGCTATTCGGGCACCGCGCTACACCGATCCATTCATCGGTTCGCCCATGCCAGAAGGGCCCAGGTGAACAGGGTGACGACGCAGAAGATGGGCCAGGACCAGGTGAGGTGGAAGCCGCCCGCGGTGGCGTGGACGACGCCGTAGCTGGCCCATTCGCTCAGCTGGCCGTCGGCGCCGCGGGTGAGGTACGGGATCGCCAGCGCAGTGATCGCCCCCGCGACGACGGCTTTCACCAGCGCCATGTCAGGCCAGCATCGCCAGCGGGTTCTCGATCAGGCGCTTGAACGTCTGCATCAGCCGCGCGCCATCGGCGCCGTCGATGGCGCGGTGATCGAAGCTGCCGGTGGCGCTCATGACGGTCGCGATCTGCAGCGAGTCGGCGATCACATAGGGCCGCTTCTCGCCCGCGCCGATCGCCATGATCATCCCCTGCGGCGGATTGATCACCGCATCGAACTGCTTGATCCCGTACATGCCCATGTTCGACAGCGACGCGGTCCCGCCCTGATATTCACTGGGCTGGAGCTTGCCCTCCTTGGCGCGGCCGGCGAGCTCGTGCACTTCGCCGGCGATCGCCGAGATCGACTTCGACTCGGCGCCGACCACGATCGGCGTGATCAGCCCGCCCGGGATCGAGACCGCCACCGAAATGTCGGCGCGGCTATATTTGAGCAGGCGATCGCCGGAGATGGAGACGTTGCACTCGGGCACCTCGATGAGGGCGACGGCGAGCGCCTTGATCATCATGTCGTTGACGCTGAGCTTGATGCCGCGGCCTTCGAGGCCCTTGTTGAGCTCGCCGCGCAGCTTGAGCAGGGCGTCGAGCTGGATGTCGACGGTGAGATAGATGTGCGGGATCGTCTGCTTGGCCTCGGTCAGGCGGCGGGCGATGGTCTTGCGCATGTTGGAGAGCTTGATCTCCTCGTGCGGGATGTCGGTGGAGACGGGAGCCGGAGCGGCGACCGGCGCAGGCGGTGCCGCGGCGGCGGCCGGAGCCGGCGCGTCGGGTCGCGAAGGCGCCTTGCCGCCGGCGCCGTCGAGGTCCGCCTTGACGATGCGGCCGCCGGGGCCAGAGCCCTGCACCGCGGCGAGATCGATCCCCTGGGCCTCGGCCAGGCGGCGGGCGAGCGGGCTCGCCTTGACCCGGTCGCCATCGGATTTCGGCGCGGGCGCCGCGGCCGGCGGCGCGGCCGGTGCCGGGGATGGAACTGGAGCTGGAGCCGGAGTTGGAGCGGGGGCCGGGGTCTCCGCCTTCGGTGACTCGGCCTTGGGGGCGGGCGCCTCCGCCTTGGCCGGCGCTGCGCCGGCAGCGGAGGCATCCTCGCCTTCTTCTGCCATGATCGCGATCACGGCGCCGACCTTCACCCCATCGGTGCCGTCCGCGACGACGATCTTCGAAATCGTGCCCTCGTCGACCGCTTCGAATTCCATCGTCGCCTTGTCGGTCTCGATCTCGGCGAGGATATCGCCCGATTTGACGGCATCGCCTTCCTTGACCAGCCATTTGGCAAGGGTCCCTTCCTCCATGGTCGGGGACAAAGCGGGCATCTTGAGTTCGATCGGCATGGAAGCGAGCTTTCCTTTCGCGACGCACGTCCAAACAGCATAGCCATGGCAATGGTCAAGGCCAGTCGTGCCGAGCGCGCTTGCGTGAATGGACGATCTGGCGCAACCGTTCCATCAAGAGGTGCGTGCAATGCGGTCCTATCTGGTGGTGATGGACGAGACCGAGGAGGCCTTGGCGGCGCTACGCTTCGCGGCGCGGCGGGCGGCGCTCGGCGGCGGCGGCGTCGAGATCCTCGCCCTCATCCCGCGGCAGGAATTCGTCCAGTGGGGCGCGGTCCAGGAGGCGATGGAGGAAGAGGCGCGGCTGCGCGCCGAGGCGATGCTGGTCCAGGCCACCGGCGCGATCATGGAGGAAGCCGGGATCAAGCCCTCGATCACGATCCGGCAGGGCGATCCGGTCAAGGCGGTCAGCGAGCTGCTCAAGGAACGCGACGATTTCTCGGCGCTGGTGCTGGGCGCGGCGGTCGAAGGCGGACCCGGACCGCTGATCAGCCATTTCGCCGGCGCCGGCGTCGCAGGCCTCCCCTGCCCCTTGATCATCGTGCCCGGCGGGCTCAGCGACGAAGCGCTGGCGCGCCTGAACTAGAGCAGCCCTCTCCCCGCCGGGGAGAGGGCGCTTTGGTCAGCCGCGCTCGCCGGCCGGCGGACGGGGCCGCGGCGGCGGGGCATGGCGCACCGGGGCCGGACGGCGCGGCGCCTGGCAGACGCAGCGCGGACGCGCCCGGTGACGCGCACGGCGCACCTGGACATATTCCTCGACCACCTCTTCGCTATAGGCCTGGGCGGAACCGGTCGTGGTCACCGTCTCGATCACGATCGGATAGGCATAGGCGCCGTAGCCATAGCCGCCGCCATAGACCTGGGTGGAGCCGCCGCCCTGGACGTAACCGCCATAGCCCGGGCCGGGCATCGGGCCGCCATGGTGCATGCGCATCTCGCCATGCTGCCTATATTCGCCATGGCCTTCCTGGCCCTCGGCATAGGCATAATCCTCGTCGTCGGGGCGATAGTCGCGGCTGCCTCGATAGGCGGGAATGCCGTCGGCCATGTCCCACTCCTCGCCGTAGCGATCCCAATCGAGACCCTCGCGCGAATCGCGGATGCGGCCGTCGCTGCCGATCAGATAGGCGTCGTCATAATAGCGGATCCAGCGGCCGTCCTGGCCGGGATTGGAGAAGCCGTACATCTGCCAGTTGTTGATCTGGAACTGGGGCCCCCAGAAGAATTGCGGGACGATGAAGCCGCGCTGCAGCCGGCGCTGGAAATGATGGCGGCCCGGCATCATCTGCCCTCCGTGGTGCATCATCTGCCCCCCGTGGCGCATCATCATGCCGCCGCCGCCATGCATGGTGCGCCCACCCTGGGCAGCCGGCGGACCGGCCTGGGCGAAGGCGCCGGACGGAAGCAGCGCGACGCTCGCCGCGATGATCGAAAGGCTCAGTTTGCGCATGAAGGGATCCCCTGTTCGCGAATCCCGCCCTGGCTGCCCGGGGCGGGTATGAACACTTCATTTACCCTTTGATTTGCGCCTTTTCCATGCTGTCGAGGCGCCCTCCAATGCGCTGTATCAGTATGACACAGCCCGCCTCGTCTTCCTTGTCGAAACGGGCTGGCGTCGGGCTGTCGAGGTCGAGCACGCCGACCAGGGCGCCATCGACGACGATCGGCACGACCAGCTCCGCGCGCGAAGCGGCATCGCAGGCGATATGGCCGGGGAAGGCGTGGACATCGGCGACCAGCTGCGGCGCGAGGCTCGCCGCGGCGGCGCCGCACACGCCCTTGCCGAACGGGATGCGAATGCAGGCCGGCCGGCCCTGGAACGGGCCGAGGACGAGCTCGCCGCCGACATTGCGGTAGAAGCCGGCCCAGTTGACGTCGGGCAGGCTCTCCCAGAGCAAGGCCGCGACATTGGCCATGTTGGCGATCGGATCGGGCTCGCCCGCGGTCAGCGCGTCCGCGGCCTCGACCAGCGCGCGGTAGAAGGAGGGCTTGTCCGCGGCCTCGATCTTGAAGTCGTACATCCTGCTCCCCGTCGTTCCGGGTACATTTCCCCCGTCATTCCGGCGAATGCCGGAATCTCACTGCCTTGGCCGAACGTGGTGAAAAGGAAAGGGAGATTCCAGCTTTCGCTGGAATGACGACCAAGGATGCCTGCTAGCAGGGAGCAATTGCCTTCAAGCGCCACGATTGCGACAATCACCCGTCATGCCGGCAATCCAGATCACCAGGTCCATCGCGATCGACTCCAGCGAGCTCGAGGAGAAGTTCACGCGCGCCTCGGGGCCCGGCGGCCAGCACGTCAACACCACCGATTCCGCCGTCCAGCTTCGCTTCGATGTCGCCGGCTCGCCTTCCCTGCCGCAGGCGGTGAAGGACCGCATGGCGGTGCTGGCAGGGTCGCGCATGACCAATGACGGCTGGATCGTGCTGACGGCGCAGGGCGAGCGGTCGCAGGAAATGAACCGGCGCGAGATCCGCGAGCGCCTCTTCGACCTTATCCGCGAGGCGACGATCATCCCGAAGAAGCGGCGGCCGACCAAGCCGTCGCGGGCTGCAAAGGCGAAGCGGGTCGATAGCAAGAAGCTGCGGGCGAAGGTGAAGGGCTTGCGCGGAAGAGTCGAGCCTTAGCTCTACTAAAAAATCCTCCCGGGAACGGGGAGAGCGGCGTGGTGGAGGGGTCGCGAGCGATAGCGAGCCTGGCGAGGCCCAGACCCCTCCACCAGCCTAAGGCTGGTCCCCCTCCCCGTTCCGGGGAGGATTTAGGAAGATATCGTGCCTTCCTGCATCGCCGATCCCAAGATCGACATCACCAAACCCCGCACTGACGAAAGAGGGCGGCAGCGGCGCGGTGGCCTCGACCGGCGGTTTGTCGCCGCGGTCGACTCGAATCGACAAGGCGTGGAGAAGCATCGGCCCTTTCCCCAGCCCGTAGAGGGGATCACCCGAGATCGGGATGCCGATGCCGTCCGAGGCGTGGACGCGGATCTGGTGGGTGCGGCCGGTCTCCGGCGTGAAGACGATGACGGCGCGGCCGTCGCGGACGCAGGCGGTGCGCCAGTGCGTCACGGCCGGCCGGCCGGCGGCCTTGGGCACCATCCGCCAGCCCTCCTCGGCGGAGGAGATCTTGTCGAGCGCGAGATCGACCGTCCCCGCTTCCGCGGCGGGCACGCCGTCGAGCACCGCGACATAGGTCTTCCCGACCAGCTTGTTCTCGAAGGCGCGCTGGAAGCGCTTGTGCGCCTTGGGATTGCGGGCGAGCAGCAGGCAGCCGGACGTGTCGCGGTCGAGGCGGTGGACCGGCAGCGGGATACGCTGGAAACCGAAACGCAGCTCGCGCAGATAATCTTCCAGGCTCTCCGGCGTGCGCGAACCGGGATGGACGGCAAGGCCCGCCGGCTTGTCGATGACGAGCGCCTCGCCATCGATGAACAGCACCCGTTGATCCCAGAAGGTCATGGCGGCGGCCCTGCCACGCGCGTGACATTCGTGCAACGCTGGCGCTTAGTTACGGATTTACCGGTATTAATACGAAATTAACCTTTTGCCTTCACACCTCTAAAGGTTAATGGCGTCGAAGGAGCAGCGAACAGGGGCTCCTCGCGACAGGAGGCTAATCCATGCGCGTTCTGCTGATCGAAGACGAGCCGACCACGGCGAAGGCCATCGAGCTCATGCTCTCCACCGAGGGTTTCAACGTCTATACGACCGACCTCGGCGAAGAGGGCCTGGATCTCGGCAAGCTGTACGATTACGATATCATCTGCCTGGACCTCAACCTTCCGGACATGCACGGCTATGACGTGCTGAAGAAGCTGCGGACGGCGAAGGTGGGCACCCCGGTCCTCATCCTTTCCGGCGTCGCCGAGATGGATTCGAAGGTCCGCGCGCTCGGCTTCGGCGCCGACGATTACGTCACCAAGCCGTTCCATCGCGACGAGCTGGTCGCCCGCATCCATGCGATCGTGCGCCGTTCCAAGGGCCATTCGCAATCGGTCATCAAGACCGGCAAGCTCGCGGTCAACCTCGACGCCAAGACGGTCGAAGTCGACGGCAGCCGCGTCCATCTGACCGGCAAGGAATATGCGATGCTGGAGCTGCTCTCGCTCCGCAAGGGCACGACGCTTACCAAGGAAATGTTCCTCAACCACCTTTACGGCGGCATGGACGAGCCGGAATTGAAGATCATCGACGTCTTCATCTGCAAGCTTCGCAAGAAGCTGAGCCTCGCCTGCGGCGGCGAAAATTATATCGAGACCGTCTGGGGCCGCGGCTACGTGCTGCGTGAGCCCGAGGACGTGCAGGCGGCCCAGGTCGCCTGACCCGGTTTGCGAGTGGGGCAGACCGGCGTCCGCAGCAATGCGGGCGCCGGTTTTCTTTTGGGGTTGCTCCGTCGCCAATCCGGCCAGGGCGACCGGCCTGTCTGCGCGAACCTGAACGGGTTTCAGAGAGCCGGGGGTGATTACTATAATGCACGAAAATAGTTATCACCCCTAATAGTGTTTCCCCATTATTTTTGAAGGCGTTAACGGGGTAATGAGGTGGCGTTTCGGGGGTAATTCCGGCGCAGGCCGGACTCTCATTCCTGCCGCGGGTTGCACATCGACAGACGACGTCGCTGGATTGGCGGGACGGCCCGATGCGGAGGCGCGTTGCGGCGGTCGACGAACCCGCGGCACCGATCCTCTCGCGCGACCCGGCGCACCAAGCGCGTCACGGCCTGTGGAAACCAATGGCGCGGTCGCGCGCGCCAGCCCGGCACGTGGCCAATCTTAGCGCCGGCCTCGGCCAGGAGGCAGGCGAAGATCATGAGCATCGCCTCGAACATGGCGAGCGCGGGGTTGCCGGTCATAGAGTGGCGGAACATGCACTTCTCCTTCTTGGGGCTGAGGGCTGGGGCGGGAGCCTGTCGGGACGCAGACCCGATCGGGAGAATTGGGGCCGGACGGCGGGCATGAAAAAGCGCCCGGACGGCGGTCTGCCGCGGGCGCAAAAGGAAGTATTCATTTCGTCGGAAATATCCTATGTGATCCGACATGTCAAGCAGTGCCCGCAAGCAGACAAGTGCGATTTTTTGATTTGTTCAAGGCGCGCCGATTTCCTCGGGTCCGCCCAGACATGCCTCGCGCAAGCAGTTCCGAAGCCAGCGGTGCGCCGGGTCACCGTCGGCGCGAGGGTGCCAAAGCAATGAGATGGTGAATGGCTCGAGCGGCAGCGGGATCGGGAAGGTGAACATCCCGCCCCGCAGGCCCGCCGTGTGCCTGTCCGGCACGGTCGCGATTAGATCCGATCCCCCTGCGAGCGCGAGCGCTGTTGAAAAGCCATCGACGGTGGTCATGACATGACGCGCAAGGCCAAGGCCCCGAAGACATTCGTCGACCCGACCGAGATCGAGACCCTGGCGCCAGGCGACGACGTGGCTCCACGCGACATAATCGTCGGGGCCGACGGCCACGCGGGACAGCGGGTGATCGGCGCGGACGGCGCCGACATAATGATCGACGAACAGGGCCTGGGCGCGCACCTCCGGGCCGCTGGTGCCAAGGGCGACTCCGGTTTCGAGATCGATCGTGCCATCGCGCAGCCCTTCGCTGCTCTTGTCCAGCTTGCGGACGAAGCGAAGCCGCACGCCGGGCGCCTCCTGCTGGACGGCATGGATCAGGCGCGGCCCGAAAGTCTCGGCGAAGCCATCGCTGGTGCGCAACGTGAAGGTTCGCTCGAGTGTCGCAAGCTCCAGCCGGTCCACGGGGCGAAGCAGGGCGCGCGCCTCCTCGACGAGCTCGCGCACCAACGGCTTCATCTCAATGGCGCGCGCGGTGGGGACCAGGCCCCGGCCCGCCCGCACCAATAGCTGATCGCCGGTGACATGACGGAGCCGGGTGAGTGCGCGGCTCATCGCCGAAGAGCTGAGCCGCAGGCGACGCGCGGCGCGCGTCACGCTGCCCTCCATCAACAGCACGTCGAGGGTCTGCAGGAGGTTGAGGTCAATGGCGGCCATCGTCGCTCCGATCCTGTGCGTGCCGTGCCATATAGCGCGCCAGACGCAACAATGAAATGCAATTGTTGCGTCTTCCGCACCAATTCGGCGCGCCGTACCAGTGCGCCGACGAGCAATCACGAGGAGCCGGAAGATGGCGCGGGATTCCCTGGAATCGTTTGTGGCCGCAGTGCGCGCGGATTGGGGGCCGATCAGCACCGGCCTCGTCGCGCGGTGCCGCGCGCATCTCGACAGGCTGAGTGCGGCCGACGCGGGCGAAGCATGGCTCGCCGGACTGCATGAGGAACGGCCGGCGACGCGCGAGCTTCACCGCGAGCCGGACCATGGCTTCATGCTGCTCGCCCATAGCGAGCAGGCGGGGCTCTATCGGCCGCCGCATGATCACGGACGGGCTTGGGTGGTCTATGCCGTGCAGTCGGGCGCGCTCGAAATCGGCGGCTATGTGAAGATCGCGGATCCGGACGGACGCCAGAAGCTGGTCCGGCGCGACACCATCGTCCTGAGGCCCGGAGAGGCGCGCGCCTATCTTCCGGGCGACATTCACGACACGCGCTGCCTGACCGAGAATGCGATGGTGCTACGGTTCACCGAGCGCGATCTGCGCCACGAGGACCAGAGTCTCGGCCTGGTCACGCGCTTCGCCGCGCATGGCGACGAATGGTTCGCGCCGCTGCCATGAATGCGGCCCCCAATCCCTTGCGCGGCGCGGCAAGCATATTGGCCGTGCTGTCGGCGATGGCGCTGGTGGTGCTGGACGCCGGCATTGCCAATATCGCGCTGCCAACGATCGGGACGGCGTTCGCGGCGTCGCCCGCGCACGTGATCCTCGTCGTCAGCGCCTACCAGCTGGGCCTCGTCATGGGGCTGCTTCCCTGCGCCCATGCCGCCGAGCGCTTCGGCTATCGCAGGCTGTTCGTCCTCGGCCTCTGCCTGTTCGCCGCCGCATCGCTCCTCTGCGCGCTATCCTCCTCGCTCATGATGCTGGTCGCCGCGCGCTTCGTGCAGGGCCTGGGCGGCGCGGCGATCATGGCGCTCGGGATCGCGCTGCTCCGCTTCGCGCTCGGGCCGGACCGGCTGGCCAGCGCGATTTCGTGGAACGCGCTGACCGTCGCGCTCTGTGCGGCGGCAGCGCCCATCGCCGGAGCGCTCATTCTCTCGGTCGGACAATGGCCGTGGCTGTTCCTGGTCAATGCGCCGATCGTCGCCATTGCGCTCGCGGCCGCACCCGCGCTGCCTCGGATCCCTCCCACCCGCCCAACCACGGATTGGGCCGCGGCCGCGCTCCTCGCGTCGGCCGCCGGGCTGTTCTTCTCGGCCGCGGAGCTGAGCTGCGTCCAGCCGACGGCGGCCATGCTTTGCGCCTGCGCAGCCGCGCCGTGCGCGACAATGCTGGTGCGGCGCGAACGTGGGCGGAACGGGCCCGTCCTGCCGATCGACCTGATCGCCCTGCGACCATTTCGGATCGCGGCGATCGCATCCTTCTGTTGCTTCGTCGGCCAGTCAGCGGGGCTGCTGGCCCTGCCCTTCTACATCCAGTCCGGGCTTGGCCGATCGGCCGCGAGCGTCGGCTCCGTCATGATTTGCTGGCCGCTGACCGTCGCGCTGACCAGCCGGATCGCACACCAGCTGGCCGATCGGTTCGGATCGGCGGTGCCGTGCGTGGCGGGAGGGCTCCTGCTGGCCGCGGGCCTTCTGCTTGCGGCGACCTGGCCCCTGGAGGGAAACGTGGTGCCGCTGGGGCTCGGGGCGGCGCTGAGCGGGCTCGGCTTCGGCCTGTTCCAGGTTCCGAACAACCGCACGATGTTCCTGACCGCGCCCGCCGATCGGAGCGCGGTGGCGGGCGGGCTGCAAGGCAGCGCACGACTTGCGGGCCAGACTGCCGGATCGGTCATCACGGGGCTACTGTTCGCGGCCCTGCCAGCCGCGATCGCGCCGCGGTTCGCCCTGGGGCTGGGCGCCTCGTTCGCGCTCGGCGCCGCGCTCGTCAGCGCGCTGGCGCTTGGCCGGGAGAAGCCGGCGCCGCGAAAACTTGCGTCGATTTCGTAACGAGCACAGAATTTCATCAAGGAGGGGCATCATGAAAAGGTCGCAAACAGCGTTGCTCGCATTGCTCGCGATGGCCGGCGCATCGCCAGCAGCGGCGCAGCCCGCGCCTTCCCTCACGCCGACGGTGGCGCCTCGGCAGATTCAGGTCGAGGATCCCGGCCACGCGCCGATCCGGATCGCGATCTGGGCGCCGGCGACCGGCACCGACCTGGCTCTCGTCGTCATTTCGCATGGCACCGGCGCCGGCGCGATCAGTCACATCGATACAGCCGAAGCCCTGGCCGCGTCGGGCTTCGTGGTCGTGGCACCGATGCACCCGGGCGACAATTTCCAGGACGACAGCAATGTCGGCCAGCCGGCCTGGCTCGTCGATCGCGCGCGGAACGTGACCAGGGTGATCGACTTCATGCTTGGCGAATGGGATGGCCGCGCGCGCCTTGCGCCGAACCGAATTGGAGTTTTCGGCTTTTCCGCCGGCGGGACGACCGCCCTGATCGCGATCGGCGGCGTGCCGGACCTGGCGCTGGTCGCGCCGCATTGCGCACGGCAGCCCGAGTTCGTGTGCAGGATCATGGCGGCCGGTCCGACCGTCCCGGCAGATCCGCCGCAATGGACCCATGACAGCAGAATCAAGGCCGCCGTCATAGCAGCGCCGGGCCTGGGCTTTGCCTTCGCGCCATCCGGGCTAGCCGGCGTCCATGTGCCCGTTCAAATCTGGTCCGGGACCGCCGATCAGATTGTGCCGTTCGAAACGAACACGGCCCTTATTGTACGCCAGCTGGGCGGGCAGGCCGAGGCGCACAGCGTGGAGGGCGCTGTGCATCTCTCCTTCCTGAGCCCCTGCGGCCCGGAGAGCCCGCCCCAGATCTGCCAGGACAGCCCGGGGTTTGACCGGAACGCATTCCATCGCACGTTCAACGCGGCCATCGCCGACTTCTTCCGCGACAGGCTTGGCGGCAGCGCTCGCCCGCGGCGATAGGATCGAGCGGCCGGGAGAGTTCGTCGGTAGGCGAACTGTCGTCGAAGGCAGCTACGGACATATGGGTTTGGCGCGCCACATAGTGATCGTCGACCGGGTGTTGAGGGCCGACGTGCTGGAGTGAGCGACAGCTGTCCGCAACTATCTGTTGCGAGTGGCCCCCCGTCATGTTTCGGAAGTCGACGACCAGCACTGCCTGGCCTTTTCGCCGTTCGGCGGCAGTCAGATCGAACCTGACTCCGAACCTCGCTCAGGTCCCCAGATCACAGGTTCGCAAGCAGCTGCAGCAGTTCGGCCTGGCGGTGGACGCCGGTCTTGGTGAGGATCGAGCGGAGCTGGGCGCGCAGGGTGTGGTGGGAGAGGCCAGTGCGGACGGCGATGTCGGGCAAGGCGCCGCCGAGCACCAGCTCGCCGACCAGCCGCGCCTCGGCCGCGGTAAGATCAAACAGCCCGTGCAGCGATTCGGGCCGTGGGGTGCGGCGGCGCTCGACCTTCACCGCCACCATCAGGATATGGCCGCCGGTGAAGATGTCGCGCGCGTGGCCGCAGATCGGCAGCAGGTGGACGAGCAGCGGCGGCGCGCTGTCCCTTCCGCGTACGGGCAGCGACACGACGGTCTCGGCGCTGTCGCGGCCGATCCGCATGAGGGCCGAGCGGAATCGCTCGTCCGCGACCCGCTCGGCGATGGCGATGCCGCCGAAGGCGGTGGACACGAACATGTCCGGCATCGCCTCGAGCAGGGGATTGGCGACGACGACCCGGCCCCGCCGATCGATCACCGCGGCGGCCAGCCCGATCCGGTCCAGCGTCTCGACGATCGCCCGCGCCTGGCCGAGGCCGAGCCGCGCGGCGATCTGGCCGGCGCGGTTCAAATGCGGGCGCAACCGATCGAGCGCGGCGGCATCGCGGCGGCGATACGGCCCGTCCCGCTTCATCCGGGCGAAGACGGGGGTGACCATTTCGCCGCCGGGCATCTGAATCACGCTGGTCAGCCTCTGGCCGATGCCGCGCGCGACCAGCTCCTTCCATTCCGGGTCGCTGGCCAGCTCCTCGGGCGAAAGATGCGGCTCGATCCTCGAGAAATTGCTGGGACGGGCGGTCATCGTCCAGAGCGCCGAAGGGCTGGTCTGGCAGGGATTGGATTGCAGGAAGGGATCGAGCATGTCCTGCGTCATATCGGTGATGACGGCCTGCAGCGGCTGGTTGCGCGCGAACAGATAGAGGACCGCAGTCTGCGAGCCGGACATCGCGCTCATCTGATCGAGCACCGCGGGCCAGCGTTCGGGGATGAACGCCGCCTCATAGATGTTGTCGATCACGTCCATGCGCGGCTGCTTCTCCCGCCGACGCATGGAAAGGCGGCGGCATAGCCCAAACGGGTTATGCGGCACCCCTGCCGCATTTCCTAGACGCCCTCTCGTCCAGAAGAGGGAAGATCAAGATGAACCGCAAATCCGTCATCCTCGCCGCCGTGCCCTTGGCGCTCGCCACCGCGCTTTTCCTGTCCACGCCGGCACAGGCCGAAACCTGCCTGCTCGACCGCAACGACAATGGCCAGGCCGATGCCGGCACCGACAATGACGGCGGCGCCGACGACGGCCCGGCGGAAGGCGCGAACAATTTGCGGCTGGCTTGCGGTCTGAACTCGACGGCAACCGGCGACAATGGAACCGCCATTGGACGCGAAAGCAGCGCGACCGGCGACAGTGCCACCGCACTGGGATATCAAAGCGAAGCCAGCGCCTTCGGTACCTCGGCCCTTGGCGTCCAAGCACGTGCCCGAAACCAGAATGCGACCGCAGTCGGATATTTTGCGCAGGCCGACGACGATGCCGCAACAGCATTGGGCGCCTCCACGCGCGCATCGGGTGAGCGTGCATTGGCAGTAGGATTCGGCAGCGAAGCGAGTGGCGATAGATCGGCGGCTATCGGCAACAGCGCTTCGGCTATAGGCGGTTCTTCCCTCGCCATTGGCGACGGCACTTTTGCATCACAATTGGGATCGATAGCCGTGGGCAGCAATGCCCGTGCAACCGAAGGCACCGCCACCGCCATTGGCAACGGCGCTTCCTCTTCGGGTTTTGCCGCGACCGCTCTTGGTTATTCGGCCCAGGCGGTCGGTCAACGCGCGACTGCGATCGGTTATGATGCGCGCGCTGTAGGCAATCGGGGTATCGCCATCGGATCGGGCGATCCAACGATTGCAATCGGCGCCCAGGCAAGCGGAAGCGAGAGCATTGCTGTCGGTGCCGAGTCTTTGGCAAGCAACACCAACACGATCGCAATCGGCACAGAGGCGCAGGCGACGGGCAGTTCCTCTATCGCAATAGGCGCCAATAGTGCGGCCACAAATATTGGAAGTATCGCGCTTGGCAACAACAGCATCAGCGGTGCGAATGCGACGGCGCTTGGCAGCAACGCGGAGGCGCAGCAGCAATCGGTTGCGATCGGCTTCGGCTCCGAGGCGCTGGGACGGCAGTCGGTCGCTATCGGTCATTTGAGCAGCGCGACGAGTGACTTCGCGACATTGGTTGGTGTAGGCGCAACCGCAACCGGGACCAACACGGTCGTGCTCGGCAGGCTGAGCGATGATGGTGGCCTGACCGACGTAGTCTCGGTCGGCAACAGTACGACGAAGCGCCGCATCATCAATGTCGCTGACGGGACCGGCGTAACCGATGCGATCAATCTGGGGCAACTTAATGCTGCAATCGCCGGCGTATCGGGTGGGGCCAACCCCTATGTCACGATCAACAGCGCGCAAGCAGCTGCGACGGCAGCGGGCACTGAGGGGGTTGCGGTCGGCGGTGCGGCCAATGCCGCCGGCAACAATTCGACCGCCATCGGCACCTTCAGCGGCGCAACCCAAGGCGGGGCCAGTGCGTTCGGCAATGCCTCGCGTGCCATCGGTGTTCAGTCGACCAGCCTCGGGACGGCAGCTTTTGCGAACCAGACCAGCGCAACGGCGCTCGGATATCAGGCACAGGCCACCGCATTGGGCGCAACGGCATTGGGCTCCGAGGCGATCGTTACAGGCAGCAACAGTGTTGCGCTGGGGCAGGGCTCGGTTGCCGATCAGGCGAACACGGTTTCGGTCGGTATTGTCGGCGGCGAACGCCGCATTACGAATGTCGCCACCGGCTCCGCCGGCACCGACGCGGTCAATCTCGACCAGCTGAACGCCGCAATAGCGGGTGCCGGCGGTGGCGGCGCGGTGACGGCGGGCTCGGGCGTGGGATCGCTGCAGGGCATTTCCGGCGGAAACGCCGCCAATGGCGACGGCGCGATCGCTTTGGGCCAGGGCCAGACCGCCACCGGAAACGGCGCGGTGGCGATTGGCGATCCGAACAATGCCGTCGGCACCGGCGCGGTGGCAATCGGAGCCGACAATAGCGCCACCGGCGACGGCGCGGTGGCGCTCGGCAATGCCAGCATCGCCAATGGCGCGGGCAATGTCGCCATCGGCAACGGCGCGCAGGCCAACGCCCCGAACAGCGTCGCGCTGGGCGGCGGATCGATCGCCAATGAGGCGAACACGGTCTCGGTCGGCGCCGCCGGTGCCGAACGGCGGGTGACCAATGTCGCCAACGGCACCAGCGCGACCGATGCGGTAAACTTCGGCCAACTCGGCACCGTCGCCACGGCCGCGGCGAACGCGCAGGCGACCGCCGACACCGCGCTGGCCAATGCGGCGACCGCCCAGGCCACGGCCGAACAGGCGCTCGCCGGCAATGCGGGCAACGCCGCGGCGGCGGCGGCCGCCCAGGGGGCCGCGAACACCGCCCTCGCCAATGCCGCGACCGCCCAGGGGACCGCTGACTCGGCCCTCGCCAGCGCGGCGAACGCTCAGGGGACCGCGAATACCGCCCTCGCCAATGCGGCGACCGCCCAGGGGACCGCAAACACCGCCCTCGCCAATGCGGCGACGGCCCAGACGACGGCGAACACCGCCCTCGCCAACGCCGATACCGCGCTCAGCCAGAACGTGGTCCAATCCGCCGACATCGCGGCGATCCAGGGCGTGAACGTGACCCAGTCGCAACAGATCATGGCGCTGCAGGCCGGCGGCGGCCAGCAGGCCAACCAGATCGCGGCGCTGCAATCTGCTCAGTCCCTTCAGGCCGGGCAGATCCAGGCGTTGCAGCAGGGGCAAACCCAATTGTTCGATCTGGTCGATTTCAACCGGCGCGAGGCGCGGCGGGGCACGGCGGCGGCGATCGCCCTGACCCCCGCCCATTTCCCCTCCGAGCCGGGGCGGACGAGCTATACCGCCAATGCCTCCTTCTACCGTGGCGAAGTCGCCCTGGGGTTTTCGATCGCGCACCGGCTCGCCGGCGATACGCCGTTCGCGATCACCGCGGGCGTCTCCCAGGCGGGCGGCCGCAACACCGCCGCGCGGGTCGGAGTCGCCGGGGAGTTCTGACGCGGCGGGCAAGGCGGGGCCGGCGGGCAGGATCGGCCAGCGCGGGTGCCAACTTCACGGAAAGTCGGCCGCATAGCCCAAACGGGTTATGCGGCAGGCCCGCCGGACTTCCTAGACGCCCTCTTGTCCAGAAGAGGGAAGATCAAGATGAACCGCAAATCCGTCAGCCTCGCCGCCGCCGCCCCTTTGACGCTCGCCGCGATGCTCGCCATGCCGTCTCCGGCCAGCGCCGATCCGACACCGCCATGCAATGCCGGTCCGGGCGCCAATTCGACGGAATGCGGGGCGAATTCGTCGGCCCCCGGCCTCAACAGCACCGCGGTCGGGGATACCGCCGTCGCAAGCGGCGATCGGAGCACCGCCGTCGGGCAGGCCAGCCAGGCGATCGGCGACGATTCCACCGCGACGGGATATTTCAGCTTCGCGTCCGGCGACGATTCCACAGCCACCGGCAGCGGCAGCCAGGCCACGGGCGACCGAAGCACCGCGACCGGACAGGGCAGCGAGGCCAGCGGCAGCTTCACCACCGCGACCGGGCAGGCCAGCCTGGCCAACGCCGAAGGCGCCACCGCGACCGGCGCGCAGAGCCAGGCCACCGGAGAATATGGGACCGCGACCGGGACAGGCTCCAGGGCCAGCGGCGACGCCAGCACCGCGACCGGAGCGAACGCCAATGCGAGCGGCTTCAGCAGCACGGCGAGCGGCTGGACCAGCGCGGCCAGCGGGAGCTCCAGCACCGCCAACGGGGCGTACAGTTCGGCCAGCGGCACCCTCGGCACCGCGATCGGATCGTTCAGCACGGCCAGCGGCACTTTCAGCACCGCGACCGGAGGGACCAGCACGGCCAGCGGCGAGAACAGCACCGCCAATGGGCACGACAGCAGGGCCACCGGCGCCAACAGCACCGCCGCCGGGCAGGGCAGCCGCGCCACCGGCGCGCAAAGCACCGCGCTCGGCCAGGACAGCACGGCCACCGCGGCCGGCACGACGGCAGTCGGGCAGAGCAGCCAGGCCACCGGCATTTCCAGCTCGGCGCTCGGCAATGGCAGCGTCGCCAGCGGCTTCGCGGCAACCTCCCTGGGGTTCCTGAGCGCGGCCAGCGGCGACTACAGCACCGCGACCGGCACCCAGGCCACCGCAACCGGCCTTGCCAGCACTGCGATCGGCAATCTCAGCGCGGCAGGCGGCGCCAACAGCACGGCGACCGGGCAGACCAGCGCGGCCGGCGGCGCCAACAGCGCGGCCTATGGCCAGAGCAGCGACGCCAGCGGCGCGCAAAGCACCGCGATCGGCCAGAACAGCACGGCCAGCGCAACCGGCACGACGGCGATCGGCCAGGGAAGCACGGCGACCGGCGATTTCGGCGCCGCGCTCGGCAATGGCAGCGAGGCCACGGGTTTCGCGGGCACGGCGCTGGGCACGCTGAGCGTGGCCAGCGGCAGCAACAGCAGCGCGCTCGGCTCGCAGGCGTCGGCGACCGGCTTTGCCGCCGGCGCGCTGGGATCGCTGAGCACGGCCAGCGGCGACTACAGCCTCGCGGTCGGAACGCAGTCCACCGCCAGCGGCACCGCCAGCACCGCAATCGGCAATCTCAGCCTCGCGGACGCCCTGAACAGCGCCGCATTCGGCACGGGCGCGCGGGCGAACGCGATCGGCTCGGTCGCATTGGGACAAGGCTCGGTGGCGGATCGGCTGAACAGCGTGTCGATCGGGACCGCGGGCGCGGAGCGGCAGATCGTCAACGTCGCCGCAGGCACGGCCGCGACCGACGCGGCCAATGTCGGCCAGCTCAGCGCCGTCGCCGCCAGCGCCGCCGCCGCGCAGGGCACGGCGGATCTGGCGCTCGCAAATGCCGCCGCGGCACAGACCACGGCCAATTCGGCGCTGATCGTCGCCAATCAGGGAGTGACCGGCGCGCAGGCCGCGCAGGCCACCGCCAACGCCGCGCTCGGCAACGCCGCCGCGGCGCAGGGAACCGCGAACACGGCATTGGCCAACGCGGCCACGGCGCAGGCGACCGCCGATACCGGCCTCGCGCGCAACGCGGCGCTCGGCACCAGCACGGCCAGCGCCCTGGGCGGCGGCTCCACCTACAATGCCGGGACCGGCGCGATCTCGGCGCCGAGCTATAACGTGCAGGGCACGAGCTACGGCAATGCCGGATCGGCGATTGCGGCGCTCGACAGCGGCCTTTCGAATCTCGACGGCCGCGTCGACCAGCTCGAGCTGAACAATGCGCGGGGATTCCGCCGGCTCAACGGCGGCGTCGCCGCGGCGATGGCGCTGGGCGGTACGATGGTGGTGCCCGACAGCACTGTCTCGATCAATTTCAATCTCGCCACCTATCGCGGCGAGCAGGGCTTTTCCGGCGCCGTGGTCGTGCGGGCCGCGCCGCGCGTCTATGTCAGCGGCGGCTATGTCGGATCGACGGTCAGGGGATCGAGCGGGGGCCGGGTCGGGGTGGCCTTCGGCTTTTGAGAATTGGGGCGGGCGCGGTCTCGTCGGGTCCGCGCCCGCGATTCAACACCGCCGCGTTGCACGTGGCCTACACACCGCACCGTGCCAGGAAGCCGGCGACCACCCGTATCTCCGCTGACGACGCCGCGCGGACGATCATGTGCCATCGGCCTGCCCGAAGGTTCAGCGCGCCGTTGCGCCGGAATGCCGCCATCACCGGCGCGATAGCGGGGATTTCCGCGCTGAATCGACCATTGTCATCGGCGCCGGCGGAGAGCCGGTATGATGCGCGGGTTCGTGCGGACTCGAACGTAACATTGTGGGGTTGCGGCCCTTCGCCCGTGTAGATGCTGGCAAGATCGGCCCGGAGCAGGCCGGGCCGCACGCAGCGAAAACGGACCGCGGCATCGGCGGCCGCGCCATGCGAAAGGAAAGACCCGCCTTCGGCAAGGCTCTCACGCCAGGTTTCCGGTTCGGCTTCGGCCCTGGCCAGGAGCAGGAGAGCGGCGGCGGCGATGGTGATCATGGCCGGAGCCTAGCACGGCCGCGTCGAGGCGTCGCGCCGCGGCTGAATCCGAGGGTCGATATTCAGGGATCATCGTACGTGGAGTTGGGAGCGCAGCGACCGGAGCGATGCGAAATGACGGTGACGGTTTAGAATAGGGCCGACGCTTCGGGTCGACCGATCAAATCGAAAGCCCCGGATCCCCTTCGATCACCCTTTGCTCGAGCCGCGGCCGTTCGCCCGCCCGCCAGAGCGGCGCAACATGAGCGACGCGATAGCGCAGCGGGCCGCCGTCGGGACGGGGCTCGTGGGCGGCGGGGTGGGGGATGCAGACGAATTCGGTGCGCATCTCGCCGGCGGAGAGGTGGACGGTGGCGTAGCCGTGGCCGCCCATGTCGACGAATTCGAGATGCGGCGCGAGGTCCGGATTGGTGAGGGCGCGGGCGCGTTCGAGATCCCCGCTGCGTGCATATTCGAGGCACGAGCGCACGCCATGGAGCAGCCGCAAGTTGATCGTCGCGTGCGGCCGCGCGCCGCCCGGCGGGTCGGCCATGAACAAGGGCCGGAGCGGATGATCGCGCGGAAAGCTGTGCTCCAGCGCCTCGACCGTATTCAGGCTGGAGATCGCGCCGGTGACGAAGGCGAGCCCGACCGGCTCGAATGTCCTGGGCGGCAGCGCCTTGGCGGCATAGCCCGCCCAGAAGCTGTGCCGGTCGCCCGAGACGATGGCGAAGCCGGTAACCCCCTCCCGCCGCACGAGATCGTAAATCTCGCCCCGTTCGGTGAACGCGCCGCCGAAGTCGCCGAGCGACGTCGAGGAATAGCCGGCGCCGGGCCAGCGCGGCGTGAATTCCGCCGGCAGATTCTGCGGATCGCCGCGCGTATCGAGCGCGCCGAGCGAGTTGCCCCAGATTTTCCACGTCGCGCGCGATGTGCGGAGACGATCGAGGAACCAGGCCTTCTGGGTCGCGCCGAGGATCGTGTGCGGCGGGCCCGCCTTGCGATAATTGGCGATGCGCGCGCCGTAGGCCATCTCGTCGGGCGGGTTGCCATCGTTATAGGCGCGGCCCGCGTCGAGCATTTCTGCGATTTCCTCGGGGAAGAAACCTGGAAACTCCCGCATGCCGAGCGGATCGGATTCCGGATGGTCGGCCGGATCCTGCATGCGATAGCTGCGCTGGTCGGTGACGATGAGATCGAGGTGCGGTCCGTAATGCAGCGCCCGATAGCCTTTGAGGCTGCCGATCGCGGCGAGGTTGTTCGGCTCATGGCTGAGGCCGTGTTCGTCGAAATCGGCAAGCGGCGAATCGGTCACGGCGGGCGGATCGAAGCGGTCCAGCCCGGGGCCGCTCGCCTTGCTGATCCGCGCCGGCTGATATTCGAACCAGGCCTGCATGGCGGCGACTTTCAGGCTCTGGGCCGGCCGCTCGAGCGGCGGCGCCTTCATGTAGCTCTGCCAGCCCTGCCAGGAGAATTCGTGATTGTCCCACATCGCCACGAACGGCCAGCGCGCGCGGGCGTCCTGGATGTCGGCATCGTGAAGATAGGCCTGGTAGATGGCGCGGTAACCCGCGACATTCTGGGGCACATGGAAATTGCCGGTCTTCACGCTGTCCGGGATCGGGCCGATATCGATGATCGTCCGCCCCAGGCGGGTGGCACCGTCCTGCGGATATTGGACGACCTCGTAGATGAAATCGCCGAGATGGAGGACGAAGCCGAGTTGCTCGGCGCGGGGCCGGCGCTCGTCTTCCCAGATCATTCGGCGCCAGGCGTGCTGATATCCCTCGTTGATGGTCTGGCAGCTGACGAAGGCGAAGGCGACGGCGCGCGGATCGTCGTCGGCCGGGGCGGTGATGGTGCGGCCGACGCGGCTGCCATTTCCCTCGGCGTCGGTGAAGCGGTACCAATAGATTCGGGCCGGGCGGAGGCCGGCGACCAGCACCCGGCAGGTCCAGTCCGAGGCGGCCGACACGGTGACCGGGGCGGTGGCGACGACGCGGCGGAAGGCCTGGTCGGTCGCGACTTCGACGGTGAGGCCGGCGGTCTCGCCCGTGTCATAAGGCCGCCGCGTCCACAGGATCACGCTGTCCGCGGCGGGATCGCCCGAAGCGACGCCCTCGGGGTAGAGATCGCGCCGCTCGCGCCAGCCAGTGCGCGCGGCGCGCGCCGGGCCGCTCCAGGCCAAAGCGGCGCCCATCGCCGCCGCCATCTGAAGAAAATCGCGCCGGCTGAGAGTCATTCCAGATCCCCCTTCAAAACCTGCTCATGTCGGTGATCGGAAGGAGTCGCGCGGGTGCCCGGGGTTCAAGGATTTTTCGACCAACCACCTTCAGGAGGCGGCGTGCGGCGCGGGACAAGGGCATGAGCGGTCCGCCTCCGACGTGTCCTTCGTCCTCCCTTTTGATGGTGAATGGCGATTGCTTGTGAGCTTCGGATGCCCGGGGCGCGCCACCTTCCAATGTTCACGCGAAGGCGCGAAGAAGAAGGGAAGCCGCGAAGACAAGCAGGGAGGGATATTCGCGCGGAGACACAGAGGGGCTGAGATGCCTCCCCGCGAGGCGCCAAGGGCTTTCTTCTCCGCGGCTCCGCGTCTCCGCGCGCATGAATCACGGCGGCTGCGCCGCGGCGGAAGGGGGCGGGGGCGCGGTCTCGACGACACCGGGACCTTCGCGTCCTTCGCGCCTTCGCGTGCAACACCTTCCCTTTCACGATGGTAGACCCTGCGCAGGTGCGGCTCGCCCCAGGAACAGTGGCCATGCCGGGGGCATTGCGTGCCTGCTCATGCATCCCGATGCAAAGCAGGGGAGGTTCACGGCTAAATCGCCGCGGCGAGGGCGGGCCTGAGGACCATGACGATGCCCGCCAGCGAGACCACCCAGGCGAGCGAGCGCAGATAGGGTATGCCCAGCGCGTAGAGCGGGAGATAGACGACGCGGCCGCCGAGCCAGAGCCAGGCGCCGATGCCGGTCCATTTGTCCATCAGGCCGGCGGCGGAGACGATCAGCACGGCGGCGATCATGATCGGGAAGGTTTCGAAGAAGTTCGCCTGGGCGCGCGCCAGCCGGCCGACCAGCGGGCTTGGCGGCGGCAGCTCCTCGTCGCGCGCGCCGACATTCCACTTGCTGCCATATTGCCGGGTCTTCACCTGGACGGCGGCGAAGATGTGGATCGCGGCGAGGACGCAGCCCCAGGTGAGGACGATCAATTCTGTTGTCATGCCGTAACGATTACGCCTCGTCGGGCCGGCCGTCCACAGTGACGCATGCTGCACCGCAAAACCCGTTTGGCGCTTTTCGGTGTTTCGTGCATTGTCAGCGCGCGGCAATTGGCCGCGCGTGTACAGTGAGGGGCGATGGCAGACGGCAAGCCGTTCGACGAGCTTTGGGGAACCAGCCGCAACAAGGCGGCGCGGCCGGGCTTCGAGGCGCTCGCCCAGTGGCTTGGCGACACGCCCCCGGTGGAGCTGGAGCGGCGCCAGCATGCCGCAGAAGCCGCGTTCCGCAGCCTGGGCATCACCTTCTCCGTCTACGGCGAGGAAGAGTCGGCCGAGCGGATCATCCCGTTCGACATCGTGCCGCGGATCTTCTCCGCCGCGGAATGGGAGCGGCTCTCGGCCGGGCTCGAGCAGAGGGTGCTGGCGATCAATGCCTTCATCGACGACGTCTATGGGGCGCGGAAGATCCTGGCCGACGGAATCGTCCCCGCCGACATTGTCCTGACCAATCCGCAATATTGCATTCCCTGCGCCGGCGCGCGCCCGCCGCACGGCGTCTATGCGCACATATGCGGAATCGACCTGATCCGCACCGGGCCGGACGAATTCTACGTGCTGGAGGACAATGCCCGCACGCCCTCCGGCGTTTCCTACATGATCGAGAATCGCGACGCGATGCTGCGGCTCTGCCCGGAATTGTTCGACATCTTCCCGGTGCGGCCGGTCGATTCCTATCCCGAGCTGCTGCGCGAGACGCTCTATTCGGTCGCCCCGCGCGGCGGATCGCGCGAGCCGCGCTGCGTGCTGCTGACCCCCGGCCACCACAATTCCGCCTTTTACGAGCACAGCTTCCTTGCCGACAATATGGGGATCGAGCTGGTCGAGGGCACCGACCTCATGGTCGACGACGACCATGTCTGGATGAAGACGATCGACGGCCCGGTGCGGGTCGACGTCATCTACCGCAGGGTCGACGACGCCTTCCTCGACCCGCTCGTCTTCCGCGCCGATTCCATGCTCGGCGTGCCCGGCCTGATGGCCGCCTACATGGCCGGCAACGTCACCCTGGTGAACGCGCCCGGCACCGGCATCGCCGACGACAAGGCGATCTATTCCTACATGCCGGAGATCGTGCGCTATTATACCGGCGAGGAGGCGAAGCTTCCCAATGTCGAGACGTGGCGCTGCCGCGATCCGGCGGCTTTGCGCCACACGCTCGAAAATCTCGACAAGGTGGTGGTGAAGCTGGTCGACGGATCGGGCGGCTATGGGATGCTGGTCGGGCCGACCGCGTCCAGGAAGGAAATCGAAGCTTTCCGCGCCCAGCTGAAGGCGCAGCCGGAGCGCTATATCGCCCAGCCGACCTTGCCGCTTTCGACCGTGCCGACCCAATGCGAGGACGGCATGTCGCCGCGCCACGTCGATTTCCGTCCGTTCGTGCTGACCGGCGCGAACGGCGTCACCATCGTGCCTGGCGGCCTGACCCGGGTGGCGTTGCGCAAGGGATCTTTGGTGGTCAATTCGAGCCAGGGCGGCGGCACCAAGGACAGCTTCGTCCTTGCCGCCGATCCGACCAGCGAAGTCGACCACTGATGCTCTCGCGCACCGCCTCGAGCCTCTACTGGATCGGCCGCTACATGGAGCGCGCCGAATTCACCACGCGCCTGGTCGAGGCGACGATCCGGCTCGCGGCCCTGGGCGGCCACAGCCATGTCGAGCAGGCGTGGCTCAGCGCGCTCAGCGTCGTGCGGGCGCCGCCGCTCGACGTCAGCCGCGAAGGGCTCGGCGCGCGGCGCTATTTGACCCTCAGCACGGACAATCCAAGCTCGATCCGCTCGTGCATCGTCGCGGCGCGCGACAATGCCCGCGCGGCGCGCACCGCGCTGACCCGCGAAGTCTGGGAAGCGATCAATCGGGCCTGGCTGATGATCAACGACCGGACCAGCCCGGGCGGCGTCCAGGCGACGCTGAACCTGGTCGAGGAGCTCAAGGCGGAGCTGCGCGGATTCGAGGGCGCGCTGGCGCGCATGCTGCGCAACGAGGGCTATTGGTTCATGCGGCTCGGCTCGATGATCGAGCGCGGCGACGCCACGGCGCGGCTGCTCGACGTCAAATATTATCTCCTCCTGCCCGAGGGGCAGCCGGTGGGCGGCGCGCTCGACCGCGACCAATGGCAGACCATCCTCCAGATCGTCTCGGCCAAGACCGCGTATCGCCACCTCTATCGCGAGACGCTGAAGCCCTGGCTGGTCGCCGACATGCTGATGTTCCGCCGCGAGCTGCCGCGCTCGCTGGCCTGGACGGCCGAGGAGACCGTGGACCTGCTCGGCGAGTTCGGCGGCCGCTCGGGCCGCCAGGGGCCGGCCGACCGCCTCGCCCGGCAAAGGCTGTCGAGCCTTCAGGAATCCGACGTCGACACCATCTTCCGCAGCGGCCTGCACCAGTGGCTGCACGCCTATATCCACGACAACAACGTGATCGGCGACGCCATCGCCACCCAGTTCCGGTTTTCCTGATGCAGCTCAGCGTCCGGCACGTCACCACCTATGCCTATGCCCAGCCCGCGCGCGGCATCATCCAGCTGCTGCGCGCGACGCCGGCGAGCTATGTCGGCCAGAACGTGCTCGACTGGCGGATCGACGTCGACAGCGACGCCCGACTGCGCGAAGGCCGCGACGGCTATGGCAACGTCACCCACATGCTCTATGTCGACAAGCCGGTGCGCAGCCTTTCCGTGGCGGTGACCGGGCGCGTGCTGACCGAGGATCGGGCCGGCGTCGTGCAGGGCCTGCCGCACGACCTGCCGCCGCAGATCTTCTGCCGATCGACGCCGCTGACCGAGGCCGGGCCGGCAATCCTTGCCCTCGCCCGCTCGATCGACGTCGGCCCCGATCCGGCGCTGGGGCGGCTCCACAATCTCAACGCCCGGCTCTACGAGGCGATGCGCTTCGATACCGAAGCGACCCAGGCCGACACCAGCGCCGAGCAGGCCGCCGCCGCCGGCCATGGCGTGTGCCAGGATTTCGCGCACATGTTCATTTCGGCCGCGCGGGTGATGAACATCCCGGCCCGCTACATTTCCGGCCACCTGTTCCGCCGCGACGGCGCCCATGTCCAGGAGGCGTCGCACGCCTGGGCCGAAGGCTGGGTCGGCGATCTCGGCTGGGTCGCCTTCGATCCGACCAACGGCATCTCGGCCGACGACGCCTATGTCCGGGTCGCCTGCGGGCTGGATTATCGCGACGCGGCGCCGGTCGCCGGCACACGTTCGGGTGGCGGGGCCGAGGATCTGTCGGTAGAGGTGTCGGTGAGCGAGACCGCGCAGCAGGCGCAACAGCAGTCTCAGAGCCAATCGCAAAGCCAGTCGCAAATTCAATCGCAGGGCCAGTCGCAGAGCCAAACGCAGAGCTAGGATTTCAAGAATGACCTATTGTCTGGGCATGCTGCTCGACGCGGGGCTGATCATGATCGCCGACACCCGCACCAATGCGGGCGTCGACGACATCTCCGCCTATCGCAAGCTCCATTGCCTCGCCGACGGACCGGATCGCTGCATCTATGCCGCCACCGCCGGCAATCTTTCCACCACCCAGACGATCATCAGCCTGCTGCGCGAAGGCATGCCGGCGGGCGAGGATGGATCGCTGGTGCGCACGCTCGCCGAGGCGACGACGATGTTCCGCGCGGTGCAGCTGGTCGGCGAGGCGGTGCAGATCGCCAACCGGACAGTGGGCGAGGCGCTGCAGGCGATGAAGATCAGCGGCGCCGCGTCGCTGCTGCTCGGCGGGCGGATCGGCGACGGGCCGCCCGCCTTGTTCCAGGTCTATTCGGCCGGCAATTTCATCGAGTGCAAGTCCGACGTGCCCTTCCTGCAGATCGGCGAAACCAAATATGGCCGCCCAATCCTCGACCGCGTGATCAACCGCCCGATCTCGCTGGCGGAGGCGATGAAGATCGGCTTCCTCTCGTTCGACAGCTCGATCCGCTCGAACCTAGCGGTGGCGCGGCCGCTCGACGTGATGGTGCTGCCGACCGACCCCGCTCTGCCCTTCCTGACCCGGCGCGTCGAGCAGGACGATCCCTATTTCAACGACCTATCGGCGCGCTGGGGCGACCTGCTCCACGATGCGACGCTGGCGATCCCGGACCCGCCCTTCATGGCGCCGCTGGGGTGACGCCCTTCGAGGCACTACGCCGCCACGGCCTCGGATTTCCGGATGTGGTCGAGGATCATCCTTGGGGCCACACCGCGCTGAAGGTGAGGAACAAGACGTTCGTGTTCCTGGTCGAGACGGACGGCGCGCTGAGCCTCACCGTCAAGCTGCCGGTCAGCCGCGATTTCGCCCTGGTCTTCGATTTCGCGGCGCCGGCGGGCTATGGCCTCGGCCGCTCGGGCTGGATCGCCTGCCAGTTCAGTGCGGGCGAAGAGGTTGATCTCGACCTGATGAAACGCTGGCTGGCGGAGAGCTACCGGGCGGTGGCGCCGAAGAAGCTGGCCGCTTCGTTACGGGACGAGATTTAGGGCCTGGACAGGCGTGCGAGTTGCGATTTTCGGCTTTAGTGTCTATGCCGTTCCAATCCCGCTAGGAATCAGGATTCTCAATGTCCACACATCATGAATTCTACCTGGAGCGCGCCGCCGAGGCGCGCCGCGACGCCGCCTCGACCGCCCTTCAGAATGTCCGCGACCGCTGCCTGCGCGCCGCCGAAGCCTGGGAACAGATGGCCCAGCGCGTCGAACGCACCGGCAAGATGCGCGCCGAAACCGAAGCCAAGAAAGCCGCCGCCCTCGCCGAAGCGGGGTAAAAGCCTGGCCATTCACGCTCCTCCTGCCTGGCCGGGGAGAGCGCCGCGGCCGGGAGGAAGGGGTTTTGCGCTTCGCGCGGGGCGTGGGCTCGCACCGCCGTCTGCGCCTCTGCGTCTCTGCGTCTCTGCGCGAACCCGCCTTCCTTTTCTTCGCGCCTTCGCGCCTTCGCGTAAACCCATTGGGCGTCCGAGCAGCACCGCGTCTCGATCACGAATGTGATCGCCGATCTAGATCACCATGAAGTCGTTCGCCGCGAGGATGGTGCCTGCGCCCAGGTTCGCGATCTGGATCGCGCCGCCGGCGCCGCTGCCATCGGCGTCGAAATAGAGCGCGCCGCTGGCCTGATCGTAGACGATCCGATCATTGGCGTCCTGTGCGGCCGTCCCGATTACGAAGGCCTGCGCCGCAAGGGCGCCGACCGCCAGACCGGCGAAGGCGAGATGATCGAGCGCGATCGTGTCGTCGGCGCCACTGAAGTCGGCGATCCTGTCGACATTGCCGGCGCCCGGCGCCAGGCTGAACCGGAAGATGTCCGCGCCTGCGCCACCGGCCAGATAATCGCTCCCCGCGCCGCCATCGAGCAGGTCATCGCCGCCGAGCGCGAACAGCACGTCATTGCCGCCGCGTCCCTCGAGCCTGTTAACGCCCTCATTGCCGATCACGGTGTTGCCGGAATCGCTGCCGGCAAGGTCGAGCGCCGCGATGCCGTTCTGGTCCTGCGCCGAAAGCAGCTCCACCTCCGCGCCCGCCGCGAGCCGGTAGCTCGCCATTGCCAGCACCCGATCGGCGCCGCCGCCCGCATCTTCGGCCACCATGTCGCCCAGCACGTCGACCAGGAAGGTGTCGTTGCCCGCGCCGCCGATCAACATGTCGTTTCCGGCCCCGCCATCGAGCATGTCCGCGCCGGCGCCGCCATCGACATAGTCGTTATTTGCCCCGCCATAGATGAGGTCGTCCCCGCCGAGCGCGAAGATGGTGTCGTTGCCGCCGCGGCCTTCCAGCGTGTTCACGCCGTCATTGCCGATGATCGTGTTGCCGAGATCGCTGCCGAACAGGTCCAGCGCCGCAACGCCGGCCTGGTTCTGGGCCGACAGCAATTCGACCTCGGCGCCCGCGGCGAGCCGGTAGCTGGTCATCGCCAGCACCCGGTCGCTGCCCTCGCCAGCGACCTCGACGACCATGTCGCCGAATGCGTCGACCAGATAGGAATCGCTGCCCGCCCCGCCGATCAGGAAATCGTTGCCGATCCCGCCGTCGATGGCATCGTCGCCGCCCAGTCCGTAGATCGTGTCGTTGCCGCCGCGACCGTTCAGGGCGTTCGTCCCGTCATTGCCGATGATCACATTGGCAAGATCGCTGCCGATCAGGTTCAGAGCCGCCGTGCCGCCCTGGTTCTGGGCGGAGAGCAATTCGACCTCCGCGCCGGCGGCAAGCGTGTGGCTCGCCATCGCCAGCACGCGATCATTGCCCTCTCCCGCCAGCTCGACCACCAGATCGCCCGCCCCGTCGACGACATAAAGGTCGTCCCCGGCGCCGCCGGCAAGCGTGTCGAGGCCGGCGCCGCCGTCGAGCAGGTCGTTGCCGGCGCCGCCGTCGAGCTGGTCGTCGCCGCTTCCGCCGCGGATCGTGTCGTTGCCGCCGCCGCCGGACACGCGGTCGACGGCGCCGGTTCCGACGAACGTGTCGTCGAAGCGGGTGAGGGTGAATCGCTCGATGGACGAATAGACGTCGCCGGCCGCAGCGCCGCGCTGGATCGTGCCGGTCAGGTCGATGGCGAGGCCCTGGCTGTCGTGAATGTAGCTGACTTCGTCATCGCCGGCGCCGCCGATCAGGACATCGGCATCGACGCCGCCTTCGAGCACGTCATTGCCTTCGCCGCCATCGAGCCTGTCCGCGCCCGCCCCGCCGACCAGCAGATCGTCTCCGGCCATGCCGTAGACGCGATCGACGCCGCCCCCGCCAATGAAGCGGTCGCCGAAACGGGTCAGGCTGAACTGCTCGATTCCGTCGAACGTGTCGCCCGCCGCCTCGCCGCCATGGCCGCCGGTCTGGAGGTTGAGCGAGACCGCGGCCGCGGCATGGGCATAGGTCGCTTCGTCGAAGCCGACGCCGCCGATCAGCCGGTCCGCGCCTTCGCCGCCTTCGAGAAGATCGTCGCCGTCGGCGGCGCGCAGGACATCGTTGCCGCCGAATCCCTCGAGATAGTCGCTGCCCAGCGTGCCCATCGCCCGGTCGACGCCCTCCGTCAGGTAATCGCCGACGCGGAAGCGCTCGGCATAGACGTCGCCATTGTGCCAGGTCACGATGAAGCTGCCGTCGCCGAGCAAGGCCGTGGCGGGCCGCGATTGCAGCAGCAAGTCACCGTCGGCGATCGGCCATTCCACGCCCTGCGGCACGCCTTCGGAATCGTAGCTGCGCAGCATCACCTTGCCGGCGGATTCGAAGGCGACCGCGAAGCCGCCGTCGGCCAGCGCGGTAATGTCCGGACGGCCCGCCGACGGCAGGTGATCGGTGATCAGGAACTCGCCGCCTTTGGCGACGCCGTTCGCGTCGTAGCGCTGGCCGCGCACGGCCGAGCTGCTGGAATCGGGGGTCGTCGAGGTCCAGGCGACGACATAGGAACCGTCGTTCAGCACTGCGACGGAGGGGCTGCGCTGGCTGCCCGCGGTCGTGGTGTTGACCAGGATCTCGCCGCCGTCCCTGGTGCCGTCAGAGGCGATCCGCTGGAGGAAGATGTCGTTGTTGTCGGGGCCGATGGCGGTCCAGGCGACGACATAGCCATTGCCCGCCAGCGCCGCCACGCTGGGCGCGCTGGAGAAGCCGGTCGGGCTGGTGCTCACCCTGAAATCATTGCCGACCGGCTGGCCGGCGGCATCGTATCGGCGCGCAAACACACCGCTGAAGGCGGGATCGGAGTCGGACGAGCCCCAGGTGACGACATGGCCGCCGTCGACCAGCCGGGCCATTTGCTGGTCTTCCTGGCTGCCCTGCGTGGTGGTGTTGACCGGCGTCGCCGCGCCGAGGGGAAAGCCCGCATAGCCGAACGAGCGCTGGTAGACGCCGGTGGAAGACGTGTCGAAGCTGGTCCAGCTGACGGTGAAGGTGCCGTCGGGGCCGCCGATCACGGCCGGGTCGCTCTTGAAGCCGAAATTGTCGACCGCCGAAACGAGGAATTCGCCGCCGACCGGCTTGCCCGCATAATCGAAATATTGGCCGAAGATCCCGGCCTCGAGGGGAAAGCTGGGATTGTAGCCCGGCGACTGCCAGACGACGACATAGCCATAGCCCGGGATGTCGGCGACGGCGGAGAAATTCTGGGCTTCCGCGGTCGTCGTGTTGACGCGGGTTTCGGGGCTTGAAAAGGTCAGCGGCATGAGATCCTCCATTCGGCGGGGATCGCGCCCGCCGATTGTGTATGTGCATGATTCGGTGAGGATTTCCGTTGGCCGAAAACCTGAACCGGATGTCAGGTCGGGCCCAATAATCAGGCCGCGGCGGACATCATGCCGCTTGCGACGAATCCTGCGCGGGCGTCGACCATCGCGACGAACATGTCGCTGCCGTCGACCAAATTACCGATGAAATTTCTTCGCCTTGATCCTGATCAAGCGCGCCTGCGCTAAGTGAGCGGCAGCTCGCGCTGTTCGGGATCAAAGCGGTGCCAGCCGCCGGGGCCCAGCTTCTCGAGCGGGCGGAAGCGGGCCTTGTAGGCCATGCGCTTCGCTTCCTCGACCCAATAGCCGAGATAGACATAGGGCAGGCCGGCGCGGCCGGCGCGGACGATATGATCGAGGATGATATAGGTGCCGAGGCCGGCACGGCGCTCGTCGTCCGGCTCGAAGAAGCTGTAGATCATCGACAGGCCGTCGGCCTGCTGATCGGTAAGGCAGGCGCCGACCAGCCGGCCGGGAATTCCGTCGACGCTGGGCTCGCGATATTCGACGATGTAGGTCTTGACCGGGCTTTGCTCGACCATGTCCGAGAAATCATGCTCGTCCATCTCGACCATGCCGCCATCGGGGTGGCGGGCGCGCAGGTAGCGGCGCAGCAATTCATATTGCTCCTCGGTCGCCCAGGGCTTGCAGGCGGTGACCTCGAGGTCGCGATTGCGGCGGATGACGCGGCGCTGGGTGGCGTTCGGCTGGAACTCGCCGGCGACCACGCGGACCGAGATGCAGGCGGCGCAATCGAGGCAGGACGGGCGATAGGCGACGTTCTGGCTGCGCCGGAAGCCGATCCGGCCGAGCGCGTCGTTGAGCTCTCCGGCGTGCGGGCCGGAGAGCTCGGTGAAGACCTTCCGCTCGGTCTTGCCCGCAAGATAGGGACAAGGCGACGGGGTCGTCACGAAGAAACGCGGGAAGCGGAAAGGTGCGCTCAAGTCGACTCCACCGGACAGTGTTTTGCCCGCTCTCTTTATGATCCTGGCGGGCCCGGTTGGGAAGCCGAAACGGGGTGAGTCGAAGGCGCGTTCCATGTTGGCACGCAAGGCCGACAAGTCCCTACCTGATGTTGCGGAGGCCGAAAGGACGGGGGATTCACGCGATGGGCGCGAAGTCTTGGGGTCATCGAGGCCGTGCCGGACGTCCCCCTCCCCGCGGCGCAGCCGCCATGATTGTTCGCGCAGCGACGCAGAGACGCGGAGAAGAAAGGGTTTTGCGCTTCGCGTGGGCGGCGGGCCTTGCGCCGGCATCTCCGCGCCTCTGCGCCTCTGCGCGCACCTACCTTTCCTTCGCGGCTTTCCTTCTTCTTCGCGCTTTCGCGTGAAATGGCCGGAGGCAGAGCAGCCTGGGTATCTCAACTTGCCCGCTTGCAGCAAGGAAGGGGCTTCGACAGGCTCAGCCCGAACGGATCGAGGTCTTTGCGGAATGAACTTTCAGCCGACCGCGACCGGGTGGACCTTGAAGCCGTCGGCGTGGAGGGCGTCGATCAGGCGCTGCATCTGGGCGGCGTCGCGCGCCTCGCATTCGACGTCGATCTCCGCGCCCTTGGCGGGAAGCGTGTTGAAGATGCGCTGGTGGGAGACCTCGACGATGTTGACGCGGAAGCGATCGAACAATTTGACCACGCCGAACAGCGCGCCGGGCCTGTCCTGGAGCTCGATGCGCAGCCGGGTCATCCGGCCGGTGCGGGCAAGATCGCGCAGCAGCACGTTGGCGAGAAGATGGGTGTCGATATTGCCGCCGGTGAGGACCAGTCCGACCGTGCGGCCGCGGAACCGCTCCGGATAGGCGAGCAAGGCGGCCAGGCCGGTCGCGCCGGCGCCTTCCGCGACGGTCCTCTCGACCTCGACGAACAGGCTGATCGCCCGTTCGATCTCGCGCTCGGGGACGAGGAGGATATCGTCGACGAGGCGGTTGATGATCTCGGCGGTCAGCAGGCCCGGCGCCTTGACCGCGATCCCCTCGGCGATCGTGTCGCCGGCGCAGGCCATGTCCGCCTGGGCGAATTTGGCGTACATGCTCGGGTAAAGCTCGGCCTGGACGCCGACCATCTCGATGCCGGGCTTCAGCCCCTTGGCCGCAACCGCCATGCCGGAAATCAGCCCGCCGCCGCCGATCGGCACGACGAGCAGATCGACGTCCGGCGCCTCGGCGAGCAATTCGAGCGCGACCGTCCCCTGCCCCGCCATCACCTCGAGATCGTCGAACGGATGGACGAAGGTCAGCTGGCGCTCCTCGGACACGCGCCGCGCCTCGGCATAGGCCTCGTCGTACATCTCGCCGTGCAGGATCACTTCGGCGCCGTGGCTTTCGGTCTGGCTGACCTTGATGGTCGGGGTCGAGGCCGGCATCACGATCGTGGCGGGAACGCCGAGGCGGCTGGCATGATAAGCGAGCGCCTGGCTGTGATTGCCGGCCGAGGCGGCGATGACGCCGCGCGACCGGGTCTCCGGATCCATCAGCAGCAATTTATTGAGCGCGCCGCGTTCCTTGTAGGCGCCGACATGCTGGAGGTTCTCGAACTTGATATAGACGGTGGCGCCGGTGCGGTCCGAAAGCACCCGGCTGATCAGGGTCGGCGTGCGCACCACCGCGCCGGCGATGCGCGCGGCTGCAGCCTCGACGTCGGCGAGGGTGAGGGCGATGTCAGGCTGGACAGCTGGGGTGGCCATGGCCGGGCATCTAGAGCATCTGGCGCGGCGCGCAAACAGGCCTTATCGCTTGGTCATGCTGCGCAAAATCATCCTCGTCCTGGCGATGCTCTTCGCCTCGCCCGCTCTGGCCGACATATTGGTCGACAACGTCAACGGCTATACGATCCGCGAGGACGGCCGCCTGTTCCGCTTCAACGGCCTGTGGATCGGCGACGACGGGCGGGTGCGCCAGCTCTACCAGAGCGGCGACGCGCGGCCCAACCGTCCACGCTATTTGCTCAACGGCCGCGGCCGCACCCTGATCCCCGGCCTCGTCGACGCCCACGGCCATGTCATGGGCCTCGGCATGGGGGCGCTGCAGCTCGACCTTTCCGACACCAATTCGCTGGCCGAGGCGCAGCAGCGGATCGCGGCCTACGCCGCCGCCAATCCAACGCCGCGCTGGATCGTCGGCAGCGGCTGGAACCAGGAGCGCTGGCGTCTCGGCCGCTTTCCGACCAGCGCGGAGCTCGATGCCGCGGTCGGCGACCGGCCGGTCTGGCTCGAGCGGGTCGACGGCCATGCCGGCTGGGCCAATTCGATGGCGATGCGCGAAGCCAATGTCACCGCCGCGACGCCGGCCCCGGCGGGCGGACGGATCGAACGGACCGGCCGTGCGGCGAGCGGCATCTTCGTCGACAATGCCAGGGCGCTGATCGACCGCGCCGTGCCGCCGCCGCCGCCGATCACCCGCGATCGCGCCCTCGCCCGCGCGCAGGAGATCCTGCTGTCCTTCGGTCTCACCACCGTGGCCGACATGGGCACGGACGTCGCGGACTGGGCGGTGATGCGCCGCGCCGGCGACGACGGCCACCTCAACGTCCGCATCCTTTCCTACGCGTCCGGCATGGACAATCTGCTCGCCATCGCCGGGACCCGGCCGACGCCCTGGCTCTATGACGGGCGGCTGCGCATGGTCGGCGTGAAGCTCTATCTCGATGGCGCGCTGGGCTCGCGCGGGGCGTGGCTGAAGGCGCCCTATCTCGATGCGCCGGGGCAGCGCGGACTGCCGCTGATGACCGACACGGAGCTGCAGAATCTGATGAGCCGGGCGGCGATGGATCATTTCCAGGTGGCGGTCCACGCCATCGGCGACCAGGCCAATGCAACCGTGCTCAGCGCGATCGAGCAGATGGTCGATACGTATGGCGGCGACCGGCGCTGGCGGATCGAGCATGCCCAGATCGTCGACCCCGCCGACCTGCCCCGCTTCGGCCGAAACTCGATCATCGCCTCGATGCAGCCCACCCACGAAACCTCCGACTGGCGGATGGCCGAGGCGCGGATGGGCCTGCCGCGGCTGCAGGGCAGCTATGCCTGGCGCTCGATGCTCGACAATCATGCGCCGCTCGCCTTCGGCTCGGATTTCCCGGTCGAAAGCCCCAATCCATTCCCCGGCCTGGCCGCCGCGATCAGCCGCGAGGACGGGCAGGGCCAGCCCGCCGGCGGCTGGATGCCGCAGCAGAGGCTGACCCTGGAGCAGGCCTTCGCCGCCTTCACCCGCGGCGGCGCCTATGCCGGCTTCGCCGAGGACCGGGTGGGGACGCTGGAGCCCGGGCACATGGCCGATTTCGTCTTCATCGACCGCGACATCTTCGACGGCGCGACGCCGCAGCAGATCAGGGAGACGCGGGTGATGGAGACCTATCTGGCGGGCGCGAAGGTTTGGGAGCGCCGCTGACTCGCTCGTCATTCCAGCGAAAGCTGGAATCTCTTTGCCTTTGGAGCGCCGGATTGAAGAAGTGAGATTCCAGCTTTCGCTGGAATGACGGCTTAGGTTGAGCCCAGCCCCGTCAGCGCGCCCTCGGTCAGCAGCTGCGGCAATACCTCCGCTTCGCGCCCCGGAGGGTAGAACAAATAGAGCGGGACGCCTGAGCGCTGATGGCTTTCGAGGAAGCGGCCGATTGCGGGATCGCCGCGGGTCCAGTCGCCGACCAGGACCTTGATGCCGCGGGCGCGGAACGCCTCCGCGACCTGTGTGCTGGCCATCGCGCCGCGCTCGTTGACCTTGCAGGTCAGGCACCAATCGGCGGTGAAATACACGAAGACGGGGGTGCGCGCGGCGCGCAATTCGGCGAGCCGGGCCTGGCTGAACGGCTCGGCCGGCAGCGGGCCTTCGGCCTGGGAGGTCGCCGGCGCCTCGGTCGGCAGGACGAGGAGCGGCGCAACCAAGGCGGCCAGGACGAGGGCAAGAGCGAGCCAGCGCCCGCCGCGGCCGAACCACCACAAGGCCATTCCGAGCAGCAAGGCGGCGCCAAGGCCGATCGCCATGCCGTCGACGCCGGTCTGGCGGCCGAGAATCCAGGCGAGGCCCAGAGCGGTAAGGAACATCGGCAGCGACAGGATGCGCTGGAAGGTCTCCATCCATCGGCCCGGCCTGGGCAGCAGCCGGCGCAAGGCGGGAACGAAGCCGAGCAGCAGGAACGGCAGCGCCAGGCCGATGCCCAGCCCGGCGAAGATGGCGAGCGCGCCGAGGGCCGGCAGGACCAGGGCCGCGCCCAAAGCGGCGCCCATGAAAGGCCCGGTGCACGGCGTCGCGACGAAGGCGGCGAGGGCGCCGGTGAAGAAGGCGCCGCGCAGGCCTTCGCTGCGGGTCAGCCTGTCCCCCGCGGCGAGCACCGGCAGCTGGAACAGGCCGGCAAGGCCCAGGGCGATGGCGGTGATCAGCAGCAGCAGCAGCAGGATCACGCGCGGATCCTGAAGCTGGAACGCCCAGCCGACCGCCGCGCCGCCCGCGCGCAAGCCCAGCAGCAGGCCGCCGAGCGCGAGGCAGGTCACGATCACGCCCGCCGCATAAGCCAGCGCCTCGCGCCGGGCGCCGCCGGCCGTTTCGCCGGCGCGGGCGAGGCTCAGCGCCTTGAGGCTGAGGATCGGGAAGACGCAGGGCATGACGTTGAGGATCAGCCCGCCGAGCAGCGCACCGAGGAAGGCCCAGAGGATGTCCGGGCCCTCGCCGCCACCCGCCCCGTCGCCGCCGCCGGTCCTCCCGACCGGCGTACCGGCCGCCGGAACCGCGCCGCGCGTTGCAGTGAGCGCAAGGCCGGTGCCGTTGCCGATCTGCAGCACGCCCTCGATCGACGGCAGGGTTCCGGCATGCCGCCCGGCCGCGGTCTCGACGATCAAAATGTCGCCGCTGCGCGAGACGCTCTGCGCCGCCGAATAGGAGAGCGCGTCGAGCGTCCCAGCGAAGAAATAGGGCTCGGCCACCGGCGTCGCGGCCGGCAGCGGGATGGCGAGGCGGATACGACCGCCGACCGTCTCGAAACGGGCTTCGCTGCCGAGCGGGCGCGGCAGCGCCTGGCGCCAGGCCTGGAAGGCGGGATTGGGGGCGCCGGGGGCGGCGATCATGAGGTTGGTGGTGACCGGCATGGTTTCCGGCACGCAGACCTCATCGGAACAGACGAGGTAATCGAGCTGCGCGTCGACCGGGAAGGTCGCGCCGAGCTCGGCGGTGGCCGGCACGCGCACCGTCACGAGCAGGGCATAATCGCTGGCGTACACAAAGTTCATCAGCCCTGCGACGATCAGCCGACCGGGGACCGGATATTGCAGCGGCTCCGCGGTCCAGCCTTCCGGCAGGCGCCAGGCCACGCGCGGCTCGGCGCCGGCATCGCCGGGGTTGCGCCAATAGCCGTGCCAGCCGGGCTGGGGACGCATGACGAAGGCCAAGGTGACGGTCGAGCCCGGCGAAACCGACGCGGTCTCGGCAACGAGCCGCACGTCCATATGGCGGCTGCGCGGCTGGGCCGCGGCGGCTCCGCCGAGCAACAGTAGCGGGAGAAGGAGAAGGACCCAGAAGCGATTCATCATCGCGCTATAGCGGGCGGATGGGCCGGCAGGGAGGGGGCGCTTCCCAATCGGCCGCGCGACCGATACCTGATGGCGATGGACGATGCTGCCTCCCTCGAGATCGACCTGCCAGACCGGGTGCGCCTGCCCCTTCCGATCGACCCGGCGGCGCTTGCCGCCGATCTCGCACTCTTCTCGACCGACGACTGGACGCCTCATGCGGTCCGGCAGAATTATGAGGGCGACTGGACCCTGCTGCCATTGCGCGCCCCGGCGGGCGAAACCCATCCGATCCGGATGGTCTATCCCGATCCGGGCGCCACGGCGTTCGTCGATACGCCCCTGCTCGATCGCGCGCCCTATTTCCGCGCCGTGCTCGGCCTGTTCAAGACCCGGTTGCGCAATGTCCGGCTGATGCGGCTGGCCGGCGGCGCGCAAATCAAGACCCACGTGGATGGCGGCCTCGATCCTGAGAACGGGCTCGCCCGAATCCACATTCCCATCCTGACCGGCCCGGATGTCGAATTCCTGCTCAACGGCAGGCCGGTGCCGATGGATCCGGGCAGCGTCTGGTATCTGCGCCTCTCCGACCCGCACAGCGTCACCAATCGCGGCGGCGGCGACCGCGTCCATCTCGTCATCGATACCTGGACCAACGACTGGCTGCTCGCGCTGCTGCGCGATGCCAGCAGCAATTCCTCTAGCGCGAAGTAATCGGGACGGCCGCGCCGGGCGCGTGCGCGAAGGACGGCGCCACTGCGACAATGATGCAGGCGATGGCGAGCGTGATGAGGAATTTGCCGTTCATGCTACGCGGATGACCTGCGCCGCGGCGCCTGTCGAGGCGTGAACTGGGTTAACGAAGGCGCTGGCCCGGAACGGGACGGACGGGCGGCAAAGCCTTATGGAACCGGTGTTCCGACGAGGCATCATGCTTGGCTTTGATGCAGGAGGGTTGGACATCCCTCCGTTCGCCCTGAGCCTGTCGGAGGGCTTTCCTTCGCTTGCAGCAGAAGAGAAAGAGAGGGCTTCGACAAGCTCCGCCCGAACGGTGCTGAGTTTCAGGGTGACTTGATCCGACTCTAGTCGAGGTTCGGCCGCAGCCAGCGCTCCGCTTCCTCGATCGGCAGGCCGCGCCGCGCAGCATAATCCTCGAGCTGGTCGCGGCCGATGCGGGCGACTCCGAAATAGGCGCTGTTCTGGTGGCCGAAATAGAAGCCGGAGACGGCCGAGGCCGGCAGCATCGCCATGCTTTCGGTCAAGGTGATTCCGGCCGGATCGCCGCCGAGCATCTCGAACAGGATCGGCTTCAAACTGTGGTCCGGGCAGGCGGGATAGCCGGGCGCGGGGCGGATGCCGGTATAATTTTCGCGGATCAGCTCGGCATTGGTGAGATGCTCCACGCCGGCATAGCCCCAGACGCTTTCGCGGACATGGCCGTGCATGCGCTCGGCGAAGGCTTCCGCCAGGCGGTCGGCGAGCGCCTTGAGGAGGATGTCCGAATAATCGTCATTGTCGGCCTTGAAGCGCGCGAGGTGCGGCTCGATGCCGTGGATCGCGACCGCGAAGCCGCCGATCCAGTCCTCGCCCGCGGGATCGATGAAGTCGGCCAGGCACATATTGGGGCGGCCTTCGCGCTTCTTCACCTGCTGGCGGAGCATCGGGACGCGGGTCTCGTCATTGCCGGCGAGCACGAACAGATCGTCGCCCTCGCGGCGGCAGCGCCACAGGCCGACCGTGCCGCGCACCGTCAGCCAATGCTCGGCGATGATCCGGTCGAGCATCGCCTGCGCATCCGCGAACAGGCTCGACGCGCTTTCGCCGACCACCTTGTCGGTGAGGATGGCCGGATAATTGCCGGCCAGCTCCCAGGCGCGGAAGAAGGGCGTCCAGTCGATGCCGTCGCGCAATTCGCGCAGCGGCCAATCGTTGAAGCTGTGCACGCCGGGCCGCTGCGGCGGCGGCGCCTTGCCGGCCGGATCCCAGGGGAAGGCATTGGCGCGGGCCTCGGCGAGGGTGGCGAGCTCGCTTTGGCCGCGGCCGGCGCGGGTCTCGCGGATCTCGTGATAATCCTTCAGCGTCTTCGCGATCAGCGGCTCGCGCTGCGTATCCGAGACGAGGGACGAAGCGACGCCGACCGCGCGGCTGGCATCGAGGACGTGGATCACCGGCCCCTCATAGGCCGGATCGATGCGGATCGCGGTGTGGACCTTGCTGGTCGTCGCGCCGCCGATCAGCAAAGGCAGGTTCATCTTGCCGCGCTGCATCTCGGTGGCGACCGTGACCATCTCGTCGAGCGACGGCGTGATCAGGCCGCTGAGGCCGATCATGTCGACCTTGTGCTCTTCGGCCGCCTTGAGGATGTCCTGCCAGGCCACCATCACGCCGAGATCGATCACTTCATAGCCGTTGCACTGCAGGACCACGCCGACGATGTTCTTGCCGATGTCGTGGACGTCGCCCTTGACCGTCGCCATCACGATCCGGCCCTTGGCGGTGGAGATGCCGCTCTTCTCCTTCTCCGCCTCGATGAAGGGGATGAGGTGGGCGACCGCCTTCTTCATCACGCGGGCGGACTTGACCACCTGCGGCAGGAACATCTTGCCCGAGCCGAACAGGTCGCCGACGACGTTCATGCCGTCCATCAGCGGGCCTTCGATCACTTCGATCGGACGGGCCTTGGTGAGCCGGGCTTCTTCGGTGTCCTCGACGACGAAGGCATCGATGCCCTTGACGAGGGCATGTTCGAGACGCTTGCCGACATCCCAGCCGCGCCATTCCGCCTCGGCCTTCTCGCGCACCGGATCGCTGCCGAGATATTTCTCGGCCAGCGTCACCAGCCGCTCGGTGGAATCGTCGCGCCTGTCGAGGATCACGTCCTCGCAGGCCTCGCGCAGCTCCGGGTCGATCGTGTCGTAGACGTCGAGCTGGCCGGCATTGACGATCGCCATGTCGAGCCCGGCGGGGATGGCGTGATAAAGGAAGACCGAGTGCATCGCGCGGCGCACCGGCTCGTTGCCACGGAACGAGAAGCTGAGATTGGACAGGCCGCCGGAAAGGTGGACGTGCGGGCAGCGCGCCTTGATCTCGCGGCACGCCTCGATGAAGTCGAGCGCGTAACGGCGATGCTCCTCGATGCCCGTGGCGACCGCGAAGATGTTGGGGTCGAAGATGATGTCCTCGGCCGGGAAGCCCTCGGCGACGAGCAATTTATAAGCGCGCTCGCAAATCTCGACCTTGCGCTGCAGCGTGTCGGCCTGGCCGGATTCGTCGAACGCCATCACCACGACGGCGGCCCCGTAATCGCGGACCTTGCGGGCGTGGGCGAGGAATTCCGCCTCGCCTTCCTTCATGCTGATCGAATTGACGATCGGCTTGCCGGAGACGCATTTCAGACCCGCCTCGATCACCGACCATTTCGAGCTGTCGATCATGAACGGGACGCGGGCGATGTCGGGCTCGGCGGCGATCAGCTTGAGGAAGGTGACCATCGCCGCCTCGGCGTCGAGCAGGCCTTCGTCCATGTTGATGTCGATGATCTGGGCGCCGTTCTCGACCTGCTGGCGCGCCACCTCGACCGCGGCGGTATAATCGTCGGCCATGACCAGTTTCTTGAACCTGGCCGAGCCGGTGACGTTGGTGCGCTCGCCGATATTGACGAAATTGCTGCGGAGCGCGCCGACATCCACGTCGGGCTCGAATTCGGGGATTGCCTTGGTTGCCATGATCAGGCCGCGAGGATCATCGGCTCGATGCCGGCCAGCCGCGTGCGGCGATCCAGGGTGGCGATCGCGCGCGGCGGAAAGCCGCGGACCGTCTCGGCGATGGCGCGGATATGGTCCGGCGTGGTGCCGCAGCAGCCGCCGACGATATTGACGATGCCCTGGTCCGCCCATTCACGGACCTGGGCGGCGGTCTCGGCGGCGCCTTCGTCGTAGTCGCCGAGATCGTTGGGCAGGCCGGCATTGGGATAGGCCATGATCAACGTGTCCGCGATGCCCGAAAGCGCGGCGATATGGGCGCGGAGCTGGGCGGCGCCGAACGAGCAGTTGAGGCCGATCGTCAGCGGCCGGGCGTGGCGGACCGACGCCCAGAAGCTCTCGATCGAATGGCCGGAGAGATTGCGGCCCGACAGATCGGTGATCGTCATCGACAGCATGATCGGCAGATCCTGGCCGACGCGGCGGGCGGCGTGGATCGCGGCCTTGGCGTTCAGCGTGTCGAACACGGTCTCGATCAGCACGAAATCGACGCCGCCCTCCAGCAGCGCCTCGATCTGCTCGACATAGACGTCGGAGACCATGTCGAAATCGACCTCGCGGAAGCCCGGATCATTGACGTCGGGGGAGAGCGACAAGGTCTTGTTGGTCGGCCCGATCGCGCCGGCGACCCAGCGCTTCGTTCCGTCCGCGTCGGCGACCTCGCGGATGATCCGCGCGGCCTCCCTGTTGATCTCGCGCACCAGATGCTCGGCGGCATAATCGGCCTGGCTGATCCGGTTGGCGTTGAAAGTGTTGGTGGCGAGGATCTCGGCGCCGGCGCCCACGAAATTTTGCGCGATGTCGCGCACGATATCGGGGCGGGTGAGGTTCAGGAGGTCGTTATTGCCCTTCTGGTCGCGGGCAAGATCGAGCGTGCCGCGATAATCGGCCTCGCCGAGCTTCCTCTCCTGGATCTGCGTCCCGTAGGCGCCGTCCTTGATCAGGATGCGTTTGGCGGCCTCGGCCTTAAGCTGCGCGGCGGCGTTCATGGCTGTCATTCCCTGGCCTCAGGCCGAGCAGATGGCTGATCGCGTAGGCCAGCTCGGCGCGGTTCAGCGTGTAGAAGTGGAAGTGGCGGACGCCCCCGGCATAAAGCTGCGCGCAAAGCTCGGCGGCGACGGTGGCGGCAACGAGCTGGCGGGCGCCCGGAAGGGCATCGAGACCCTCGAACAAACGGTCCATCCAGTCGGGGATGCTGGCGCCGCAGGCGGCCGCGAACTTGCGGGTCTGGGCGACGTTGGAGACGGGCAGGATGCCGGGCACGATCTCGGCGTCGATGCCGACCGCGGCGACATGGTCGCGGAAGCGGAAGAAGGTCTCCGGCGAGAAGAAAAATTGGGTGATGGCGCGGTCGCCCCCGGCGTCGATCTTGCGCCACAGATTGTCGAGATCGGCCGCCTTGTTGAGCGATTCGGGATGACCTTCCGGATAAGCGGCGACCGAGATTTCGAACGGCGCGACCTGCTTGAGGCCGGCGACGAGATCGGCGGCGTTGCGATAGCCGCCCGGATGCTGGGCGAAGCTCCGCCCCTCGCCGGGATCGCCGCGCAGGGCGACGATATGGCGCACGCCTTCGTCCCAATAAGAGCGGGCGATGCCGTCAATCTCTTCCCTGGTGGCATCGACGCAGGTGAGGTGCGCCGCCGGGACCAGGGCGGTCTCGCGGACGATGCGGGCAACGGTGGCGTGGGTGCGCTCGCGGGTCGAGCCGCCGGCGCCATAGGTGACCGACACGAATCGCGGCGCAAGCGGCGCAAGCGTCTGGATCGACTCCCACAGCGTCGTTTCCATCTTCTCGGTCTTGGGCGGGAAGAATTCGAAGCTGACCTCGATATCGCCCGCCGCGTCGGCGAAGAGCGGCTGGCCGGGATCGGGCAAGGCGATGCCGAGCGGGCTCATGCGACCACCTTCAGGCGCGATTCGCCGCGCTCGCCCATCCAGATGGTGACGGTGAGCTCGCCGCCCTCGAGATGCTCGACGACGCGGCCGGAAAGCCCGGCCTCCTCGAGATGGCGCAGCATTGCTTCGTCGGCGAAGCCGAGGCGGACATGGGCATCGCGGATGCGCAGATCCTCGCGCTCGTGCGGCGCGAAATCGACGATCAGCAGCCGGCCCCCAGTCGACAGCAGCCGCGCCGCCTCGGCGACCGCCGCCGCCGGATTCTGCGCATAATGGAGCACCTGGTGGAGGATCACCGTCTCGGCGGACCCTGCAGCCAGAGCCAGCGCGTACATGTCGCCCTGGCGCAGCTCGACATTGTCGAGCCCGGCCTGGGCAAGCTTGACCCTGGCGAGGCGGAGCATTTCGGGACTGCGGTCGATGCCGGTGGCGCGTTCGGCGGCCGGCCCGAACAATTCGATCATCCGCCCGGTGCCGGTGCCGATATCGACCAGGCGCCCGATCTCCGACCCGCCGAGCGCGCGGGCGATCGCGGCCTCGACCTCGGTCTCGGCGACGTGCAGCGACCGGAGCATGTCCCACTCGCCGGCATGGCCGGCGAAATAGCGCTCGGCCGCGGCGGCGCGGTCGGCGCGGACCGCGGCGAGCCGGGCGGCATCGGCGACGAACCAGGGATTGTCGCCGTCAATCTCGGTCCAGCGCTCGATGAGCTGGAACAAGGGCTCGGTGCGGGGGCGCGGGCCGAGGCTCAGGAACACCCAGCTCCCCTCCTTGCGCCGCTCGGCGAGGCCGGCGTCAATCAGGATCCTGACGTGGCGCGAGACACGGGGCTGGCTCTGCGCGAGCACCTGCGCCAATTCGCCGACGCTGAGCTCCATCGCGCGCAGCAGCATGACGATGCGGAGCCGGGTCGGGTCCGCGAGAGCGGCGAAGATTCGGGGCGCCAATGCCATATGCGGATATAAAGATATCTTTATATATAGGTCAATAGTGGGCAACCGCCCAAATCCCGCATTTCCATTGAATCGGGCCCGGATGGAGGGCCGAGCATATCCTTTCAACCTTCCCAACCGATACAGTAGAGAAAGGCTAGACTCGGGCCTCGTCTTAACTTAAAACAATCGGCTGCTGGGAGGCCCGAGGAGGGGCCTGAGCCGCTCTTTCGGCGCCTCGTCCAGCGAACAAGGGGTTCTCCTCGCAACCACTCGCAACCATTCGAAGGAAAAAATCCGTGAAGAAGATCACACTCACCCTGATCGCCGTTTCCGCTCTCGGCCTCGCGGCCTGCACGAAGACGACGCCGGCCAACAACGTCGTTGCCAATGACGTCAACGCCGTGACCGAAGCGATGAACGATATGAATGCCGTCGTCGCCGACGCCAACAGCGCCGCCAACAGCGCCGCATCCTCGGCCAACAGCGCGATGGATTCCGCTGCCGCGGCCAACAGCGCTGCTTCCAGCGCCAGCAATTCCGCGAGCAACTCCGCGGCGAAGTAAGTCTTCAAGGGCTTTTTCAGGGCCGCGCGCCGATCCGACGCGCGGCCCTTTTTCTTTGTCTGCAATTCGCGCTAGTCAGGGGATGAGATGAAGATCGCCCTCGCCCCACTCGCCGCCCTGCTCGCGCTCGCCGCCTGCAGCAGCCAGCCGACCGCGGGCGGCCTCACCGCCGACGACGAGCGCGAGCTCAGCAATGCCGCGGCGATGCTCGACCAGCAGAACATCTTCGCCACGTCGCCCGACGACCTCGCCGCGAACGAGGCAGCCGCTCCCGTTGAGGCCAATGGCGCCGGCGCCGGACCGACAAATCGGAGCGGCAACGCGCAATAGAAAAGGGCCGGGGAGTTTCCTCCCCGGCCCTTCCTTGTTCGACTGAACGCAGACGCCTGGATCAGAAATCCATGCCGCCCATGCCGCCCATGCCGCCGCCCGGCATGCCGCCGCCGGCCGGGGCCTTGTCCTCGGGCGCTTCGCTCACCGCCGCTTCGGTGGTGATGAGCAGGCCGGCGACCGAGGCCGCGTCCTGGAGCGCGGTGCGCACGACCTTGGTGGGATCGATCACGCCGGCGGTGACGAGATTCTCGTACACTTCCGTCTGCGCATTGAAGCCCAGGGTCTCGTCGTCACCGTCGATCAGCTTGCCGGCGACGACGGCGCCGTCATGGCCCGCATTCTCGGCGATCTGGCGAATCGGCGCCTGCAGCGCGCGGCGGATGATGTCGATGCCGCGGGTCTGATCGTCATTGCCGCCCTTCAGGTCCTTGAGCGACCGAGTGGCATAGAGCAACGCGGTGCCGCCGCCGGGGACGATGCCTTCCTCGACCGCGGCGCGGGTCGCGTGGAGCGCGTCGTCGACGCGATCCTTGCGCTCCTTGACCTCGACCTCGGACGAACCGCCGACCTTGATCACGGCAACGCCGCCGGCGAGCTTGGCAAGACGCTCCTGGAGCTTCTCCTTGTCATAGTCGCTGGTGGTGTTCTCGATCTGGGCGCGGATCGCTTCGACCCGGCCCTTGATCCGCTCGGAATCACCGGCGCCGTCGACGATGGTGGTGTTGTCCTTGTCGATGGTGACGCGCTTGGCCTGGCCGAGCATGGCGACCGTGACGTTCTCGAGCTTGATGCCGAGATCCTCGCTGATCATCTCGCCGTTGGTCAGGATCGCGATGTCCTCGAGCATCGCCTTGCGGCGATCGCCGAAGCCCGGCGCCTTCACCGCAGCGACCTTGAGGCCGCCGCGCAGCTTGTTGACCACCAGGGTGGCGAGAGCCTCGCCCTCGATGTCCTCGGCGATGATCAGCAGCGGACGGCCCGACTGCACCACGGCCTCCAGGATCGGAAGCATCGCCTGCAGATTGGAGAGCTTCTTCTCGTGGATCAGGATGTAGGGATCGGTCAGCTCGACCGTCATCTTTTCGGGATTGGTGATGAAGTAAGGCGAGAGATAGCCGCGGTCGAACTGCATGCCTTCGACGACGTCGAGCTCGAACTCGAGGCCCTTGGCCTCCTCCACGGTGATCACGCCTTCCTTGCCGACCTTCTCCATCGCCTCGGCGATCTTCTCGCCGACGATGGTGTCGCCATTGGCGGCGATGCTGCCGACCTGGCCGATCTCATTGGAGCCGGAGACCGGCTTGGAGCGGGCCTTGAGATCCCCGACGACCTTGTTGACGGCGATGTCGATGCCGCGCTTGAGGTCCATCGGGTTCATGCCGGCCGCGACCGACTTCATGCCCTCGCGAACGATCGACTGGGCGAGAACGGTCGCCGTGGTGGTGCCGTCGCCGGCGAGGTCGTTGGTCTTCGAGGCGACCTCGCGCAGCATCTGCGCGCCCATATTCTCGAACTTGTCCTTGAGCTCGATCTCCTTGGCGACGGTGACGCCGTCCTTGGTGATGCGCGGAGCGCCGAAGCTCTTGTCGATGACGACGTTGCGGCCCTTGGGGCCGAGGGTGACCTTCACCGCGTCGGCGAGGATGTCGACGCCGCGCATGATCCGCTCACGGGCGTCACGCGAAAAGCGTACGTCTTTCGCTGCCATGTCTTTTCTTCCTTCTTTCTATCGCGTCATCCCAGCGAAAGCTGGGATCTCGTTTCTCTTTCTCAGCTGCCCGAAGGCAGTGAGATTCCAGCTTTCGCTGGAATGACGGAATTGGTCAGCCGACGATCCCGAGGATGTCGCTTTCCTTCATGATGAGGAGATCCTCACCGTCGATCTTGACCTCGGTGCCCGACCATTTGCCGAACAGGATCTTGTCGCCGGCCTTGACGTCGAGCGGCGTGATCGTGCCGTCCTCGCCGCGGGTGCCGGTGCCGACCGAGACGACCTCGCCCTCCTGGGGCTTTTCCTTGGCGGTGTCGGGGATGATGATGCCTCCGGCCGTCTTCTCCTCGGCCTCGACGCGGCGGACGAGCACGCGATCGTGGAGCGGTCGAAACTTCATACGTTCACCTTTCTCATTGGGAATGGAATGCTGTTAGCACTCGCGCTGGTCGAGTGCCAATGCCCACTCATTTAAGGACTGAACGTGACGCGTCAAGGACTCCATCCAGCGGAATCGCGCAAGGCTGCAGGCACCCCCTGGCGGGGACGCGGCATTTACAGGCGAACGGGGGTCGGTTAGCCCGATCCGGTCATAGGAGCGGCAAGACGATGAAGTTCGTGGGTAAAGCGTGGAAGGTGCTGGTCGGGATCAAGGACGGGCTCGTCCTGATCCTCATGCTGATATTCTTCGGCGGGCTTTACGCCGCCTTGTCGGCGAGCCCGCATCGCGGCAGCGCGAGCGAGGGGGCGCTGCGGCTCGACCTTGCCGGCGCGATCGTCGAGCAGCCGTCGGTGCGCAACCCGCTCGATGCGATCGGCGGCAGCCCCGCGACCCGCGAATATCGGGTCAGCGAGCTCGTCCACGCGCTTGACGAGGCCGCGAGCGACGATCGCGTCAAGGCGGTCGCGCTCGACCTCGACAGCTTCGTCGGCGGCGGCCAGACCGCGATCGGCGACGTCGGCGCCGCGCTCGACCGCTTCCGCCGCGCCAACAAGCGCGTCGTCGCCTACGCGACCGGCTATGACGACGATTCCTACCAGCTCGCCGCCCATGCCGACGAAGTCTGGCTCGACCCGCTCGGCGCGGTGCTGATCAGGGGCCCGGGCGGCGCCAACCTCTATTATGCGGGTCTGCTCCAGCGGCTCGGCATCACCGCCAACGTCTACCGCGTCGGCGCGTTCAAATCGGCGGTCGAGCCTTATACGCGCAACGACATGTCGCCCGAGGCGCGCGAGGCCAGCCAGGTGCTCGCCAATGCCTTGTGGGGAACATGGCAGCAGGGCGTCCGCCAGGCGCGCCCGCGCGCGCAGATCGCGGCCTATGTGGCCGATACGGCCGGCTTCGTCACCGCCGCCGGCGGCGACATGGCGCGGGCGGCGCTCAATGCGGGGCTGGTCGACCATGTCGGCGACCGCACCACCTTCGGCCGCCGCATGGCCGAGCTTGCCGGCACCGACAATCCCGACGTCCCGGGGAGCTATCGCGCAATCCATTATGACGCGTGGACCGACGACCATCCGGCCAGCCGCCGGGGCGGCGAGATCGCAGTGCTGACCGTCGCCGGCACGATCGTCGACGGCAATGCGCCGGCCGGGACCGCCGGCGGCGACACGATCGCCCGCAACCTCGAGCGCGGGCTCGAGAGGGGCGACATCCGCGGCCTCGTCGTCCGCGTCGATTCGCCGGGTGGATCGGTGACGGCGTCCGAGCGGATCCGCCGCGCCATCCTCGGCGCCCGCGCGCGCGGCATTCCGGTGGTCATCTCGATGGGCTCGGTCGCCGCGTCGGGCGGCTATTGGGTCGCGACCGCGGGCGACGTGATCTTCGCCGAGCCTTCGACGATCACCGGATCGATCGGCGTGTTCGGCATCCTGCCGAGCTTCCAGGGCAGCATGCAGAAGCTGGGCGTCGGCGCCGACGGCGTGACCACGACGCCGCTGTCCGGCCAGCCCGATCTGTTGCGCGGCCCGTCGCCCGAAGCGAGCCGCCTGCTGCAGATGGGGGTCGAGGCGACGTACCGGCGGTTCGTGTCCCTCGTCGCCAATGCGCGGCATTTGCCGCCGGCGCGGGTCAACGAAATCGCCCAGGGCCGGGTGTGGGACGGCGGCACCGCCCGCCAGATCGGCCTGGTCGACCGGTTCGGCAATCTGGGCGACGCCATCGCCGAGGCGGCGCGGCGCGCCAATCTGGAACCGGCCGACGTCCATCCCGTCTTCCTCGAGCGGGAGCCGGGCTGGCTTGCCGAGATGTTCGCCGACGCGGCGCGCGACGACGATGACGATCAGGGCGACGCCCACGTCGCCGCGCGCGATGCCTTTGCCGGCATCGCCCGCCAGCCAGAGGCGATCATCGTGCGTGCCCTGCACGATGCCCGGCAGCTGCTCGCCGGCCCGGCGATCCAGGCGCGCTGCATGGAATGCCCGGCCATAGCACCCGTGCCGCGGACGCAAATCGCCGAATCGCTGTGGTCGCGAGTGCTCTCGCTGGTCTGGCCGGGGTGAAGACGAGGCGCGCCAACGCGGACGACGCGGCGGCGATCGCGTCGATCTACGCGCCCTATGTGCGCGCGACCGTCGTTTCGTTCGAGACCGAGGCGCCCGACGAGGCGGAGATCAGCGGGCGGATCGCCGCGCTCGGCGATCTCTATCCGTGGCTGGCCGCCTGCGACGAGAGCGGCGCGATGCTCGGCTATGCCTATGCCTGCGCCTTCCGCACGCGGCCCGCCTATCGCTTCACGGTCGAGACCACCGTCTACGTCGCCGATGGCGCTCACCGGCGCGGCATCGGCACCCTGCTCTACCGGGAATTGCTTGCATTGCTCGAGGCCCAGGGCTTCACCCAGGCGATCGGCGCGATCACCATCCCGAACGAAGCGAGCATCCGCCTGCACGAATCGCTCGGCTTCGTGCGCGCCGGCACGTACGAGAAGGTCGGCTTCAAGCTCGGCGAATGGCGCAGCGTCGGGCTCTGGCAGCGGCCGCTGGCGGCGATGACGGAGCGGCCGGAGGAGCCGCGTCCCGTCTCTTCGGTCTGGAGACCGTGAGCGCGGCCTAATTCCGGTCCCGTCGATCCGCCGCGCGGTCGAGCGACCTGCGCATCCCCGCCTGGATTTCGCCGCGCTGGCCAGGGGCACGGATATTCACGTCGCTTGCATAGAGCGATTCCAGGAAGGCGAGATCCCAGCTGGTCAGCGTGACCGGCGTTGCGCTGTCCATCGGCGCGTCGACGACGGTCAGGATCGTCGGCAGTCCCCGATTGGGGAGTCGTGCCGGATCGGCCCCGGTGTAGGTGCGCATCGCGGCGTAATCGGCCAATTGAATCGTCGTCAGGCCGGTGAGCGCATGCGCTTCCACGACCAGAACCGAGCCGGTGAACTCATGGTGGACCTGATCCGTGATGTGGGATTCCGCGCGCGTCGTCCGGCGTACGGCGACGTTGCCGCCAGTGGCGATCAGCTCGCGGCCGTCGGCGTCGACCAGCCCGTCGAGATGCCACATTGCGGTCGGCTCGGGGCTTTCCATCAGGCGGGTGAGCCGGCGGCCGGTCGTCTCGCCAAGATATTGAGGGAAACGCTGCGCCAGCTGCTCGAGCAAGCGCCTCTTGTTCGACGTGACCAACAGCACGACATTCGGCCGGCACGTGGCGGAACCCATCGGCACCCGCGCCGCTTCGCCTACCGCGCGCATGCGCGCCACCACCTGCGCCCGCTGGGCCGGCGGCAGTCCGAGCACTGCCGGACAGGCGGAATGCTCGAAGCGGGCGACGTGGCCGTTCGCCGGCGCAGGCGTGAGGGAATCGACGAGCTCGCGGATCTCGGTATCCCGATCCCGGCGGCCCTCGACCACGATCGGCGCCTGATCATTTCCGTCCGGCGCGTTCTGGCCGGCCGCCGGGCCGCCGAGAGCGCCGAAGGCGCCGGCCGCCATTCCGACCAAGGCCCATGCCCATTTGCGCATCGACACCTCCAGCAGCGATTTCATCTATTAGCCCGAGTAGGCCGGCAGTGACCAGCCGCGCCAGATCGCGGCGCCACGCAGGACGAAGCCGGCGAGGAACGCCGCGACGCCGGCCGCGCCGCCGGGCACGCCCAGATAATGAAGGGCGACGAAGAGGGAGGCGGAAAGCGCCGCGACGGTCGCGTAGAGCTCAGGCCGCATCAGCACCGTCGGCTCACCGGCGAGGACGTCGCGGATGATGCCGCCAAGGCATCCGGTCAGCACCCCCATGCCGATCGCCGGGATCGGCGCCAGGCCGAAGGCGAGGCCCTTGGCAGCGCCATAGGCCGAGAAAGCGGCGAGGCCGGCCGCGTCGAACCAGAGCAAGGCCTTGGTCGGCCACAGGTTTTGCGAGAGCAGCCAGACGATCACAGAAGCAGCGAGACAGATGAGCAGGGTCGCATTGTGATGGATCCAGAAGACCGGCGCGCCGATCAGCAAATCGCGCACCGTGCCGCCGCCAACTCCGGTCACCACCGCGAAAAAGACCAGGGTGACGAAGGTCTGCTTCTTCTCCGCCGCCAGCATCGCGCCCGAAAGCGCGAAGACGGCGGTTCCGCCGAGGTTCAGCCAGTCGAGCACGGGGCCGAGATTTGCGGGAATGGCGGGAACGGGGGACATGACAGCCCTTTAGGTCAATTCAGCGGACGCGGGAATGACGAGCCCGTGTCGCGCGCAGGGGCGGAGCCGATCTCGCGACGCGCCGGCCGTCAGGCGGCCACGAGGAAACCAATGCGCCGTCCCGGCGAGCAGAGGTCCGCGACGCCGCCGGCGTCCATCGGCTTCGCATAGAGGAATCCCTGGCCATATTTGCAGCCGAGGCCGATCAGCCTGCTGTGCTGCGCACGGGTCTCGATCCCTTCGGCGATCACGTCGATCCGCAAGCTCCTGCCAAGACCGAGGACCGCATCCACGATCGCCGCGTCCTCCTGGTTCGCGTCGAGATGCCGCACGAACGAGCGATCGATCTTCAGCAGGTCCACCGGAAAAGCCTTCAGGTGGGAAAGCGAGGCATAGCCGGTGCCGAAGTCGTCGAGCGCGATGCGAATACCGCTTGCGCTCAACGTCTTGAGGGTGCGCTCGAGATATTCCGCGCCGCGCCCGAGAAAGACGGTCTCGGTCACCTCCATCTGAATGCAGCGCGTGGGAATCGAAGCTCGCTCGAGCCGCTCCAGCAGCCGCTCGGCGAAATCCACGGCGCGCAGCTCGGCGGCGCCGGCGTTGACGGCGACGTGGTGGAAATCCAGCCCCCGCGACAGCCAGCCGACGACATCGACAATGACCCGATCGATCATGCGGTCGCTCAGCTCGGCGGCGAGCGCGAGATCGTCGAATGCGGCGCTGATCGTGCCGGGCGCCTGAATCCCCCGTTGCGGATCCCGCCAGCGGAGCAAAGCCTCGAATCCCACGATCCTGCCCGAAGCGAGCTCCACCTTCGGCTGGTAATAGGGAATGATCATGTCCTCGCGCAGGGCCGCGCGGCCGGTGGCGATCATCAGGTGCCGCTGCTCGCCATCGAAGCGCATGCTTGCATCGAAGATCTTGAGATTCTTCCGGCCCGAGGATTTCGCGGCATAGAGAGCGACGTCGGCATTCTTCAGCAACGCCGCCTTGGACTCTCCATCCCGCGGAAACAGGCCGGCGCCGATGCTGGCATGGAAATCGATGACCTTGCCCTGATGAACGCAGGGATCGCCCAGGCTGGCGAAGAGCTTGTCGGCGACCGCGCGGACCCGCGCCTCGCTGCGGACGCCCTTCAGGATGACGGCGAACTCGTCGCCGCCAAGCCTGGCGACGAGATCGTCCGGCCGGACCACCGACCTCAGCCTCGCCGCGAAGGTGCACAAAAGCGCGTCGCCGGCATCGTGGCCGAACGTGTCGTTGACCTTCTTGAACTCGTCCACGTCGAGGATCAGTACGGCAAAGTCGGTGGCGGGCCCGGCGGTCAGCAGGTCCAGCTCCTGCTGGAACACGAGACGGTTGGGCAGCTGGGTCATCGAATCGTGCTTTGCCGACCAGCGCGCCTGCTCCTGGGCGAGGATGCGATCGTGAATGTCGGTGCAGGTTCCGTACCAGCGCGCAACCGCGCCCGCTTCGTCGCGCTCCGCGGATGCCCTGCTCAAGACATAGCGATAGCCCTCGGAGCGATGGCGCATCCGATATTCCGCTTCGAACGGCTCTCCGGACTGCAGGCTATGCCGCCAGCGTGTCATGACCTGCGCGCGGTCGTCAGGGTGGATCAGATCGGAATGACCCGGGCCATCCGCCGTGCCCACCACCACCCCGGTGAAATCGGTCCACTGGCCGTTATGATATTCATCTCCCTCAGACGCCACCGACCAGACCATTTGCGGAATGGTATCGAGCGTCTTGCGCCAACGGCCGATCTCCCGCCGCTGCGCGTCGCCGGCGCGGCCGCGGCGATGGAAAAGGATCACGCCGACAATAACGAGCCACAATCCCAATATGCCGGAATAATATTGCTCCGGCGACAGCAACGTCCCGTGGAGCGTGATGCTGTGTATGCGCAGGCGATGCGTGCCCGGCAGCGCGCCGCCGCCCGTCTGGATGTTGAGCGCCGTGACGTTGTCGAACCGGGGCTGGCTAAGTTCCGGCTGGACGTGGTTCTCGGCGATCCACCAGCTCGCGACCTGAAAATGGGAGAGGTTGAGCTCGACCATCTGGCGGCCGGCGCGGATCGGGAACTCCAGGGTGTTGACCCTTTCAGCGCCTTCGGGGTCGTTCCTCCCAAGCCGGTCATCCCAATCCTTGAAGTCCATCCGCAGCAATTGCGCCGAGCCCTCGTAGGACAGGTTGATGGTGAGGGAATGGAATCGGGCCAGGTTCAGGCCCTGCCGATCCTCATCGAGGTCGAACAGCATCCCGTAGCCGCAAAACGGGTATTGATAGGTGGGCTGCAGCTGGCAGCTCCAAGCCATGGGATCAGTCGCGTCGGGCGTGGACACGGATGTTCCGCCGGACGTGTCGTCTCCGTAAACATAGGAGCTGAAGTTGGTGCTGTGCCCCGGGGAAAAATCGAGCGTGCGATCGAGCAAGGCATGCTGATAATGGATGGCGGCAAAGGTGGCGAGCAATAGCCCGGCGATCGCCGCTTCCAGCTTCAGCGCGATCAGCCAGCGACGCGCGCGCCTCAACCGGCCGAGCGGCTGCCCGGATGGGATGGGACGCGGGCGGGCGGCACGAAACAATTCAATCTCCAGCCCGCGGTACGGATCGCGGGTGAGGTGCGGCGAGGACGGTCCTCGATGGATACAGCGTCGAGGCCGCGGAATGCCGCGATACCCGATCCTCCGAATGTGAAAGCGAGTGTCGCGCTATTGGACCAACATGTCGAAGCCATTAATGGACAGGCTTAATTCGCGAGTCCCGCCTCGGGCGCGAGGGTCAGCGAGGATCAGGGCCTCTGCCAGACCCGGACGTAATCGATCTCCATGCGCTGGGGAAGCGCTTCGTCCTCCATGCCGCGGGCGGCTGCCCAGGATCCGCCCATGGCGAGATTGAGGATGAGGTGGAACGGCGCGTCGAACGGCCAGGCGCCGCGGCCACCGGGCTGGTCGTTGCGCACCCGCATATAAGCGTGGCCGTCGACGCCGATGGTGATCGAATCGGGGCGCCAGTCGAGCTGGTATTCGTGGTAGGCGCCGCACGCGCCGGGGAGCGGCCTAGCGGCGCCGCGCTGGGTGCCGCGACTGTGCACGAACAAGGCGGTGTGCACGGTCGCGTGCACGACCTCCGGTTCCGAGCCGACCATCTCCATGATGTCGATCTCGCCTCCGTCGGGCCAGCTACCGGTTTCGGGCAGCATCCAGATCGCCGGCCAGGTGCCGCGCGCGCAGGGCAGCTTCGCCCGCACTTCGACATAGCCATAGGTCCAGGCGGCAAGGCCGCGGGTGAGGATCCGGCCCGACGTATAATGCTGGCCGCCCCAGTCGGCGAAGCGCGCCGGATCGAGGTCCTCGCGCCGCGCCTCGATGGTCAGGTGGCCGTCCGCGACCCTGAGGTTCTCGGGCCGGTTCGCCGCATAATATTGCAGCTCGCCATTGTACCAGCCCTCGCGGTTGCGGGCCGTGTCGTAGCGCCATTTCGTGAGGTCGAGCGCAGTGCCGTCGAACTCGTCGGACCAGACCAGCCGCGCCTCGGCGGGCCGGGACATCGGCTCGTCGATCCGGTAATTGTTGGCGACGGGCTGGGCCTGGGCGGCGGCTGCGGCACCGAACAGGGAGAGGAGGAGGATGGCGGCCAGTTTCACCCATTTGTCATACATTGCCGAAGCCCTCCTGTCGTCCCTGTCGCGCAGCGATGGGGAGGGGGACCGCACGAAGTGCGGTGGTGGGGCCTACCGAGTCAGAAAGCCCCTCCACCGACTTTCAGTCGGTCCCCCTCCCCATGAGCTACGCTCACAGGGAGGACTGGAGCGTTCAGATGTGGATCGGCTTGCCAGTCACCGCCATCGCCGCTTCCTTGACTGCTTCGCTGTGCGTCGGGTGGGCGTGGCAGGTGTAGGCGATGTCCTCGCTGGTCGCGCCGAACTCCATGGCAAGCGCCGCTTCGGCGATCATCGTGCCGGCGAGCGAAGCAATGATCCAGACGCCAAGCACGCGGTCCGATTTGGCATCGGCGACGATCTTGACGAAGCCGTCGGGCTCGCGGTTGGTCTTGGCGCGGCTGTTGGCCATCATCGGGAACTTGCCGACCTTGACCTCGTGGCCCGCCGCCTTGGCGTCCTCCTCGGTGAGGCCGACACCGGCGATTTCCGGCATCGTATAGACGACGCTCGGAATGACTTCGTGATTCACGATGCCGATCTGCCCAGCCAGTATCTCGGCGACCGCGATCCCCTCATCCTCCGCCTTGTGGGCGAGCATCGGGCCGGGCGTGACGTCGCCGATCGCGTAGATGCCGGCGACCGACGTCCTGAAGTCGTGATCGACCTCGATCTGGCCGCGCTTGTTGGTTTCGAGCCCGGCCTTGCCGAGGTCGAGGCCGTCGGTGTTGGGCCGCCGGCCGATCGAGACCAGGACGACGTCGGCCTCGATCGTCGAAGCCTCGCCGCCGGCGGCCGGCTCGACGGTAAGCGACACCTTGCCGTCCTTCTTGGCGGCGCCGGTGACCTTGGTCGAGGTGCGGATATCGAAGCCCTGCTTCTTGAAGATCTTGGCGCATTCCTTGCGGACCTCGCCGTCCATGCCCGGCAGGATCTGGTCGAGAAACTCGACGACGATGACCCTGGCGCCGAGCCGCCGCCAGACCGAGCCGAGCTCCAGCCCGATCACGCCGCCGCCGATCACCACCATCGTCTCGGGCACCTTGTCGAGCTCGAGCGCGGACGTGGAATCGAGAATGACCTCATGGTCGATCTCGACGCCCGGCAAGGGCGTGACGCTGGAGCCCGTGGCGACAATGAAATTCTTCGCTGTGTAGCGCGTGCCGGCGACGTCGATCGCGTCCTTGGCGGTGAATTTGGCGTGGCCCTTCAGCCATTCGACCTTGTTCTTGCGGAACAGGAACTCGATGCCGCCGGTGAGGCCCTTGATCGCTTCCAGCCGGCTGCCGTGCATCGCGCCGAGGTCAAGCTCGACGCCCGACGTCTTCACGCCCCATTTGGCGAGCGCGCCCGAATGGGCCTCCTCGTAAAGCTCGGAAGCGTGGAGCAAGGCCTTGGAGGGAATGCAGCCGACGTTGAGGCAGGTGCCGCCCAATGTCTCGCGGCTCTCGACGCAGGCCGTCTTCAGCCCGAGCTGGGCCGCCCGGATCGCGGCGACATAGCCACCGGGGCCCGAGCCGATCACGATCACGTCGAAGTCAGTGTCTGCCATTTCCTACCTCTTTGTCGTCATTCCAGCGAAAGCTGGAATCCCCTTCGTTGAAGGCAATGAGATCCCGGCTTTCGCCGGGATGACGATGTTATAAATCGATCAGCAATCTTGTCGGGTCTTCGAGCGCTTCCTTCATGCGGACCAGGAAGGTGACTGCCTCGCGGCCGTCGATCAGGCGGTGATCGTAGCTGAGCGCGAGATACATCATCGGACGGGCGACGATCTGGCCGTCGCGGACCACGGGCCTTTCCTCGATCCGGTGCATGCCGAGCACGGCCGATTGCGGCGGGTTGATGATCGGGGTCGACAGCAGGGAGCCGAACACGCCGCCGTTGGAGATGGTGAAGGTGCCGCCCTGCATCTCCTCCAGCTTGAGCGTGCCGTCACGGGCGCGCTTGCCGAAATCGGCGATCTTCTTCTCGATATCGGCGAAGCCAAGATCCTGGACGTCGCGCACGACCGGGACGACCAAACCATTGGGCGCGGAGACCGCGACCGAGACGTCCATATAATCGTGGTAGACGATCTCCTCGCCGTCGATCGACGCATTGACCGCGGGCACGTCGCGCGCGGCCAGCGCCGCCGCCTTCACGAAGAACGCCATGAAGCCGAGCCGGATGCCGTGCTTCTTCTCGAACAGATCCTTGTAGCGGGTCCGCGCTTCGAGCACCGCCGACATGTCCACGTCGTTGAACGTGGTCAGCATCGCGGCGGTGTTCTGCGCCTCCTTGAGGCGGCGCGCGACGGTCTGGCGCAGCCGGGTCATCCGCACCCGTTCCTCGCGGCGCTCCCCGGCCTTCGCCGGGCCAGCCATGGGCTGCGGCTCTGCGGCCGGTGCCGGCGCGGGTGCGGGAGCCGGCGCCGGCGCCGGCTCGGGCGCCGGCTGGGTCTTTTCCCCCTCGGCGGCGGCGAGGACGTCGTCCTTGGTGAGGCGGCCGTCCTTCCCGGTGCCCTTGATCTTCGAAGGATCGAGATGATGTTCGAGCACGATCCGGCGCACCGCGGGCGAGAGGGTCAGATGCGGGCCGTCAGCTTCCTCTTCGGCATCCGCCTTTTCTTCCCTGGGCTCCATATTCTCGCCCGGGCCCTTGGGATTGACCGGTGTCGAGTCCGGCAATTCCGGTTTGGCGGCGGCGGCCGCGGCCCCGCCGGCTTCGATGGTGGCGATCACCGCGCCGACCGCGACCGTGTCGCCCACCTTCGCATGCTGTTGGCCCATCGTCCCGGCAACGGGCGACGGCACCTCGATCGCGACCTTGTCGGTTTCGAGGCTGGCGATCGGCTCGTCCTGCGCGACCGCGTCGCCTGGCTGCTTGAGCCATTGCCCCAAGGTCGCCTCGGTGATCGATTCACCAAGCGTCGGCACTTTGACTTCGGTCGCCATTCTAATTCCCTTAGCTGGCTTTGCGGTGCGCCAAAGCGCGTTCGGAATGGCCGAGCGCGTCGGCGATCAGCTCCGCCTGCTCGGCGGCGTGGCGCTTGGCGAGGCCGGTGGCGGGCGAGGCCGAGGCCTTGCGGCCGGCATAAAGCGGCCGCTTCGCTTTGGCGCCGGCCTCGGCCAGGCATTTCTCGATCCGCCATTCGGCGAAATTCCAATAGCCCTGATTCTTGGGCTCCTCCTGGCACCAGACGACCTCTTCCAAATTGGTCATCTTCTTGAGGCGAAGCGTCAGCGGCTCGTTGGGGAAGGGATAAAGCTGCTCGACGCGAACCACCGAGATATTCTTGTCGCCCGCTTTGTCGCGCGCTTCCATCAGCTCGTAGGCGACCTTGCCGCTGCACAATACGAGGCGCTTCACGTCGGCATCCTTCGGCGGATTGTTGTCCGAGAGGATGCGGCGGAAATGGCTCTCGCCGCTAAAATCGGCGAGGCTGGAGACGGCCAGCTTGTGCCGCAGCAGCGACTTCGGCGTCATGATCACCAGCGGCTTGCGGAAATCGCGGTGCATCTGGCGGCGCAAAATGTGGAAATAATTGGCCGGCGTCGTGCAATTGGCGACCTGCATATTGTCCTCGCCGCACAATTGCAGGAAGCGCTCGGGGCGCGCCGAGCTGTGCTCGGGCCCCTGCCCTTCATAGCCGTGCGGCAGCAGCAGGACGAGGCCGCTGGCGCGAAGCCATTTGGATTCGCCGGCGGCGATGAACTGGTCGATGATCACCTGCGCGCCATTGGCGAAATCACCGAATTGCGCCTCCCACAGGACCAGGGTCTGCGGATCGGCCAGCGACCAGCCATATTCGAAGCCAAGCACGCCGAATTCGGACAGCGGGCTGTCGCGCACCTCGAAGCGTGCCGGGCCGACCGTCGTCAGCGGGATATATTTGGCGCCATCATCCTGGTCGACCCAGACCGAATGGCGCTGGCTGAACGTGCCGCGGCCGCTGTCCTGGCCGGACAGCCGCACCGGATGATCCTCGCGCACCAAGGTGCCGAAGGCGAGCGCCTCGCCGCTCGCCCAGTCGAAATTCTCGCCGGTCGCGAACATCTCCTTCTTGGCGTCGAGGATGCGCTGCAGCGTCTTGTGGATCGTGAAGCCTTCGGGAACCGTCGTCAGGATCCTGCCCATCTCGCGCAAGGTGGGCTCGTCGACCGCGGTGCCGACGTTGCGGCGCGCATCTTCCGGGGTCGACGGCTTGTTGAGCCCGGCCCAGCGCCCGCCGAACCAATCGGCCTTGTTGGGCAGATAGGATTTGGCGGCCTCGAACTCGCCTTCGAGCAAAGCGGTGAAGGACTCGATCTGGGCATCGAGCCACTTCTCGTCGATCACCCCCTGCGCGATCAGGCGCCGGCCATAGACTTCGGAGATGGGCGGGTGCTGGCGAATGGCTGCGTACATGAGCGGCTGGGTGAAGCTCGGCTCGTCGCCCTCATTGTGGCCGAAGCGGCGGTAGCACCACATGTCGATCACGAAATCGCGCTTGAACTTCTGGCGGAACTCGATCGCCAGCTTGCAGGCGAAGGTCACCGCCTCCGGATCGTCGCCATTGACGTGGAGGATCGGCGCCTGGACCGCCTTGGCGACGTCCGACGGATAAGGCGAGGAGCGGGCGAATTGCGGGGAGGTGGTGAAGCCCACCTGATTGTTGATCACGAAATGGATGCAGCCGCCCGTGCTGTAGCCGGGGATGCCGGAGAAACCGAAACATTCGGCGACGATCCCCTGGCCGGCGAAGGCGGCATCGCCGTGGAGCAGGACCGGCAGCACGGTGTGCCCGTCGGGATCGGCATAGCCGATCTGCTGGGCGCGGGTCTTGCCGAGCACGACCGGATCGACCGCTTCGAGGTGGCTTGGATTGGGGACCAGCGAAAGGTGCACCTTGATCCCGTCGAACTCGCGGTCCGACGAGGTGCCGAGATGATATTTGACATCGCCGGAGCCGCCGACATCCTCGGGATTGGCGGAGCCGCCGGCGAATTCGGAGAAGATGGCGCGATAGGGCTTGGCCATGACGTTGGCGAGGACGTTGAGCCGGCCGCGGTGCGACATGCCGATGACGATCTCGCAGACGCCAAGCGCGCCGCCATATTTGATCACCGCCTCGAGCGCCGGAACCATCGATTCGCCGCCGTCGAGGCCGAAGCGCTTGGTGCCGACATATTTGCGGGCGAGGAATTTCTCCCATTGCTCGCCATGGATGACCTTTTGCAGGATCGCCTGCTTGCCCTCGGGAGTGAAGCGAATCTCGGCCTCGCGGCCTTCCAGCCGGTCCTGCAGGAAGCGCCGCTCTTCGACGTCCGAGATGTGCATATATTCGAGGCCGACATGGCCGCAATAATTGCGCCGCAGGATCTCGACCAGCTCGCGGATCGTCGCCTGCTGCAGGCCGAGCGCGCCGCCGACATAGATCGGGCGGTCCAGCGCATCGCCGGTGAAGCCGTGATATTCCGGCGTGAGATCGGCCGGCATCTCGCGCTTGAGCAGCCCGAGCGGATCGAGATCGGCGGCGAGATGGCCGCGCACCCGGTAGGTGCGGATCAGCATCATCGCGCAGATCGAATCGTTGGCCGCCTGCTCGATCTCGGCGGTGGACGCGCCGGACGAAGCCGCCACCTCCTTCGCCCTGGCCGCGACCTTCTCGATGGTCGCCTGGGTCGGGTCCAGGCCGATGTTGAGCTCGTCGAGCGCGACGACGGGCCAGTTCGGGCGGGCCCAGCTCGGGCCCTCCTCGCGCTCGCTATCCGGGTAATAATCCACTTCGCTTCGCCTTCCGCCGTGTCGGGGTCCGTTACTAGTAACGGTCGCCCGGCGCGAGACTCTATTCCCTAGCCGGCCAAAAGCGCGGCGAGGGTCGTTCCAAGCTCAGATGGGCTCTCGGACACCCGAATTCCAGCCGCTTCCATCGCAGCGATCTTGCTGTCAGCGCCGCCCTGCCCGCCCGACACGATCGCGCCGGCATGACCCATGCGCCGGCCCGGCGGCGCGGTGCGGCCGGCGATGAAGCCGACCACCGGCTTGGAGCGGCCCTTCTTCGCCTCGTCGGCGAGGAACTGGGCGGCCTCTTCCTCGGCCGAGCCGCCGATCTCCCCTATCATGATCATCGAATGGGTTGCCTCGTCGGCGAGGAACAGCTCCAGCACGTCGATGAAATTGGTGCCGTTGACCGGATCGCCGCCAATGCCGACCGCGGTGGTCTGGCCGAGCCCGGCATTGGTCGTCTGGAACACCGCCTCATAAGTGAGCGTGCCCGAGCGGCTGACGATGCCGACCGAGCCCTTGCGGAAGATCGAGCCAGGCATGATGCCGATCTTGCATTCGCCCGGCGTCAGCACGCCCGGGCAATTGGGCCCGATCAGCCGCGACTTCGAGCCGGCAAGCGCCCTTTTCACCCGCACCATGTCGAGGACCGGAATGCCCTCGGTGATGGCGACGATCAAAGGCACTTCGGCGTCGATCGCCTCGAGGATGGAATCGGCGGCGAAGGGCGGCGGCACGTAGATGACGCTGGCATCGGCCCCGGTCACGGCCACTGCCTCGGCGACGGTGTTGAACACGGGCAGGCCGATATGGGTCTGGCCGCCCTTCCCGGGTGTGACGCCGCCGACCATCTTGGTGCCGTAGGCCAGCGCCTGCTCGGTGTGGAAGGTGCCGGTTTCTCCGGTCATCCCCTGGGTGATCACTTTGGTGTCGGCGTTGACGAGAATGGACATCTGATTCCTTTTTAGAGCGACTCAGCGTTGGACTGGCGCGGCAGCCACATTTCCGCCTGTCATAAGGCTAACCCAATCATTTGGACGCTGCGTGACGACCACGAAATTGACGCGGTCAGTGCCATGGATAACTATCCGGGTCATGCCATAAAGCTGCTGCGTCTGCAGTCGACCGCCGCGTGACGCGTCGCGGTCGCCAAGCTGGTCAGCAAAGGTCGTGGCAAGCGATTCGAAATTCGCCCCCGCTAGCCCGACCGTGCAATATTCTTCGATGCCACCCCAGTGTCCCGGTCCCCGCGTATGCGCGACAAAAGCCGCATTCGGCGCGGGTCTGCGCCAGTAATTTCCCTGTTGCGGGCCAATATATGCATGGGTGACATCGCCAGGAATGTCGTCCGCGTTCACCGGCTGAAAGGCGACTCCGGGCGGCTCGTGACGCAGGCACGTGGCTTCGTAAAGGCTCGCCAATTCGGCATTTTGAGGCAGCGCCGCTGCCCCGCTAGCCAGCAGGATGGTGAGGACAGCCAGCACGCCTCAGCCGAGCGATCCGTCGATCGCCTTGCACGCGGCCAGAAGCTCCTTCACCGCGTCGACCGAGACCTGGAAATTGGCCTTGGCCTCGTCGTTCAGCTCGACCTCGACGATTCGCTCGACGCCGCCGGCGCCAATGATGCAGGGGACGCCGACATAGAGATCGTTGACGCCGTACTGGCCGGTGAGGTTGACCGCACAGGGGAGCAGGCGCTTCTTGTCCTTGAGATAGGCCTCGGCCATTTCGATGCCGCTGGTCGCCGGAGCGTAATATGCCGACCCAGTGCCGAGCAAGGCGACGATCTCGCCGCCGCCGCCGCGGGTGCGCTTGACGATCGCATCGATCTTCTCCTGCGTCGACCAGCCCATCTTGATCAGATCGGGGATCGGGATGCCGGCGACGGTCGAATATTCGACGACCGGCACCATCGTGTCGCCATGGCCGCCGAGCACGAAGGCGGTGACGTCCTGCACCGAGACGCCGAACTCCTCGGCGAGGAAGGTGCGGAAGCGGGCGCTGTCGAGCACGCCCGCCATGCCGACCACCATATGATGGGGCAGGCCGGAAAATTCGCGCAGCGCCCAGACCATCGCGTCGAGCGGGTTGGTGATGCAGATCACGAAGGCGTCCGGCGCGTTGTTCTTTATGCCCTCGCCGACCGCCTTCATCACCTTGAGGTTGATGCCGAGCAGGTCGTCGCGGCTCATCCCCGGCTTGCGGGCGACGCCGGCGGTGACGATGATGACGTCGGCGCCCTGGATGTCGGCATAATCGTTCGAGCCCTTGAGCTCGACGTCGAAGCCCTCGACCGGGCCGCATTGCGAGAGATCGAGCGCCTTGCCCTGCGGCACGCCCTCGACCACGTCGAACAGGACGACGTCGCCTAATTCCTTGGCCGCTGCGAGATGGGCGAGCGTGCCCCCGATATTGCCGGCGCCGATCAGCGCGATCTTGTTGCGAGCCATGAAGCCCTCCCGACGTGCGAGTTCAATGCGAAGGGACCGCAGGACGCGGCCGACGGCGCCCGCTTAACCCTGCGGGCTGCGAGGGGCAACCCGCGCCTGCGTGCTTTTTCGTCAATGTGAAGTGCGTTCGGCGCGGCGCCGATAATAATCGGCGAGCACGTGGAAGGCGAGCTTGCGCCGCCCGGTCTCCGAGATCAGGCCCTTGCGGTTCCAGCCTTGCTGGTAGACCGGATGCTGGCGCCGCGGCGTCCGGAAATCCTTGAGGATCCAGGGCGACAGGCCGCGCAGGAACGGGATGCGGTCCGCCATGGCGAGCGTCTGGCGGTAATATTCGGCCTGATAATCCTCGGAGAATTTGCGCATCAGCTGCGGATCGCGGAAGCCGGCAAGCGCGTCGGCGCCGAGCTCGGAGAGGATCAGGGGCTTGCCGTGGTCCGAGCGCCAGTCGATGCCGGGGAGTGCGGCGAGCGGGTCGTTCGAATACCAGCCATTGTAGGTGTTGACCGCCAGCACATCGAGATCGGCGGCGAGTGGGTCGTCGATGGTCTGGACATTGCCCTCGCGCCGGGCAAGCAGAGCGGCGGTGACGAGCCGGCCGTCGTCCAGCGCGCGGACGTCGCGGGCCAGAGCGCGCAGGAAGGCGAGCCGCTCGGGGCCCTGCGGCGTTTCGTTGGCCACGCTCCACAGCAGGATCGAGGCGCGGTTGCGGTCGCGCATGATGTTCTCGGCCAGCATGCGCCGCGCGGTCGCCAGTGTCTCAGGCCGGGTCCAGTTGATCCGCCAGTAGACAGGAATCTCGCTCCACACGATCAGCCCCATCTCGTCGGCCATCCGTGTCATCACCTCGCCATGCGGATAATGGGCGAGGCGGACGAAATTACCGTGGAGGCCGTCGCGGACCTCGCCAAGCAAGGCGCGGGCGGCCGCCGGGGTGATCGCCCGGGTCGGCTCCGCCCCCAGTTCCTCCTCGTGCAGCGAGATGCCGCGCAGGAAGATCGGCCGGCCGTTGAGCAGGATATCGAGGCCACGGACTTCGATCGTGCGAAAGCCGATTCGGTCGTTCAGCACGTCCTCGCCGGCCTCGAAGCGGACATCGTAGAGGGTCGGGCTCTCGGGCGACCAGCGGGCGAGGCCGCGCGGCGCCGCCGCCTCGCCGTTCCAGCGCCCGTCCGGGCCGGTCGTGCCGATCATCGTGAAGTTCAGGCCGGCGATGCGCACCCGCACCGGCATCCCGGCCGCACGCGGTCCGTCGAGCCGGACGCTCGCGGCGATCCGGCCGTTGCGGGTCAGCCGCAGCCAGGCGTCGTCGACATAGGTTTCGGGCGTGAAGATGACGTGGGCCGGACGCGTGATGCCGCCATAGGTCTCCCAATCGGTCACGGGCGGCGGCACCGTGTCGGGCATGCGCGCGGAGTCGGCGCCGACGGTGATCCGGTTCTCGCCGTCGCGCAGCAGGGCGGTCACTTCGAAGGCGAAGGGGGTGAAGCCGCCCTCGTGCACGCCGACCGGCCGGCCGTTGAGGAAGATATGGGCGCGATAATCGACGGCGCCGAAGCGCAGGAACGCGCGCCGCCCCGGCCGCCGCTCGGCCGCGAAGGCGCGCTGGTACCAGACCAGGCCGTCATAATGGCGCATCGTCGCATCATGGGTGATCCAGGAGGACGGCAGGGTCACCGAGGGCGAGCGGCGCATGTCATATTCGAACAGGGCCGCCGGATTGGCGCGGGTCACTTCATCGACGTCGCGATCGTCCCAGCGCCGATGCCCCTCCCCCGCCGGCTCGCCGTGAAAGCCGTACAGGCCGTCGCGATAGGGATCGATCGACCAGGTCCAGGGTCCTGAAAGATCGATCCCGCCGCGCATGTCCGCGCTGGTCAGCAGCGGGTTCGGCAGCAAAGGCGCGTCCTGCGCGGTTGCCCCGCCGGGAAGCGCAAAGGTGGCGATCGCCGCAAGCCAGGCCAGCCATCGTCCCATCTACGCCTCCCCTTTCGAAGTACGATAGGGGCAAAGCGCTCATGGTTGAAGCGGCGCTTTAGCTCCTCTCCCGCTTGTGGGAGAGGAAGGGGCCCATCGCTGCTGCGCAGTGATGGGAAGATGAGGGTCTTCTTGTTAACGGCCGCGACAAAGATAGAGAACGAGACCCTCATCCTCCCACCGCTTCGCGGCGGGCCCCTCCTTCTCCCCCACGGGGGAGAAGGGAGATCGAGAGCTAACCCGCCTTCCCCGTATCGTGCTCGTGGCCAATCTCCTGGTAGAACATCAAGGCATTGTCGTCGGGATCGTAGAAAGTGAGCAGGCGGACCAAATTGGGGATGTCGCGGATCGACCCGTCCTGGCGCACGCCTTTGGCATCGATCGCCGCCTTGGCCGCCTCGATGTCGGTGACGCCGAAGGTCAGGGTCGCGCCGCCCTTGCCGCCGGCCTCCTCGACCTCCGACAGGCCGATATTGACCCGGGCGACTCCGGTCTTGAGCTCGCACCAGGCGATCTGATCGACCCGATAGAGCAGTTCGAAGCCAAGCACGTCCTGATACCAGGCGATGCTCCGGTCGAGATTGGTCACGCCGCACGAGCAGGTCAGTCCGCCGTCATAATCGATCGTCATCTTCTTCCCTCCCGAATCGATGAAGTCCTATTTTTATATCGCATATACTTTTCGTCGGTGGTAGCAAGCGGCATGATCGCGGACACGGATCTTCGCAGGCTGGTGGCGGGGCGTTGGCTGGTGCCGTTGCTGGCGCTGGTCGGCGCCGAGGACGGTGCGCGCTTCGCGGCGATGCTGGCGCGGCTCGGCCTGTCGCGCACTGCGCTGACGGCGAGCCTGGCGCATTTGCAGGAGGCGGGCTGGCTCCGCCACAATCCGGGTCACGGCCATCCGCTCCGCCCGGAATATATCCTCACTCCCGCCGGCGCGCCGATCGCCGCCTTCTGCATCAAGGTGATGGCCGAGCGCGAGAGGCTGGGCCTCGAGCCGGGCCAGATGCCGCGCTGGTCGCTGCCCCTGATCTCCAGGCTCGGCGGCGATCGCGCCCGCTTCTCGGCGTTGCGCGCGTCGCTGGCGCCGGTGACGCCTCGCGCCTTGTCGCTGACGCTGAAGCAGATGCTGTCGGTCGACCTGATCGACCGCGCGCTCGAGGACGAATTCCCACCGATCGCGATCTACGGCCTCACCGGCCGGGGCCTCCGGCTCGCCGAGGCGATGCTTTAGGCCCGACCCTTTGCCGTCCTTGCCCGGACTCCTGCCGTGCGGGCCCGGTACGTCGCAACGCCGCGCCTCCTCCAGCGACTCCGGCCCCGCCGAAGCGCCGGAATGAGCGGGGCTTGCGCGAATCGGGGAAAAGGGGAAATTTTCCGAACATGCCCTCGCAGGGGGCGAAGCGAAGGGGGGCGATGATGAAGACGATCGCGATAGGCCTGGGCTGCATGCTCGCAATCTCCGGCTGCTCGATGGAGAGCGATGAGAACCGGATGGAAAACGCCATCCGCGGCGAACTGTCGAAGAACGCGACCGTGAGCCAGGTCGAGATGACCCGGCAGGGCGACAATATGGTCGGATTCGCCGAGGTTCGGTCCGCGGACGGGAGCGAGGGCAGACTGGCCTGCACCGCGGTGCCCGACACGACCAAGGCGGGCTCGTACAACTGGCGCTGCCTGCCGGCGATCGACCAGCGCATGGTCGACAATATGGAGGGCACGATCAGGCAGTCGCTCGCCCAGCAGGGCGAGGTCAGGGAGGTCGAACTGACCCGTCAGGACGACATGCGGATGACCGGCCACGCGGTCGTCCGCGACGGAACCGGCAACGATGTGCGCGCAAATTGTGCCGTCACCCGCGAGAACGAGGCAAGCAACCGTTTCACATGGCGCTGCACGCCGGCCGATTCCGGGGCCGCCGCTCCGGCGGAAGCCGCTGGCGGCGGGAAGTAGAAGGCCCCTCGCCGACGAGATCCCGCCGGTCGCGATCTACGACGCCTACCTGGCGCGGCGCGCGGCGCGCGGCGGCGGTGAACCCGCCAGGCTGCGGATCAGATCGGTCCAGTGATCGACGTCATTGTACAAGGCGCGAACCGGCAGGCGTTCGTCGCGGCCATGGGCGCGCTCGTCGGCCGGGATCACCGCCCAGGCGCCGTCGACGCCGTAGACCGGCACGCCGCGGGCGCGGAAATAGAGGCCGTCGGTGGCGCCGGTGCTCATGTCGGGGGTGATCGCCGCACCCGGATGGCGGGCGCGCACCGCCGCGGTATAGGCGCCGACCACGTCCTCGCGCAGCGGCGAGGCGTCGGTCGGATGAGCGGGCTGGATCGGCTCGACGGTAACATGATCGGGCCCGGCGATGGTGCGCAGGGTGGCGAGGACGGTGGCCGGATCGGTGCCGGGGAACATCCGGCAATTGACCGTGGCGCGGGCGAGCTGGGGCAGCGCATTGTCGGCATGGCCGCCCTGCAGCCGGGTGGCGACGCAGCGGGTGCGGGTCAGGCCGACCTCCGTCTCCGAAGCCTCGATGAAATCCGCCGCCTGCGCATCATTCTCGTTGGCGAGCCAGCGGTTAATCGCGGCGGCAAGCTCCGGGCCGGCGGTCCCGGTGCGGTGGCGGAAATAGGCACGGGTGGTCTCGTTGAGCCGCGGCTCGAAGCGGAAATGCTCGAGCCGGTCGAGCGTGTGGGCGAGCTGGTAGATCGCATTGTCCGGGCGCGGCCGCGAGCTGTGTCCGCCCGGGTTCGTCGCCGTCAGGGTGAAGCTCTGGTAGATTTTCTCGGCGGTCTGGATGCCGAAGCCGAGCAGGCGGCCGTCGGCAAGGAAGGCGCCGCCGCCGGCATCGGCGTTCAGCGCGAAATCGATCGTCGAGACGTCGAGCCAGCGATTCGCGGCCGTCTCCGCGCCGGTGCCGCCGGTCTCCTCGTCGCCGGTGAACAGGACGAGGATGTCGCGATCGGGCTGGAAGCCCTCGGCGCGCAGGCGCAGCAAAGCGGTCGTGATCGCGGTGATGCCATGCTTCATGTCGATCGTGCCGCGGCCGTAGAAATAGCCGTCCGTCTCGCCGAGGGTGAAGGGCTCGCGCGACCAATCGTCGCGGCGCGCCTCGACCACGTCCATATGGCCGAGCAGCAGCATCGCCTTGCGCCCCGAAGGCCGCGCGGCCGGCCAGCGCAGGATCAAGGCGGCGGTATGATCATCGGGCTGGATGACGTCATAGGGATGGATGGTGACGTCGGTCAGGCCCCCCGCGCGAAACTGCTCCTGGAGATATTGGGCGAGCGCCGGAACCTGGCCCCGGCCCTGGACGGTCGGGATCGAGATGGCATGCGCATAGATCTCGCGCGCCTTGGCGTGCCAGCGGTCGGCCGGCGCGGTGTTCGGCGCGGCCGCCGGCGTCTGGGCGGCGGCGACCGCCGCGGTGGAGAGCAAGGCGGCGGCGATCAGGGCAAGGCGCATCTGGGGACTCCTCGAAGGTGCGCGGAGATTTGGCGCAAAAGCGGGTGCGGTCAAGCTGTGGCCGGAAGGAAGAAAAAGAAGGAAGAAGACCCTCACCCTGCCCTCTCCCGCAAGCGGGAGAGGGGAAGAAGTGGAGACCCACGCGGGCGAGCCCCTTCTCCCGCTCGCGGGAGAAGGTTGGGATGAGGGTCTTCTTCTTGTTCCCTTTCCCTCACGCTCCCAACCCCTCACTTCTCGCCATGCCCCTCCGCCAGATAGTCCTCGCTCTGCATCTCGATCAGCCGCGACGCAGTCCGCTCGAACTCGAAGGCGCCGTCGCCCGCGACGTAGAGATCCTGCGGCTCGGCGTCGGCTGCGGCGAGCAGCTTTACCTTATGCTCGTAGAGCGCGTCGATCAGGGTGACGAAGCGGGCGGCCTCGTTTCGGTTCTCCGGGCCCATGATCGGAATGCCGACCAGGAACATTGTGTGATAATGGCGGGCGATGCTGAGATAGTCCGAGGCGCCCCGGGCCTCGCCGCAAAGCCGCCTGAACGAAAAGACGGCGACGCCCTTGAGGCTCTTCGGCACGTGCAGGGTGCGGCCGCCGCCGAGCTGGAGATTCTCGCTCGGCACCTTGGCGCGGTCCTCGACCGGATAATCGGTGAGGCGGAAGAAGGCTTCGGAGAGCGCCTTGCTCGCCTCGGGGCCGTTCGGCACGTACCAGGTCGGCATGCCGCCGAGGCGGTCGAGCCGATAGTCGGTCGGTCCGTTCAGCGGCACCACCTCGAGCCTTTCCTCGATCAGGTCGATGAAGGGCAGGAAGAGCTCGCGGTTGAGGCCATCCCGGTAGAGATCGCGCGGCGGACGGTTCGAGGTGGTGATTATGGTGACGCCGGCTTCGAGCAGCTGCGCGAACAGGCGCGAGAGGATCATCGCGTCGGCGCTGTTGTTGATCACCATTTCGTCGAAGCAAAGCAGCTTCGCCTCCTCGGCAATGTCCTTCGCCACTGGCGGGATCGGGTCGCCCTCCTCCTTTGCCCGCTCGGCGCGAAGCCGCGCATGCACTTCCATCATGAATTCGTGGAAATGGACGCGGCGCTTGGGCGCATAGCCGATCGTCTCGAAGGCCAGGTCCATCAGCATCGACTTGCCGCGCCCGACTCCGCCCCACAGATAGACGCCGCCCGGCGGCTGCACCGCAAGGCCGGCGAGCCGCCACAATATGCTCCCCCTGCGCGGGACTTCGGCGAGCTTGTGCGCGAGGCGGTCGAGCGCCGCCACCGCGCGCTGCTGGTCCGCGTCGGGCTGCAGCTCGCCCGCGGCGACCAGCGCCCGGTAACGCTCGGAGACGCTGGTCATGCCTTCCTGGCGGACTTGCGCAACGTACCCGAGAAGGCAGCGACGATTTCCTCCTCCTGGACGACGCGGCCCTGAAGGAAGGCGAGGTTCTTCGTCTCGCGCAGCAGCTCGACCTGGGCGTCGAGCGGGACGCCGATCCGGCCGCGGCCGAGGAAATGGACGTGGCAGTCCAGCGTGACGGCGCGAATCACGTCCCCGCCGGCGATCCGCCCACCCGCGAAGAAGGCCATATCGATGAAGGTCAATATGGCGCCGCCATGGACCATGTCGCCGAGATTGGAATGGCGGGTTTCCGGAAACATCCGGCAGGTGGCGCGGCCCGGCCCCTCGGGCCGGACCAGCAGCTTGCCGATCACCGCGTTGAAGCGGTCGCCTTGCCCGGACAGGTCCCAGCTCCACCAGCCGGGATGGTCGGGATCGGGCGCGTGGTGGATCAGGGGGTGGACGTCCATCGGAGACCAGTGCCGATAAAGCCCCTCCCGTTCAAGGGAGGCGGCGACAGGATCAGGCCACCCGCTCCAGCTCCAGCTTCTTGATCTCGGCGATCGCCTTGGCGGGGTTGAGCCCTTTGGGACAGGCGTTGGCGCAGTTCATGATCGTGTGGCAGCGATAGAGCTTGAACGGGTCCTCGAGCTGGTCGAGCCGCTCGCCGGCGCCCTCGTCGCGGCTGTCGGCCAGCCAGCGATAGGCCTGGAGGAGGATGGCCGGGCCGAGGAACTTGTCGCTGTTCCACCAGTAAGACGGGCAGGAGGTCGAGCAGCAGGCGCACAATATGCATTCGTAGAGGCCGTCGAGCTTGGCCCGATCCTCGGGCGATTGCAGCCGCTCGGTCGAGGGGACCGGCGTCTTCGTCTTCAGCCAGGGCTCGATCGAGGCATATTGGGCATAGAAATGGGTGAAATCGGGGACGAGGTCCTTGATCACGTCCATGTGCGGCAAAGGCGTGATCCGCACTTCGCCCTTCAGATCCTCGATCGCGGTGGTGCAGGCAAGGCCGTTGCGCCCGTCCATGTTCATCGAGCAGGAGCCGCAAATCCCCTCGCGGCAGGAGCGACGGAAGGTAAGGCCCGGATCCTGCTCGGATTTGATCTTGATCAGGGCATCGAGGACCATCGGGCCGCAGCTGTCGAGATCGACCTCGAAACTGTCGTAGCGCGGATTCTCGCCCGCCTCCGGATCGTAGCGGTAGATCTTGAACGATTTCGTGCGCGTCGCGCCGGCCGGCGCCGGATACGCCTTGCCCTTCCTGATCTTGCTGTTCTTCGGAAGCGTGAATTCCGCCATGCGCTCTTCCCTCTGTGCGGAGGCGATAGCCCCAGACCGGGGTCGGATCAAACCCGTTTTGGCCCGATCCTCATATCCGATCAGGCCGCGCGCTTTTCCATCAACTCGGCGGCAATGTCGTAGGTGCGCTGGTTGTCGACGTCGATCGCATGGGCGCCATCAGTGAGCACCAGCGCCGATACCTGGACGCCGAAGCGGCGGCCAAGACGCTTCATCGCCCAGTCGATCGTGACCAGGCCCGTGCTGATCAACAGGAGATTGAGGAAGCCCAGAGCGCGCCCGATCCGCATCGGATTCTTGGCGAACTGGCCGCCCTCGCGGAACGTCTCGGCGAGCGCGAGGCCGCGCTGCGACAGGCCGTAGAGGTTGCAGTTCGAATACTCACCGTCGCGCAAGCGGTAGAAGCGGCGCTGGCCCTGAGGATGGGCCGACAGCACATCTTCCTTTCGGGCGAGCGCCAGCACGCCGTCGTCTCCGGCGGCGAGCCGGTCGGCCACCTGCCGCACCGCCATCGGCGTGAGCAGGACGTTGTCGGCGGTGGTGATCACGATCGGGCCGTCAATGCCCGCGGCCGCGGCATAGACGCTGTCCGACAGGGTCTCCGCCGCGGCGGTGAAGCGGACGGGAAGGCCCGAGGCCGTCGCGATCGGCGCGAGCATCGCCTCGGCGCCCGCCTCGACGGCGATGCGCACATTGGCGAGTCCCTCGATCTCGGCAAGCGCCGCGAGCACATGGGCGAGCAACGGACGGCCGCCGATCGGCACCAGGCATTTGTGGCTGACGCCCGCCTCCGCGGCGAGCGGATCGAGCCGGCCGTCGCGCTGGGCGGCGAGGATGATGACGCTGAAAGGCTCAGCCATCGAGCAGGCCGTGACGGCGAAGACCCTCGTAAAGGATGGTCTCGATCAATTGCGCCTGGCTGAGGCCGGCGCGCAGCGCCGAGCGGCCGAACACCTTCTCCGACCAGAGATTGGCCTGGAGATTGACCTCGAGGAAATCGCAGGTCCCGGCCTCGAGATCGAGGCGGAACTCGAAGCGGCCATAATCGAACGGCCGGAATTCGGCGGCGATCGCCCGCGTCATCTCCGCGATCCTGGGCACCCATTCGGCATCGTCGAACGGGACGAGCTGATATTTGTGGCCGCGCTCGACCAGGTCGCGCTTCTCGTAATAAGTGCGCAAATGGGTGGGATCGGCCTGCTCGAACAGCATCATCGGCATCACCACCGGCTCGCCGTCCACGGTGATCACCGGTACCTCGACGTCGCTGCCGTTGAGGAAGGGCTCGACGATCGCGTCATGGCCCTGGCTGTGGATGTCGGCGACCGCCGCTTCGACGCCCGCCCAGTCATGCGCGTCCTGGACGCCCCAGCTGGCCGACGAGGCATTGGGCTTGATCACCATTCGCGGACCGGCCGGGCAGCGGGCCTGTTCGACCGGCGCGCCGCGGCGATACATCGCCCAGGGTGCGGTCGGGATGCCGCGGGCCGCAGCGCAAAGCTTGGAGAGATGCTTGTCGTCGGCGAGGCCGCGCAGGATCGGGCTCGCGCCCAGATAGGGCAGGCCGAGCCGCGTGCAGAGCAAGGGCAGCATCATCTCGCTGTTGAGGAAGCCGCCGCGATTGAGCAAGGGAAAGACGAAATCCGCCTCCGGGCGCTCGAACAGATCCTCATAATGATCGGCGAGAATGAGGTTCAGCCCGAGCGACTGGAGCACCTCCCGCGTTTCGACATGGTAGAGCGCGTGATTGCCGTCTTCCGGATGCAGCCCGCCTGCCCATTTCGCATGCTTGGCGATGAACAGGATGCGGATCCGCTCTTTGGCTCGCGCCGGGATGGAGCGCGGTTCGATCTTCGTCGTCACTGGGAATTGCGACCTTTTGATACAAAAAATTCTTGGCGCCGCCCTGTTCCCCCCCGGCGCCGACGGCTAGTGGCCGCGCGTTAGTCGCCCGAAGAGGCCGGTGCAAGATTGATGACCCGATATGCCGAGATGTCCCCGGCCAGATTGATGACCGAAGGCGGCGACGGGCGGATCAGGCTCGATGCGGCGACCGGCCTCAACAAATATTTCAGCGCGCCGCGCCCGCGCGAGATCCTGGCCTACGCCTCATCGACGGCCAACGACATTTCGCCGGCGGCTTATGCCGAGGTCGAGCGCGTGCTCGCCGCGCTCGGGCCGGACCCCTCGCCCGAAGCCTATCGCGCCCGCCTGGAAACGCTGCGGGACAGGATCCGCCGCGCCTACCGGCTCGGAGACGACGTGGCCCTGGTGTTCGCGCCGTCGGGCACCGATCTCGAATATGTCGCCCTGGCTTGCGTGAAGGCCCGCGAGCCAGCGGGGACCAATGCGATATTGCTCGGCGCCGACGAGGTCGGCAGCGGCTGCATCCTCAGCGCGCACGGGCTCTATTTCGCGGACGAAACCGCGCTCGGCGTGAAGGTGAAACAGGGCGACCCGATCGCCGGCCTCGGCGGCGCGAAGGTCGATCTGATCGACATTCCGGTCCGCGATCGCGACGGCAAGGTGCGCCCTTCCGACGAGATCGCCGCGCGGATGGCGTCGTCGATCGCCACCGCCCGCGCCGACCGCCGGCACAGCCTGGTCCATGTCGTGCACGGCTCCAAGACCGGGCTGATCCTGCCCTCGCTCGGCGACATCGACCGGCTTGCGGCCGAAGGCGCGACCCTGGTGGTCGATGCCTGCCAGGCGCGAATCACGAGCGCGGCGATGCAGGCCTATCTCACACGTGACGCGATCGTGTTCGTCACCGGCTCCAAATTCATGGGCGGGCCGCCGTTCAGCGGCTTCGCGCTGATCCCGCGCGCGCTCGCCGAAGCCCCGTCGCCGCTGCCGGAGGGCTTCGCCTCGATCTTCCGCTCCGCCGAATGGCCGGCCGGATGGCCCGGCGCGGAGAAATTGCCCGACGGCCCCAATCTTGGCCTGCTGCTGCGGCTCGAGGCGTCGGTCTTCGAGCTCGAGCGCTTCCAGCGCCTGCCGACCGACCAGGTCGAGCGCGTCGTCCTCGCCTTTCACGCGGCGATCCGCGCCGAGATCGTCGCGAAAACGCCCGCCCGCCGCGTCGCGCCCTACCCGCCGGGCCAGGTCGAGGATGCCGACAGCCATCCGATCGAGATGCGCACGCTCTCGACCCTCGACCTGTCCGGGTTCCAGCCGGGCGGCGCCAGCTTCGAGGACGCCCAGAGGTGGCACAAGGCCATGGCGCTGTCGGGCGTGCGTGTCGGCCAACCGGTCAAATGCGGACGCCTCGCCGACGGCCGATGGGGCGCGACGCTCCGCATCGGGCTGTCCATGCCGCAGGTCGCGGAGGCCGCGGCGTTGACCGGGGAAGCCATGGCGGCCCGCTTCGCATCCGACATGGCGGCGATCCGCGAGGCTTTGGTCGCGACCAGCGCTGTCTAGGCGAGCGCCTCGCCCGTTCCGGGAGGAAATCCGGGCTAGGCCGCAGCGCGCAACGGCCGGCAATAATGATCCCGCTCCTCCGGCGCCGCGCGCAGCCGGCTGTCGACATAATAGCCGACCATCTCGTCCACCATGCGCTCGCGGCCCGGGCGCATGAAGATCGCGGCATCGCGGCGCCAGCCGGCGATGCAGTCGGCCCGCGGCCGCGTGGAAGCGCCGCAATCGACGAGGCTGCCGAAGGCGGTGCGCCAGACCAGGAATCTATCGCGGGCCATCGGATCGCCATGGCCGGGAATGAGCGTGGCGAAGGGCTTCGCGGCGAGCGTGTCGAGCGCGCGCCGCCAACTTTCCGGGCAGGCCGTGTCCATGAACGGCACCTCGGTCACGACGAGATCGCCGGCGATGACCAGCCGCGCCGCCGGATCGTAGAGCCAGACGTCGCCCTCGGTCGCGGCGAAGGGCGCGAGGTTCACCTCCAGCCGCCGGCCGGCGACGCTCTGCATGCCCGAGCGCGTCACCGGGCGGGTCGGACGCAGCGTCTCGGGATGGTCCATCACCGCGAGGAAGCGGCGAACGCCCTCCCGCTGCGCCTCGGGAATCTCTCCCGCCGCGAGCCGGCGCTCCATGTCCTCGCGGCTCCGGCGCAGGAAGGTCGGCAGCGCGCCATCGATCGCGTTCGACGCATAGACCAATGCCCGCGGATAAGCGGCGCGGACCAGGCCGTTGCCGCTGCTGTGGTCGAGGTGCCAGTGGGTGTTGACGATCGCCGCGATTGGCCGCCCACGCTCGCGGGCATAAGCGATCAGCCGCTGCGTATGCTCGGGGTGGCGGCCGGTATCGACCAGGATCAGGCCCTGCGGCGCGTCGAGCAGGATGGAATTGCCGTCGGGGCTGCTGCCCGGCCCGAACTGGCCCGGGATGAGATGGTAGCCGCGCGAAGCCGGCGATAGCGCGGCCATTGCGCAGGACGCGAAACCGAGCAGGATCAGGAACAGGATCTTCTTCACGTACCGCCTCCGCCAAATCTGCGGGGAGCCTAAGCGTGTCGACGCATCGGCAAGGCGGTTTTCGGCGGAGCGGCGATCGGCTTCGATAAAAGGGATCAGTGCCCGGCCATGCTGGCCGCCTGGGTCGATTCGAGCGCGGGGCGGCCGACCGGCTGCGTCGCCGCCGGCGGGATGCGCCGTTCGAGCGGCGCCAGCCAGCGCGCGGTGCCGGGGCCGATGCTCGATTGCGGCTGCGACGGCCGCACCCTCAGCTGCGTCTCCCAGCCGGCGACCAGCGAATTGGCCTCGGCAAAGGCGGCGGCCAGCGGCTGCGGCGAGCGCAGGGCATGGTTGATCATCGCGTCGCCGAAGAAGGTCCAGTCATTCTCGGCGGCGCAGCCGAACGAGGTGCGATCGTAGGACGCCGCCGTGACGATCGCGGTCGTATCGGATTGCAGCCGGGGCACGAACACGCCCGAATAACAGGCGCTGAGGATCAGCAGCCGGTTGCGCAGCCCGAGTTCGTCGAACATCCCGGCCAGCCGGTTGGGCGAGATCAGCCCGTAACCATTGTCGCCGTCATTATAGTACAGGCCGACGGTGGCGCCGTGGCTGGTGGTGTAGAGGATGACCGCATCCTCCTGCCGGTCCATCAATTCGGCGACCCGGGCGAGGACGATGGCGAGCGTCTCCGGCGTGCCGCGCGGCAGCTCGCTGGGGCGCGCGCCGTCGGACCCGGCGAGCACGATGGTGCGGCCGGCCGCGCCATAGCGGCGCCTGAGGACGTCGCCGGCGACCCGCGCCTCGCGCCCGAACACCGGGTCACTGTCGAGCGCGATCGAGATGACATAGGCGTCGATCGTGCCCGGTCGCTGCGGCAACAAGGCGTGCAGGACGCGATCGAGCTTTCGGTGCTCCTCGAGCTCGGCTGCCGGGGACCGGTCGCGCTCGATCTGTGTGCCTGAATCGGCGCGAGCGAGGATTTCCCTCGGCGTCCCGACGCCGATCATCGGGGTCGGCTTGGTGTGGCGGGGCGGCTGATAGCTCTGCGGAATGGCGCCGGTGGAGAGCGCAAGCGCCCATGCCGCGATCAATCTGCCCCAGGTTCGCATCGCCCGCCCCCTCGGGCGAATTTTTCTCGCGCTTGGCGCCGGAGTCAAGCCGCATGCCTTCCGACCGAGATCAGCCGATGAAGGACGGTTCGAGCCTAGGTCGCGGCCCGCTTCCGCCGGGGCGAATCCGCGGGCGCGGCGCGGGGCGGGGCCGAAAGGCGCAGATCGCGAACCGACGCGACCCTGGGCTTGTCGGCTTCACCGGGTTCCGAACCGTGGAGATTCAGCAGCGAATTCATCAAATCCTCGTCCGCGCTCGAGCAGACGCCGAGCACGGTCCCCTCCTCGCAACCTTCCGCCACCACATATGCATGGCCCATCTGGGAATCGATGTAGATCGATTCGCCCTTTTCGAGCACGACCGGATCGTAGAATTCGGTGTGGATCTCGATCCTGCCGTCCAGCACGTAGATATATTCCTCGCCCGAATGGCGAACGAGCTCGCCGAATTCCTCGACGGTCTTGGCCCGGATGTTGGTGAGCACCGGAATCATCCGCTTCCGGCGCAGCTCCGGGCAGAAATAATGATAGTCGTAATTGGGAGTGGTGACCTGGATGGCGCGGTCCAGCCGGCCGATGCTGCGCCGCGCAGTCACCGGCGAGTCGGCAGGCTCGGCGCTTTCCGCGAACAATTCCGACATGCGCATGCCGAGCCGCTGGCTGAGCTGCAGCAGCTTGTCGTAGCTCAATGTGAGCCGGTCGTGCTCGACCTTGGACAGGGTCGAGACCGGAATGCCGCTGCGATCGCTCATCTCCCGCAGCGTCCAGTCGTTGCGCGCGCGCAGGTGGCGCAGCAGGCGGCCGAGGGTCGGCTGATCGGAATCACTCTTCGCGCGTGCCACGCACCCTCCAATTGACATTTTTTCCGATTGGGTCATTAATGTCCCAATCAGGCCGATTGACTGGCCTGCAACGAGCTTAACCGCACAATTGGCGCGAAGCAAACGCGCGCCGCGACAAAGGGGGAGTGGACATGCGCTCGATCAAGATGCTGCTCGGGGCAATCCTCGCGATGGTGGGGCTCGCCGCAATTGCCCAGCAGGTGGCGCCGCTCGGCCCCCCGACGCCGCGCACGGGCAACGCCACCGGCGCGGTCGCGCCGCCCCCGCCGGCGCCGGCCGGCCTCGCCCGGCTGACCGCGGAGGACGTCAATGCGTGGCTCGACGGGATGATGCCCAACGCCCTCGCCGCCAACGACATGGCGGGCGCCGTGGTGGTCGTCGTCCGCGACGGCCAGGTGCTCAGCCAGCGCGGCTTCGGCTTTGCCGACGTCGCCCGCCGCACCCCGGTCGATCCGGAGCGCACCCTGTTCAGGCCCGGCTCGATCTCCAAGCTCTTCACCTGGACTGCGGTGATGCAGCAGGTCGAGCAGGGACGCCTCGATCTCGACGCGGACGTCAACCGCTACCTCGATTTCGAGATTCCCCCGCGCGACGGCCAGCCGATCACCCTGCGCAACATCATGACCCACACCGCCGGCTTCGAGGAGCAGATCAAGACCTTGATCGGCTATGACCGCGCCGTCATGCCCAGCACGGAGGAGCAGCTGAAGCGCTGGATCCCCCAGCGTGTCTATGCGGCCGGCACGACGCCTGCATATTCGAACTACGCCACCGCGCTCGCCGGTTATATCGTGCAGCGCGTCAGCCACGAGCCGTTCGACGATTATGTCGAGCGCCACATCTTCGCCCCTTTGGGCATGGCCAATTCCAGCTTCCGCCAGCCGCTTCCCGCCCGGATGCAGCCGATGATGTCGCAAGGCTATCGCGTCGGTTCCGGCGAGCCCGTCCCCTTCGAGATCGTCGGCCCCGCGCCGGCCGGCTCGCTCAGCTCGACCGGCGCCGACATGTCGCGCTTCATGATCGCCCATCTCAACAATGGCGCGGGCCTGCTCCGGCCCGAGACCGCCCGGATGATGCAAACGACCCGCGGCAGCTACGGCATCGGCCCGCTCGCCCGGATGCTGCTCGGCTTCTACGAAGCGAACATCAACGGCCAGCATGTGATCAGCCATGGCGGCGACACCGGCGCCTTCCATTCCGAATTCTTCCTGTTCACGGATTCGAACGTCGGCCTGTTCGTCTCGTTCAACAGCGGCGGCCGAGGCGGCGCGGCGCTGCCCGTCCGCCGGGCCATGTTCGAGCAATTCGCCGACCGCTACTTCCCGGCGCCCGCCGACACGCGGCGCGTGCCGGCGGCGACCGCCGCCGAGCATTCGCGCCTGATGGCCGGCAACTGGACCGGGTCGCGCGCGCCGATCTCGACCTTCCTCAACATCACGGAGCTGCTCGGCCAGACCGAAATCGGCGTCGGCAAGGACGGCGAGCTGGTCCTGCCCTTCCAGCTCGGGTCGGCGAGCCCGCCGCGCCGCTGGGTCGAGGTCGAGCCGTTCGTCTGGCACGATCTGAACAGCCACGAGGTGCTCGCGGCCCAGGTCGAGAATGGCGTTCCCGTCCGCTTCAGCATCAACACGGTGTCGCCGTTCATGGTCTGGGACCGCGAGCCCTGGTACCGCAATTCGGGGCTGCTGATGCCGCTCATCTTCGCGAGCCTCTTCATCCTCTTCCTGACCGCGATACTCTGGCCGGTGCGCTGGCTGGTCCGCCGCAAGTTCGGCGCGACGCTGCCGCTCGAGCGCCGCGATCTGCTCTCCTATCGGCTGACGCGGACCTTCGCCTGGCTGATCCTCGCCACTCTCGTCGCCTGGATGGTGGTGCTGTCCATGCTCGGCGAGCTCAGCAGGCTGAACAGCGGCTTCGACCCGATCCTGTACTTCGTCCAGATCCTGACCATCGTCGCCCTGTTCGGCGGGGTCGGAATCTTCGCATGGGACCTGTGGCTGGTGTGGCGGGGCAAGAGGCGCTGGACCGCCAAGGTCTGGAGCGTCGCCCTGCTGTTCGCCGCCCTGACCATGTTGTGGGTCGGCTGGGCATTCCACCTGGTGGGCATCGGCGCGAACTACTGATGGCACAAAGGATATTGGAGGTCCGGGCGGAGCAGCTCCGCCTGGCCGCCCCCTTTCGCATCTCGGGCTACGTCTTCGAGCATACGGATGCGATCGTCGCGACCATCAGCGAAGGCGATTGCCACGGGCGCGGCGAAGCTTCGGGCGTCTTTTATCTGGGCGACGACAAGGCGCACATGCTTGCCGGCATCGAGGCGAACCGGGACGCGATCGAAGCCGGGATAAGCCGCTTCGAGCTGCAGCATCTGATGCCGCCCGGCGGCGCGCGCAACGCGCTCGACTGCGCCTTGTGGGAGCTGGAGGCGGCGCAGGCCGGCCGGCCGGTCTGGGCGCTGGCCGGGCTCGATCCGCCGCGGCCTCTGGTCACGACGTTCACGCTCGGCGCCGACGATCCCGAGGTGATGGCCGGCGGCGCGCGGAATTATGCCGAAGCGCGCGCGATCAAGGTCAAGCTGACCGGCGAGATCGAGATCGACATCGAAAGGGTCGAGGCGGTCCGCGCCGCGCGGCCGGACGTGTGGCTTGGCGTCGACGCCAATCAGGGCTTCGCCCGCCGCGATCTCGACTGGCTGGTCGAGATGCTCGTCGAGCAGAACGTGTCCCTGCTCGAACAGCCGCTGCCGCGCGGGTCCGAGGCGGATCTCGAGGGATACAAATCGCGGATCCCGATCGCCGCCGACGAAAGCGCGCTCGGCCTCGCCGACATGGCCGGGCTGGCCGACCGGTTCGACGTGGTCAACATCAAGCTCGACAAATGCGGCGGCCTTACCGAGGGGCTGGCCATGGCCGCCGAAGCGCGCCGGCTCGGCCTCGGCCTCATGGTCGGCAACATGGTCGGCTCCAGCCTCGCCATGGCGCCCGCCTATCTGCTCGGCCAGCTTTGCGACTTCGTCGATCTGGACGGGCCGACCTTCCTGACCAGCGATCGCCAGCCGGGCGTCGTCTACAAGGACGGGCTGATTTCATGCGGCGAGGATGTCTGGGGCGTGCCGGGGAAACTCGCCGCATGACCGCACGGGAGGCGACCTGGTTCGGCCAGCCGCGCGGGCTCACGATATTGTTCCTCACCAATATGTGGGAGCAATTCTCCTATTACGGCATGCGCGCCCTGCTCGTCTATTACATGACGCGCACCCTGCTGCTCGGGCAGGAGAATTCGTCATACATATACGGCGCATATACCGCCTTCGCCTATTTCACGCCGATCATCGGCGGCACCATCGCCGACCGCTGGCTGGGAAAGCGCCGGGCGGTGATCATCGGCGCCGTCACCATGGCCGCCGGCCATTTCATGATGACGTTCGAGCCGGCCTTCTACGTGGCTCTGGCAACGATCGCGCTCGGCAACGGCCTGTTCCTGCCGACCCTGCCGAGCCAGATCAACGATCTCTACAAAGCCGACGATCCGCGCCGGGCCTGGGCCTATAACGTCTATTATGTCGGCGTGAACGTCGGCGGATTCCTCGCGCCCTTGATCTGCGGAACGCTCGGCGAGCTTTACGGCTGGCATTGGGGCTTCGGCGCGGCGGGCATCGGCATGCTGGGCGGGCTCGTCATCTATCTTGCCGGCGCGAAATATCTGCCGCCCGAAGCGAAGCCCGAGGAGGCCCGCCTGGCCGCGGCCGCGGCGGCGGCCACAGCTCCGGCCACACGCAATCGCGACACCTATCTCCTGCTCCTTGCCATCGGGCTGGCGGTCACCGTGTTCCGCGGCGCCTATGAGCAGGTCGGCAACACGGTCGCCTTGTGGGCGGGGAGCGGTGTCGATCGCGGCCTGGCCGGCATGATGATTCCGATGACCTGGTTCCAGTCGCTCAATCCGCTGCTGGTCATGCTGATGACGCCCTTCCTGATCGCCCGCTGGCGCCGGCTCGCCGAGTCCGGGCGCGAATTCTCGCCGATGAAGAAGATGGCGGCCGGCGCGCTGATCGTCGCACTGGCCTATCTCATCCTCGCCGCCGCCACTGCGTTCGCCGGCAATGGTCAGGCAAGCTGGCTGTGGCTGGCGGGCTTCTTCCTGATCTTCACGCTCGGCGAAATCTACATATTGCCGAACGGGCTCGGCCTGTTCGCGCGGCTCGCGCCGCCGCGCTTCGGCGCGACCACCGTCGCAGCATGGTATCTTGCCATCTTCAGCGGCAGCCTCGCGGCCGGCTTCGTCGGCTCGTTCTGGAGCAGCATGAGTCACCAGATCTTCTTCGTCATGCTCGCCGCGATCGCCACGCTGGCCGCCGGATTCCTGTTCCTGCTCGACCGACCGGCGGCGCGCGTCATCGCGGGACCGAATTCGCCGCCGATCATTTGACAATTCTCCAATTAGGACGCTAGTGTCCTGATTGGAGTTATCGCTCCCACGGGGGATTGAATTTTGCATTGGGGCCGATTCGTCGCCAGATCCAGAAGGGACCGGGCGTCGCGTGCCTGCTCATTCCGGCGGGGTTTCGGGACCATGCCGGCCACCGTGTGGACATGACCCGCAGAGGTCACGCAACCAAGGGAGTTTGGGGATGAAGAAGATCATGGCATTGCGGCCACTGCTGACCGCATCGGCGGCCCTGGCGGGATTGTGCGCCGGAAGCGCGGCGCAGGCGCAGGAGGCGCCGCCCACCGCTGCCCAGCCCGTTGCCCAGAATGACGGCACCATCATCGTCACGGCGCAGCGCCGCACGCAGAGCTTGATCGACATTCCCTCGTCGGTCTCCGTCATTGGCGAGGAGACGCTGGAACATCAGGCGGCGCGCAGCTTCATGGATTATGCGCAGCTCGTGCCGGGCTTCACCCTGACCCAGGAGAATCCCGGCGAGACCCGCCTCATCCTGCGCGGCCTGAACACCGGTTCGGTCGGCTCGACGGTCGCCACCTATGTGGACGATACGCCGTTCGGGGCGAGCGGCAGCCTGTCGAACGGCGCCATCCTCGCCGGCGATTTCGATACGTTCGACGTCGCCAGGGTCGAGGTGCTGCGCGGTCCGCAAGGCACGCTTTACGGGGTGAACTCGCTTGGCGGCGTGCTGAAGTTCGTCACGGCATTGCCGAACACCGAACGCTTCGAAATGCGCGCCCAGGCGGGCATCGAGGACACGCGCTTCGGCGGGATGAGCTACATCGGCAACGCGATGATCAATGTCCCGCTCTCCGATACGATCGCCTTTCGGGCGAGCGGATTCTACCGCGACACCTCCGGTTACATGGACGCCCCGGCGCGGGGCGCCAGAAACGTCAACGGCACCGAGAGCTATGGCGGCCGCGCCTCCCTGCTGTTCCGGCCGAACGACGCCTTGTCGATCCGGCTGTTCGGGCTGGTGCAGAAGATCGGCACCGATTCCCCTTCCACGTTCCTCGCCAATCCGCTTTCGCTGCGGCCGGTCAATCCCATCACCGGCGCCGAGGTCAGCGAAGCGAACCGCACGCGATTCGAGCGGATCAACGAATATAACGAACTGGACTATCGGCTTTACGCGGGCACGATCGATTATGATTTCGGCTTCGCCACCCTGACCTCGGTCACCAGCTATTCCGAGCAGGTGCGGAACGAGCAGAGCGACACCTCCGCCCAGGAAGGCACGCGCGGCCTGGCCAACGCCATCTACGCGCCGACCGCACCGAACACGATCGGGCTGGCGTTCGAAAGCGATGTCGAGGTCGAGAAATTCACCCAGGAAGTGCGGCTGCAGTCCCCCGACAACGACCGGTTCGAGTGGACCCTCGGCGGCTATTACACGCATGAGAATACGGCGCTGATCCAGGAATTCTTCCCGTTCACTCTCTCCAACCAGGCGTTCATCCCGACAGCGGGGACATTCGGCCCCTTCACCTTCTCGCGTTTCGTGTTCGCCAATATCGACGCGAAATATGAGGAGATCGCGGCGTTCGCGAGCGCGACGGTCAAGTTCGGCGAGCATTTCGACGTCACGATCGGCGGCCGCTACAGCCACAACAACCAGGAATCCCTCCAGCAGGTCATCCAGCTCGGCAGCGGCGCGCCGCAGAGCGGCGAATCCTCGGAAGGGGTGTTCACCTGGTCGGTGGCGCCGCGCTACCAGATCAACGACAGGGTCGCGATCTACGCACGGATCGCCAAGGGCTACCGGCCGGGCGGCCCGAACTTCATTCCGCCGGGCGCCGCCGCGGGCTTCCCGGCCGAATTCCAGTCGGACAGCCTGATCTCCTACGAGATCGGCTTTCGCGCGCAGACCGCGGATCGCGTCTTCTCGGTGGACGGTGCCGTCTATTATGTCGACTGGGACAATATCCTGATCCTGAGCTCGGCGAACAGCGCGGCCGGCCCCGTGGGTGTCAATTCGAACGGCGGCCGCGCCCGCAGCGTCGGTGCGGAATTGTCCGCGACACTCCGGCCGCTGCGCGGCCTCAGCCTGGTCGGCAGCCTCGCAATCGTCGACGCGGAATTGCGCGACGATACCGTCCCACCCGCCGGCGGCCTCAACCTGGGCGGCGGCCTGGCCGGCGACGAGCTGCCCTACACCCCCGGTATCACGGCGAATCTTTCGGTCGATTATCAATGGGCGCTCGCCGACAATGTCGAGATGTTCGTGGGCGCGAATTTTCGCGTCCTCGACGACCAGACCGGCGGATTCAGCGCCGCCTACAGGACCGCGTTCGGCGATCGCATCCGCATCGACGGTTACCAGACGGTCGACCTTCGGGCAGGCGTAGACTTTGGCCGGTTCAGCATCCAGGCCAATGTCCGCAACCTGTTCGATACCTACGGCGTGGTCAGCGCCGGCGGCTATCCTTTCTCGGTGGCGCCCTCGCTCGGCGGCACGAGCATCCCGCTGATCAACGTCGGGACGATCCGGCCGCGCACGATCGGCCTGACATTCGGCTTCCGATATTGACCCGCTTCCGGGGGCGTCCGCGTACGGGCGCCCCCATCGATCCCATCTGGCCGGAAAGAAGCTTTGCCACATAATCCTGCACAAAAGAGATCGGGGGAGCGGACGGGATCCGACCTGCCATGGCGCGGCCTTCCCGCCCCCTACCTCCTGTTCCTGGGCGACGCGATCGAGCCCGGCTTCGCCAAGACGGCCTTCGGCCTGCTCGACTGGGCGCCCGAAAAATGCGTCGGCGAGCTGGTGCTGCCTGGCGGCACGGTGTCGACGGGCCTGCCCCGCATGTCGCCCGCGCAGGCCGCGGCGGCCGGCGCGCGCGCCATCGTCATCGGCATCGCCAATAGCGGCGGCACTATCGCGCCGAACTGGATTCCGACATTGGTGGAAGCCCTGGAAGCGGGACTCGACATCATCAGCGGCATGCACACCAGGCTCGGCGACAATCCGCAGCTGAAGAACGTCGCCGAGCGGCTCGGCCGCCGGCTGTTCGACGTCAGGATGCCGCCGCCGGGCATTCCGATCGCCACCGGACGCAAGCGCAGCGGCATGCGGCTGCTGACGGTCGGCACCGATTGCGCGCTCGGCAAGAAATACACGGCTCTGGCCATTGCCCGCGGCTTCACCGCGCGCGGCGTGGACGCGGATTTTCGCGCGACCGGTCAGACCGGCATCATGATCTCCGGCAGCGGCATTGCGCTGGACGCCGTGGTCGCCGATTTCGCGGCCGGCGCCGCGGAAATTCTGAGCCCCGACGCCGATCCAGCGCACTGGGACGTCATCGAGGGCCAGGGATCCCTGTTCCACCCGAGCTTTTCGGGCGTATCGATGTCGCTGCTCCATGGCAGTCAGCCCGACGTCATCATCGTCTGCCACGACGCCTCCCGCACGGCGATGCTCGGCTCACCGGACTTCAAGCTGCCGACCGTCGAACAGGTGATCGACATCAATCTTCGGCTTGGATCGCGCACCAACGAGGCGATCCGCTGCGGCGGAATCTCCATCAACACGTCGCGCCTGCCGCAAGGCGAAGCGGACACCCTGCTCGACCGGGAATCGGCGCGGCTCGGCCTGCCGGTCGCCGATCCGATCCGCGGCGGCGACCGCTTCGAGCGGCTGCTCGACGCCTGCCTGGGCTGATGGCCACGGCCGCGACGCAACCGAGCTTCTTCCAGCGCTTCCTGCTGCCCGGCCTGGCCTTCAAGGCGGTGGTGATCGGCGGCGGCTATGCGACCGGGCGCGAGCTTGCCGAATTCTTCCTGCCGAGCGGGCCGTGGGGCGGGATCGCAGCGATGATGCTGGCGATGATGCTGTTCAGCCTGATCTGCATCTTTACCTTCCTGTTCGCCCGGGCGACCGGGACGCGCGACTATCTGAGCTTCTTCAAGGCCCTGCTCGGGCCGGGATGGGTCGCTTTCGAAGCGGTCTACATCCTGTTCGTGGTGCTGATCCTGGCCGTCTACGGCGCCGCGGCGGGAGCGATCGGCGAAGCCGTGTTCGGGCTGCCGAATGCGGCCGGCACATTGGCATTGATGGCCGGGATCATCCTGGTGGTGACGTTCGGCAACAAGGCGGTCGAGCGCCTGTTCGAATATGTCTCCTATCTGCTCTACGGCGTCTACGCGCTGTTCGTGATCCTGGCCTTCACCCGGTTCGGCGACCGGATCGCGGTCGGCTTCGCGCTCGACGTGCCCGCCCAGGGCTGGGCGATCGGCGGCGCGACCTATTTCAGCTACAACATCATCGGCGCGATCGTGATCCTGCCGGTGCTGCGCCACCTGACCAGCCCGCGCGACGCGATCGTCGCCGGCGCCTTGTGCGGGCCGCTGGCGATGCTGCCGGCCTTGCTCTTCTTCACCGCAATGGTGGCCTTCTATCCCGAGGTCGGCGCGGCCACCCTGCCCTCCGATTTCATGCTCGAGCGGATGGGATTGCCGATCTTCCACCTGCTCTTCCAGCTGATGATCTTCTCCGCCTTGCTCGAAAGCGGGGCAAGCGCGGTCCATGCCATCAACGAGCGGATCGACGCCGCCTGGCAAAGGCGTCGCGGCGCCAGGCTGACCCACAAGGCGCGGCTGGCGATCGCATTGGTGCTGCTGGTCGGTTGCATGGGCCTGGCCGGGCGGTTCGGGCTCGTCGCGCTGATCGCCGGCGGTTACCGGGCGCTCGGCTATCTGATGATCGCCACCTTCGTTCTGCCGCTCGTCACGATCGGGGCGGTCCGCATCGCCCGCGGCTATGCCGGCCACGCGCCGCAGCCGGAAATTCATAACTGACCAAGGAGATCGTCATGCGAAAGCTGTTCGTCCTTTGCCTGTGCCTGGCCATGGCGCCGACCGCCGCCCTGGCCGACCCCCCGGCCGGCTTCGCGCAGCGCGTGGATGAGGTGCGCAATTCGATGGGCATTCCCGGCGCGACGGTGACGATCGTCGAGAATGGCCGCGTCACCATGGCGCGCGGCTTCGGCGTGACCGATCTCAGCGCGCCGCGCCCGGTCAATGCCGACACGATCTTCTCGACCGGATCGACCGGCAAGGCCTTCACCGTCGCGGCGCTTGCGATCCTGGTCGACGAGGGCCGGATCCAGTGGGACGACCGGGTGATCGATCATATGCCCGATTTCCGCATGTACGATCCCTGGGTCACGCGCGAGATGACCATCCGCGACCTGCTCGTCCACCGCAGCGGACTCGGCCTCGGCGCCGGCGACCTTCTGTTCGTGCCGCGCAGCGACCTGACCCGCGCGGAGATCACCCGCCGCCTGCGTCACATCAGGCCGGCGACGAGCTTCCGCAGCGGCTATGCCTATGACAATATCCTCTACATGGTCGCCGGCCAGCTGATCGAGGAGGTGACCGGCCAGACCTGGGAGCGGTTCGTGCGCGAGCGGGTCTTCCGCAGGCTCGGCATGAACAACAGCACGGACAGCAATGTCGAGCGGCTGCGCACCCTGAACCGCGCCCGGCCGCATGCCCGGCTGAACGGACCCATTCGCGGCATGGGCGACCAGGTGCCGCTCGACGCCACGTCGGACATTGCCGACGCCGCCGCGCCGGCCGGCGGGCTGGCGATCAGCGCCAACGACATGGCGCGCTGGCTCAACGTCCAGCTTGCCCATGGCGCGATGCCGGGCGCGGGCGACCAGCGGCTGTTCAGCGAGGCCCAGTCGCGCGAGATGTGGACGCCGGCCGTGCTCCAGCCGATCTCCCCGCTCCCCGAGAACATGCGGGTGACCCAGCCGATGTTCTCGACCTACGCGCTCGGCTGGACGGTGCAGGATTATCGCGGCGCCAGGCTGATCTGGCATGGCGGCGCCGTGTTCGGGTCGCTGGCGGCAGTGGCGCTGCTGCCGGACCGCAATGTCGGCATCTACATCGCGATCAACAGCGAGGAAGGCCAGGCGGTGCGCGGGCTGATGTACGAGCTGCTCGATCATTATCTCGGTCTGCCGCGCGCGAACTGGCCCGAGACGATCAACACGTCTCGCCAGCAGCGGACGGCCGCGGCGGTGGCCGCCTTGCAGGCGCCCGCGGCGCAGCCCGCACGGATCGGCCCGTCGCTGCCGCTGGCGCGCTATGCCGGCGCCTTCAGCGATCCATGGTACGGGACGATCACGATTCGGGAAGCGGACGGGCGTCTGAACGTGGCTTTCCCGCACGCGCCGGGACTCACAGCGGTGCTCGAACATTATCAATATGACACCTTCCGGACCCGCTTCAACGACAGCTCCGTCGAGCCCGCCTATGTCACCTTCTCGCTCGGCGCGCAGGGCAATGTCGATCGGATCACGATGCGGGCGATTTCCCCTATCGCGGACTTCAGCTACGACTATCAGGATCTCCTCTTCACCCCCGTCGCCGCGGGGCATTGAGACGCCGGCATTTTCCCGCCGCCGCAATTGCGCGGCGGGGGGGATGCGGCGGTCTCGGACATTTGAAAGGGCGCGCCTGATGATTCTCACCCGATGCCTGGCCATGCTTCTGCCTCTCGCTCTTGCCGCGCCGGCCCTGGCCGCGCCCGGCGATGCCGCCGACCTCGAGCGGCGGGTCGAGCGGGTGCTGAGCACGACTCCGGTCATCGACGGGCATAATGACCTGCCCTGGGAGATACGCGAGAATTACGATTTCGGGCGGCTGCCGCTCGACCTCAATGCGGATACGTCGCGGCTGACGCCGCATCCGCTGCAGACCGATTTGCCGCGGCTCCGGCGTGGGCATCTCGGCGCGCAATTCTGGTCGGTGTGGATTCCGGGGACGATGCGGGGCGGCGAGGCGATCCAGACGACGCTCGAGGAGATCGACATCGTCCACCGCATGATCGCGCAATATCCCGCCCAGCTCGAGATCGCATCGACGGCGGCCGACATCCGGCGCATCGAGCGGGCGGGCAAGATCGCGTCACTGATCGGCGTCGAGGGCGGCCACCAGATCGGCAATTCGCCGGCGGCGCTCAGGGCCTATTACGCGCTCGGCGTGCGCTACATGACCTTGAGCCATTCGACCAATAACGACTTCGTCGATTCGGCGACCGACGACCCGGTCCATAACGGGCTGACGCCGTTCGGCCGGGCGATCGTCCACGAGATGAACCGCATCGGCATGATGATCGACCTCAGCCACGTCTCGGCCGAAGTGATGCGCCAGGCGATTGCGGGATCGCGGGCACCGGTCATCTTCTCCCATTCGAGCGCGCGCGCGATCGTCGACCATCCGCGCAACGTGCCGGACGACGTGCTGCGCCTGCTGCCCGCCAATGGCGGCGTGGTGATGGTGAATTTCTACCCCGGCTTCATCTCCGAACCCTATCGCCTGCGCGCCGCCGCGCGCGCCGCGGAGGAGGCCCGGATCAAGGCCTATTATGTCGGCCAGCCGGAGCGGCGGACGGCGGCGCTGGCGGCCTGGGACGCCGCCCATCCCGTGGTGCCGGCAACGCTGAACGACGTCGCCGACCATATCGAGCATGTCCGCCGGATCGCGGGTGTGGACCATGTCGGTATCGGTTCGGATTTCGACGGGATCGGCGGCGTGAGCCCCACCGGGCTGGAGGGCGTGGAAACCTATCCGGCGCTGTTCCGCGAGCTGGCGCGGCGGGGGTGGAGCGATGCCGATCTGGCGAAGCTTTCCGGGGGGAATTTGCTGCGGGCGATGGAGCGGGCGGAGCAGGTCGCGGCCTCGATGCGCGCCGAGCCGGCGATGAATGCGACGATCCAGCAGCTGGATGGATCGGCAACGGGAGCACGCTGACGCCAGGGGGCCGTAAATCCCCGCGCCGCAGCCTTAGGCGTCGCGCTCCTCAATTTCCGTGGCGTCCAGCTCCGACCGCAGGAACGCCGCAAGCCTTGCCAGATGTGCCTCGCCGCTGCGGATGGCGATCATGTGGATGAGCAGCGGCAGATTTGGGACTGTGACCAGGAGCGCGATCAGCAAGGCTTTCTGCGACGGGCCAAAGCTGGGGTCCCATTGCCCCCAGATCGCCCAGGCCAGGAGCATCGCCGCGATCGCCCCATAAGCGACCGGAAACACCGCCCGCGCCGCCGCGCGTCCGCGGTAATTCAGGTCGAGCAGCGACCCGCCGCCACGGGCGCTGATCGACCCCGTCAGCATGGGCATCCCCCGATAGGCGACAAAGCCGGGCCGGTAGCGGAGCGCCAGGCGGCCGGCATTGGCATAGCCGACGACGCCGGTGGCGAAGGGCCGCAGCGGAGAGGCGGTGACGTCGTTGATGCGCCGTTCCACCTCTGCCGGCGGCAGCGCCGTCGCGAGCCGCAGCTTCAGGCCGCGATAATAGTCACGAAGGCGCATTGGGCCTGCTTCCGCGATCGGCCCCTGTTTGGCAAGCGACGGCCGGGAAGCCGGCCGGGCCTACGGTCGAGCTGCTCCGGGCCCGGCGCGCCGCCCGCGCAGCCAGGTGCCGGCAATGGCGCGGTCGTCGCCCAATATCTGCAGGGCGAACAGCCGGTCGTGCAGCGAGGCGCCGGCGCAGCGGCGGGCGAGGAGGGGCGTGGATGCCGAGTCGAGCAGGATGAAATCGGCCTCCTGGCCGGGGAGGAGGGCGCCGACGCGATCGGCTATGCCCATCACGCGGGCGCCGCCGGCAGTGGCGAGGTGAAGCGCGCGGAAGGGATCGAGGCTGGCGCCGCGGAGCTGGCAGGTCCGGTAGGCCTCGCCCAATGTGTGAAGCACCGAGAGGGTGGTGCCGGCGCCGATATCGGTGCCGACGCCGATGGCGACGCCGTGGCGATCGGCCTGGGCCAGATCGAACAGGCCCGAGCCGAGGAACATGTTGCTGGTCGGGCAGAAGGCGATGCCGGCGCCGGCCTGCGCCATGCGCGCCAGCGCCCGATCGCTCATGTGGACGCAATGGGCGAAGACCGAGCGCGGCCCGACCAGGCCGAAACTGTCATAGACGTCGAGATAATCCCTGGCCTCGGTGAAGCGCTCGGCGACGAAGGCGATCTCGCCCGGATTCTCGGCGAGATGGGTGTGCATCAGCACGTCGGGATGGGCGGCGATCAACTTGCCGGCATCGGCGAGCTGCTCGCGGCTGGAGGTGGGCGCGAAACGCGGCGTGACGGCATAGCCGAGCCGGCCGCGGCCGCGCCATCGGGCGATCAGCGCCTCGGACTCGGCGCGGCCGGACGCCACCGTGTCGCGCAGGCCCTCCGGCCCCAGGTCCATCAGCACCTTGCCGGAGACGATCCGCATGTCGCGCTGGAGCGCGGCCTCGAACAGGGCGTCGACCGAGTCGGCATGGACGGTCGCGAAGACGAGCGCGCTGGTGGTGCCGTGGCGAAGCAATTCGTCGAGGAAGAAGGCGGCGATCGCATCGGCGTGGCCGCGGTCGGCGAAGGCCTGCTCGGCCGGGAAGATATGGCGTTCGAGCCATTGCATGAGCTGCTCGCCATGCGAGGCGATGCGCTCGATCTGCGGATAATGGACATGAGCGTCAACGAAGCCGGGGACGATCAACCCTTCCAGCCTTTCGACTTCGGCCTCGGCGAAGGATTCGGCGTGATCGGCATAAGGGCCGCAGGCGAGGACGAGGCCGTCCTCGACGACGAGCAGGCCGTCCTGGAAATGGCGGATGGCGCCGGGGCCGGCGACCGCCGGATCTTCCGGGACGCTGAGGATTTCGCCGCGCCAGGCCTTCATTGCGATTTCCCAAGCATGAGCAATTGCGCGAGCGTCGCGATGGCGATCACCTCCGGCTCGCGGCCGTGGATGCCGGCAAGGCCGATCGGGCAGGTAAGACGCGCGGCATCGACGCCGTCGGCGGCGAGGCGCGAGAGGAAGCGGGCGCGCTTGGTCTGCGAGCCGATCAGCCCGACATAGCGCGCGCGGCCGCCGAGCGCGGCGGCAGCGAGGCGATAATCGAGGGCGTGATCGTGGGTGAGGATGGCGATTGCCGCGCCTTCGGGAACATCGGCGGCGCAGGCGACCATCTCGTCCTCATCGGCAAGGACGACGCCCGGGGTTTCGGCCATTTCGGGGCGGCTGTCATACCAGGCGATGTGCAGCGGAAGGCCCGTGGCGCGGGCGGCGAGCGCGCGGCCGACATGGCCGGCGCCGAACAGGAAGACCGGGAGCGACTCGGTCTCGACGGGCTCGATGAAGCGGTCGCCTGGTGTGGGGAGCGGGCCTCTTGCCGCCATCGTTCCCCGGGCTCCGCCGGGGAGCAGGCTTCGCTCGACTCGATCGGAGAGCCGAACCTCGAACATTCCATCCTGTTCGGGCGCGCTCTCCAGATGCTCCACCAGCAGGCGGACGCGGCCGCCGCAGCATTGGCCGAGCAGCGGGCCCAGGGGATAGTCCTGAACGCGCCAGCTGCCCGGGGCAAGGGCGAGGATGGCGCGGGCCTGCGCGGCCGATTGATGCTCGAGCGCGCCGCCGCCGATCGAGCCGGCCAGGCCGGTTTCCGTCACCACCATGCGGGCGCCCGGGCGGCGGGGGGCGGACCCTTCGACGGCGAGGATGGTGACGAGCGCGGCGGGGCCGCGCTGCAGCGCTTCGCGGGCCGGGCCGATCCAGTCAGCCATTGCGCGCGCGGAGCTCTTCGATGGCGGCAAGGATGCGCTCGGGGGTGGCAGGGGCGTCGAGCCTGGGCAGCCCCTTGCCGGGCGCGGCTGCGGCGACGGCCTGGGTGAGGGCCGAGAAGACCGAGATGGCGAGCATCAAGGGCGGCTCGCCGACCGCCTTGGAGCGGTGGATGGTCTCCTCTTCATTCTCGCCGCGATCCCAGATGCGGATGTGCATGTGCGGCGGGCGATCGCCGGCGGTGGGGATCTTGTAGGTCGAGGGGGCGTGGGTGAGCAGGCGGCCGCGATCGTCGAAGACAAGCTCCTCGGTTGTCAGCCAGCCCATGCCCTGGATGAAGCCGCCTTCGATCTGGCCGAGATCGATCGCCGGATTGAGCGAGCGGCCGACGTCGTGAAGGATATCGACCGCGACCACCCGATGCTCGCCGGTGAGCGTGTCGATCACGACTTCGCTGAGCGCCGCGCCATAAGCGAAATAGAGGAAGGGGCGGCCGCTGTGGGTGGCGCGGTCATAGTGGATCTTCGGCGTGGCGTAGAACCCGGTCGCGGCGAGCGAGATGCGGGCGAGATGGGCGTTGCGGCAGAGCTCGGCGAAGGTCCAGCCGGCGGATTCGGGCCGGGTGGCGGCGAAGGCGGCGAGGCGGTCGCGGATCTTTTCGGCGGCGTCTTTCGCGGCCATGCCGTTGAGGTCCGCGCCCGAGGAGGCGGCGGTGGCCGAGGTGTTGGGCACCTTGTCGGTGCGGGTCGCGCTGATCTTCACGCTTTCGATCGGGACTGCGAAGACGTCCGCCACGACCTGGGCGATCTTGATCATCAGCCCCTGCCCCATTTCGGTGCCGCCATGGTTCAGGTGGATCGAGCCGTCGGCATAGACCAGCACCAGGGCGCCGGCCTGGTTGAGATGAGTGGTGGTGAAGCTGATGCCGAACTTGACCGGGGTGAGCGCGAGCCCCTTCTTGAGGACGCGATGGCCGGAATTGAAGGCGGCGACCGCTTCGCGGCGCGCGGCATAGCCGGCGCCTTGCGCAAGCTCGGCGATGATCTGCGGCGCGACATTGTCTTCGACGACCATGTGATAGGGCGTCACGTCACGATCGGGCCCGTAGAGATTGGCCTGGCGGACCACGAGCGGATCGAGATCGAGATGGGCGGCGATGGCATCGATCACCCGCTCGATCGCCATCATCCCCTGCGGCCCGCCGAACCCGCGGAAGGCGGTGTTGGAGACGGTGTGGGTCCTGAGCCGGTGAGAGACGATCTCGACCGCGGGGAGATAATAGCAATTGTCGGCGTGGAACATCGCCCGGTCGTTGATCGCCAGGCTCAGATCGGCGGTGGCGCCGCATCGCGAGGCCAGCGTGAGGCGGATGCCAAGGATGCGGCCCTCGCCGTCGAAGCCGACATCGTAATCCGCGGTGAAATCGTGGCGCTTGCCGGTCATCACCATGTCGTCGTCGCGGTCGGCGCGGATCCGGGCGGAGCGGCCGGTCTTCGCGGCGACCAGGGCGCAGGCGGCGGCATAAGCGGCGGCCTGGGTCTCCTTGCCGCCGAACGCGCCGCCCATGCGGCGGACCTCGACGGTCACGTCGGCGCTTTGCCGGCCGAGCAGGGCGGCGATCAAATGCTGGACTTCGCTCGGGTGCTGGGTGGAGCTGACGACGTGGATATGGCCGCCTTCGCCCGGGGTGGCGAGCGCGGCCTGGCCTTCGAGGTAGAAATGCTCCTGGCCGCCCATGGCGACTGTGCCCGACAGGCGATGCGCGGCGCCGTCGAGCGCGGCCCGGGCGTCGCCGCGCGCCATGATCTGGGCCGGCTCGAGGGCGGAGCCGGCGGCCTGGGCGTCGGCGATGGTGACGAGGGCGGGGATGGTTTCCGTTTCGACTTCGGCAAGCCGGGCGGCGGCGCGGGCGGCGCGATTGCTGGTGGCGGCAACGACGAACAGGGGCTGGCCCGGATAGAGGATCTCGTCCTCGGCGAAGAGCAGATCGTCGTGGAAGACCGGGCCGACATTGTTCTCGCCGGGGATATCGCCGGCGGTGAAGACAGCGACGACGCCGGGGGCGGCGTGGACCGCGGACAGATCGAGACCGGTGAGCCGGGCATGGCCGTCGGCGGCGAGGCCGAAGGCGAGGTGGAGCGTGCCGGGCGCCTCGGGCAAGTCGTCGACATAAAGCGCGGTGCCGGCGACGTGGAGCTCGGCGCTGTCGTGGCGGAGCGGGCGGGCGACCTCAGGCATCGAGCAGGCTCTCCGGCGCGAGCCACAGGCCGCGCACCAGATTGGCGGCGGCGGCAAGACGGTATCCGGCCGATCCGCGCAGATCGGTGAGCGGCTGGTAATCCTGGGCGATCGCCTGCGCGGCGGCTTCGAACGTTGCTTCGGACCAGGGCTTGCCGGTCAGCGCCGCTTCGCACGCCGGGGCGCGGGCGGGAGTGCCGGCCATGCCGCCGAATGCAATGCGGGCGGCGGTTATCCGGCCACTCCCCACCGTCAGGGCGAAGGCGCCGCACAATGCGGAGATGTCGCTGTCGAAGCGCTTGGAGAGCTTGACGATGCGGATCCTGGCGCCCGCATCGGGACGGGGGATGCGGACGCTCTCGACGAACTCGCCGGGCTGCCGATCCTGCTTGCCGTAGGAGAGGAAGAAGGATTCGAGCGGCATCGTGCGGCGTTCGCCGCCCCTGCGCAGCACCAGCTCGGCGCCAAGCGCGATCAGGGCGGGGGGCATGTCGCCGATCGGGGAGCCATTGGCGATATTGCCGCCGATCGTGCCGGCGTTGCGGACCTGGAGGCCGCCGATGCGGCGGACAAGCTCGCCAAGGTCCGGATGGAGCCGGGCGAGCGCATCCTTCGCTTCTGTATAGCGCACGCCCGCGCCGATGGTCAGGCCGCCGGGCTCATCTTCGATCCCCTTCAGGTCGGCGACGTCGCCAATGAAGATGATCGTGCCAAGATCGCGGAGCCCCTTGGTCACCCAGAGCCCGACATCGGTGGCGCCGGCGACGATCCGCGCCTCGGGATGCGCGACCAGCAAGGCCGCCAGTTCGTCCGAGGTTCGCGGCGCGAACCAGCCCGGTCCGCCGCCCCCGGGCGCGATCGCGCGAAGCGCGGCGGCGATCTCGCTGTAGTCGACCGGCCGGGGCGGATTGGCCTCGCCGGCGTCGAGGATCGGGCCGTAGCCGGTGCAGCGGCACAGATTGCCGGCGATGACATCCTTGACCGGAATGCCCTCGGTTCCCGCCGCGCCGATGCTGCGGCCATAGAGCGACATCACGAAGCCCGGCGTGCAGAAGCCGCATTGCGAGCCGTGGCCGTCGGCCATCGCCTGCTGGACCGGGTGGAGAGCCCCGCCCGCCGAGAGGCTTTCGACCGTCCTGAGCGCCTTGCCATCGAGCATCGGCAGGAAGAGGATGCAGGCATTGACCGCGCGCCACCGGACCGCGTCGCCGGCAAGCTCGCCGACCAGCAATGTACAGGCGCCGCAATCGCCCTCGGCGCAGCCCTCCTTGGTGCCGGTGCGGCGCAAGGTGTAGCGCAGATGGTCCAGGACGGTGGCGGTGGGGTCGGTTTCCTCGACCTCGATCACCGCCCCGTCGAGCAGGAAGCGGATCATCGCGGCGTGCCCGCAGCGATCCAGGCGCCGAGCATCTGCCGCTCGGCCTGGGTCATGTGGGTCAAATTGCCCATCGGCATGGTCTCGGTGTCGACCGCCCGTTGCCTGATCTTTGCCGAAGCGGCGCTGACATGCTCGTAGCTGTCGAGCACCAGGCCCATTGGCGGCGCCGTGAAGGCCGGATTGGTCGGATGCGCGCTGTGGCAGGCCGCGCAATGGGTGGCCAGGACCGGCTGGATCTCGGCGAATGTGACGGCACCGGCCGGGGTGGATTGGGCGGTGCGGCCTTTCTCCAGCGTGACATAAGTGACGCTGACCAGGGCGAGCGCCATTGCCACGGCGATCGTGCCGCCCGTTTTCTGTCCGCGGCCGCGCAGGTTGAAGACATGGCGGACCGCGACGCCGGTCAGGCCGAGCAGGGCGAGCACCAGCCACGGCCGCTCGGCGCCATAGGTCATCGGGTAATGATTGCTGATCATGATGAACAGCACCGGCAGGGTCATGTAATTGTTGTGCAGCGAGCGCAGCTTGGCCGCCGCGCCGAGCGCCGGATCGGGGATGCGGCCGGCGACCAGGTCCGCGACGACCTTGCGCTGGTTGGGGATGATGATGAAGAACACGTTGGCGACCATCACCGTGCCGATCATCGCCCCGACATGCATGTAGGCGGCGCGACTGTTGAACAGGCCGTCGAGCGCGACCGCGGCGAACAGCAGGATGACGAACCACCAGATGCCGAGCACCAGATTGCTGGACCTGAGCGGCGAACGGCAGAGCAGATCATAAGCGAGCCAGCCGAGCGCCTGCGCGGCCAGGCCGATGCCGATCGCCGCTGCCGGGCTGAGCGCGGCCTTCGACGGATCGATCAGGAAGCTCTGCGCCCCGACATAATAGATCAGGAGGAGCAGCGAGAAGCCGCTGATCCAGGTGAAATAGGCCTCCCATTTGAACCAGTGCAGCTGGTCCGGCATCTGGCTCGGGGCGACCTGGTATTTCTGGTTGTGATAGAAGCCGCCGCCATGGACCGACCAGAGCTCGCCCGAAGCCTCGCCTTCGGCCGGCGCCTTCAGATGATTGTCGAGCCAGACGAAATAGAAGCTCGATCCGATCCAGGCGATGCCCGCGGTCAGATGCAGCCATCTGATCGCGAGGTTCAGCCATTCGGAAAGGTCGAACGCCATGGTTCAGCTGCCCCGATAGGTCGAATAGGCGAAGGGCGAGACGAGCAGGGGCACGTGATAATGGCCGCCGCCCGCGGCGATGCCGAAATCGACGGACACGACGTCCAGGAAGGGTGGATCGGGCAAGGCGACGCCGAGGGTTCGGAAATAATCCGCCACGGAAAAGCGCAGCGTGTAGCGCCCCGGCCCGAGCGCGCCTTGCGCCAGGTCGGGGCAACGGCCGTCGGCATTGGCCGTGGCGCGCCCGATCTCGCCGTCGGGCCCGGCGAGCGCCACCTCCATGCCCGCGGCCGGCCGGCCGTGCATGGTGTCGAGGACGTGGGTGCTCAGGCTGGTCATGAGCCAATATCCTCCAGCGCGGCCCGCCCGACCAGCCGCAACCGGCTGACCCCCCCGTCGGGAATGATGTTCAGCCGCACGAAGCGGACCGGGCCAAGATCGGCCAGGCCGTCGCGAAAGACATGGACCTTGTCCGCCTCGAGCTTCGCTTCGGGCAGGAGCAGCGGCCAGCTTTCCGAAGCCGAGGCGATCTCCTCGGGCGACCCGCTCGCGGTCGGCGCCGCCTGAAGGAAGCAGCGGTCCGGATAATTGCCTTTGAAATGGGCGGTGTCGACGACGATTTCCTCGATCCGCCCCGGCGCGCCAAGCTCGAGCACCGCCCAGTCATGGCCGCGTTCGCGCCGGCGCCGGGTCTCCCAGCCGTCGCCCATATTCACGCCGCGTCCTGGCGCGGTCAGATTCTCGACGCAGCCATAATGTTCGTCATTGGCGATGATGCCGCGGCCGCCATTCTCCATGGCCAGCAGGTCGAGGCGCGCGCCCGGATCGACCGCCGTCCAGTCCTTGGCCACCCGGCCCCAGACGCGCAATCGCGCGACGCCGCCGTCCGGGAAGATGTTGAGGCGGACATGGGTGACGGGTTCGTGATGCGCGACCGGGAGGTAGACGCGGTCGTCGCCGTTCAGCGCGAGGCGATCGGTGACCTTCGTCCAGCCCGCCTGCTCGTCCGGAATCGGCTGGCCGCTCCGGCAGACGAGGATCTCCGCGCCGGGCGGGTAATTGCCGGTGAAATGCCTGGTGTCGATCTCGAAGCCGGCGACCAGCCCGGGCACGCCCAGGCGGATCACGCACCAATCGTGACCGGGACTGCGCTTGCGCCGGCTCTCCCACCCGTCCATCCATTTGCCGTTCTCGTCATATTTGCCGGGGATGAAGACGGGATCGGCGGGATCGATCAGGCGCGCCTTGTCGGCGAAGAAATCGTCGGTCGCATAGACCACGTCCGTCCCCAGGCGGGGCTGGGCCAGATTGACATATTGGCGGCGCAAATCTTCGAACATGCTCATCCCGGGTTGAAAAGGGCCGCGAGGCGCAACCCCGCGATACGATGAATCTGCGCCATGGCGGTAGCAAACTCGGCCTCGGCGTCGTTTTCGAGCCGGGCCGAGAAGGCGGCGAGGATGTCGTCGCGCGAGAGACCGGCGACCGCGACGATGAACGGATGATCAAAGCGATCCAGATAAGCCGCGTTGAGATCCCTGAAGGCGGCGAGCTCCTCCGGAGAGCATTGATCGAGGCCGGCGCCTTTTTGCTCCCGGACCGAGGCCTCGGCCATTGGCCCGGCGACCGCAAGCTGCGGATGCGCGCGGATCAGTTCGAGGCGCCGTTCGCGCGGAGCAGCGTCGACCGCCTCGCGCATGGCCTTGGCCATTGCCTGCGGTGCGTCGAGCTCTCCGCGCGCCGCCGCCGGCCATACCGCCTCGGCCACCCAGGGCGACGCCTCGTAGACGGGGCCGAAGCGGGCGATGAAGGCGTCTCGATCGAGCGTGCTAGGATTCATGGGGATGGGTCGCCCGCCAGTGACGCGCGATGTCGATGCGCCGGCAGAACCAGACGTCCTTGTGACCGAGCGCATGGCGCAGGAATCGCTCGAGCCCGGCGATCTTGCCGGGACGGCCGGCGAGGCGGCAGTGAAGGCCGACCGACATCATCCGGGGCCTTTCCTCGCCCTCCGCATAGAGCGTGTCGAACGTGTCGCGCAGATAGGCGAAGAATTGGTCGCCGGTGTGCATGTTCGCACTGGCGAAGCGCATGTCGTTGGTCTCCAGGGAATAGGGAATGATCAGGTGGCTGTTGCCCGCCGCCTTCGTCCAGAACGGCAGATCGTCCGAATAATCGTCCGCATCGTAGAGAAACCCGCCCTCCTCCGCCACGATCCGGCGGGTATTGGGGCTGGTCCGGCCGGTATACCAGCCGAGCGGGCGCTCGCCGGTCAATTGCCTGTGCACCTCGATCGCGCGGGCCATGTCGGCGCGCTCGTCGGCTTCGGAAACCCATTGATAGTTGATCCAGCGCCAGCCGTGCGACGCGATCTCGTGCCCTGCCGCGAGGAAGGCGTCCACCACCGCCGGATTGCGCTGCATCGCCAGCGCGACGCCGAACACCGTGAGCGGGATATCGTGGCGCGCGAACAGCCGCAGCAGGCGCCACACGCCGGCGCGCGATCCATATTCGTAGATCTGCTCCATGCTCATGTGCCGCGCGCCCGGCACCGGCGCCGCATTGGGAATGTCGGACAGGAAGATCTCGGCGCCGGGATCGCCGTCGAGCACATTGGCCTCGGCGCCTTCCTCATAGTTCAGCACGCACTGGACGGCGATGCGGGCGCCGCCCGGCCAGGACGCGTGGGGGGGCTCGGGGCCGTAACCGACCAGATCGCGAGGACAGCTATCCTGCGTCAAATGCACCGCCTATGCAGCATCGCGGACTTGAAGGCCTTGCGATCATAACTGCCCCTCGCCATGCTGAACCTGCTTCCGCATCCAGCTCTCCACCGCCGGAGCGGACGAGCAACTGGACCCTGAAACGCGTTCAGGGTGACGACTAATCTGAACTTCGAACCGCATCTGCGGCACATTAGGCAAGGCGGCAGGCGGAACAAGGGAATACGATGCGCGAACTCACCCCCGAGCCGCTGACGGCCAAGGCCTTCGCGCCTTATGGCAGCGTGATCGAGGCGCACGACGATGCCGTGCAGATCGACATCAATCAGGGCCACGCGATCCGCTACGATCACCTTGCCGAAATCGACGTCGCCGACGGAGGCGGCGCCGGCGTGATCAGCCTGTTCCGCGCCCGGCCGCTGGCCGAGCTGGTGCTGAAGGTGTTCGAGCGCCATCCGCTGGGCAGCCAGAGCTTCGTTCCGCTGAGCGGGCGGCCCTATCTGGTCGCGGTGGCGCCGGCTGGCGCCTTCGATGCCACCGGTGTCCGGCTGTTCCGCGCGGAGGGTCATCAGGGCGTGCATTATCGCAAGGGCGTCTGGCACCATTTCCTGCTCGCGCTCGACGTGACGAGCGATTTCCTCGTCGTCGACCGCGCCGGCCCCGGCGACAATCTCGACGAAATCGCGCTCGCGCCGGACGAAGAGATCCGGATAACCTAGGCAAATCGCCCATCCGTGCGGTTTGGCAAATGGGCCTGTACCCCCGCTCGAAGGATGACCGGCAGGCAAGCGAGCCGGCGAGCAGGGACCTATCCCACGACGAGGAAGTCCGAAACAACGAGCGGCGGAACGTTGCTAAGCGTCGCGATGAGCACGGCAGCCCCGCTTCCCGTTCCGTCGGCGTCCCAGAGCAGCCGCCCGTCATCGGTGTCGAAGAGGAACTGGCCCGTAGCATTCGACGCCACAGGTTCCGTGCCCGAGGTCAGCACGACCGGCTCGCCCCCGAATTCGCTCGCCGAGATGAGTAACTTGTCGACACCGCTGAGAAAGTCAGTGACCTCGTCGGGTCCATCGGCGATCGATCGGAAGTCGAAGATGTCCGCACCAACACCGCCGGTCAATACGTCGGCGCCAAAGCCACCAGACACAAAATCGTCGCCGTCGCCGCCCGTGATCTGATCGTCTCCGTCGCCGCCGTCGAGACTGTCATTGCCGTCGCCTCCCGAAAGCGCGTCATTGCCATTCTCGCCATAAAGGATGTCGTTGTCGGCCTGGCCGAACAGCTGATCGTTGCCGTCGCCGCCACGCAGGACGTCGTCGTCATTGCCGCCATCGACGACATCGTCGCCGGCTTCACCGTTCAAAGAGTCGCCGCCATCGCCGCCGTTGATAAGGTCGGCGCCGCCGCCGCCATTGACGAAGTCCCAGCCGCCGAGCGCATTGATCGTGTCGCCACCGATCGTGCCGGTCAGCGTCTCGTCGTCATCGGTGCCGGTGATCGTCTGGCCCGCCGGCGCGGATCCGTCGGGATCGTAACCGGGCACGAAATTGGCTTCGGTGAAGTCGCCGGCATCGGTATCCTCCAGGACAAGGAGCGTCTGCCAGGTCGCACCGCCGGCGGCCCCGTCCTGGTCCCATTGGAACAAGGTGTCTGCGCCGCTTTGATGGAGCCGCAGGAAGCCGGAGCCGAACGGATTGGAACTGCCATCCCATCCAGAAAGCAGGCTCAGCAGCGACCCGGCATCACCGGAGAGCCGGAACATGTCGCCGCCGGCGCCTGCCGTGAAGTCGGTGACGGTGACCACCGTCGCTGGGTTGGTGTACAGATCCGCATGGAGCAGCGCGATCGTGTCGCTGCCGGTGCCAGTGGTGATCGTGCTCGCAAAGTACCGCGCGGAGAGGCGGATCGTGTCGTTGCCGTCGCCGCCGTCGATCGTCTGGGCACCGCTGGAGGTGCTGGCAATGATCTGGTCGTTGCCGAGGCCGCCGGTAAAGCTGTTGACCCCGTTGGCGTCGCTCAGAGAATCATCGCCGTCACCGCCATCGAGCGCGTCATTGCCTTCGCCGCCGTCGAAGCTGTCATTGCCGTCGCCTCCGGACAGCTCATCATTGCCATTCTCGCCATAGAGGATGTCGTTGTCGGCCTGGCCGAACAGCTGATCGTTGCCGTCGCCGCCACGCAGGACGTCGTCGTCATTGCCGCCCTCGACGACGTCGTTGTCGGCCCCGCCATTCAAGACGTCGCCGCCGTCGCCGCCATTGATGTGGTCGGCGCCGGCGCCGCCATCGACGAAGTCCCAGCCGCCGAGCGCATTTATCGTGTCGCCCCCGATCGTGCCGGTCAGCGTCTCGTCGTCATCTGTGCCGGTGATCGTCTGGCCCGCAGGCGCGGATCCGTCGGGATCGTAGCCGGGCACGAAATTCGCTTCGGTAAAATCGCCTGCATCGGTATTCTGGAGGATGACGAGCGTCTCCCAGGCCGTGCCGCCGGCGGCCCCATCCTGGTCCCATTGGAGCAATGTGTCTGCACCGCTTTGCTCGAGCCGCAGGAAGCCGGAGCCGAACGGGTTGGAACTCCCGTCCCAGCCCGAAAGCAGGCTCAGCAGCGACCCGTCGCTGCCCGACAGCTGGAACACGTCGCCGCCGGCACCCGTGCTGAAGTCGGTGACGATGATCGCCGCCGAGCCCAGGTCCGCATGGGCCAACTCGATCGTGTCACTGCCGGTGCCCGTGGTGATCGTGCTCGCAAAATACCGCGCGGAGAGGCGGATCGTGTCGTTGCCGTCGCCGCCGTCGATCGTCTGGGCACCGCTGGAGGTGCTGGCGATGATCTGATCGTTGCCGAGACCGCCGGTAAAGCTGTTGGCCCCGCTGGCGTCGCTCAGCGAATCATCGCCGTCACCGCCATCGAGCGCGTCATCGCCGTCGCCGCCGTCGAAGCTGTCATTGCCGTCGCCTCCGGAAAGCTCATCATTGCCATTCTCGCCAAGGAGAATGTCATTGCCGGCCTGACCGAACAGCTGGTCGTTGCCGTCGCTACCGGACAGCACGTCGTCGTCATTGCCCCCCTCGACGACGTCGTCGTCGGCCCCGCCATTCAAGACGTCGCCGCCGTCGCCGCCGTTGATGTGGTCGGCACCGGCACCGCCATTGACGAAATCCTCGCCGCCGAGGGCATTGATCGTGTCGCCCCCGATCGTGCCGATCAGCGTTTCACCATCATCGGTGCCGGTGATCGTCTGGCCCGCAGGTGCGGATCCGTCGGGATCGTAGCCGGGCACGAAATTCGCTTCGGTGAAGTCGCCGGCATCGGTGTTCTGGAGGATGACGAGCGTCTCCCAGGCCGTGCCGCCGGCGGCCCCATCCTGGTCCCATTGGAGCAATGTGTCTGCGCCGCTCTGCTCGAGCCGCAGGAAGCCGGAGCCGAACGGGTTGGAACTCCCGTCCCAGCCCGAAAGCACGCTCAGCACCGACCCGTCGCTGCCCGACAGCTGGAACACGTCGCCGCCGGCACCCGTGCTGAAGTCGGTGACGATGATCGCCGCCGAGCCCAGGTCCGCATGGGCCAACTCGATCGTGTCGCTACCGGTGCCCGTGGTAATCGAGCTCGCAAAGTACCGGCCATTGTGGCGAATGATATCACTGCCGTCGCCGCCATCGATCGTCTGAGGGCCGTCCGAGGAACCGGCAACGATCTGGTCGCCGCCGAGCCCGCCGACAAAGCTGTTGGTCCCGCTGGAATCGCCCAGGAAATCGTCGCCGTCGCCGCCGTCGAGCGAGTCATCGCCCTCGCCGCCGTCGATACTGTCATTGCCGTCACCACCGGACAGCTGGTCATCGCCACTCTCGCCAACCAGGACGTCGTTGCCGGCCTGACCGGACAGCTGGTCGTTGCCGTCGCCGCCAGACAGGACGTCATCGTCATTGCCGCCCGCGATGACGTCGCTGCCTGCCTCGCCGTTCAACTGGTCGAAGCCGTCGCCACCCGATAGCTGGTCGTCGCCGCCCTCGCCGACAAGGTTGTCGTTGCCGGCCTGACCGAGCAGCTGGTCGTTGCCTTCGCCGCCAGACAGGAAGTCATCGTCGTTGCCACCCTCGATGACGTCGTTGCCGGCGTCGCCGATCAATTGATCGGCGCCATCGCCGCCATTGATCAAGTCGGCGCCGGACAGGCCGAAAACGTTGTCGTCGCCGCCGAGCGCGACGATCGTGTCGCCGCCATTCGTGCCAGTCAGCGTTTCGCTATCATCGGTACCGATGATCACCGCGCCGTCGTCGCGGCCCTCGACCGTGATGGTGATCAAGGAGGACGATTGGGCGCCATGCTCGTCCTCGACCATGTAATCGACCAGGACGACTGCACTCTCGCCGTCGACGAGATAGTCAAAGTCGGAGCCCGGATCGAACTGGACCTGGTTGCCGACGATGGCGACCGAGCCCTGGCCAGCCGGCACCGAAACCGCAGTGACGGTCAGAGCCGCACCATTGTCGACATCCGTGTCGTTGGAGAGGACGTCGATCAGCACGATCGTGTCCTCGTCGGTGGTGCCAGTGTCCGGATTGGCGACCGGACCGTCATTGGTCCCCGTCACGGTGATGGCGATCGTAGTGGTTGAAGTCGCGCCATGTTCGTCGACGATATCGTAATCGACGACAACGACTTCGCTCTCGCCGACCGCGAGGTCGTCGAAATCGGCGCCCGGATCGAACTCGACCTGGTTGCCGACCACGCTTGCCGTGCCCTGGCCTGCGGGGGCGAAGGCGGCGGTGACGGTCAGCGTCGCGCCATTGTCGACGTCACTATCGTTGGCGAGGACATCGATCAGGATCGCCGCATTCTCGTCGGTCGATGCCGTGTCGGCGGCCGCGACCGGCGCGTCATTATTGCCGGTGACGGTGATGACGAGATTGGCGGTGTCGCTGAGACTGCCGTCGGAGACCGTGTAGGTGAAGCTGTCCTGGACCACCTGGCCCTGCGCCAGGGCCTGCGCGCCCGCATTGAGCGCATAGGAATAGGTCCCGTTGGCATTCAAGGTCAGCGTTCCGTAGGCGCCCGCAATGACCGCCGGCGTGACGGTCAGCGTGTCGCCCTCGAAATCGAAGTCGTTGTCGAGCACGCTAGCCGAGCCGCTATTATAGACTCCGGCGTCCTCGTTGGTCGCGGCGCTGTCATCCTGCGCGATCGGGGCGTTGTTTTGGGTGAGGTCTATGGTGACGTCCGCGAACTGGAGCTTCTCGACCGAGAGGAGGAGATCCGTGCCGTCGGCGCCGGCGCCGCCATTGTGCGAGACCGTGATCAACGGCCCGAGCCTGAAGAAGCTGTAGGCGGATATCGAGCCGCTATAGATCGCGGTGTCGGTGCCGGCGCCGCCATAGAGCAGATCGTAGCCGCCGCCGCCGCTCAGCGTGTCGTTGCCGTTGCCGCCCGAGACGATGTCGTTGCCCGCCCCGCCGCTGACCGAATCATTGTCGTCGCCGCCGTCGAGCTGATCGTTGCCGTCGTCGCCGGTCAGCGTGTCGGTGCCGCTGCCGCCGAGGATGACGTCGTCATTGGCATTGCCGTGCAGCACGTCGTTGCCGCTGCCGCCGTCGATCTCGTCATTGCCGTTGCCGCCGCCGATCGTGTCGGCGCCGGCATCCCCGCCCAGATGATCGTCGCCGTCGTCGCCGGCGATCGTGTCGTTGCCGTTGCCGCCGCTCGCCGTGTCGTTGCCGGTGCCGCCGGACAGATTGTCGTCATTGTCGCCGCCGGACATCTGGTCGTTGCCCGCACCGCCGCTCATCAGGTCGTTGCCGGTGCCGCCCGACATGTCGTCATTGCCGTTGCCGCCGTTGATCGTGTCGTTGCCGGCATCGCCGCGGAGTTCGTCGTCTCCGTCATCGCCATTGATCGTGTCGTTGCCGTTGCCGCCGCTGACCTCGTCATTGCCGGTGCCGCCGGACATGTTGTCGTCATTGTCGTCGCCGGACATGTCGTCATTGCCCGCGCCGCCGCTCATCACATCATTGCCGGTGCCGCCCGACATGTCGTCATTGCCGTTGCCGCCGTTGATCGTGTCGTTGCCGGCATCGCCGCCCAGATCGTCGTCGCCGTCGTCGCCGTTGACGATATCGTTGCCGTTGCCGCCGCTTGCGGTGTCGTTGCCGGTGCCGCCGGAAATGCTGTCGTCATTGTCGCCGCCGGACAGCTGGTCGGTGCCCGCGCCGCCGCTGATCACGTCATTGCCGGTGCCGCCCGAAATCTGGTCGTTGCCGTCTTCACCGTTGAGCGTGTCGTTGCCGCTGCCTCCGTCGATCTCGTCATTGCCGGTTCCGCCGTTGATCGTGTCGTTGCCGCCGCCGCCGAAGAGGTGATCGTTGCCGCCGAGACCGTTGATGGTGTCGTTGCCGCTGGAGCCATTGATGGTGTTGTTGCCGTTATTGCCGGTGTAAGTGGGCACGTCCCTCTCCTCATCCTGTTGCGCAGAACGAACGCAGTCATCGCGACCGCGAGCGCGGACTCGCGCTGGTCACGCGCACTCAAGCGAAAGGGTATGGCCACGTCTGCATTATATCTTCAGGCCCCGAACCGATCGCTCCCGGCAAAAAAGCCTGAACGGGACTTTGCGCCCCGCCGACTCGCCCTCCCTCCGACCTAATCACAAGAAGATGACTCCCTAAAGACCTTGAGTCCATAGATTGTTATTTGGATGTTCCTGGCGCGCTCCAGCATCGACGCCGACCCCGCGCCACAAGGAGCAGCCGCTGACCGGCGGCGCGGGCGTCTCCAGCCTACGATGGCCGCCAATGACTGAAGCCGCAGCGGCGGCCTCCTGGCGTTTCCGCCGACGCCACCGATAATTTTCCCACCTCATTGTGCTGCGCTGCACAAAAAGTTAGACTGGCCCCGGGGTCCTTGCCAGGCTCCTGTCCTTCACCGACACTGCGGGGTGATCAATATGCTGCGATTCCCCGACAGCGATGCCCGGATGCCACCGGCGACTGGCGCCATTGGCATTTCCGCACAGCCCAATCCCGCCATGTTGTTGCAACGCGCGAGAGGCGAAGGGATCATTGCCGTCGATCGCCCGGCACAGGGGGATCACCGCGTCGCCAAGCTGCGCCAATCGGGCGCCGCGAAGATCATTTGCCCGCGCAATCACATGGATGAAGCGTTCGAGGCGGTGCTGCTCAACACCGCGGGTGGACTGGCCGGGGGAGACCGGCTGCGCTGGGAGGCGATGGCCGGGCGGGATGCGGTGTTGCGCGTCACCACCCAGACGGCCGAGCGGGTCTATCGGTCGAACAGCGGCGATGCCGTGGTCGAGACAATCCTGCGCGCCGATGCGGGCGCGACTCTGGAGTGGCTGCCGCAGGAGACGATCCTGTTCGACGGCGGCCGGCTTTCACGCACGCTCTCGATCGACCTCGCGGAGGATTCCGGGTTGCTGGCGATCGAGGCGGTCGTCCTCGGACGCCGCGCCCATGGCGAGCGGGTCGGCTACGGCTTCCTGCGCGATCAATGGCGCGTGCGGCGCGGCGGGCGGCTGATCTACGCGGACAATGTCCGGATGGACGGCAATTTCGCGGCCTTGCTCGATCGACCGGCCACGTTCGGCGGCGCGCAAAGCTTTGCCACTCTGCTGCTGGCCGGGCCCGGCCGCATGGAGATCGACGATCTTCGCGCAATCCTTCCGACGGGGGACGGCGTGGAGGTCGGCGCTTCGGCGCTGCCGCACGTCACGATCGTGCGCATGATCGCCCCGCATGGCGACCTGCTGCGCCCGGCGCTGGCGCAGCTGCTCCTTGCCCTGCGCGGCGCCGCGCTCCCTCGCGTCTGGCAGGCCTGAACATGCACCTGACTCCCCGCGAGAAGGACAAATTGCTGATCGCGATGGCGGCAGTCGTCGCCCGGCGGCGGCTGGAGCGCGGCGTCAAGCTCAACCATCCCGAAGCGATCGCCCTGATCAGCGATTTCGTGGTCGAAGGCGCGCGCGACGGGCGCTCGGTCGCGGACCTGATGGAGGCCGGCGGGCACGTCATCAGCCGCGACCAGGTGATGGAGGGCATCGCCGAGATGATTCACGACGTCCAGGTCGAGGCCACCTTTCCCGACGGCACCAAGCTCGTCACCATCCACCATCCGATCCGCTGAGGAGATTCGCGCATGCTTCCCGCCAGATTGATCGCCGCCGCCTTGCTGATGATCACTGCCGGCGCCGCTCTGGCCCATGACGGACATCATGACGGCGGCCTGGCCGCGGGGCTCGCCCATCCGTTCGGCGGCGCGGACCATCTCCTGGCGATGATCGCGGTGGGGCTGGCGGCGGCGATGCGCGGCGGCCGGGCCTTGTGGGCATGGCCGCTGGCTTTCGTGAGCGCGGCAGCGCTTGGATTCCTCGCCGGCCGCTACGGGCCGGCATTGCCGATCACCGAGCCGATGGTGCTTGCATCGGTCCTGGTGCTTGGCCTGATCGTCGCCGCTTCGATGCCGGTGAGCCTTGCCGCCGGCATCACCCTGATCGCCATATCCGGCCTCTTTCACGGCCAGGCCCATGCGGCCGAGGCCGGATCGCAATCGATCGTTGCCTTCGCCGCCGGGTTCCTGATCGCAAGCGCCGCGCTTCATGGCGCCGGGCTTGGCCTTTACCGCCTTGGCGGCAAGATGTGGGGCAGGCTGGCCGGCGCCGCGACGGCGCTGGGCGGGCTTGCCTTGGCCCTCGCATGATTCCCGGGGAGGTCTTCACCGTCGCCGGCGACATCGTCCTGAACGAGGGGCGCGAGGCGGTGACCCTGACCGTCGCCAATCGCGGGGACCGGCCGGTCCAGGTCGGCAGCCATTATCATTTCGCCGAGACCAACGCCGCGCTCGATTTCGATCGCGAAGCGGCCCACGGCCGCCGGCTCGACATTCCGGCGGGCACCGCAATGCGCTTCGAGCCCGGGCAGAGCCGCGAAGTCCGCCTCATCGAATATCTCGGCGACCGTCGCGCGATCGGCTTCACCGGCAAGGTGATGGGGGCGCTCGACCGATGAGCATCACCATTCCGCGCAGCCTCTATGCGGATCTCTACGGCCCGACGGTGGGCGACAAGGTGCGGCTCGCCGACACCGATCTGATCATCCAGGTCGAACGCGACCTGACCATCTATGGCGAGGAGGTCGTGTTCGGCGGCGGCAAGGTGATCCGCGACGGCATGGGCCAGTCCCAGGCCTCGCGCGCGGACGGCGCGGCGGATACGGTGATCACCAACGCCTTGATCGTCGACGCGGCGGGCATCTGGAAGGCCGACATCGCAATCCGCGACGGCCGCATCGCGGCGATCGGCAAGGCGGGCAATCCGGACACCCAGCCCGGCGTGACCATCGTCATCGGGCCAGGGACCGAGATCATCGCCGGCGAAGGCAGGATCGTCACCGCGGGCGGCGTCGATTCGCATATCCACTTCATCTGCCCGCAACAGGCCGAAGACTCGCTGATGAGCGGCGTCACCACGATGATCGGCGGCGGCACCGGCCCGGCGACCGGCACCAATGCGACGACCTGCACGCCCGGCCCCTGGCATCTCGCACGCATGCTGCAGGCCGTCGACGGCATGGCGATGAACGTCGGCCTCACCGGCAAGGGCAATGCGGCGACGCCGCACGCCCTGGTCGAGCAGATCCGGGCCGGCGCCTGCGCGCTCAAGCTGCACGAAGATTGGGGCACCACCCCCGCGACGATCGACTGCTGCCTGTCGGTGGCGGACGATCATGACGTGCAGGTGATGATCCATACCGACACGCTCAACGAAAGCGGGTTCGTCGAGGACACGATCGCCGCGTTCAGGGGCCGCACCATCCACGCCTTCCACACCGAGGGCGCGGGCGGCGGCCATGCGCCGGACATCATCAAGGTCTGCGGCCTGCCCAATGTGCTGCCCTCCTCGACCAATCCGACCCGCCCCTACACGGTCAACACGATCGAAGAGCATCTCGACATGCTGATGGTGTGCCATCATCTCGATCCCAACATCCCCGAGGACGTCGCCTTCGCCGAAAGCCGGATCCGCAAGGAGACGATCGCGGCGGAGGACATCCTCCACGATCTCGGCGCGTTCAGCATCATCGCCTCGGACAGCCAGGCGATGGGCCGGGTCGGCGAGGTCCTGATCCGCACCTGGCAGACCGCCGACAAGATGAAGCGCCAGCGCGGGAGCCTGCCCGGCGAGAGCGGCGACAACGACAATCTGCGCGTGCGGCGCTACATCGCCAAATATACGATCAACCCGGCGATCGCGCAGGGCATCAGCCACGAGGTCGGATCGGTCGAAGTCGGCAAGCGCGCCGATCTCGTCCTGTGGGACTTCGCCTTCTTCGGCGTGAAGCCGGCGATGATCCTGATCGGGGGCACGATCGCAGCCGCGGCGATGGGCGATCCCAATGCATCGATCCCGACACCGCAGCCGGTCCATTACCGGCCGATGTTCGGGACCTATGGCGGTGCGCTGGCCGCGACCGGCGCGACCTTCGTCTCGCAGGCGGCGCTGGACGACGGAATCGGGGGGCGGCTCGGCCTGTCCAAGAGCCTGCTTGCGGTGCGCAACACGCGCGGCGGGATTTCCAAGGCAAGCATGGTGCTGAACGACGCGACACCGCACATGGAAGTAGATCCCGAAACCTACGAGGTTCGCGCCGACGGCGAGCTTCTCACCTGCGAGCCGGCGACCGTCCTGCCGATGGCGCAGCGTTATTTCCTGTTCTGATGGCGATGCGCGCCACCCATGTCGTGACCGGCGATGACGCAACCGGCCCGGTGCACGACCGGGTGAAGCTGGATTTCGACGGCCGGCACCGGCGGCGCATGACCCTCCGCACCGAAGGCGGCGAGGAGCTGTTGCTCGATCTCGCGGAGACGGTCGCGCTTGCCGACGGCGACCGGCTGGTGACCGAAGACGGGCGGCACATCGGCGTGGTCGCCCGCCCGGAGCCGTTGATGGAGGTTTCCGCCACCGATCCGCCGCGGTTGGCGCGGCTGGCCTGGCATGTCGGCAACCGGCATCTGCCGACCGAGATTGCCGGGCCGCTGCTTTATCTGCGCCACGATCACGTCATCGCCGACATGCTCGAACGGCTTGGCGCGACCGTCCGCTTCGTCGAGCGCCCGTTCAGTCCCGAAGGCGGCGCCTACGGTCATGGCCGCACCCAGGGCCATGACCATCATGACGATCACGATCATGATCACGGCCATCATCATGGCTGAGGCCGGCTATCGGCTGATGACCTGGCTGTCCCCGGCCTATCCGGTCGGCGCGTTCAGCTATTCGCATGGCATCGAACAGGCGGTCGAAGCCGGGCTGGTGACCGACCGGGCGAGCCTGTCCGGCTGGATCGAGGATTGCCTGCGCCACGGCGCCGGGCGCAGCGACGCGATCATTGCCGCTCATGCCTGGCGCGCCGAGGATGCGGCGGCGCGCGCCGATCTGGCCGAGCTGGCGCTGGCGCTTTCGCCTTCGCGCGAACGCCTGCTCGAGACCGAGGCGCAGGGCGCGGCTTTCCAGCTGGTGACGGCGACGGTCTGGCCGGCGGGGCCGATCGATGCGGCGGCACTGCCCTACCCCGTCGCGGTCGGCGTCGCGGCGCGGGCGCACACCATTCCCGTCGACGAGATGCTCCAGGCCTTTCTGTGGAGCTTCGCCGCCAACCTCGTCTCGGCCGGCGTGCGGCTGATCCCGCTCGGCCAGACCGACGGCCAGCGCGTCCAGGCCGATCTGATGCCGGTCGTCCTCGCGGTCGCGCGCGACGCGGAAACGAGCGATCTCGACGATCTCGGCGGCTGCACCTTCCGCGCCGAGATCGCTGCGATGCATCATGAAACCCAGCATGTGAGGCTCTTTCGATCATGACGTCCCAGCGTAACGGCCCCCTGCGGGTGGGAATCGGCGGCCCGGTCGGCTCCGGCAAGACCGCGCTCATGGATGCCCTGTGCAAGGCAATGCGGGATCGCTGGTCGATCGCCGCGATCACCAACGACATCTACACGCGCGAGGATGCCGAATTTCTCGAGCGGTCCGGCGCGCTGCCGCTCGACCGTATCATGGGCGTCGAAACCGGCGGCTGCCCGCACACCGCGATCCGCGAGGATGCCTCGATCAATCTCGCCGCGGTCGCGCAGATGCGTGAGCGCTTCCCCGCGCTCGACATGATCCTGATCGAATCGGGCGGCGACAACCTCGCCGCGACCTTCAGCCCGGAGCTCGCCGACATCACCATCTACGTGATCGACGTCTCGGCGGGCGACAAGATCCCCCGCAAGGGCGGCCCCGGCATTACCCGCTCCGATCTGCTCATCATCAACAAGATCGATCTCGCCCCCTATGTCGGCGCGAGCCTGGAGGTGATGGACCGCGACGCCCGCAGGATGCGCGGCGAGCGGCCCTTCGTGTTCACGAACATTCGGGCCGGGGATGGCGTTGGCGAGGTGGTGGACTTCGTCACGCGATTTGGCGGGCTGCCCTGAGAGACGGCAGCCTGAGACGCGGGGACAAGGCCTGGCAGGTTCGCAATGATCATCGAGGAGGCGGTTTGCGCGACCGAGGCATCACTCAGCCGGCGTTGAAGGCCGGTATCGCTTTGGCGGCGGCTCTTGCCGGTGCCGCCGCGCTGGCCTGGAGCTTCGTCGGCGATGCGCCTGTCGCCGCGCGTACCCTGGGGGCCATGGCTCTAGCCCTCGGGACATTGGCCGCGCTGAACTATGTCTATGCACAAAGCTTGATGAGACGCGTCAGGCGGGGCGAAGATCTTGTCGCGCGCTGGCGGGTTTCACCCTCCACCTTGGCTCGGTTCGAACAGGCAGAGCGCGCGCGCAAGCGCGGGAAGAACAACTGGGGTGGCTGGCGAAAACATCGCCCTCAAGGTCTCGAAGTCATCTTCGCCAGGGAAGCGGTCGTGGTCGGCGACACCTATTTCACCCTTCGGAAGGGCGGGATATCCCGGGTAACGCATGTCCACATCGAGCGCGGCGCGGTCGACCACATACAGCTCGCCATGACGCTGACAGTTGTGGGTGCTGGCACGCAGGCGCGCACGGCGCGGTATCGCGGCCATTTGCGAATCCCCGTGGCCGACGATGCGGCAGTCGAAGCAGCGCGCGTTGTGGCACATTTTGCTGACCCGCATCCAGGCGGGTAGCGGGGCGCCAGGCGTGGCGCTGGAGAACGAGCGCGCGAGATGGCGGCGGGCAAGCGGTCTATCGAGCCGGACAGGAAATGACGTCGATGTCCATTGCGGTGAAGAAGGTGACGGTGACAGGCAGCGCCTGGATGCTGCGCGCCAGCCGGAGGCGATCGGGCTCAGGCGCCGCCGCAGCCGTGCTGCGAGTCGGACATCCTCCAGCTCTGGTGGGTGCGGAGATTGGTCGTGCGGTAGATGCGGCCGCGGTCGTCGCCCGGCGGGCAGTGGCGCGGGATCGAGACCAGGCAGCTGCGAACAGGGTCGCCGACTCGTGAGCGTCGCAGCGCGGGGACGATTTCGTAGCCGACCCCGCCGACCCCGGCCGCGGTGTCGAAGTGCATGCCGCTCTCGAAGTTTCTGTCGCCCTCCAGGCGCGCACCGATGCTGGTGATGCGGGTATTCACGCATTGGCCGACCCGCGCGATAGGCTGGTGAAAGCGCTGCGCAACGGCCTGGCCGGCGTCGAGATTCAGGATGGCGCACCCCATCAGCAGACCGACACTCTTCTTCATTGCTTCATCCCCTTCGCCATGAAACGCTGATGCCGTCCGCTTGTCGCTTTGTCCACAAAGGGTCGCGGACGGATTCTGCTGCCGGCCAATATTCGCGCCAGTGGTCCAGCTTGGGCGAACCGACGCTGGCCCGTTCATTTCGCCAGGGGCGACTGCTCGTAATCCGCCAGGAGCGCAGCGACCCCATCATAGAGCGCGATCGCCCCGGCATCCTGCAGGCTCTCGTCGGAGAAGCCACCGGAGCGCAGGCCGATCGTGGCGATCCCGCATTTGCGCGCCGCTTCGACGTCATAGGGTGTGTCTCCCACAACGATCACCTCCGCGGCGCTGTGCGGGGAGACCTTCTCCAGCGCGGCCGCGAAAATGTCGGGTGCCGGCTTGCTGTTCTTCACGTCATCCGCCGACGTGACGGCATCGACCAGGTCATGAGCATCGAGAAGATCGAGATAGAAATCGACGTCGCTTTGCGATGCCGATGAGGCAAGGACAATCCGCTGGCCCGCATCCCGCACCCGCACCAGCAGCTCGCGGGCGCCCGGGAAGGCTTTCACCCGAGCGAGAAATCGCTCGGTGAAGATCCTGCCATGGGCGTCGTCGAGAATCTCCCGCGTCTTCTCGTCCGCGCCCGGCAACAAGGTGGGGATGAGCATGTCGCCCCCCTTGCCGATCTGCGCGTGGATGGTTTCCGGGCTGAGTATGACGCCAATCCCACGGAAGGCTTCGCTCCACGCGATCACGTGCATGTCATTGCTGTCGACGAGGGTGCCGTCGATATCGAAGAAGACGCTCTTGATGGCCATGGCCAGCTGAACTCGCCGCGCCGGCTTTTGTCCCTTTCCTTTTCTCATTATTTGACGGCCGGGTGAATGGCGCCGTCACCCCGCCGAAAGCCAGACGAATCGCGCCACGAACAAGGCCGAAAGCACCAGCAGCAGCCAGTCGGTCCGCGTGATCCTTCCCCGCAGCAGCTTGATCACCGCATAAGCCGTGATCCCGAAGGCAAGCCCGTTGGCAATCGAGAAGGTGAGCGGGATCATCGCCATGGCGAGGAAGGCGGGGATTGCGATTTCGGGGTCGTCCCAGGCGATGTCGGCGAGCGGCGCCATCATCAGCGCGCCGACCAGGATCAAAGCGGGCGCGGTGGCGGCGAGCGGCACGAGCTGGGCGTAAGGCGCGACGAACATGACGATCAGGAAGAGCAAGCCGGTGACGATCGCGGTGAGGCCGGTGCGTCCGCCCGCCTGCACGCCGGCGGCGCTTTCCACGTAGGAGGTGACGGTGCTGGTGCCGGCGAGGCTGCCGAAGATGGTGGCGATCGAATCGGTGAAGAGGATACGGTTGAGCTTCGGGATGCGGCCGTCGGGCTCGATCAGACCGGCGCGGCGGGTGACGCCGACCAGGGTGCCGATATTGTCGAACAGGTCGACGAACAGGAAGACGAACAATATCTCGAAAAGGCCGAGACCATGGCTCCCCGACAGGCCGAACACGCCGGCGAGATCGAGCTGGAAGGCGGTCTGGGTGATCGCGGCGAGGTCGTAGGGCTCGGGCGTGAAGCTGACCTGGCCGGCGATCCATGCGGCGATAGTGGTCGCGGCAATGCCGATCAGGATCGCGCCGCGGACCTTCCACGCGGCAAGCGCGGCGGTCACGACCAGCCCGAACAAGGCGAGCGCCGCGCCGGGCGCGTGCAGATCGCCGAGCGTCACCGAGGTCGCGGGGCTGGAGACCACGATCCCGGCATTCCTGAGCCCGATCAGGGCGATGAACAGGCCGATCCCGCCCGCCACCGCTGCGAACAGATGCGGTGGAATGGCGGCGATGATGAGCTGGCGGATGCCGGCGAAGGTCAGCACCAGGAACGCCACGCCCGAGATGAAGACGCAGCCCAGGGCGACCGGCCAGGGCACGCCCATCCCCTGGACGACGGTGAAGCTGAAATAGGCATTGAGCCCCATGCCCGGCGCCAGCGCGAGCGGCACATTGGCCATGAAGCCCATCGCTATGCTGGCGAAGGCCGCGGCGAGGCAGGTGGCGGCGGCAACCGCCGCCACCGGCATGCCGGCCTGGCCGAGGATCGCCGGATTGACCAGCACGATATAGGCCATGGTCAGGAAGGTGGTGAAGCCGGCGAGGATTTCGGTGCGCAGGTTGGTGCCGCGCGCGCTGAGCTCGAAGCGGCGTTCTAGCAGGCCGTCCGGTTCAGACCTGGTTTCAGCGTCCATCAATCGCCGCGCCCCCTTCCCGCTCCTCCAAGCATAGCGCAAGGGTCCCGCAATTGAAGACCCCCAACTTCGGCAACGGGTTTCGTTACTGTGCCGAATCGTTCATGAGGGCGAAAGCCGTCCGGGCGCACGTCCCGGATTGCGATCCTTGATTCGCGACGTGCATCCGCCAGGCTGCATCACCATGGCGGCTGCGATCGACCTTGGGGAGGTGGACATGCGCAGGTTTCGGAAGGTCACACGCCGTTCGTTTCTGGCCAGCGTCGCGGGCGGCGCCGCGGCCGGGGCGTTGCTCACCGTGAGCGACGATGCGGCCGCGCTGCAAAGCGGCTGCTCGGACACCGACCCGATTTCCAACGGCGGCGATCCCGGCGGCCGGGGCCGCACTTGCGCGAACCGCCCGAACACCGGATGCAGCGACAGCGATCCGAGCGATCCAGGCGGCAGGGGCCGCAACTGCACGACGGCGCAGCGCGGCTGCAGCGACAGCGATCCCTCGGACCCGTCCGGCCGCGGCACGCGCTGCGGCGACAATGGCGCCAACGTAACCGGCCGCAGCGAGCGCCGCTACGAAGTCTGCTGGGTCGATCATCCGAGCCGCAGCGATGCGGAGTGCAACATTCAGACCCATGTCGAATGGAAGATCACCTATTCGGACGGGCGCGTTCGATATGACACCGCCGAGTCGGATCGCATTCGCGCGCAGATGCAGGCCAGGGGCTATACGGCGCGCTGGCACCGTATAATCGTCGACTGGCGCTAGCCGGATCGGCAAGACCAGCGCTGCGGCTGAGCGGCTTGCCGGCCGAAGCCTCAGCGAAGGCTGGTGGACAGGGCTGGATTCGAACCAGCGTACGCTTGCACGGGCAGATTTACAGTCTGCTGCCTTTAACCACTCGGCCACCTGTCCAGGAGCGCGCGATGCAGGAAGCCGGCTCCAATGGCGAAAGGGCGCCAACCTGTCAACGCGCCGCTTGCCTTCGCGGCGGCCCCTCGCCATTGCAGCGGCCATGCGACGCAAGGCCCGCCAGGCGACCAAGGCCGAGAACAGGCCCCGTTTCTGGGGGCGCCACGCGGTCGCGGCCGCGCTTGCCAATCCGGACCGGGTGATCGTCCGGATCTCGGCGACCCGCGAAGCGGCGGCCGGGCTCGACATTCCTTCCACGGTGCCGGTCACCTTCGCCGACGTCGCCGATCTCGGCAAGATGGTGCCGCGCGACGCACCCCACCAGGGCCTGGTCGCCGAAGTGGAGCGGCTCGACGACATCCTCCTCGCCGACCTGCTCGACGCGGCCGAGGACGGGCGGCCTCTGGTCGTGCTCGATCAGGTCACCGATCCGCACAATGTCGGCGCGATCCTGCGCTCGGCCGCCGCCTTCGGCGCCCTGGGCCTGGTCACCCAGGATCGCCACGCGCCGCCCGAATCCGGCGCGCTCGCCAAGGCGGCGAGCGGGGCGCTGGAAACAGTGCCGTGGGTGCGCGTGGTCAATCTGGCGCGCGCGCTAGACGACATGGCCGAAGCCGGATTCTGGCGGATCGGCCTCACCGGCGACGCGGAGACGACGCTCGCCGAGGCGCTCGGCCCGAAGCGGGTCGCCCTCGTCCTGGGCGCCGAGGGCGAAGGCATGCGCCAGAATACCGAAAGCCATTGCGACGCGCTGGCGCGCCTGCCGATCACCGGGATCGAGAGCCTGAACGTGTCCAATGCCGCGGCGATCGCGCTTTATGCGGCGAGCGTGAGTTAAGGCATTTAGGTCCTCCCCGGGACGGGGAGGTGGCAGCGCGTAGCGCTGACGGAGGGGGGTCGGCGCTCCTCGAGACTCCACTCAGGGCCCCCTCCACCACGCCGCTTCGCGTCGCGGTCCCCCTCCCCGTCCCGGGGAGGATTATTTTTGGAGCCTAATCCTCCGGCGCGATCGTCACGCGGAGGCCGTCCAGCGCTTCGCTGAATTCGATCTGGCAGGAGAGTCGGCTGGTTTCGATCTTGTGGTCGGACGTGTCGAGCAGATCGTCCTCGTCGGCACCGCGAGCGCCAACCCTGTCGATCCAGTCCGGATCGACGTGGACGTGGCAGGTCGCGCAGGAGCAGCAGCCGCCGCAAAGGGCGAGCAGCTCGTCGAAGCCGTTGTCGCGAATATTCTCCATCACGCTCCAGCCGGCGCGGCCCTCGACGGTCCGTTCGCTGCCGTCACGTGTGACGATGATGAGGCTGGGCATGTTGATCCTTGATCGCAAGAAAGAAGGGAAATGTCGGCCCCGCCCTATGCTAGTCGGCGCGGGAGAGCGCAAGACGGGAGCGGGCATGGGAATCAGTGCAGAAGATCTGCAGACATCGCTGACGGCGCTCGGCAGGATCGAGCCCGCCTTCGCCGCGGCGCTGAAACGGGCCGGGGTGCCCGCGCCGCGCACCGGGGAACGGGGCTATGTCACCCTGCTGCGCGCGATCGTCGGCCAGCAGGTCTCGGTGGCGTCCGCCGCCGCGATCTGGGGACGGGTCGAGACCGCCACCGGCGACGGCGCCGATCCCGCCAGGATGGCCGCGACCAGCGACGAGGATCTGCGCGCCGCCGGCCTTTCCCGCCAGAAGATCGCTTATGCGAAGAGCCTCGCCGAGGAGGTGCTGTCCGGCCGCCTGGATTTCGACAACCTCCCCGCGGACGACGAAGACGCGATCGCGCACCTGACCGCGGTCAAGGGGATCGGCCGGTGGACCGCCGAAATATACCTGCTGTTCGCGGAAGGCCGCCCCGACATCTTCCCGGCCGGCGATCTCGCCGTCCAGATCGAGATCGGCGTGATCATGGGCCTCGACGCCAGGCCGACCGAAAAGGCGATCCGCGAGCTCGCCGAGGCCTGGCGCCCGCACCGGGGGGCGGCGGCGGTGTTTGCCTGGCATCATCGGCGGGCCGGAGCGCCGGCGGTTTAGGGAAAACGATAGTGGCGGAGGGTACAGGAATGAGCAATTTTCAAGCCGGCGATTGGGTGCTGGGCCAGTGGCAAGGCGGGAGCCTGTGGTATCCGGGCGTGGTGCACAGCGTCGGCGCGGATGGGTCGGTGGCGATTGCCTATGACGACGGCACCAGCGAGATCCGGCCCGTCAACCAGGTGAAGCCTTACGACTGGCAGGTCGGCTCACGGATCGAGGCAGTCTGGTCGGGCAATGGGCAATTTTATGACGCGACGATCATCGCGGCTGATGCTGGTGGCTCGAACCTTACGGTCCGGTTCGACGACGGGATTGTCGAGGAAACCGTGACGGGGCGGTGCAGGTCTCGGTAGCGGAGAGGCTGAAACGGACGTGGCGACCGGCGAGGTAGAATATACGGAGCGCGAGCTTCCCATCCCATCGATCTGGAGACCGACCTTCCAGGAGATTGTCCGGGCGTTCAGCGAAGGCGATTACTTGCTCGCGCGCGGCGTTGACGGCGTGAGGCCGGTCAGCCGAGGCCTCGCCGAATTTTTCGCCGACAATGTCGAGGCCTATGGCGCCACGCTGACGCCCTTGCCGGACGAGGCATGGCAGAGTTCGATCTATCTGCGCGACGAGGGTTTTTGGGAGGTGCTGGTGGATCTGTTCACCGTCGAGGAAGGGCGAAGCGACCTCGTCCTGCTCACGCGCGTGTTTGAACGCGGCGATGCCTACGAGTTTGAACCATGGTCGATCCACGTTCCGTGATTTCGAGCAACGGCCTGAGCACGACTGGGGCTGCGGCTGCGCTGACTTTGAACCATGGCGTCGGCGCTGGGCCCCCTCCACCATCCGGCTACGCCGGACGGTCCCCCTCCCCGTTCCGGGGAGGAACTTAGGAAAGCGCTGCCCTAATTCCCGGTATTCCCACTATTTTGGGCTCCTGGCCGAGCCGGCGGGCGCCCCGATGCCGAGGTCGCCACAGTCTCCCGATACCAGGCGGCGAGATCGTCGTGCATCTGGGCCAGCGCCTGCGGGTTCAGATAGACCATGTGGCCGGACTGGTAATAACGGGAGCTGACGTTGCGCTGGAGCTGCTCGTCGAGGAGCATGTGCGAGATGTCGAACTCGGTGCCGTAGAAGGGCGTCGCCATGTCGTAATAGCCGTTCAGGAAGAGCACCTTGAGATAGGGATTGGTGCGCATCGTGAAGGCGAGATCGACAGCGGTGTTGGGCGTGATCTGGGGCTGGCGCTCGCCGGGCGCGCGATGCTGCCAGTCCCAGCGCCAGTCGTCGCCGCGGGCGGAGATGCGGTAGGGCATCTCGCTGCGATAGCCCAGGGTGCGGCCGGCATAATCCATGAAGCTGGAGATGAACGCGCCGGAAATCGCGGTCGAGGCGGGATCGTCGGAGGGGCTGTCGGCATTGGCGTCGTCCGGAGTCAGCAGATAGCGCGAATCGAGCCGGCCGACGACGAGGCGCCGGTCGCGCAGCAGCTCGGTCTCGAAGTGCGACAGGCTCACCCTGAGGTCGGAGCGCAGAATGTAGTCCGTGCTGAGGCCGGTATAGGCCGACATCTGGCGTGCGATCGCCTGCTGCTCGGCGGCGGGCAGGGCCGAGCCGCGCGCCAGCGCCGACGCATAGGGCCCACTGGTGAAGGCGCGGACCTCGGCCAGGAAGGCATCGAGATCGGTCGGCCGGTTCTGTAGCCGGTTGTGATACCAGGCGGTGGCAGCGTAGCTGGGCAGCAGGGTCAGGTAATTCTGGTCGTAGCCGGGCTGCCGGACGCCGTAATTCATGATCGTCGAGAGATAGACGATGCCGTTGAGGCTGAGCCCGCGCTGCTCGAGCAGGGCGGCGACGGCGCCGTTGCGCAGGGTGCCGTAGCTTTCGCCGAACAGGAATTTGGGCGAGGTCCAGCGATGGTTGATGGTCACGTAGCGCTGGACGGCGCGTGCGAAGGCGTCGGCATCCTGATCGACGCCCCAGAAGTCGCGGCCGGTCTTCTCGCCCAGCGGCCGCGACCAGCCGGCGCCGATCGCATCGACGAAGACCAGATCGCTGACGTCGATCAGCGAATCCGGATTCTGCCCGAAGCCGTAGGGCGCCGGGCGGATATATTCGGGGTTGGCGGTGGTGACCCGCACCGGCGCGAAGCTGCCCATGTGCAGCCACACCGTCGCCGAGCCTGGACCGCCATTGTAGAAGAAGGTGACCGGCCGGCTGCCGGGCGCCGAGCCGTCGCGCGTGTAGGCGGTGTAGAAGATCGAGGCGGTCGGCTTGCCGTCGTCGTCGCGGATGGTGAGCGTGCCGGCGGTCGCGGTGTAGGGGATGCGCTCGCCGCGCACCGTCACCGCGGCGCGGCTGATCGCGATTCGTTCGTCGACCGGCGGACGGACCCAGGCATCCTCGACGTCCTGATTGAGCGCGTCGCGATGGGTGACCGCCGGCGACGGGCGGGTCGGCACATCGCGCGGTCGCGGTGCTTCCTGCGCCGAGGAGCGGGGCGGCTCCTGGGCGGCCGCTGCGGCGGCGGAGAGGAAGAGGGCGGCGGCGAGGGCGAGGCGCATGGTGTCGAGTCTCCGGGTCGGGCAGCCCGGCTCATTTGCCGGAGTGACGGGACGGTTGCAATTGGCCCGACGCAAAGGACCGCAAGTCATCGTTCCCTGGCGAAGGCCGGGGCCCGGCGGAACGGAAAAGAGAGTTTGGTCCCGGCCCGCGCCGGGAAACAAGAGGCCGGGAGGCACGGCCCCGAGCCCGCCTTACGCAGGCCTCATTCGGCTGCTTCTCTGAAGAACCCGGTTTCGCGCAACAGCGGAAAGGCATCCTGATAGCCGTAATCGACGACGGCGCGCAGGCGGTAGGAGGCCTCGACCGGTGGGCGCCGCGCGGGCGTCGCCGCGGGCGGGATGATGCGCGGGCGGCCCTGCGGGCGGCGGACGACCATGTCGCGGAACCATTCGCCGACATAGGTGCCGTCGAAACGGTGCACCCGGCAGCCGACGATGCGGCCCAGAGGCGTCCCCGACAGATCATAGATGGTGGTTTCGAACACGAATCCGACGGGCTCGCCGTCGGTACTGTACACATACATCGCCACTGAAACTTCCCCACGCGGCACGCGCTGCACCTTGCCCCAGCCGCGCCGCCACAGTGTCGCATGGGGCGGGCCGTGGGAAGCGGGCGACGGCCGTGCTGCGACGACTTGTTTTCCACGGGCGGCGGGCGGAATATAAGGGCCGCCATGGGCGCGAACCGCGCCGCCAAGTTGTTGCAGGAGCGATACAAATGGAGAGACTCGGCGTGAAGATCATTCCGGCCGCCCTGGCGCTGGCCCTGGCCGTCCCGGCAGCGGCGCAGAACGGCAGCGCCAGCCAGGGGACGACCACGACGATCACGAGCAATCCCTCGCAAAAGGCCGAGATGCCGCCGCCGAGTTCGACGCCGGGGACGCAGCCGGTCAGCCCGGCCCCGGTCACCACTCCCGCCCCCGTCACCGTCGAGCCGGTCCAGCCGGTGGTGGTCGCGCCGCCGGTCCAGGCGCCGCCGCAGCAGCCGGTCACGATCCAGCCCGACGTCGCCTATCCCAACGGCTTCGCCGATCCGAACGACCCGTTCGCCAACGACGCGGCGCTGGCCAACCGCAACCGCCAGGGATTTCCCTGGGGCCTGCTCGGCCTGCTTGGCCTGCTCGGGCTGATCCCATTGTTCCGCGGCAAGGAACGGGTGCGCACGGTCTATGTCGAGCGCGACGACACGCCGCGCCGGGTGGTTCGGGAGCGGATCGAGGAAGAGTGATCTGAACGGGCCACGCACTTCGCGTTAACGACTGGCGTTCGGCGCCCTCTGATTGACTTCGTCTCTTTCGCGCGAAGACGCGAAGAAGAAAGGGAAGGGCGCGAAGAGGTGCGGTCGCGTCTCGCTCGAGCCGTCAACGCCCCTTTTCTTCTTTTCCTTCGCGTCCTTAGCCTTCTTCTTCGCGTCCTTCGCGTGAAATGGATTTTCTTTCCTTTTTGGAGGCGAGGGGGCGAGGCGGCAGAGGTTCAACTCCAACGCAGAACCCCCTCACCCCAACCATTGCGGCGACTCTTTGGTCCGTCCGGGGGACGGACCAGTCGCCGCAATCCCGCCCAGGGAGAGGGAGTCCTAGCGCGCGTCGACCAGGACGATTTCGGCGTCCTCGAGCGCCTTGATCGTCACCTTCTCCTCGCCGGTGACCGCGACGCCGTCGCGGGGTTCGGCGCGGACGCCGTTGACCTCGATCGGGCCCTGGGTCGCGACCAGGTAGACGTGCCGCGACGGATCGAGCTGGAGCTCGGCGCTTTCGCCGGCGGCCAGGGTCGCGCCCATGACTCGGGCGGCCGAATTGATCCTGAGCGCGTCGGCATCGGCATCGAAGCCGCTCGCCAAAGTGACGAACCGGCCCGAGCGATCGGCCTTGGGGAATTTGGCCGCGCCCCAGTCCGGCCGCGCGCCGGGCCGATCGGTATGCACCCAGATCTGGAACAGGGTGGTCTGCTCGTCCTCGAGATTATATTCGGCATGCTGGACGCCGGTGCCCGCGCTCATCACCTGGACGTCGCCGGCCTCGGTGCGGCCCTTGTTGCCCATCGAATCCTGATGGGTGATCGCGCCCGAGCGGACATAGGTGATGATCTCCATGTCGCGGTGCGGGTGCGGCGGGAAGCCCGACTTGGCGGCGATTTGATCGTCGTTCCACACCCGGATGGCGCCCCAGCCGGTGCGCGCCGGATCGTGATAATCGGCGAAGGAGAAATGGTGGCGGGCGTCGAGCCAGCCATGGTCGGCATGGCCGAGCGAATCGAATTTGCGGATATCGATCATGATGTTTCTTTCTCTAATCCTCCCTGTCGCCGAAGACGATGGGGAGGGGGACCGCCTATAAGGCGGTGGAGGGACTATTCGGACTCAGCAGGCCCCTCCACCGCACTTCGTGCGGTCCCCCTCCCCATGCGCTACGCGCACAGGGAGGATTGGTGTGTGCGGTTACGCCGCCAGCTTCAGCGTCTGGCCGGCGAAGAGGCCGAGCGCTTCGCCGGCTTCGGCGATCGCCGCTTCGGCGGCCTCAGGGCCGAAGGCGAGCTTTTCGGCGCGGACGAAGGTCACGTCGGTAATGCCCATGAAGCCGAGCAGGATGCGGATGTGCGGCTCCTGCCCGTCCATCGCGGCGGCCGGGCCCTCGCTGTAGAAGCCGGCGCGGCTTTCGATCACCACCGCCTTCTTGCCGGTCATGAGGCCCTCGGGACCTTCAGCGGAATAGCGGAAGGTGAGGCCGGCGCGCAGGACATGGTCGAACCAGGATTTGAGCGTCGAGCTCATGCCGAAATTGTACATCGGCGATGCGATGACCAGGATGTCCGCGGCGGCAAGCTCCTCGACCAGCGAATCCGACAAGGCGCGCGCAGCCAGCTCCTTTTCGCTGGCGGGCTCGCCCTTGATCGCGGCGACCGTCTCGGCGGTAAGATGCGGCAGCGGATTGGCGCCGACGTCGCGCAGGACGACGTGCAGGGCCGGATCGGTTTCGCGCAGTTGGTCGACCAACGCGGTGGCGAGGCCGTTTGAAACCGAGGCATCGCCATTGGCGCTGCTGGTGACGATGAGGGCGGTGGTCATTTCAAATCCCCTTTGGGTGGGTGCGGTTGCAGACCCTGATCTAGGCGCTTACATCTGTTGTCAGAAGCCCTCCTTCATGCATCGTGGTGTTGCGGAATATGGAACACTCGCCAGACCTCCTCGACGTCCTCGCCTTCGTGCGGGTGGTTGAAACCGGCTCTTTCGCCCGCGCCGCGGAGCGCATGGGGCTCTCCAAGCCCGTGCTCTCGCGACGCGTCGCGCGGCTCGAGGAACGGCTCGGCGCGCGGCTGCTGACCCGGACCGCGCGCGGCGCCCAGCCGACCCAGGTCGGCCAGGCCTATTACGAGCGCGCGGCGGCGATCCTCGCCGATCTCGAGGCCGCGCAGGAGGTCGTGGCGCAGGCGGTGACCCAGATCGCTGGGCCGATCCGCCTCTCCGCGCCGCTCTCGTTCGGCGTCGCCCATCTCGCGCCCGCTCTGGCCGAATTCGCCGGGCTCCACCCGCAGGTCGAGCTCGACATCGAGTTCGAGGACCGCAATGTCGATCTGGTCGGCGGCGGCTACGACCTCGCCGTCCGCATCGGCAATCTCGCCGATTCCTCCTTGATGGCGCGCCGGATCGCGCCGGTGCGCAAGCACGCGCTGGCAAGCCCTTCCTATCTCGCCGCGCACGGCACGCCACAGCGCCCTGCAGACCTCGCAGGCCATGACGCCCTGGTCTACGGCAACGAGCAGTGGCGATTCCGCGTCGGCGAGCGCTGGGAGACGATCCGGGTCCAGCCGCGGCTGCGCACCAACAATGGCGAGATGCTTCGCGCCGCGGCGCAGGCGGGCCTTGGCATCTGCCTGCTGCCGAGCTTCATCGCGGCGCCGGCGATCGAGGACGGCAGCGTGGAAGTGATCCTGCGCGACTTCGCGCTTGAGGAAGGCGCGCTGCACGCGGTCATGCCCCCGGGCCGAGCCGTCACCGCACGGGTGCGCGCCCTGGTCGATTTCCTGGTCGAGCGCTTCGGCCCCGAGCCAAGCTGGGACCCGTGCTGGCTGGCGCAGGAGGATGCTGGACGCGCGGTGGCCACGCGCTAAGAGGCCACATTCCCGTTACGAGGTCCAATCCCGTGAAAAGCAAATTCCTGCTCGCCGCCGCCCTTGTCGCCGCCCCCGCAATGGCCTTCTCGCAAAGCCCGCCGGCTCCCGCCGCAGCAGCGCAAAGCGAGGACGCGCGGCTCAACGCCTTTCTCGACGAAGCGTTCAACGCGCGAACCGCCTTGAGCCCCGAATTCGAGACCCAGCTCGGCCGCAAGATCGGCTATGACCGGCTCGACGATTATACCGAGGCCAGCGACAGGCGCGAGGTCGCCCTGCTCGAGCGGTTCCTCACCGATCTGCACGCCCGTTTCCAGCCCGCACGGCTAAGCCCCCAGGGTCAGGTCAGCTATCGGCTGTTCGAAACCGACGTCCAGCGCGCGCAGGAGCGGCTGCGCTGGTTCTGGCACCGATTCCCGGTGACCAACAATGGCAGCCCCTTCGGCCAGTTCCCGGTCTTCCTGATCAACCAGCACCGGGTCGACAGCGTCGCCGACGCCGAGGCCTATGTCGCGCGCATCCGGGAGGTCGACCGGGTGATGGGCGAGATCGCCGCCAACATCCGCCACCAGGCCGATCTCGGCATCGTCCCGCCCCAGTTCAACTTCGAGCCGGTGCGGGCCGACGCGCGCCGCGTCCTTGCCGGCGCACCCTTCGCCGACGGACCGCCCAACCCGATCTTCGCCGACTTCCAGACCAAGGTGAACGCGCTCCAGATCTCCGATGGGGAAAAGCAGCGGCTGATCGGCGCCGCGCGCGACGCCCTGGTCGGGCCGTTCCAGCATGGCTACCAGACTTTGCTCGCCGCCTGGGCCGCGATCGAGCCGCGCGCCACCGCCAACAATGGCGCCTGGAGCCTCCCGCAGGGCGCCGATTATTACAATGCGCAGCTGCGCCAGCGCACCACGACCGCCTTGACCGCCGCGCAGATCCACCAGATCGGCCTCGACCAGCTCGATCGCATCCATCGCGAGATGCAGGCGATCATGACCCAGGTCGGTTTCCGCGGCACGCTGCAGGAATTCTTCCACTTCGTGATCACCGATCCGCAATTCCGCTATTCCAACGACGATGCCGGCCGCCAGGCCTTCCTCACCGATGCGCGCGCGGCGATCGCCCGGGTGATGGCGGCGGCGCCGCAGAATTTCCGGCGGCTGCCCCGTGCGACGCTGGAAGTGCGGCCGGTCGAGGCGTTCCGCACCGCAACCGCTCCGGTCGCCTTCTACAATCCGGGCACCGCGGACGGGTCGCGGCCGGGGATCATGTACGTCAACATGGGCAACATGGCCGACGTGCTGAAGCCGCAGGTCGAGGACGTCTCCTTCCACGAAGGCGCGCCCGGCCATCACTTCCAGATCTCGCTCGCCCAGGAGATGGAGGGGCTGCCCTTGTTCCGGCAGCACGCCTTTTACGGCGCCTATCTCGAAGGCTGGGGCCTCTATGCCGAGCGGCTCGCCCACGACATGAATCTCTACAGCTCGCCCTATCAGGAATTCGGCCGTCTTGCCGGCGAGGCATGGCGGGCGACGCGGCTGGTGACCGACACCGGCATCCATTCGATGCACTGGACGCGCGAGCAGAGCATGGCGTTCTTCGCGCAGAACACCCTGCTTTCCGAAGGCAATATCCGCCGCGAGGTCGAGCGCTATTTCAACGATCCCGGCCAGGCGACGAGCTACATGATCGGTCAGCTGCGCATCCTCGAGCTGCGGGACCGCGCCCGCCGCGAGCTGGGCAGCCGCTTCGACATTCGCGATTTTCATGGCGTGGTGATCGAGAACGGGGCGCTTCCGCTCGACGTCCTGACCGAGTTGGTCGAACGCTACATCGCAGAGCATCGGAGCTGAACATGGCCTTAGACAATTCTCCCCCCGACCGCCTCTCGAACAATCCGCGCAGCCCGCATTTCGACATGAGCGCACTGCAGCGCGGCGTCGGCATCCGCTTCAAGGGCCGCGAGCGCGAGGACGTCGAGGAATATTGCGCGTCCGAAGGCTGGATCCGCGTCGCCGCCGGCAAGGCGGTGGACCGCCACGGCATGCCGGTGACGGTGAAGCTGGCGGGCGAGGTCGAGACCTGGTGGCGGGACGAAGGCGAGGCCGGCGCGGCTGGGGAGGGAACCGGCACGGTGGCTGAATAGTCTCACTCGCCGTGAAGATCGCGACCTTCAACGTCAACGGCGTCAACGGGCGGCTGGCCGGGCTGCTGCAATGGCTCGAGGAGGACGCGCCGGACGTCGCCTGCCTGCAGGAATTGAAGGCGCCGGAGGAACGGTTTCCCGCCGCGGACATCGAGAAGGCCGGCTACGGCGCGATCTGGCACGGGCAGAAGAGCTGGAACGGAGTCGCCATCCTCGCCAGGGGTTGCGAGCCGGTCGAGACCCAGCGCGGCCTGCCCGGCGATCCCAACGACAGCCAGTCACGCTATATCGAGGCGGCGGTGGACGGCATGCTGGTCGGCTGCCTCTACCTGCCCAACGGCAATCCAATCGGCACCGCCAAGTTCGACTACAAGCTGGCCTGGATGGAGCGGTTCATGGCACGCGCCGCCGAATTGCAGGCGCTCGATTGCCCGGTGGTGCTTGCCGGGGACTACAACATCATCCCGACCGACGCGGACGTCTACAAGCCGGAGCGCTGGCTGGACGATGCCTTGTTCCAGCCCGAGCCGCGCGCCCAATATGTCCGCCTGCTGAAGCAGGGCTGGACCGACGCGCTGCGCCATCTCCATCCGGACGAGCGGATCTTCACCTTCTGGGATTATTGGCGCAACGCCTTCGCCCGCGACGCCGGCATCCGCATCGACCATCTGCTGCTCAACCCGGTCGCGGCGAAGCGGCTCGAGGCGGCGGGCGTCGACCGCCATGTGCGGGCACGGGAGAAGGCCAGCGACCATGCGCCGACCTGGGTGACGCTGCGGAGATCATGAATTCAGGGGCGGAAGGCAACGCTATCCAGTCGCCAGCGGTCGTCGAGACCGGGGATGTCGAGGGTCTTGATGTCGAAACCCTTGGGCGGGGTCGCACCCACGACTTCGGCGCGGATGTAGCGGCCCGTCTCTCGCATCAGCACGCGCGATTTGGGGAATTGCTTGCGCAGGGCCGAGGCCACGGCCTTCGCTTCCCCCGAAAGGCCTGAGCCGTCGAGCTCGCAAGGGACGCCGTCGACCAGCTCCGAGACCGCGACCCGCAATGCTTTCCAGCCATCCCAGATGATGCTGCCCGAAATCAGCAGGGCGGCAACCGAATCCGCCCACCAGAAGCCCGCCCCGAGGCCGGCGACGCCCAGGAAGCCGGCAATGCCGGTCTGCCAGTTCGCCTTGTTCATCAGCGCATCGGTGTGGATCAACTTGTCCCGCAGCCGCGTCGCGAGCGGCAGCTCCTTGTGACCGATGATCAGGGGCGGAATGGTCGCATAGGCCTGTGCCGCCAGCATGAACCAGCCAAGCCAGATGTCGCGGCCCCAGATGCGGACCGTGCCCACCGTGACATGCTCCGCGCTGAGGAGAACCGTCACTGCGTCCTTGAGGAGGAACAGGCCGACCGCGGCCAGCGCGACGGCCGCGATCATGAAGCCGAGGCCGTTGACGCGATCGAAGCCATAATGGAATCGCCGATTGGAGGGCCTTGCCTCGAAATGCGCGGCGACGAGGAAGGCGATCGGCGGGATCAGGCCAAGACTGTCTTCCACCCAGGCGGTCTTCATCGCCTGGCTGCCGCCCATGGCCAGGCCCATCACGATGATGATGCTGATCGTCCAGCCGATATTCCACCATTCGAGGCGCAGCGCGGCCGCCATGTCGGAGCGGATCTCCGCGGGATGGCCTTTTTTCTCGCTCATCGGCCGCCCGTCTGGTCGCGGACCAGCCCCTCGAGCAGCCCGATCCACTGGTTCTCGCCGTTCATGGCGATCGGACTGAGCCCGATCGAGCGGCCGCCCTGTGATCGCACCGACAGGGGCTCGATCACCGCGACGTCCGTGATCCAGGGGCTGTCGGGCGCGATCTCGCCAATCACAAGATCGAGGCCGTTCGCCTGGAGCTGAAGCAGCAAGGGCTCGGCAGAGCCCGCGACGATATGCGGCGATGCACCCGTCACGCGGCCCAGCCTGGCGAGAAACGCGGCGGTCAGCGCGCGATCCCTTTCACTGCCGGGATAACCGATCAGGCCGACGCGGACGACGTGCTGAGCTTCAACCCTGTCCAGCGTGCCTTCGACATCGCGCGGATAGGCACCGCATCCCGCCAGAGCCGCTAACAGGCTGATAAGCAGGACGGATCGGCAAGCCCGCATGGCCGAAGCCAATGCCAATCGGCCGGCGGAGTCAAGAGACGGCGCCGGTCGGCGACAGCGTGTGTGCCCGAGCCTCAGGGACTGACGGGAAACGCCTCGTCGCCGTCGTCGATCAGTTCGACGATCCCCCAGACGATCAGGCCGAGCACGACCGCGCCGAGGATGTACATGCCAGTGCCGCGGCCTTCGAGGTCGCTGGCACCGACGGCGGAAGCGCCAATGCGCGACGCGGCGGGGCTGGTCGCCAGGCTCAGGGGCGCGGCCGACTGTGCGGCCGCCACGCCTTGCATGCCGAGCAATGAAGCAGCCGCCAACATGGCGATCGACCCTTTACGCATAGAAATTCTCCATCTCGGCAGGTTTTCCCGAACGGTGCAAACTCCCATCGGCGGCATCGGTTCCTCGCGGATTGCGCGGCCCCGGCAGAGCAATCCCCGCCCTTTCGGCCCGATCGCGAAGAAGTGAATGGTGCCCAGAAGAGGACTGACGTGTCGGGAGAAAATGGCAGAAACAGCAGATTTACGCTGCCGGGCCGCTTGAGTGACTGTAAAAGTTACTCCTTGACGGTTAGTCCTCTACGAATAGGGACCGCTGGCAACTCTTCAGCCCCGATTTGATCGATGGTGGAGCGGTCGCCCGCCGCGGCGCAACACTCGTTCCTGGTGGCGCTTGTGGCGATAATACAGGAGTCCGACCACGGTTGCAGCGACAAACAGTCCAATGATGCAATAGACCCCGATCATGCGAAGCGACACAGCGCAATCCCCTACTCAGCCGGTCAAAATATCACGAGGTCAGAGGTTGGGAAAGTGGCCCAAGAATTTCGTAAAGACGACGCCTGCCAGGACACCAAAGCAAAACATGAGGAGCGGGGCCGACTTGCAGTAGGCGAGGATGGCTCGGAACGTCAGGATAGCCCCGCAGGCCGCGCCACCTCGTTAGCCCGTTGCGCGAATATGTTATACTTCGCGAAGATCCACCCGTTCAGCACCGCGGCGAACCTAAATTTCCACGACGGATAGACCGCTTTGAACTCCGGATCGAAACCGCCCGCCCGCAAATAATAGGCATATTGCGCCGGGAAATACGCATTCTCCGAGACACCTGCTTGCACCTCTTCGGTCTCGAGCAGCCGCGCCAACTTCAGCCGATAGGTCAACACCGCCAGGAACTGCTCCCGTTGGGCCACGAACCGGCCCCCGGGCTTCAACACGCGGTGAATCTCACCGATCGTGAACCAGATGGCGCGCGAGTGGTGCAGCGCCCCGTCCATGGCCACCAGGTCGAAATGCCCGTCGGGAAACGGCAGCGGCTCGTTGAAATCGAGCTCAGCGAACGTCACCTTGGCTGGATCGCCGCCGAACATCTCCTGGACATGAGGCCGGATCTGCTCACACCTGGCCGGGCTGATGTCACCGGCCACGATCTCGGCCATCCACGGCTCCTTGCTGAGCAGGAAAGACAGAGCACAGCTGCCAGCGCCCAGTTCGAGGACTCGCACATCATCGCGCCCGGAATACCAGCGACGTCGCTCCGCTGCCCAGTTTCCCAGGTAAACGGCGATGTCATCGACGAAGGGTCGAATGTTGTGTTCGGCCACGCCCTGGTCGTAATAATCCTTGTCGGCGCAGGCCAAACGACGACTCCTCTACGGGACGGGCGGACAATATACGGTCGAACAGGGCCGTCGCGCCAGTAATAATGCGGCGGCAAGATCAGCAGTGGATTAGAAGGACTTAACCGATCTTTCGTCGAACATGATTAGGTCAGCACAGATGAATTTGTCCATGTGCTTCTGCGGCTCACTCAGTTGCTCCTAAGCAGGAACGGCTTCGAGTGAGGGGCCCGGCTTCTCCAAAGGCAAGCGCGCGCCACCGCCTCAAAGCTGCGATAAGCTTGCGGTTCGTCCCTGCGCCTTGCACACGGCTGACGGATCCACGCCTTGGGCAACGAGCTGTCGGGGAGATACAGGCCGCGTTCGTCGCTTAAGCGGTACGGTGCAGCCCCAGGTCGTGCCTTCTCTACTGCGCCCGCTGACAGGGCCATGACAGTAACCCCGAGTCGCCTGTTCCCCACCACTGCCGAAGTTACTGCCGTCAAATTCGCTCGCCGTGGTGCGCGCTTGGACCGCTGTGGATCGATTCCCTATCGCGATCAGTGCGAAAAGGGGCCCTTTCGGATGCCTCTGCACTCGCTTAACTGGTGAATGGTGCCCAGAAGAGGACTCGAACCTCCACGCCCTTGCGAGCGCCAGCACCTGAAGCTGGTGCGTCTACCAATTCCGCCATCTGGGCACGGGGTAGGGGGCGCGGGTTAGGGGGCGACGCAGAGCTTGTCAACGAATCCGGCTTGAGCCCGTCCGCTTCAATTGCGGTGCGCCGGCATTTCGTGCGATACGCACTTTCGGTGGGTCGTGGAGGAAGCAAGCATGACCCCCGATCGCCAACCCGAATTCGCTCGCCTGATCCCGCGCATCGCAATCGCGGCCGTACTTGGTCTCGGCGCCGCCGCGGCGGCCGCGGAGACCGTCCCGATGACAGCCGAGCGCTGGGAGGTCGCCGGCGAGGCCAGCTTCGTCGAGGTGGACGGGCGCCAGGCCATCCGGCTGGGCAGCGCGCCGGGCCAGCCGCCGCGCGGCGCCCAGGCCAATCTGCGCGATGTCACCTTCACCACCGGGACGATCGAATATGACGTGCTGGCCCAGGGTTATGATTTCGCCGGGCTCGCCTTTCGTCAGCAGGAAGACGGCAACAGCGAGCTCTTCTACATCCGCCCCCACCAGAACGGGAATCCGGATTCCACCCAATATACGCCGGTGGTGAATGGCAGCCTGGCCTGGCAGATCTTCACCGGCGAGGGATTCACCTCGCAGCACCACTTCAATTACGGCCACTGGATGCATGTGCGGGCGGACATCTACGCCGATTCCGCCCTGATCACGATCGACGGCACGCCGGCGCTTGCCATCCCCCATCTCAAGAGCCGGTCCCGCGCCGGCGCGCTCGGCCTGACTTCGGTTTCAGGTGCGGCATTCGCCAATTTCAGCGTGACGCCGATCGAGAATTACCGCGATCCCAATCCGGCGCCGCCGCTTCCGCCTGTGGCGCCGGGCATCGTCGCCGCATGGCAGGTCTCGCCCGCCATGGCGGAGGCGGACGCGGCTGCGCGGGCGGCGCGCGGCGACTGGGCGGGCATTGCGTGGCAGCGCATTCCGGTCGAGAGCCACGGCATCGACAATCTGTCGCTGGCCGGCGCCGATGGCGACGGGCGTCACAGCTATATTGCCCGCTTCTCGCTGCGCACCCGCGCGGCGCGGACGCTGGCCATGGACTTCGGCTTCAGCGACCGGGTGCAGGTCTATCTCAACGGCCGCCTGCTTTATGCCGGTCATGACGAGCAGGGATCGCGCGACTATCGCTTCCTCGGCATCGTCGGCTTCTGGGACAGCCTGTACCTCCCGCTCCGCGCCGGGGCGAACGAGGTGGCGTTCGTCGTCACCGACGAGACCAATGGCGGCACCGCCGCGGCGGCGCGGTTCACGCCCGATCCGGGGCTCACGATCGAATAGGCCGCCTTGAAAAGGCGCCGCCAAAGCGGCAAGGAGGCGGCGCACTCGGCAAGGCGGAATGGAATGACCGTAAAGACGGACCGGCTGGTGACCCTGTTCGGCGGCGGCGGCTTCGTCGGCCGCTACGTCGCCCAGTCCCTGTTCAAGGCCGGCGCGCGCATCCGCATCGCGGACCGCGACCCGAAGCGGGCTTATTTCCTCAAGACCCTGTGCGGGCTCGGCCAGATCCAGTTCGTGCGCGCCGACGTGGCCGATCCGGGCCGGGTCGCGGCGGCGGTCGAGGGCGCCGATGCGGTCGTGAATCTGGTCGGCATCCTCAAGGGCGACTTCCACAAGGTTCATGTCGAAGGCGCGCGCCGCATCGCCGAGGCAGCCGCTGCCGCGGGCGTCCCTGCCCTGGTCCACGTCTCCGCGATCGGCGCCGACCCGGAGGCGGCGAGCGCTTATGGCCGCTCCAAGGGCGAAGGCGAGGCGGCGGTCCGCGCCGCCTTCCCGGCCGCGACGATCGTGCGGCCCTCGATCGCTTTCGGGCTCGAGGACGATTTCATCAATCGCTTCGCCCGCATGGCCCAGCTTCTGCCCGTCCTGCCGGTCATTCGTGCACCGTGGAAGCTGCAGCCGGTCTATGTCGCCGATCTCGGCAAGGCGATCGCGCTCGCCGCGCTCGATCCGGGGAGTCATGCCGGCCGGACCTATGAGCTTGGCGGACCGCAGGTGCTGAGCTTGCACGCGCTCAACCAGTGGATCTGCCGCGAGACCGGCCGCGACCGGCCGCTGGTCGACATCCCCGACCCCATCGCCGCGCTGCTCGCCCGTGTGACCGGCTGGCTGCCCGGCGCGCCGATCAGCCGCGACCAATGGCTGATGATGGAACGGGACAATGTCGCTTCCGGTCCCGGTTTCGAGGCCTTTCGGATCCGCCCAACCCCGCTCGCCGCGATCTCGGAAGGGTGGCTTACGCTCTACCGGCGCCACGGGCGCTTCGCCAGGCCGTCGCCCTCGTGAAGGTCAGGGTGATCGTCAACCGGCAGGGCGGCACCCTCAAGGCAAAGTCGGACGACGGGGAAGATCAGCTGCGGGAGGCCTTCGCCGCGGCGGGGGTCGATGCCGACATCAGGCCGACCGACCCCGACAAGCTTTCCAGTGCGCTCGGCGAAGCGGCGAAGGCGCCCGGCCTCGACGCGGTGGTTGCCGGCGGCGGCGACGGAACGCTCAGTTGCGCCGCGGGCCATCTTGCCGGCACCGGCCGGCCGCTCGGAATCCTGCGGCTCGGCACGCTCAACCATCTCGCCCGCGACGCCGGCATTCCCGCCAAGCTTGAAGAGGCGGCGGCGATCATCGCCGCCGGCCATGTCAGCGAGATCGACCTGGCCGAGGTGAACGGCCGCGTCTTCGTCAACAACAGCTCGGTCGGCCTCTATCCCGACATGGTGCGCCTGCGCGAGGCCGAGCAGGAGCGCAAGGGCCGCAGCAAGCGGCTGGCAATGCTGTCGGCGAGCCTCACGACCTTGCGGCATTTTCGCCGGCATCGGCTCTGGATCAGCGCGGAAGGGCTGGAGGCGCCGATCCACACGCCTCTGCTGTTCGTCGGCAACAATCGCTACGAAGTGAATCTGTTCGGCCTGGGCAAGCGCGGGACGCTGGATGCCGGCGAGCTCTGCATCTACGCGATCCGCGCGCGCAGCCGGCTCGGCCTGGTCTGGGCCGGCGTCCGCGGCATCTTCGGCAAGCTCGACCAGCAGCGCGACTTCGTCACTGCCTATGTAGCCGAAGCGGAAGTCTCTTCGAGCCGCGAGTCCCTGACCGTCTCCGCCGACGGCGAGACGGTGCGGATGGAAACGCCGCTGCGCTACCGCATCCTTCCCAAGGCGCTGAAGCTCATCGTTCCGGCACCCTGAACGTCTCCCCGGCCTGGGTCGCGACGAAGCGGTCCGGGGCGATCGCGCGTGCGCGCAGCTCGGCGGCCAGCGCCCGGGGCGGATCGTCAATGGCTTCGAAGGTGAGCTGGAACGTGCCCCAGTGCATGCCGAGCGCGCGGACCGGGTTCAGCGCCTGGAAGATGCTCACCGATTCGGCGGGATCGACGTGATTGTCCTGCATCACCTCGCGCGGCAGATAGGCGCCGATCGGGAGGATGGCGAGCCGGAACGGGCCGTGTCGCGCCGCTTCGCGCGCCCAGGTGCCGCCGCCAAAGCCGGTGTCGCCGGCGAAGAAGACGTTGCCGGCGGGCATGCGGATGGTGAAGGCGGACCACAAGGCGCGGTTGCGGTCCGTGCCCCAGCGCGAGCCCCAATGATGATTGCGCTCGACCAGCACGTCGATGCCGGGGCGGATCGAGACGCCCTGGCCCCAGTCGCGCGCAATCGCCTCGACCCCGGCTGCGCGCAGGATCGTGTCGTTGCCCAGGCTGGTGACGATCAGCGGCCGATCGCGCGCCCACAGGCGGCGGAGCGTCGGCAGGTCCATATGGTCGTAATGATTGTGGCTGATCAGGACGAGGTCGATCCGCGGCAGATTCTCGAAGCGAACGCCCGGCGCGCGGACGCGGCTCGGGCCGATGAAGGAGAAAGGCGAGGCGCGCTCCGACCAGATCGGATCAGTGAGAATGTTGAGGCCCTCGGTCTGGACGAGCACGGTGGCGTGGCCGATCCAGGTGACCAGCATGTCGCGGCCGGCGACCCGCGCCGGCGGCACGCTCTGGTGGACGGGCACGGCGTCCGGCCAGGCGGCGCGCTCGCCATTGGCCCAGCGGTTGAAGAAACGGCGGGGATCGATCCGGCGCGGCGACGGCGAATCGGGATTGTAGAAGTGCCGGCCGTCGAAGTGATTGCTGACCGGCCCTTCATAATAGACCCGGTCGAGGAAGGGCGGCACGAGCGTCGGCGCGAAGCAGAGCGCGACGAGCAGGAAGAGGAAGAAGGCGCCGAGCCGGCGCAGGAAGGTTCGCATCTCTCCTCACCTAGCGCGTCGGACGCAGCGGTGGGAACCATGAATCAGGTGCGGTTGGCCATCTTGCGATGCGGCATGAACCGCCGGAACAATCCCCGCCTGGTGGTCGCTTCGAACATTTCGGACGGGCTTTCCGGATCGAGCACCTCATTGTCGGCAAGCCAGGCCTCGACGCCGCCGAGGTCGGGAACCTGGTAGGGCCGCAGCGACCGGCCGCGGCCGCGCAGTTTCTCGATGGCGGCGATGATCGATCCGCCCGCATCGATCTCCTTAGCGACCTTGCCGATCGAAACCCCCAGATGCTCCGCGATCAGGCCGTCGCGCACCTTGCGCACCGCATCGGCGCCTTTGGCGCCGGCATCGATCGTGACGTCGCATTCGGTATCCAGGCCCATCGACCGGTTGTTCATATTGGCGGAACCGATCCGCAACAGGCGCCCATCCACGATCATCACCTTGGCGTGGACGTAGATGGGCTGTCCGCTGGCGGTGACGGGGTGATAGATGCGCAGCCGGTCATGGGTGTCGCGCTGCTTTAGCGCGGTGAACAGGCGGGCGCGGGCGGTGTCCATCGCCAGCGGCTCCAGCCAGCCTTCGGCGGTTTCCGGGTTTATGATGACGATCTCGGGCCCTTTGGCCTTGCCAAGGCGCGCGGCGATCGCCTCCGCGATCCTGCGCGACGCGAAATACTGGCTTTCGGCGTAGATGCTGTGTCTGGCCGACGCGATCTGGCTGACGAACAACGCCTCGATCTCGCGCACTTCCGGACATTCGGGCATTTCCGGGCACGTCCGGGCGATGCCGACGTGAACGCCCTCGAAATCCGGCTCGAGCCGGTCCGGCCAGCAATCCGAAATGCCCTGCACGGCTTCGAGCGGCTTGCCGCCGGCGCGGTGCCAGCGTTCGCGGGCGAGTTCGCCGAGTGCCGCCGCGACCGGACCCTGCAGCGCCGTCGTGGCATCGTGCCAGGGGTCGTATCTTTTGCCATTGGGCCGGACGCGACCCGGCTCGGCATCGGCATGGCCGCGGGTGTCCCAACGATCGCTGGTCATGTCGATGCCGCCGCAAAAGGCCAGGCAATCGTCGATCACGACGATCTTCTGATGATGCGACGCGCCGGTGGGGTGGAAGCTGTCCAGCCTGGTGTGGATGCGCGGATTTCGCATCCATTTCGCGAGGGTGAGGATGTTGGATCCGCGCAGCAGCGTCTTCAGCGCGCCGACGTCCCAGCGCAGCAGGAATATTTCGAGCGAGGGGGTGCGCTCGACGAGCCATTGGATGAACGCGCCGACCGTTTGCGGTTCGCCTTCGCCGTAGCCTTCATGGATGAGGCTTATGCGCGCGTCGAAGTCCCACCCGATCAGCATGATCCGGCGGCGCGCCTTCATCATCGCCGCTCGCGCGTGGCTGAAATAATCCTCGGCATCGACGATGACGCTCATCCGCGTGGCCGGGGCGACCCGCCAGAATGATTTCTTGTCCAGCGCCATATTTCCTCTCGAGCGGTTTGGCCCCGCCTACCCGCTTTGCGGGCACAGGACGACCCATGGATCGCGTGGGATGTGGGGCGACGGCCGATCCGCCTTGGAACGGAAAGCCGGCCATGCGAGGAGACGGCATGGCCTTCAGCCCCGACCAGCGCGCCGCCTATTTCGACAGGATCGGCTATCGCGGCACGCCGCGGCCCGACCGCGAGACGCTCGACGCGTTGCAGCGCGCCCACCGCATGGCGGTGACGTTCGAGAATCTCGACATCAAGCTTGGTCGCGGCATCGCGATCGCGCCCGAGCGGCTGTTCGAGAAGATCGTGGCCGGCCGGCGCGGCGGCTATTGCTTCGAGCAGAATGCGCTCTTCCTTCAGGCCCTCGACGCGATCGGGTTCGAGGCGCGGCCGTTGCTGGCCCGGGTCTGGCTCGGCGCGGACGCGATTCCCGCGCGCACCCACACGCTCAACCTCGTCCGCCTCGACGGCGCGGACCTGATCGTGGATGTCGGCTTCGGCGGATCGTTCGTCCCGCCCATGCCGCTCGTCGCGGATAGGGAAGCGGCGACCGCCGACGGCGCCCGCCATCGCCTGGTCGAGGATGCGGACCATGGCTGGATGCTGGAGCGCGACGGCGGCGACGGCTGGGCGCCCCAGTACAGCTTCACGCTCGACCGGGTCTGGCCGGCCGACCTCGAAATGGCCAACCATTTCACCGCGACCCGGCCCGACACGCGCTTCACGACCTTGCGGATTGCCTCGGCGACGACGGCGGAGGGCTATGTCTCGCTGATCGATCGCGCGCTGACCACCAGCCGCATGGGCCGTTCCGAGGTGCGCGAGATCGCGGATGCTGAGGACTATCGGCGGGTGCTGGCCGAGACGTTCGGCCTGGCGTTGAGTGTCGAGGAGGTGGAGGCGCTCGGGCTGTTCTAGCGCGCGACCAGGGTATAGCCGGCGGGCGCGCGTATTTCCTGATGCTCTTCCTGGTACATGTCGAAGACGATCCGGCTGGAGGCCCCCGCGCAGGTGACGTCGTACGCGCCGACCACCGAACCGTAGGGACCGATGCCGGCTTCATGGCGGGCGCCGATGCGGACGGCGGCGCCGTCCGGGCAATGGAGCCGGACGAGATAGGCGCGCTCCCCGTCGGGACCGGCGACACGGACGGGGTTTTCGAGTGAGCCGAGCGGATGTGCGTCCGCGGCGGCGATGAGCTGGCTGATCTCCTCCTCGGGCGAGGCCGGGTTCATCTGCGCGACCATCGCATCGGGCGAGGTGGTGCGGGCGCCGACGCGGGGCTGCGCCAGAGCGGGTGCGGCAAGGATGAGCAGGGCGGCGATCAGGGGGATACGCATGGGACTCTCCGAAAGGACGCCGCCACTTTGGACCTCGCCCCCCGTCGCGACAAGAGGGCCGACGCCGCTTGACATGCAACCATTTAGTTGCATATAGGTGGGACATGGAGAAGGTTTTCCGCGCCCTGGCCGATCCGAGCCGCCGCATGCTGCTCGACCGGCTGTTCAATGCAGGCGGCCAGACCCTGGGCGCGCTCGCGGCGGACATGCCGATGTCGCGCCAGGCGGTGGCCAAGCATCTCGCCATATTGGAGGCGGCCAATCTGGTCAGCGTCCACTGGCAGGGCCGCGAGAAGCTTCACTACCTGAACCCGGTCCCGATCGGCGAGATCGTCAGCCGCTGGGTCGGCAAGTTCGAGGATGCGCGGGTGGAATCATTGACCGGCTTCAAGGCCGGAATCGAGAAGGAGAGAAGAAATGTCGGCACCTGAATTCGTCTACACCGTCTATATCGCCGCCCCCGTCGAACGGGTCTGGAACGCCCTCGTCGACGGCGATCTCACCCGGCAATATTGGGGTCACGAAAACCGATCCGACTGGAAGCCGGGCTCGCGCTGGGAGCATGTCCGGGTCGGCCCCGGCGGCGAGGTCGACGTCGCCGGCCGGGTGATCGAGATCGATCCGCCCCATCGGCTGGTGACCAGCTGGTTCTCGCCCGCGGACGAAGGGGACGCGGGCAGGACATCGCGGGTCACCTATGAAGTGACCGCGGTCGGCGAGGAAGCGCGCCTGGTCGTGACCCATTCGGACCTCAACGAGCCGAACATGCGCGCCGGCGTTTCCAAGGGCTGGCCTTTGGTGTTGTCGAGCCTCAAATCGTTCCTCGAGACCGGCAAGGGCCTGGCCGCGCTGGACATGCGGGTCAAGGAGCTTGGGTGAGGATCGGAAGGAGGAGATGACCGATCCGCTGATTGCGAAAGCGGGAATGCTGATCCGGCGGCCCGCTGCCGACGTGTTCGAGGCGTTCGTCGATCCGGCGATCACCAGCCGATTCTGGTTCAGCCGCGGCAGCGCCCGGCTCGAGCCGGGCGCGCGGGTGCGCTGGGAGTGGGAGATGTACGGCGCCGGCTCCGATATCCTGGTCAAGGCCGTCGAACGTGATCGCCGCATATTGATCGACTGGGACGATCCGGCGACCGAGGTCGAATGGACGTTCGAACCGCGCGGCACGGATCGCTGTTGGGTCGATGTGGAGAATCGCGGCTTTCACGGCACGGCCGGGGAACAGGTGGCGCGCGCGCTGGATTCGGCCGGCGGCTTCGCCCTGGTCCTCGGCGGCGCCAAGGTCTGGCTCGAGCACGGGATCGAGCCCGGCTTTGTGCTCGACCGTCATCCCGAGTCGCGCGTGGAGGGCTGGAAGGACCGCTGAGCCCTCAGTGGAAATTGCGCGACTTGATCCGCAGGCCGCCATCGGGCGCGGCCGGCAGCGCACGGCGCTCGCGCGGGTCGGGGCCGCCATTGCGGGCGGCGTCGGCGGGGCCGGGGCGCTGGGGAAAATGCATGTCGCCGACCTGATGCAGGAGGGGCGTCAGATCCTCGAGCCGGTCGGTGACGATGTGGATGACCTTGCCTTCGCGCTGCAGCGTGCCGTGGATCGAGACCATCGCCGAGGCGAGGATGATCCGGCGCTGCCGCTCGAAGATGCGCTGCCAGACGATCGCATTGGAAATGCCGGTCTCGTCCTCCAGGGTGAGAAAGGTGACGTTGCCCTTGCCGGGCCGCTGGCGGACGAGGACGATGCCGGCGACGTGGACCTTGCGGCCGTCCTTCACCGAGGTGAGGCGGGCGGCGGGAATGATGCCCCGCCGATCGAGCTCCGGCCGCAGGAAGGCGAGCGGGTGGCCGCGCAGCGACAACTGGACGGCGCGATAATCCTCGACCACCTCGCGCCCGGCGGTCAGCGGCGACAGCATCACTTCGGGCTCCTCGGCCCGCGCCTCGGCCGCCGCGAACAACGGCAGGGGCGCGCCGCCAAGGCCGCGCAGCCGCCACAGGGCCTGGCGCCGATCGAGCCCGAGGGCGGCAAAGGCATCGGCGTCGGCGAGCTTCTCCAGCGCCGCAAGCGGGACGCCCGAGCGCTGCCAGGCATCCTCGATCGAGGTGAACGGAGCGTCCAAGGCGGCGGCGGCGATCAAGGCGCCGTGGGCGTTGGACAGGCCCTTCACCATGCGCAGGCCGAGGCGGAGAGGCAATTTATCCTCCCTGTCGCGAAGATGGGCAGGTCGTCCTGTCCCCCGGACAGGACTGGGCAGTGCGGGGCACTGCCCACCTGTCCATGGGGAGGGGGACCATGCGAAGCATGGTGGAAGGGCCTCGGGCGTCGTCAGCCCCTCCACCGCACTTCGTGCGGTCCCCTTCCCCATCCGCTTCGCGGACAGGGAGGAATGGGAAGCCTCCAAAGTGCAATCCCAGCGGCTGGCGTTGATGCAGACGGGGCGGATTTCGACGTCATGCTCGCGGGCGTCGCGGACCAGTTGGGCGACGCCGTAAAAGCCCATCGGCTGGGCGTTGAGCAGCGAAGCGCAGAAGATCTCCGGGTGGTAATGCTTCATCCAGGACGAGGCATAGGCGATCTTGGCGAAGCTCGCGGCGTGGCTTTCGGGGAAGCCATAGCTGCCGAAGCCCTCGATCTGCTTGAAGGTGCGCTCGGCGAAATCCTGCGTATAACCCTTGGCGAGCATGCCGTTGACCATCTTGTCGCGGAAATGGGTGACGCCGCCGGTCGACTTGAAGGTCGCCATCGCCCGGCGCAGCGCATCGGCCTCGGCCGGCTTGAAGCCGGCGCCGACGATCGCAACCTTCATCGCCTGCTCCTGGAAGAGCGGGACGCCGAGGGTTTTCTCGAGGACCTCCCTCAGCTCCTCGCTTGGATATTCCGCAAATTCCTTCTTTTCGCGACGCCGCAGATAGGGATGGACCATATTGCCCTGGATCGGGCCGGGGCGGACGATCGCGACCTGGATGACGATGTCGTAAAATTCACGCGGCTTGAGGCGCGGCAGCATCGACATCTGGGCGCGGCTTTCGATCTGGAAGGTGCCGATCGTGTCCCCGTCGCAGATCATGTCGTAGACCGCCGGATCGTCCCCCTGCATCTCGGGCGAGGCCAGGGTCAGGCGCCGGCCCTTGTGCTCGGCGAGCAGATCGAAGGCGCGGCGCATGCAGCCGAGCATGCCGAGGCCGAGGATATCGACCTTCATGATCTTCAATTCCTCGAGGTCGTCCTTCTCCCATTCGACGACGCGGCGATCGACCATCGCCGCCGGCTCGATCGGGACGAGATCGTCGAGCCGGTCGCGGGTGAGGACGAAGCCGCCGGGATGCTGGCTGAGGTGGCGAGGGGTGCCGATCAGCTGGCGGGTCAATTCCAGCGTCAGCGCGAGGCGGGGATCGTTGCGGTCGAGGCCGAGCTGCTCGACATGCTGCTCGGCGACGCCGTCGTTCGACCAGCCCCAGACCTGGCCCGACAGGGTCGCGGTCATATCCTCCGAAAGCCCGAGCGCCTTGCCGACCTCGCGCACGGCCCCCCGGGTCCGGTAGCGGCTGACCACCGCGGTCAGCGCGGCATGATCGTGGCCGTAGGTTTCATAGATCCACTGGATCACTTCCTCGCGGCGCTCATGCTCGAAATCGACGTCGATGTCGGGCGGCTCGTCGCGGTCGTCGGACAGGAAGCGCTCGAACAGCAATTTGTGCCGGATCGGATCGATCGAAGTGATGTCGAGCACGTAGCAGATGATCGAATTGGCGGCCGAACCGCGGCCCTGGCAGAGGATCTCCTGGCTGCGGGCGAAACGGACGATCGAATTGACGGTGAGGAAATAAGGCGCGTAGCGCCACAAGGCGACCAGCTTCAGCTCGCGTTCCAGCAGGTCCGAATAGTCGCGCGGCACGCCATCGGGGAATTTCTCCGCCAGAGCCTGGCGGGCCAGATGGGCCAGCGCATCCTGGGGGCTTCGGCCCGACATCACGATCTCGTCGGGATATTGCTGGCCAAGCTCGCGCAACGAGAAGGTGCAGCGTTCGGCAATGTCGGCGGTGGCGCGGACCGCGTCGGGGAAGCTCTTGAAGCGGCGCTCCATCTCCTCCGGGGCCTTGAGATAGCGGTCGGCGAAGCGTTCGCGGCGGAAGCCAAGCTCGTCGATGGTGCAATGCTCGCGGATCGCGGTCACCACGTCCTGGAGCATGCGCTTGTCGGGCGCGTCATAGAGCACGTCGCCGGTGGCGAGCGCGCGCAGATTGTGATTGCGGGCGAGCGCGTCCAGCGCGTGCAGCCGCTTTGCCTCGCCCGGGCGGCGGCGGTGGGTGAGCGCGAGATGCCCCCTGCGCCCGAAAATGTCCGCCATCTGGGCAAGCGCGATGTCCGCCACCCGATCGGCCTCGTCCGGCACCAAAGCCGCGACCAGGCCTTCCGACCAGGCGGCGACGTCCTCCCAATGGAGGAAGCATTGGCCCTTCTCGCCCTTCTTGCGATCGGCCCTGCCTTTGCCGATGGTGAGCAGGCGGGTGAGCCGCGACCAGGCGGCGCGGTCCTGCGGCCAGACCAGCAAGGCGCTGCCGTCCATCAGGCCGAGCCGGCAGCCGGCGACGAGCCGCACGCCGGTTTCCCGCTCCGCCCGAAGCGCCTTGACCAGCCCGCCGACGCTGTTGCGGTCGGCGATGCCGAGCGTGTCATAGCCAAGCATCGAGGCCGCCGCGAACAGCTCCTCCGCGCTGGAAACGCCGCGCAGGAAGCTGAAATGCGTCGCCGCCTGAAGCTCGGCATAGGTCATGCGAACAGGCCGTGCAGGTGCCAGCTGAGGTCGCCGGTCGCCCCATCCTCGCCGTCGCCGCGGCGGTAGAGCCAGAAGCGGCCGCCGCCCTCCGCCTCGACCTGGAAATAATCGCGGACGGCGGCGCGCTCCGCCCCGTGCCGCCACCATTCGCCATAGACGCGCTCGGGGCCGTCGGCGGCGACGACGCGATAGGGCCTGCCGCGCCACTTGAAGCGGATCGGGGCGCCGTCGGGAAGGTCCGACATTACCTGATCGATCTGCTCAGGCGGCGAGAGCAGGCGGATCGGGCGAGGCCAGTGCTGCCAATTCGTCGTTGCTGCAAGCGGACCTGCGGTGCCGACGCTGCGCTCGGGGAGGTCGCTTTCCAATGCGGTGAGACGGTGGATGCGGCGCGCGCCGAGACGCACGGCGAGGCGATCGACCAGCAAGGCGAGATCGGGCGGCGGCTTGCCGTCGGCCAGCTCGCTCTCGATCGGCTGGGGCGCGAGCGGCTCGACGCGCGCGGCGACGAGGCGGAGGCGCTCGATGCCGAAGCCGGGCTCGATCGTCTCGATCCTGGCGCACAGCAATTTCGCCAGGTGGGGCCCGTCGCGGGTGGCGCGGGCCGTGCTGATCGTCACGATCTGCACGTCATTGTCGACCCGCCCGCAGGCCAGGACGAGGCGGCGGACGCCAAGGCCGGCTTCAGCGAGATCGGGAACGAGGCGGCGCACCGCCTCCCCCGCCGCTTCCGCAATCGCCTCGGCGGTGGCGATCGGCTCCATGAAGCGCAGCAGGACCGAAAGCGGCTGCTCGGGGACGATCGGATCGAACGGCTCGGACGCGCGGCCGAGCGCCTGATCGAGGCGAGTGAGCAATGAGGCGCCGAACCTGCGCTGGAGCGGCGCGCGGGGCATGGTGAGCAGCTCGCCGATCCGCTCGAGCCCAAGGCGGGCGGCGCGGCCCAGCACATCCTCGTCGAGGCGCAGGGCGGCGAGCGGCATTGGCGCCAGCGCGTCGGCTTCGCGGCCTGAGGGGCAGAGGATGATCGGCTCCCGGCCGAAGCGGGCAAGCGCGAAAGCGGCGCCGGTGGTGCCGGCGATTGCGATGCGGGCGGTGAAGCCGAGGCGCCTGAGGAATGCGATCATGCGCTCGCACATCCTGCGCTCGCCGCCGAACAGATGGGCGACGCCGCCAAGATCGAGCCACAGGCCGTCCGGGCCGGAGATCGCGGCGCGCGGCGTCCAGCGTCGGGCGGCGAACAGGCCGAGGCGGCGGAGCCAGGCGCCGTCGCCTTCGGGATCGGCGGGATGCACGTCGAGGCCGGAGACGAGGATCCGCGCCTTGGTGAGCGGCATGCCGGGCGCGAGGCCGAGCGCGCGCGCGGCCGGGCAGGCCGCGGCGAGCAGATTCTGGTTGCCCTGCTTGTGCGCGGTGACCAGCGCCCCTTCGGCCTGGCGCAGGACGAAGCTTTGCGGCTGCGCCTCCCGCGCCCAGCGCGCGCCCGGCCGCCAGTGGCCGCCGCGGCCGGGGAGGATCTGATCGGCGGCGCGCGGCGGGGCGGCTTCAGGCCGCGCGGCGATGCGCTGCGTCCGCCTGATCCGGTCGATCGCCAGATCGGGCAGCCAGAGCGAGGCGAGCCTCGGCATCGGGAGCCTCCAATATCCAATCATGCGGTGGGCCGCCGCGCTGCCGGGCGAGCGCGACATGCCAGCGGGCGCGGCCGATCCCCTCATGAGATAAAGCCGCTGAGGGCGCGCAGGCGATCCGCCAGCGGGTGAGCGCCGGCGACGGCGCACCCAACGGATCGACATCCGCCTTGCGCCAGCGGCGCAGCATCAGGGCCGCGCCGCCGCCTTCCTCGGCGGCGAGCTGGAGCCGGCGCGCGGAGGCCATTGCGAGGCGGCCCACCTCGCCCACCATACAGGCGAGGCTGCCATGGCGCGCGCCCTCCTCCATCACCGCAAGCACCTCCTCGTCGTTGCGGCATTCGGCATAAAGAAGGCGATCGGGCGTCAGCCCCACCTGAGCGAGGCCGGGCGCGAACAAGTCGCGGCGGGTCAGCGCCCAGAGCACCTGGCCGCCTTTCCCCCGCGCCATGGCGAAGCGGGCGGCGAGCGCGGCGAGGAACAGGGTCGCGGCGGCCTCGTCATTGGGGGCACAGCTGGCCGGCGCGGCCTCGTGCAGCCCCCAGGCCAGGCCGCCCCCCGCCAGCCGTTCGTCCATCCGGGGGATGCCGAATGGCAGGCACGGCCGCCCGTCTCCGGCGGAACCGGAGCGTTCGACCCTGCGCACCTCCTCGCGCAAGGCGGCGAGGCGCGCATCCATGGCGGACGAAGCTTGCATGCGACTCGGACTCATATGTTCGTGTTATGTTCCGCTTCATCAGCTCCAGAGTCAAGGTTCGGACCGCCAAGCTCGACATTTCCGGGCGGGTCACCCAGATAGGCTGATGATTTCGCGAAATCCGTTGCGGAGCGGCAGCACTGGCCCCCGCCGCCCCATGCCGCTAGAGAGGCGCGCGTAGCAATGGCGAGCAACAGCGCAGTCCAGATCGCGGAGCCCGCTCCGCCGTCGGCGCCCGGCCGGCGGCGATGGAGCCCACTTCGCCTGGGCCGGCAGCCTTTCTTCGAGGACAAGAACCGCGCCTTCTGGATCCTGCAATCGGCGGGCTGGACCGGTTATTTCGTCCTGCGCACGCTCTCCGGCATCGCCAATTCGATGGGCTGGTTCTACGTCGTCCACACCGCGCTGCTGACCGCGACCGGCTATTCGATCACCCTGCTGATGGCTTCATCGTTCCGGCGCCTGATCCGGATGCAGCCGGTCTACACCTGGGTCGGATCGGTCGTCATCGTCGCGATCGCCGCCGCCGCCTTCTCGGCGATCGAGACATGGAGCGTGTCGACCTTCGTCGATCCGGGGGTGAAGGCCGAGGGGATGCGCTTCTTCAGCGCGATCCTGCTCACCGTCTCGGTGCTGCTCGCCTGGTCGGCGCTTTATTACAGCATCAACTTCTTCATGCTGCTGGAACAGCAGACCGACCGCTTGGCGCGGCTGCAAAGCCAGGCCTCGAACGCGCAACTGGCAATGCTGCGCTACCAGCTCAATCCGCATTTCCTGTTCAACACCCTGAATTCCATCTCGACCCTGGTGCTGCTCAAGCAGACCGACCGGGCCAATGCCATGCTCAGCCGGCTCTCCTCCTTCCTGCGCTACACATTGGTCAATGAATCGACCGGCATGGTCACGGTCGCGCAGGAGGTGGAGACGCTGAAGCTCTATCTCGAGATCGAGAAGATGCGCTTCGAGGAAAGGCTGAGGCCCCATTTCCACATCGATCCGACGGTGATGCGCGCCCAGCTCCCCTCCCTGCTGCTCCAGCCGCTGATCGAGAACGGGATCAAATATGCGGTGACCCCCCAGGAGGAGGGCGCGGACATATCGGTCGAGATGCGCCGAGAGGCCGATCGCGTGTTCATCACGGTCTCGGACACCGGCCCCGGCGCGGATTCGCAATATCAGGTGCGCGCCGCCCAATCGACCGGAGTCGGTCTGGCGAACATTCGGGACCGTCTGGCGCAGGCCTATGGCGACAATCACAGGTTCGAGACACAGTCGGAGATTACAGGGGGCTTCCGCGTATTCATCGAAATTCCATATCAAATCGAAGCCGAGGAGCCGAAATGACTATCCGCACCATCCTGGTCGACGACGAGCCGCTGGCAATACAGGGCCTGCAGCTTCGCCTCGAGCCGCACGAGGACGTCGAGATCATCGACACCTGCTCGAACGGCCGCGAAGCGATCAGGAGCATCAAGACCCACAAGCCCGATCTCGTCTTCCTGGACATCCAGATGCCGGGCTTCGACGGCTTCTCGGTGATCCAGGGGCTGATGGAGGTCGAACCGCCTCTGTTCGTCTTCGTCACCGCTTATGGCGATCACGCCCTGCGCGCCTTCGAAGCCCAGGCGGTCGACTATCTGATGAAGCCGGTCGACGAATCGCGGCTCGCCGACACGCTCGAGCGGGTCCGCGTCCGCCTCGCCGAGAAGCGCGGCGTCGAGGAGGTCGATCGGCTGAAGGAAGTGCTCGCCGAAGTGGCGCCCGAAGCGGCCGAGAATGTGGACGGCGTCGAGGACGCCCACAGCTCGAACCGCTACGAGAAGATGATCAACATCAAGGACCGCGGCCAGATCTTTCGCGTCGACGTCGATTCGATCGAGAAGATCGACGCCGCCGGCGACTATATGTGCATCTATACCGGCGACAACACGCTCATCCTGCGCGAGACGATGAAGGATCTGGAGAAGCGCCTCGATCCGCGCCGCTTCCAGCGCGTCCACCGCTCGACCATCGTAAATCTCGACCAGGTCAAGCAGGTCAAGCCGCATACCAACGGCGAATGCTTCCTGGTGCTCGGCAGCGGCCAGCAGGTGAAGGTCAGCCGCTCCTATCGCGACGTGGTGGCGCGCTTCGTCCACTGATGCCCGGCGCGCGGCCGGACGCGGGCTGATCGGCCGGGGGGAGGCGGTGATGCGTGACGCTGCAATCGAAGTGACCGGGCTCACCAAGGCCTATGGCTCCGTGCAGGCCGTGGCCGGCATCGACCTGCGGATCGAGGAGGGTGAGATCTTCGCTTTGCTCGGGCCGAACGGGGCGGGCAAGACGACGACGGTCGAGATCCTCGAAGGATATACCGCGCGCGATTCCGGGCAGGTCCGAGTCCTCGGGCACGATCCGGCCGCCAATGCGCCGGCGCTGAAGGCGCGGATCGGCATCGTCGCCCAGGAGATTGCCGTCGATCCGTTCCTGACCGTGTCGGAGCTGACGCGGATGATCGCCGGGACCTATCCGGCGCCGCGGCCCGTCGACGAAGTGATCGAATTGGTCGGCCTCACCGCCAAGAGCAAGACGCGCGCCGGCCGCCTGTCCGGCGGCCAGCAGCGGCGGCTCGACGTCGCCCTGGCATTGGTCGGCGATCCCGACCTCTTGTTCCTCGACGAGCCCACCACCGGCTTCGATCCCGATGCGCGGATCGAAGCCTGGGCGATGGTCCGCAACCTGAGGACGCTTGGCAAGACCGTCCTGCTCACCACCCATTATATGGACGAGGCGCAGCAGCTCGCCGACCGTGTCGCGGTGATCGCTGGCGGCAGGATCATCGCGCAAGGCACGCCGGACACGCTCGGCAACCGCGCCGCGGCGGCCAGCCGCATCCGCTTCCGACGACCAAAGGGTGTGGCGCTGCCCGATTCGCTCACCGCCGGCGCGGTCGAATCAGCGCCGGGCACGATCATGCTCCAGGCCGACGATCCAGTTCCGCTGCTGCACGCGCTGACCGGCTGGGCGCTCGAACATGGAGTTATCCTGGAGGGGCTGGAAGTCACCCGGCCGAGCCTTGAAGAGACCTATCTGGACCTGATCGCCAGGAACGACGCCGAGCGCGCGGGAGCGGCATCATGATGCGCTGGCTCAAGGTCGTGTTTCACCATTTGCGGTTCATCAACCTGTCCTTCTGGCGCAATCCAAGCGCCGCCTTCTTCGGCATCCTCTTCCCGCTCATGATCCTTTCGATCAACAGCGCGATATTCGGCCGCGGCACGGCCCAGATGCACGGCCAGACGATTTCCATCGCAGCCTTTTACGTGGCCGGCATGTCCGTCTTCGCCGTCGTCATGACCTGCTTCACCAATCTCGCCACCTCGCTCGTCTTCGATCGCGACATGGGCCGGCTGAAACGGATCCGCGGCACGCCGACGCCGGTCTCGGCCTATGTTTCGGCCCGCCTCCTGTTCGCCATGGGTGCGGGCCTGCTCGCCGCCTTGCTGTGCGTCGCCGACGGCGTGCTCTTCTTCAACGTCGGCCTGTCGATCCCGGACCTGTTGCTGTTCCTGCTGACGATCCTGATCGGCTCGGCCAGCATCGGCGCGCTTGCGCTGGCGGTGGCCTCGGCAATCCCCAACGCCCAGGCGGCGCCGGCCATGCTGAACGCCGCGGCCTTCCCGATCATATTCCTGTCCAACACCTTCTATCCGGTCGATGGGCTGCCGCGCTGGCTGACCACGGCCACCCACGTCCTGCCGGTCCGCCCGCTTTCCGACGCCGCCATCACCGCCTTCTTCGGCGGAGGGCTGTCGCTCTGGAATCTGGCGATCGTGCTGGCCTGGGGTGTCGGCGGCGCGCTGTTCGCCGCCCGCTTCTTCCGCTGGCAGAAACGGCGCTGAACCGGGCAGGACCGGTCCAGCAGCCAGCAGACGGCACCGATTCAGCGCCTTGCGAGATGCTCCCGAAAGAAGCGGACGATCTCGGCATTGAAGCGGGCATGGAATGCGACGCGATCGAAGCCAGGTGCGCTGGTGCAGATTTCGGGCGCGGCCTGGGCAAGCACCGGCGTGCACGGGGCGAGGAAATCGAAATGGCCGGCGCGCGGCTCGACGTGGAATTCAGGCGTGCCGGGCAGCGCGCCGCGCACCGCATCGGCATAGAAGGGCGCAGGGAGGATATGGTCGTCCCCGGCCTTCCAGAGCTGGACCGGCACCCGCACCCCGGCGAGGCCCGCGCGATCGAAGGCGAAGCCCAGAGCGGGCGCGGCGGCGACGACGGCCCTGATCCGCGGATCGGCGTGCCATTGCGCCGTATTCGCCGGCAGGCTCCCGGCATGCGCGCCGATCAGGCCGCAATCGAAAAAGTCCGGATGCGCCCGGCAATGCGGGACGACCAGCGACAGATCGGGCCGGCCGCCCGCGGCGGCAAGCACGGTGAAGCCGCCGGCGGAGAAGCCGAACGCGCCGACGCGCCGGGGGTCGATCGTGTCGTGCCCGGCCCAGGTGCCGAGCATGTGGGTGATGAGGGCGCTCAGCGCGGCCGGCCGGCCTTCGACCTGGAGGACGCGGCTCTGGTCCCGCCAATTGTCGCCTGGGTGGGTCAGCGACGCCACCACGAAGCCGGCCTGGGCAAGCGAAATGGCCGTGTCGATATGGCCGGCATAGCTGCCGCCGGTGCCATGCGACATCACCACCAGAGGATGATCCCGACCTGCCACCGGTGCGCCCTCCACGGCGATTCGCGCATAAGGCGCGTTCGGGCGGGGCGGCGTCGCAGCCGAATCGGCGGGATACCAGATCCCGATCTCGACTCCGTCGTCCATGGTCAGATGCTGAAAGCCGATTGCGGGCTCGGCCTGGGCCGCGGCCGCGGCGGCTGCCAGCAGCGGCAGGAGGAGCAGGCGTCGAAACGTGGCGGCGATGTTCATGGTGATTGCTTTCACTGGTGAGCGGTCCGGCCGATCTGGCAAGCGCGCGGCGGCGGCGCCATCGGCAATTCGCCAATGGGCGAATGGCTACGCGGCCGGGCGAACGGGTTCGCGCGCGCCGCACTCATCGCTATGGAGGGGACATGGCGGTGGAGCGCAGCGACGCAGCAGGGCGAAAGGCGGGAGCGCTGCATCCGGCAATGCTTCTGCTCGGCGCAACGCTGGCGGGATTGTTCCTGGCGCTGCTCGGACCCTTCGGAAATTATCTGAACGGCGGCTTCGGACCCCGGGCCCTTTACTGGATCTCGGCATCGTGGGTCGGGCTCGCGCTTTACGGCCTCGGGTTGCGCGCCGCGCTGCGCCCCATGCGTCCCCTCGGCGCCGAACCCTGGCCGGCGGTCGCGGCCACGATCCTGGTTGGAAGCATCGCCCAGGCGGCGGCAACGCGCACTGCCGCCTTTGCCTTGTGGCCGGAGCTCGCACAGGTCGGACCGACGCCGATCATGTGGTATTTTCAGGTCGTGGCCCTCGCGACGCCGCTGACGCTCGTTTATGCCTGGGCGTCCGGCCATTTCAGACGCGACCGCCCGCTTGCGCCGCGGCCTCCCGGGCCGGGCGAGCCGGCGCTGCTTGCGAAATTGCCCGCCCAGCTCGGCCGCGACATCATCTGCCTGTGCATGGAAGACCATTATGTGCGGGTGCACACGCCGGCCGGTTCCGCTCTGTTGCTGATGCCGCTCGGGCAGGCCATCGCGGAAGCTGCACCTCTGGCCGGGGCCAAGACCCACCGCTCATGGTGGGTCGCGAGAAATGCGGTAGTCCGCACCGAAGGAGGCCCGCGCGCGATGCGGCTCCATTTGAGCAACGGCCTGGTCGCGCCGGTGTCTCGCGCGGCGATCGCGACGCTCAGGAAAGAAGGCTGGCTCGCCGTCGAGCACGGCAATGGAGGAACGACATGATCCAGAAATTCGAGACGTTCGCCGCGCTGCACGTTGCGGGCGACCCCCTGATCCTGTTCAACGCCTGGGATGCCGGCAGCGCCAAGGTGATCGCCGAAGCCGGAGCGAAGGCGATCGCGACCGGCAGCGCCTCGGTGGCCGGTGCGCAGGGCTATTCGGACGCGGAAGAGCTGCCGCTCGAGCTGGCCTTGGCCAATGCCGAACGGGTTGTCGCCGCCGTCGACCTGCCCGTGACGATCGATTTCGAGGGCGGCTATGCGGTCGCGCCGGAGGAGACCGCCGCCAATGTCGCCAGGCTGGCGGCGACCGGCGCGATCGGCTGCAATTTCGAGGACCAGGTGATCGGCGGCGGCGGCCTGCATCCGACCGACCTGCAGGCGGCGCGCATCCGGGCCGTCCGCGCCGCGGTCGGGCCGGATTTCTTCATCAACGCGCGTACCGACATCTTCATCCAGGCCAAGCCGGAGACCCACGACGCGGCCATGGTCGAAGCGGCGCTGTCGCGGGCGCGGGCTTATGCCGAGGCGGGCGCGAGCGGCATCTTCGTGCCCGTGCTCGCCGATCTCGCCTTGCTCGCGCGCTTCTGCGCAGCCTCGCCTTTGCCGGTCAATTTCATGGCCTGGCCAGGGGCGCCGTCGGCCAGGGAGGTCGCCGCCGCGGGTGTGGCGCGGATCAGTCACGGACCCTTCCCGTGGAAGCTGGCGATGAAAGCCCTCAAGGACGCCGCGGCGGCGGCGATGGCGGGCGGCTAAAGCGCGGCGAGCGCGGCGACGAGGCGTTCCACGTCCGCATCATTGTTATAGACGTGGGACGCAATGCGGATCGCATTGCCCCGGAAGGCGACATAGACGCCGCGTTCGCGCAGCATCGAAAAGGCGCGGACCGCCGCCTCTCGCGGCAGCTCGATGCCAAGCAGATGGGGACCGCGCGCCGGCGCCGAGGAAATGGACAGTCCGAGCTTCCTGGCCCCGGCCTCGATCCGCGCCGTCGTCGCGGCAAGCCGCTCCGCGATATCGTTCACGCCCCAGTCGCGGAACAGGCGCAGCGACGCGACCGCGCCATTGTTCATCTCCAGCGCCGAGCGCTCGCCCATGTCGAAGCGGCGCGCACCGGGGCGATAATCGTCGCGATAGTCGATCAGGCTCGAAAAATCCTCCGAGCCTTGCCGCGACAGCCAGTTCTGCTCGATCGGCACGCCGTCCCAATATTTCTCGTCCGCGTAGAGATAGGCGAGGCCGTAAGGGCCGAGCAGCCATTTATAGCCGACCGCGATCAGGAAATCGGGTCGCACCGCATCGAGGTCGAGCGGCATCACGCCGAGAGACTGGCTGGCGTCGACGACCAGGGCTGCACCGATTTCGCGGGCACGCCGGCCGATCCGTGTCAGATCGAGCAATGCGCCGTCGGTCCACTGCACGTTGGGCACGGCGACGACGGCGACCCGCTCGTCGAGGCGCGCGAGCACCGCCTCGGTCCAGGTTTCGCCCGGGGGCCGCGAGACGGTCAGGATCGAGCAGCCCTTCTCCGCTGCGAAGGCGCGCCAGGTGTAGACGTTCGACGGGAAATCCTCGGCCAGCAGCAGGATCTGCCGGCCCGGCGCCGCATCGAGATTGCGCGCGGCGACCGCGACGCCGTAGCTCACCGATGGGATCAACGCGATCGCGTCCGCACCCGCGCCCGCCACCCCGGCGAACAAGGCGCGGCGCTCCTCATATTCGTCGATCCAGTGATGCATGGTGACGCGCCAGGGCTGGGCGCGGCGCGCCGCCCCCTCCTCGATCGCCACCCGCGATGCCCGCGGCAGCGGGCCGATGCTGGCGCAGTTGAAATAAGCGAGATCGTCGGGGATCTCGAACAGGGCGCGGGGATCGGAAGGCAGCATCGCCGCACTCATGGACTCGCGCGCGCAACTTTCCTAGCCTCGACATCGAAGGGGTGCGCCGATGAGACCGCTATTGCAGCGTTTCGACGATCCCGCGATCGAGCGCGCTTTCCTGCGCGCCGAACGCCAGGAGCGGGGCCAGGCGATCCGGGCGATGATCCTCATCGCCGTGGCGACCTTTCTCTCCTACCTCGTCATCAATCCGATGCACCTGCCGCGGGACGGCGTGGTCGCCTACACCATGGCGGCTGGCACGTTGATCGTGCTGATGTCCGGCTACTGGCAGCTGACCAGAACCCAATTCTATCTGGACCAGCCGTGGATCGACCTCCCCATCTTCATCGCCATCGCCGGCGGGATGAAGTGGCTGGCGCTGGTGCTCGCCGGCCTCGCCGCCTTCACCGGCTTTCCGCCCCATGTCATGGCGATGGTGCAGATGGCGATATTGCTGGTGTTCGCCAGCATCGGCTTCGTCGGCACCTTCCGCCTCTTCCTGGCCGGGGCGCTGGCGGTGCTGGGCCTCTACACCCTCTGGCTGATGACGCGCGTCGGCATCCCGGACATCAGCCGCGTCTATACCCTGACCAATTTCTCGACCTTCTTCGTCTTCGCGCTCTACTTCAACTGGGACATCGAGCGGCGAGCGCGCAAGGTGTTCGCCGCCAACAGGGCGCTCGAGGCGGAGCGGGCGAAGACCGAGGAATTGCTCTACAACGTGCTGCCGCAGGAGGTGGCCGCGCGTCTGCGCGCCGGCGAGGCGGTTGCCGACAGCTTCTCGGACCTGACCGCGGTCTTCGTCGACCTCGCCGGCTTTTCGACGCTGGCGAAGAAGCTCTCGCCGGGCCATCTCGTCAAACTGCTCAACAGCTTCTTCTCGGCCGCCGATCGCTGCGCCGAGCGGCACGGGCTCGAGAAGGTCAAGACGATCGGCGATGCCTATCTGGCGGTGCTCGGCGGCACATCGTCGCGCACGGCGGGGAACAGCAAGGCCGCGATCCTGTTCGCGCGCGACCTGGTCGCCGAGCTGGTCGCGATGGAGGAGGAAAGCGGCATCGTCATCAAGGCGCGGATCGGCGTGCATAGCGGGCCCGCGGTCGGCGGCGTGATCGGGACGACGCGGCTTGCCTATGATTATTGGGGCGACACGATGAACGTCGCCAGCCGCCTCCAGGCGGTCGCGCCGCTGAATGGCATCGCGGTTTCCGAAGCGACCTATTTCCAGACGCTTTCGATCCAGGCGTTCGAAGCGCATAAGGTGGTGTTAAAGGGGATCGGCGAGACCGCGGCCTATGCCGCGCGGCTCGATATTCGCGACGAGGGGGACTGATATATGGGCAAGGTGACGGGGCTCGGCGGCATTTTCTACAAGGTGGCCGATCCGGCCGCCACACAGGCCTGGTACAAGGAGAATCTCGGCATCGGCGGCGATTGGGGCGCCAATTTCCGCTGGGCCGACGAGAGCGGCGAGGATCCGTTCAGCCTGCTCAGCCCGTTCAAGGACACGACCGATTACATGGCGCCGTCCGCCGCGGCCTTCATGATCAACCTGCGCGTCGACGATCTCGATTCGATGATCGCGGATCTCGAGGCCAGGGGGATCGAGATATTGGGCCGGCAGGACGAGGATTACGGCAATTTCGCCTGGATCCTCGATTGCGACGGCGTCAAGGTCGAGCTCTGGCAGCAGAAGGGGCCGGCGCCGGCCTGAGCCCATGGAACGAGGCGGGAAATCAGCTCCCGCTCTTCGCCTTCCCCCGACCGAACGAGAAGAACGAGCCGCTCGAGGCGGATTTGAAGACCGTACGGCGGAACAATCGCGACGAGAATCGAATGATGATGACCACCCACAGCGCCTGCCAGGCGAGCGCGATCAGATGCGGCCAGAGGGTCTCCGATTCCGCGCCAAGGGCGATCATCGCCATCGGCGAGCTGAACGGCACGATATAGGCAGCGAGCGCCGCCGGGCCGAAGCTCGGGCCGGCCACGCTGATCACCAGGAAGAAGACGAGCAGCTGGAGCATCGTCACCGGCATCGAGATGGTCTGGATCTCGCGGATGTTGCTGGCCTGCGCGCCAATGCCGAGAAAGAGCGCGCCGAGCAGCAGGAAATTCGTGGTGAAATAGAGCATGACCAGCACCACCCAGATCGGCCAGCCCACCGCCGGCGCCACATCGGGAAGCGCCACCCAGTCTCGAAAGATGTGCATGAAGAAGGTGTAGCCGAGCCCCGCCATTCCCGCCCACAAGGTGAGACCGACCAGCGAGATGCCGAGCATGGCAAGCAGCTTGCCAAGGAAGATGGCGTCGAGCGGGACCGCGGCGGCAAGCACCTCGATTACCTTGTTGGTCTTCTCCTCGACCAGGGTCGACAGCAACAGGGTGGCAAGCAGCATCGTCGCGGTGAAGATGATCGCTTGCCCGGCCCGCGCGACCCCGCGTCTGATCATCTGCAGATTGCCCGCCGCCTGATCGGTAACCACCCTCTCGATCGGCACGACGGCCGGCGCGGCGTTGGCCGATTGCAGGGCGGCGGTCCGCCGCGCGTCGTCGACCAGCAGCTGCAATCGGGTTGCGACATAGCCCTCGGCGTTGGTCGGCCCAGTCAGCACCGGATGGTCGAGCGTGCCGCCAAGGACCGCGGAATAGCCGCCGCTCTGGTCGGCGAGCAAAGCCTGGGCCTGCACCGCGAGATTCTCGGCGGGGCGAACGGGATGCAGGACCGGGAAGCTTTGCTCGGAGGTTCCGGCCACCAGCCGGGCGCGGGATTGGGCGAGCGCTTCGGTGGTGGCGCTGTCGGCGACGACCGCGACGTTCGGCTGCAGGGCCGCGCGGTTCTGGGAATCGGTGACCGACGAGAAGAATGCGACAAAGCCGAACAGGAGCATCGGCGCGATCAGGAACAGGATGAACGTCCTGGAGAAGACCGAGGCGATGAAATCGCGCCGGGCGATCACCCAGGACGCTTCGAACAGGTTCATCATGCCGCCACTCCAAGGTCCGGATGCGCCCCCTCCATCTCGCGTGCGGCGCTTTCACCGGCGATGGCGACGAAGGCGTCATGGAGACCGGAACGCTCGATCGACAATTCCTCGATGCCGGCGCCGCCGTCGATGAGCGCCTTGAGAACCGGCTCGATCCCGGCCTCGGGCTGCTCGAACTGCCAGACTCCGCCGATCTCGCGCGCCGACGCCGGCAGCGCCTTGCGCCACGGCCCGTCGGCGTTGCGCGTCCTCAGCCGCACCTGCGGGCGCAGCCGGTCGCGCGCCTCGGCGACCAGGCCTTCGAAACGGATCTGGCCGCCGACGATGATCGCAATCCGCTCGCACAGGCGCTCGGCATGATGGATGACGTGGGTCGAAAAGATGACGGTGGTGCCGGATGCGGCCTCGTCGCGGATCAGGCTTTCGAGCCGGCCCTGGTTGATCGCGTCGAGGCCGGAAAAGGGCTCGTCGAGCACGATCAGCTTCGGCTTGTGGACGATCGTGCCGAACAATTGGATGGTTTGCGCCATGCCCTTGGAGAGGCTCTTGATCGGCTTATCGACATAGTCGCCGAGCCCGTTCTGCTGGAGCAATATCTCGGCGCGCTTGCGCCCCACTTCGAGCGGCAGGCCGCGCAGCGCACCCATGAAGGCGATCGCCTCCTTGGTGCTCATCGCCGGATAGAGGCCGCGCTCCTCGGGCAGATAGCCGACGATTCTGGCGGCCTCGAGCGGTCGTTCGTGGCCGAGCAGGGTCCGCGTGCCGCGATCCGGTTCGATAATGCCGAGCAGCATGCGCAGAGTCGTCGTCTTGCCGGCGCCGTTCGGGCCGAGAATGCCGTAAATGCTGCCTTCGGGCACCGCGATATCGATGCCGCGCACTGCCTCTTTTCCGTCGAAGGATTTGACGAGGCCCTTTGCCTCGATCGCTGGACCGCCCACTTGACTTGCCTTCCCCCTGGCTTGTCTGGCTGGTAGCGGGAGAAGATGTTGATAGGCAAGCCAAAGCTTCGCACCGAACTGGAAGCAAAGGCCGCCGAGCTCGGCTTCTGCGCGGTGGGCGTGGCGCGCGCCGATGCGGCGCCGCGGACAGCCGAGCGCCTCGGTGAATGGCTGGCCTCGGGCGCCCATGGCGACATGATCTGGATGGAGGAAACGGCCGCTCGCCGCGGATCACCGGTGGGCCTGTGGCCCGAGGTCAGGAGCGTGATCTCACTTGGCATGAGCTATGCACCGGAAGGCAATCCGCTGGCGCTCGCCGGCGCCCGCGACCGGGGCCGGATTTCGGTCTACGCCCAGGGCGCCGACTATCACGACGTGGTCAAGAAAGGGCTGAAGGCGCTTGCCCGCTGGCTGGTCGCCGAGGCGGGATGCGAATTGAAGGTGTTCGTCGACACCGCCCCGGTGATGGAAAAGCCGCTGGCCGAAGCGGCCGGCATCGGCTGGCAGGGCAAGCACACCAACCTGGTCAGCCGCCGGCACGGCAGCTGGCTGTTCCTTGGCGCCATTTACACGACACTCGACCTGGGTGACGATCTGCCGGCCGACCCGGCCCATGACGTGCGTTGCGGCAGCTGCACTGCCTGCCTTGACGTCTGTCCGACCGCGGCCTTTCCGGCGCCGTTCCAGCTCGATGCGCGGCGCTGCATTTCCTATCTCACCATCGAGCACAAAGGCCCCATACCCGAGGAATTCAGGCAGGCGATCGGCAATCGCATCTACGGCTGCGACGATTGCCTGGCGGTCTGCCCGTGGAATCGCTTTGCCGACGCGGCGCGGGCCAACAAGGCGTTCCTGCCCCGCGCCGAGGCCGTCGCCCCCGCGCTCGCCGACCTGCTCCAGCTCGACGATGCGGGCTTTCGCGCGATTTTCTCGGGATCGCCGATCAAGCGGATCGGACGGAACCGAATGGTGCGGAACGCAGCGATCGCAGCCGGCAATAGCGGCTTGCCGGAGCTTGCGCCCGCCCTTCAGGCGCTGGTCGCCGACGAGGATGCGGTGGTCGCGGAGGCGGCGCGCTGGGCGCTCGCCCGTCTCAGCGCGCCTGTTGCCGCCGGCTGAGGGCAGCGACGCACGAGGATCGATCGATGTCGCGCCCGTCGGGCTGGCGGGCGTCGACATGGGTGACGACCGGGTCGGCGCCGGCGCGCGGCGGATAGAGATAGGCATCGAGCACGCAGGCCGGGCCGAAGAACTGGAGCTTGCGCGCGCTGCCCTCGCGGGCCTCGAGATCGGGATTGCCGAACAGCGACGTCAGAGCGCGCGCATTCTGGCCCATCACGCTTTCAAGGCCGTGGGTACTGTAGACCGGCGCCGACGGCGCGACCGGCGGACCGACCGGCGGCGCCGCATCCCGCACCGGCGCGACGCAACCCGCGGTCAAAGCCGCGCCGGCTATCGCGGCGAAAAGGACCCTGCATGTCATGCCGCGCAGGCAATCACGGATGATCGCGCGCGACAAGCCGAAAGCGGCCCGCGGGCGGAACGGTCCGCCGCAACCAGGCGCTCCCATTCCGAGCCAATCGGCGCTAGATGCGGGTCATGCCTCCTTTTCACCTCGCCTTCCCGGTCCACGACCTCGCCGCGGCCCGCGCCTTTTACGGCGGGCTGATCGGCTGCCCGGAGGGGCGCAGCTCGGACGAATGGATCGATTTCGATTTCTTCGGCCATCAGATCGTCGCGCACCTGGTGCCTGGCTCAGCGACCGGCGGCGCCAGCAATGCGGTGGACGGCCACGACGTCCCGGTGCCGCATTTCGGCGCGGTGCTCGACATGGATGCGTGGGACGCGCTGGCGGCGCGTCTCGAGGCGGCGGGCGTTGATTTCGCCATCCCGCCGACCGTGCGCTTCCGCGGCCAGCCCGGCGAGCAGGCGACGATGTTCTTCCGCGACCCTTCCGGCAATGCGCTCGAGATCAAGGCGATGGCCAAGCCGGAGAATCTCTTCGCACGCTAGAAGGACGCGCTGCCATAGCGGCCGTCGAGATAGAGAAGCGGATCGATCTCGGGGCGGGTGAACACTTCCTCGACCACGCCGATGAAAATCGAATGGGTGCCGAACTGGTGGTGATCGGTGCGGCGGCACAGGATCGAGGCCTGGGCGTCGAGCAGGCGCGGCGCGTCGCTGCAATCGAGATCCCAGCCCGAAAGAAAGCGCAGACCGTGCTGGTCGCGGTCCGCGAACATTGCCGCGATCTCTTCCTGGTCGCGGTGGAGGACGTTGATGCGGAAATGGGGCATGCCGCCCATCGGTCCGTGGACGCTGGCCGTGCGGTTGATGCAGACCAGAAGGCTCGGCGGGTCGAGCGATAGCGACGAGACCGCGGTGGCGGTGATACCCAGTGGCTGGCCGTCGACGCAGATCGAGATCACGTTCACGGTCGAGGCGACGCGGCGCATCGCCTGACGGAAATTCTGGGCAAGTTCGGGATCCGGATTCACCACGGCCCGCAAATGGGCCAGCGCGGCGCACGCGGCAACCCACAAGTTCGGCAAAGGCGAACATCCGGTTTCCCTAGGAGAAACCGGGGCGCCTCATTAAAATGGCGAATCGTTGGAGGGCGAATGTTTGAATTCTTTCTGCTGCCCGGGAATTTGCCATTCTCGGTCGCGCTGCTGGTCATGCTGATGATCGGCGCGGCGGAGGCGGTCGGCCTCGGCGTGGGGGCGGCGCATGTCGATGTTCATGCGGACGCGGATGCGGAAGGCATGGACCTGCTCGCCTGGCTCGGCGTCGGTACGGTGCCGCTGCTGATCGTCCTCGTCGTCCTGCTCGCCTTGTTCGGCCTGATCGGCATCGCCTTCCAGCAGCTCGCCACGAGCCTGTGGGGCGCGCCGCTCAGCCCCTGGCTGGCCGCGCCTGCAGCCCTCGTCGCCGCCTTGCCGCTCACCGGCATCGGCGCGCGCGGTCTTGCTTTGGTAATGCCCGGCGACGAGACCACCGCCATCGGCCTCGGCCAGCTGCTCGGCCGGCGCGCCGAAATCGTGGTCGGGGAGGCCAGGCGCGGCTCGCCGGCCCGCGCCCGCGTCCGCGACGTCCACGGCCAGACCCATTATGTGATGATCGAGCCCACCGACGACGAACTGGTCATCGCCACCGGCGCCACCGCCTTGCTGGTGCGCCGCGAAGGCGAGCTCTTCTTCGGCCTGCCCGATGCTCACCCGCTTTACACCGCCGTCGATTGACGCGCGGCCGCCAAGGATAAGGAGATGCAAGACATGATGCAGATGGCAATCTATGCCGGCACGATCTTCGTCGCATTGCTGACGATCGGCCTGATCCTCACCCGCCTCTACAAGCGCGCCACCAAGGAGATCGGCTTCGTCCGCACCGGCTTCGGCGGCGAGAAGGTGGTCATCAATGGCGGCGCGCTGGTGTTGCCGGTCCTTCACGAGACGATGAAGGTCAACCTCAACACCGTCCGCCTCGCCGTCGAGCGCAAGAACACCGATGCCCTGATCACGCTCGACCGCCTGCGGATCGACGTGAAAGCGGAGTTCTACGTCCGGGTTCGGCCCGACCGCGAGAGCATCGCCATCGCCGCCCAGACGCTCGGCTATCGGACGATGGAGCCGGAAAGCCTCAAGGAGCTGATCGAAGGCAAGTTCGTCGATGCCTTGCGTTCTGTGGCCGCCGGCATGACCATGGCCCAGCTCCACGAGCAGCGCTCCGATTTCGTCCAGAAGGTGCAGCAGGCCTCCTCGGCCGATCTGGCGATGAACGGCCTCGAGCTCGAATCGGTGTCGCTGACCGGTCTCGACCAGACCTCGATCGAGCATTTCAACGCGAACAACGCATTCGACGCCGAGGGCCTGACCAAGCTCACCGAGCAGATCCAGCTGCGCAAGAAGGCGCGCAACGACATCGAGCAGGAAACGAGGGTCCAGATCGAGACCAAGAATCTCGAGGCGGAACGGCGCAGCCTGGACATTTCGCGCGAGACCGAATTCGCGCGGCTCGAGCAGGAGCGCGACGTCGAGGTCCGCCGCGCCGCCCAGATCGCCGAAGTCGCGCAGGAGCAGTCCGGTCGCCAACGCGAGGCCGAGGAAGCGCGGATCACCGCCAAGCAGCAGGTCGACAGCGCCCAGATCGAGGCCAGCCGCGTGGTCGAGCAGGCGCGCATCGCCCAGGGCCAGGCGGTGGAGATCGCCCGGCAGGAGCAGCAGATCGCGGTGCAGAACAAGAGCCGCGAGGAAAGCCAGGCCAGGGCGGAAGCGGACAAGGCGCGTGCCGGCGCGGTCGCCGCCGAGGAACAGGTCATCACCGCGCGCGAGACCGAGGTGGCGGAGCGCGCCAAGCGCATCCAGCTGATCGAGGCCGCCAAGGAGGCCGAGCGCCAGGCGATTGGCGTAAAGGTCCAGGCGGATGCGGAGAAGCAGGCCGCCGCCGACCGCGCTGCGGCAATGCGCGAGGAGGCCAAGGGCGAGGCCGAGGCGGAGAAGCTGCGCGCGGACGCGTCGCGGGTGCGGTTCGAGGTCGAGGCCGCAGGTCAGCGGGCGATCAACGAAGCGGCGAACCTGCTTTCGTCCGAGCAGATCTCGCTGCAGACCAAGCTCGCCTTGCTGAAGGTGATGCCCGAGCTGATCCGCGAAGCGGCCAAGCCGATGGAGGCGATCGATTCGATCAGGATCGTTCAGGTCGACGGCCTGACCGGCGCCGGCACGAATGGTTCCGACGGCGGCGCGGCGGGCGACACCAATCTCGCCTCCAGCGCGGTCGCCGCCGCGTTGCGCTACCGGGCGCAGGCGCCGATCGTCGACGGGCTGATGAAGGAGCTTGGCTTCGACGGCGCGACGCTGGACAATCTGATCGCCGGCGCCGCGGCCCGGCCGGCCGCCGCTTCGACGGCGGCGCCTGCGGACGCTGTCCCGCTGGTGACGATCGAGCCGGCCGAGAAATCGGCCGAATGAACCGGGGGTGGTTACCCCCCCGGACGTTGTCAGTCGGCGAGCACCATGACGATGACCCGGTGCTCGCAGCTGCGCCGCGGCTCGGCGCCGGCGGGCATGCCGGGATCGTCGAATGCCGCGTGGAACACGCTTCGCAGCCGCTCCGGCGCGGGATCGTCCTTGCGGCATTCGAACAGCTTGAATGCCAGCAGCTCGTCGCCCCGCATGCGCGGATAATGATACCAGGCCTGCGCGGCATCGAAGCGCAGCCCGATATGATAGCTCCCGCCCGTCGCGGCCGGCGCGACGGCTATGACGTCGTCCATCGCGACGCTGCCTGGATCGCATAGAGCCAGCGGCATGTGGCGAAGCGGCTCGGACATGCCGATCGTCCGCCAGAAGGAAATCGCAACGCAGCCGACGACGTCGCTGCATTCGTAGCGCGCCCGCCAGCGCCGCGCCGATTCGGGCGTCTTGATCCCTCCGATGTTGCGTGAAAGATCATCCGCCGTCAGCCCGAAATCCTGATGCACCCAATCGGCGTAGACCGCGTCGTCGGCACCGCCGCGGCAGAGAAGCTTGAGAGACTGGTCGATTTCGATGCGCCGGCCCGGGAGCAGGATCTCGCGAATGATCGCGTCTACCTCAGGATGATAGAGGCGAGCGACCTCATCCTTCGCTTTGCCTGCGCTGTCCCAGTCCCGAACCGCCGTCCGGTGGCCGATCAGTGCGAAACCATGATCCCGGAAGAACTCGGCTTCGGAGGCAGCCAGCGCCTGCGCTTCCCGCGCATCCCTTATCTCCAGCAGACCGGTGGAAGGATCGAAATCGGGCCCGGGAGCGCGATCCCCCGGATAGAAAATCCTTTCGGTGACGAAGGCGGGCGAAATGATCCCGTTGAGCCGCGCCCTGATCATCGCGCCTCGCGACCGCGGTTGCCGAAACCGGCAAGGATCTCGGCAACCCATCGCGCCGCGGTCAGGGCACTCAGGTCGCCGGGGTCGAGGCTGGGATCGAATTCGGTCAGATCGACCGCGCGCACCCGCCTTTCTTCGGCCAGCCGCCGTGCGGCGCGGAAGAAATCTCGAACCGGCAGCCCGCCGGGCCGCGCCCCTGGCGCGCCGGGAAACTGACCGCGATCGATCACGTCTATATCGAAATCGACCAGGATCGCCTCGACGTGACCCAGATGATCGAGTGCCGAGTCGATCGCAGCCTCGATACCGGCTTGCAGGACCTGCTCGATATTCCAGATCTCGATACCGGCGGCGACCGCGTCGTCATACATGCGCCTGGTATTGGCGAATGGGGCGAGGCCGATCTGGCAGATATTGCGCCCGGGAAGCCCGTCCTCGAGCAGGCAGCGGACCGGATTGCCGTTCATCGGGCCCTGATCGGTGTCGCGCATGTCGAAATGGGCGTCGAGCGTGATCAGTCCGATCGCGTCGAGCGGCAAGCCGAGGCCGTGCGCCGCCGGCCGGGTCACTGCATTGTTGCCCCCGATCAGGATCGTCAGGCCGTGACCGCGAACGCAGGCCGCGACCGCGTCGCGGATCGGAGCGAATCCGTCGGCCGGCGTGACGCCATTCACGGGCACGTCGCCTGCATCGCGAATTGGCAGATCGAGATCGATGCCAGTGGCGAGATCGAAGGTGCTGAATCTTTTCAGCGCGCGCCGGACGACGGAAGGGGCGAGGTCGCAGCGGCCCGGCGTCACCGAGCCCGCCTCCATCGGGGCGCCGAGCATCGCGACGGGCGCCGCCCGGTCGTTCCCGACAAGATCGGCGATCGATTTCCAGCTCATCCTTTGCCCTTACACGCGACGCGGCCTAGAGACGAGCCATGTGGGATCGCCTGCTCGTTGACTGCAATATCGCGACCATGGACCCGGCGGTGGACGCGCCGTTCGGAGCGATCGAGAATGGCGCGATCGGCATATCCGACGGGCGGATCGTCCGGGTCGGGCGGCGCACCGAGCTCGCCGGCAACCAGGCGAGGAAGGTCGAGGCGCTGCACGGCGCCTGGGTGACGCCGGGGCTCGTCGATTGCCATACCCATCTCGTCTTCGCCGGAAATCGGGCCGGCGAGTTCGAGCAGAGGCTGAACGGCGCCACCTACGAGGAGATCGCCGCTTCGGGCGGCGGCATCGTCTCGACGGTGAAGGCGACTCGCGCGGCAAGCCTGGAGGAACTGGTCGAAGCATCGCGGCCGCGGCTGCGGGCACTGATGGCGGGAGGGGTGACGACGGTCGAGATCAAGTCGGGCTACGGCCTCGACATCGAGACCGAGCTGAAGATGCTGAAGGCGGCGAAGGCGCTCGAGGAAAGCGAGACGGTGCGGATCGAGCGCACGCTGCTCGCCCTCCACGCGCTGCCGCCCGAATTCGCCGGGCGGCGCGACGAGTTCGTCCGGCTGGTCATCGAATCTATCCTGCCGGCCGCCGCCGACACCGGGCTGGCGAGCGCGGTCGATGCCTTTTGCGAAGGGATCGGCTTCACCGCCGACGAGGTCGCGATGTTGTTCGAGGCCGCGGCCGCGCACGGCCTGCGGGTCAAGCTCCACGCCGAGCAATTGAGCAATCTCCACGGCGCGGCGCTTGCCGCCGATTACGAGGCCTTGTCCGCCGACCATCTCGAACATGCCGACGAGGAGGGTGTCGCGGCGATGGCGCGGGCGGGGATGGTGGCGGTGCTGCTGCCCGGCGCCTTCTACGCGCTCAGGGAGACGAAGCGGCCGCCGGTCGATCTGCTGCGCCGCTACGGCGTGCCGATGGCGCTCGCCACCGACTGCAATCCCGGCACTTCGCCGGTCCTGTCGCCGACGATGATGATGTCGATGGCCTGCACCCTGTTCGGCCTCACGCCCGAGGAGGCCCTTGCCGGGATGACTCGCGCCGGCGCGCAGGCGCTCGGCCTGGCCGAGGAGGCCGGGACGATCAGCGCCGGTAAGGCCGCCGATCTCTGCGTCTGGCGGATCGGCCGGCCGGCGGAGCTTTGCTACTGGATCGGGATGCAGGGCCCGGAGCGCAGGATCGTGGCGGGGGAGGATTGCTGATCCGGAAGCGTGAGATGTTCACTTAGTCCCGATCAGGTCCTAAGACGCCGGCATGCACTCACGACGCGACAATAGCCGCCATATCGCGGCGCCGACCGGAACTGAGCTCAGCTGCAAGAGCTGGGCGACCGAGGCGGCGATGCGGATGCTGATGAACAATCTCGACCCCGAGGTGGCCGAGGCGCCCGAGGAGCTCGTCGTCTATGGCGGCATCGGTCGGGCGGCGCGGGATTGGGAGAGCTATGACGCGATCGTCGCGACGCTGAAGCGGCTGGAGGGCGACGAGACACTGCTCGTCCAGTCCGGCAAGCCGGTCGGCGTGTTCCGCACCCACGAGGGGGCGCCCCGAGTCCTCATCGCCAATTCCAACCTTGTGCCGCACTGGGCGACCTGGGACCATTTCCACGCGCTCGATCGGAAGGGATTGATGATGTACGGCCAGATGACGGCCGGATCGTGGATCTATATCGGCACGCAGGGCATCGTTCAGGGCACGTTCGAGACCTTCGCCGAAATGGGCCGCCAGCATTATGACGGCGATCTGCGCGGGCGCTGGATCCTGACCGCGGGGCTTGGCGGCATGGGCGGCGCGCAGCCGCTCGCCGCCGTGATGGCCGGAGCGCATTGCATCGCCATCGAATGCCAGGAAAGCCGGATCGAGAAGCGGCTGGAGACGCGCTACCTCGACCGGCGCGCGACCGATATCGACGAAGCGCTCGACATGCTGCGCCAATCGCCGGTGCCGATCTCGGTCGGCCTGCTCGGCAATGCAGCGGAGATATTGCCCGAGATGGTGAAGCGCGGGATCATGCCCGACGCCCTGACCGACCAGACGTCGGCGCATGATCCGGTCAACGGCTATCTGCCGATCGGCTGGACGGTCGATCATTGGACCGAGATGCGCGAGCGCGACCCCAAGACGGTCGAGAAGGCGGCGCGGGCATCGATGGCGGTCCATGTCGAGGCCATGCTGGCCTATCGGGAGCTGGGCGTGCCGACCTTCGATTACGGCAACAACATCCGTCAGGTCGCCAAGGAGGAGGGGGTCACCCACGCCTTCGATTTTCCCGGCTTCGTGCCCGCTTATGTCCGACCACTATTCTGCCGCGGCATCGGCCCGTTCCGCTGGGCGGCCTTGTCGGGCGACCCGGAGGACATCTACCGGACAGACGCCAAGGTGAAGGAGCTCATCCCCGACGATCCGCACCTCCACCGCTGGCTCGACATGGCGCGCGAGCGGATCGCGTTTCAGGGCCTGCCGGCGCGGATCTGCTGGGTCGGTCTCGGGCAAAGGCACCGGCTCGGCCTGGCCTTCAACGAGATGGTGGCCTCCGGAGAATTGAAGGCGCCGGTGGTGATCGGCCGCGACCATCTCGATTCGGGCTCGGTCGCCAGCCCCAATCGCGAGACCGAAAAGATGCTGGACGGCTCCGATGCAGTCTCGGACTGGCCTTTGCTCAACGCCCTGCTCAACACCGCGTCCGGCGCGACCTGGGTGTCGCTCCATCATGGCGGCGGCGTCGGCATCGGCTTTTCGCAGCATGCGGGGATGGTAATCGTCGCCGACGGCACGCCCGAGGCGGCAAAGCGGCTGGAGCGGGTGTTGTGGAATGATCCCGGTACGGGCGTGATGCGGCATGCCGATGCGGGGTACGAGATCGCCATCGATTGCGCGCGGGAACAGGGGCTAGACCTGCCGATGGTGGGACGATGAGAGCGCCGGCCCAATCCTCCCTGTCGCCGCAGGCGATGGGGAGGGGGACCAAGCGTAGCTTGGTGGAGGGGCAATTGGCGCCGAAAGCCCCTCCACCGCACTTCGTGCGGTCCCCCTCCCCATCCGCTTCACGGACAGGGAGGATTTGATGGTGGCGCTGCCTCTCAAACCCGGCGCGGTCACACTCGCTGAGCTGCGCGCTATCTGGGAGGGCGCGCCGGTTCACTTGCACCCCGACGCCTGGACCGCCATCGACTTGTCCGCCGCAAGCATCGGCCGCATCCTCGCCAGCGGCCGCACCGTCTACGGCGTCAACACCGGCTTTGGCCTGCTGGCCCAGACCCGCATCCCCGACGATCGGCTGGCCGAGCTGCAGACCAACCTGATTCTCTCGCACAGCTGTGGGCTCGGCGACCCGCTCGATCCGAGGATCGTGCGGCTGGCGATGATCCTCAAGGCGATCGGCCTTGGCCGCGGCCATAGCGGCGTGCGCCGGATCGTGGTCGAGCGCATCCTCGCGCTGGTCGAGGCGGACGCACTGCCGGTGATCCCGAGCCAAGGCTCCGTCGGCGCTTCCGGCGACCTGGCGCCGCTCGCCCATATGAGCGCGGCCATGCTCGGCGAAGGCGAGATCATGATCGGCGGCGAAACCTTGCCCGCCGGGCAGGCGCTGGAGCGGCTCGGCCTGGCGCCGCTTGCGCTCGGGCCCAAGGAAGGGCTGGCGCTGATCAACGGCACCCAGATCTCGACCGCGATCGCCTTGGACGTGCTGTTCACGGCGGAGCGCGTTTTCGGATCGGCGCTCGTCGCCGGCGCTCTCTCCACCGACGCGCTCAAGGGCAGCACGGCCCCATTCGATCCCCGGCTCAGCGCGGCGCGGGGCCAGCCCGGCCAGATTGCGGTCGCGGCCGCATTGCGCGATCTGCTCGACGGCAGCTTGATCGGCGCAAGCCATGTCGATTGCAGCAAGGTCCAGGACCCGTACAGCTTCCGCTGCCAGCCGCAGGTGATGGGCGCCGCTCTGGACCTGATCCGCAATGCCGCCCGCACGCTCGAGATCGAGGCCAATGCGGTGAGCGACAATCCGGTCATCTTCGCCGATGGCGACGAGGCGATTTCGGGCGGCAATTTCCACGCCGAGCCGGTCGCCTTCGCCGGCGACACATTGGCCATGGCATTGTGCGAGATCGGATCGCTTTCCGAGCGGCGCACGGCGGTGCTCGTCGACCCGAAGATGAGCGGCCTGCCGCCCTTCCTGATCGAGGATAGCGGTCTCCATTCGGGTTTCATGATCCTCCAGGTCAGCGCCGCGGCCCTGGTCTCGGAGAACA